>Ga0116126_1000149_pt1 | contig 57641 bp, 55 predicted proteins | sample June2015DPH_16_5_FD_89730 | JGI IMG/M metagenome (GOLD analysis project Ga0116126, IMG submission 89730) | Peatland microbial communities from SPRUCE experiment site at the Marcell Experimental Forest, Minnesota, USA - June2015DPH_16_40 | ecosystem: Environmental > Terrestrial > Soil > Wetlands...
ATCAAAAGGGCCGACAAATAAGTATATCACTAGACCAGCAATAAGAGTTGCTATGACTGGACCGGCGAAAGTCCACGCATAGACAATTTTACATCGACTGACGGACTTAAAACAAAAGCCGGCGATTAGTCCCGGAATGACAAAGACAACCACACTAGCAGGCAAAATTAACAAGGGGTTCGGTATAGTATATAGAATGTCTAAAATCTGTTCCATATTTCATGCACAAAAATTAATATACGTGCTTCGCTTTTTCCTGTGATTTGACTATCATAATAGCATATGTCCTTTTTTACCAAAAGGAAAACAAGGGAAATTTATTCAACATTACTGGTTGAAATCAAGCATTATTTTCAAGGGTGACGTTTTATTGACTACAGGAAGAAGTACTTAAGAGCAGTTTTTACACTTACTGTCAATCCCGATTCGCTTCGCCCACGGGATAAGCTCGACTAACCAGTTTCAGTTCATTTCATTTCTGAAACTGGAGTCTCACTAATAATACTCTCCAATATCTTCGCCGCCGAAAAAACTAGCTTTGGGCATTTTTGGACCATTACTCCGGATGCTCTGGCTTGTTTCAGTCCCTCATCAGTGCTAATATCGTAGCCAAGAAGGTCATTGCACAAGATGCTTTTATTTTGCGCGGCGAACTTTTCCAACAGTTCTTTTGCTTTCTGATATGCTTTAGTTCTGGCATGTTTGGCTGTATTATCTGTGCTTCCGAACTTCATGCCAATCACTAACGCTGCCCCGGATACCGCGCCGCAGATGTGACCGGTTCTGCCGATGCCGCCTCCCAGCACGGATGCCATTTTTACCGCGTCTTCTTCATTCATACCCACATCACCAGCATAGGCTTTAATAACAGATTGGGCGCAATTATACCCCTTTTTTAAATATTCGGAAGCCAATTCAGGTTTATTCATCTCCCTATCCCTTCTTGAGATTGATTGAAAATTACAGGTACACTGTTCATTCCAATTTTAATTGCTCTTTTTGTTTTTCCGCACAACCAGTTTTATCCCGACATAGGGAGCCAAAAAGAATATAAGGGCGCAAATCTTCAGGAAGGCTATGCCGCAATAGGAGAGCAAATCATATTCATGTTTGCTTACCGTGAACCAGTGCGAAGTCAAATTATAACCCCAGTCTCCCCCGGCCCAATAGAAAACAAACCATATAAGCAGCAGCGCATAAATCATAAAGAAACAACGGATAAGAATACCGGCCAAATTTTCCATGCAAAATATTTGTTCATCTTTATTCATAACTGACCTCCTTATCAATTCCACATTGTTGTGTGCCGTCCAGTCAGGCGGCAATTACCTCTTTTAATCTTTTAAATACAACACCGATATTTTTCATATCTGTTATATTGGAATCAGCTACTTCCTGGGAAACTGCCGACGTACATTCATACACTATCGAGACATTATAATCCAAACAAACGGCATCAAAAGCCGTTGCTCGGATACAATTGGGATATTGGTGACCGACGATTATCAAGTCGATTATATTTTTTCTCTTAAGAATCATATCCAGCTCAGTCTGCATAAACGCGCTAAAACGATTTTTAATTAATACAATTTCATTTTTTGCCGGCTTTAATTCATCCACTATTTCCGCGCCTTCGGTTCCCTGCACGCAATAGGGTTTTTTTATAAATTCACCTAGTCGAAATTTTTCTATATCCGAACCGTCTTTTCTATATTCTCTTATAGCGTGAATTACCGTTTCGTTTCTTTTTCTGAAGTATGTCAATATTTCTTTAACATTTTGTATAATCCCATAGCTGTTTTTTATAGTAGCTATTCTATCCGGATATACAAAATCCTTTTGCATATCAACAATAATCAAAGCTCTATTCATAAATTATCCTTATTTATGGCGCACAATCATTGACAATCTTTCCTTACAAAAAATATCTTCAATGAGTATAAAACACCCTTCCCTCTCTATCAAGACCTTTTTAAAAGCTTAAACTTGAGACTCCTAACGGCTCAATATTGAGCAAGGATCAGGATTAAAAATAATTTATCTTATTATCTTGACACGGAAGCGTAGTTTTTATATCTTCACTTTAACTTGATTCCAGTTCTTATCAAAAAGACACCGCACATAGTAATGGTTCGAACTGTCCGCGAAGCGAGATTCGCCGCGGATAGTTCAGAGAAGTTTTCTAATCTTTTTTATGAAGAAAGGATGAAATTATGCATCTAAATCTTAGTATTGCCCCGTTGTTGGCGCTTATCGCCGGTATTATTATTCTAATCGTACCCAAGATGTTGAATTATGTTGTCGCTATTTATTTGATCGTCATTGGAATTATGGGAATTCTGGGCTATAGTGGCTATAGCTACAGATAAAAAAGCGGATATTTCACCTTATAGAACTATTGTCCAGCGCAGGAAGCCTTGTGTCTAATGCTTTCTGCGCTATTTTATTAGTAATAACCACTGGGATGTCGCTTATGGAAGTTGAATTCGGTAGTGAACGCATTCCCCGTAGCTGTTGCTACGGGGTGAGCGAGCGAATACTGAATAATATTATTCTTTAAGAATCGAAGATTCTCCGCAGTTTGTCGCGGAGAGCTTCAATTAAGCTTTTCCGTATTCGGAAAAAATCATAGAGAATACTGCCCGCCCCTGTGTCGCCGATCTTAAATCAGTGGAATAGCCGAACATTGCCTTCAGCGGCACCTTGGCTCTAATTTCGCTAATCGTACCCTTGGGATTGACCGATTGAATCTCACCCTTACGGGAATTAATATCGCCGATAACATCTCCCGTAAATTCGCCGGGTGTAATAATATCCACCAGCATAATAGGCTCAAGCAAAACCGAATCGGCCTTGCCGCATCCATCCCGGAAAGCTGTCGCCGCCGCAATCTTGTAGCCCTGCACCGATGATTCGCCTTCACGGAAAGAACCGCCGGTTACGGCTACTCCAATATCCATAACCGGGTAACTATTGAGAACTCCGCTCATTGTGGCCTCTTGTATGCCTTCGATAATGGCTTCACGATACTCAACGGGAATTATGCTTTCATCAACCATGATGATTATTTCATTTCCTACGCCCCGCTTACGCGGCACTAAAGAAAGGCGAACATGGCCGAAGTGCTTCTTTTCGCCCAGCTCCTTTTCAAATATACCTTCCACTTCCACCTGCTTTTGGATAGTTTCCCGGTATACAACTCTGGGTCTGCCTACATTTACGCGTGCGTTGAATTCCCGGCGCAAACGATCAACGATAATTTCCAGATGCAATTCCCCCATGCCGGAAATTACCGTCTGCATAGTTTCGTCTTCGTATTTCACCCGTAAGGTCGGATCTTCCTCGACTAATTTAGCCAGCGCGGCCGCCAACTTTTCCTGGTCCGCCGGAGTTTTTGCCTCAATGGCCTGACTGATAACCGGCTCATAAAATTCTATTTGCTCCAGTATTATCGGATGTTTTTCATCGCAAAGCGTATCGCCGGTTGTCGTCTCTTTGAGCCCCAAGACCGCGACTATTTCTCCCGCCGAAGCTTTATCGATTCTCTCCCTTTTATTGGCGTGCATGCGCAAAAGACGGGCGACTTTTTCTTTCTTCTTTTTTATCGCGTTATAAATTTCATCGTTAGCTTTGATCTGACCGGAATAAATACGCAAATAGGCAAGTTTCCGGCCTTCATCAAGCATGATCTTGAAAGCCAGTGCCGCGAGCGGCTCTTTGTCGGAACTATATCTTACTTCTTCCTTCTTGGTAACAGGATTAATACCTTTGACGGGAGGAATATCCTCCGGTGACGGCAGATAATTGATAACTGCGTCCAGTATCGGCTGGATTCCTTTATTGCGCAGAGCCGCGCCGCAAAGAACGGGCACTATTTTCAGAGAAATTGTCGCCTTTCTTAAGGCTTTATCGATTTGTGCTGCTTCAATTTTCTCACCGGCCAGGTATTTTTCGGCGAGATCATCATCAAACTCGGCGAGCGTCTCTATCATTTTTTCGCGAGCGCGCCCGGATGGCGCTATAAATTCCTCCGGTATTTCCTGAACCGTTAATTCCATGCCCTGGCTGGCATCATCCCAGGTAATTAATTTTTCATTAAGCAAATCGATTGCCCCGCGAAAATTGTCTTCGCTACCCGCGGGAATCTGGATGGGAACGGGAATGGAAGTAAAACGTTCGCGCATCATTCTGATAGCTTCAAAAAAATCCGCACCTACTCTGTCCATTTTATTAATAAAAGCTATTTTGGGAACACCGTACTTATCCGCCTGATGCCAGACAGTCTCCGATTGCGGCTCAACGCAGCCCACAGCGCAAAACACAACTACAGCACCATCGAGCACTCGCAAAGAACGTTCCACTTCGATAGTGAAATCCACATGTCCGGGCGTGTCAATGATATGAATTTCGTGATTTTTCCAGGCGCAGGTTGTGACCGCCGAAGTAATGGTTATGCCCCTTTCCTGTTCCTGAGGCATCCAATCCATAACGGCTTCGCCATCGTGGACTTCTCCCATTTTATAGGATTTACCCGTGTAAAAAAGAATTCTTTCGGTGACAGTTGTTTTTCCCGCGTCAATGTGAGCGACTATACCGATATTACGTGTTCGTGATATTTTGGATTTCGCCGCCATAGGAAAATCAGCTTCTCTTCTCTTGCGCCGGAGCGAAGAGTTCCGGATCGGGACGAAAAGCATTCTTCGTGGAAATATGACCTTTGATAGATAACAGCTCCTTACCTTCCATTAATATCTTGACTTTTTTTACCTCCGGGACATTTTCAGTTATCGAATTGGTCAAGGAATAGATTGACGCCATTTCCGCCGTAGAGCCGCCCGGATGCAGTTTGATAAGATTTTTGTTGAAGTTAACATAAGCAGTACCCCCGTCATCCACTTTTACGTCTCTTATGGTAACACCGGCGGGAAATGTATTAACCAGCCCTTCTTTCGAACCTTCGAGCAGAGCCTTAACAATTTCTCTTGCCTGCATGGCCGGATCTTCTTCTTTAATCACATAACGTTTCTCCGGCATTAAAAACCTCTCCTGCGGATCGGAAAAATATATTATAGCTATTTGTTTTTCTTTCTTTTTCAGGGAATCCATATCCACCGGCGGAAACAGGGCGTTAAATAAAATCACAAAGAAAAAAACCAATAAAGCAACTATTCCGCCGAGTATAATAGAAAAATAAAGAATCCTCGTAGATTTCTTTTTTTTCCTTCCCTTTGCTTCTTCTGCCCGGCGTTGCTTTTTGGACGTCATAAAAAATGAACTCCTTAAAAAAACTGCGTCAATCTAGGGTATTTTCACTTAGCTGTCAAGAGGAACAAACTTAATGAGCCTTGATTTTCCGAAACGTAGTGCCCGGAAAATCTTAGAGCGAATTATCCCGCCACCTTTAGGTGGCAGTGATAAGCTTCGCTGTGCTCGTTTTCAGCTAGTGTCATTATCGCTCCTGGGATAATTTCCAATAGCCTTTGGTGCCACGAACAGACCTGCCCTGACAGTGAGTGTCAAGACAATCGATAACTTCCTGTTCTCCACAAATCATCAATGTTGGTGAATATGCATGATTTCAATCAGTAATAAACACAATTCACATCATTTGGTGAAATTGATTTGATGCAATCTGCTTCTTGACTTTTCATGATGTTTATAGCTATAAAAAAAGACAAGTTGTTGTTTTTTAAAGATATTAAAAGTCACCTTTCTAAACAGAACTAGAATAGCTATAGTCAGTACTCTAAACAGGTAAAACGTCATAAAAAAGTTTCACAGTTTGCGAGTACATCAATGATAGAATTAAAATCAAAACCACTGTTACGTAGATTTGCCATTATATTTGTTGGAGCTGCCTTAATACCCATCATTGTTCTTTATTATCTTTATTCGCTCTATGATGAAAGCCACAGATTTATTCAAATATTGGATACTCATTTCAGCCTGACCCGCCTTTCAACATGGAAGTCAAGCGGCCTCATAGATACGAGTCTTTGAAGATAGTTGGACTTGGAATCAGGAACGGAAGAACTTCCAAATGAGGATGATGAAGAAAAAAGCAAAAACAAATTGAGGAGCTGAGAGAGATGAAAAAGCTAGCAATTCTATTGGTTGCGTTTGGACTGTTGTTCGCGGGAATAGTTCAAGCCGGGGAAAAAACCCGAATGTTCAATGGATTTAAAGCTACGTACTTCTGCACGACGAAAGATGGGGACTATTACTTTGGGCCACTCCATGAGGACTGCTTCGTTCTAGGGTACGGGTATTGTAAGAGATATTTCGTCTTCATAGTCTTGACGGGGGAGGGTAAATATACTTTCAATATTGACTCTGACACTAAGGGGTTGGAAGTTGACTTAGACTGTCATTACCACTTTTGGATTGGCCCTGGTAGTGGCCCGCAACGTATCCGTCCTGACTCGTGGATTGATGTACTACAAAGAAAATCCTGTAAGGAGATCAAAAAGCCATGAGAACAATCGATAAGATCAACGAAAATACGAGGTTTCAATCCGTAATAAATGAGGCGGTGTATTCCCTCTTTTAAAAAAAATGAATAGTGCTATTATAATATGCAAATTTATCGGAAAAAGCGAATTTCAGACATTAATTGTCGTTTTATTAGGCAAAGAAAGTAAGCTATGGCAGAGTCAACTGTCTGCGGAAACTGTGGTGAAACGATCACTGAGCCGACTAACACTCCTGTCGAAAAACGCCAACCGTGCCCGAATTGCGGTTCGACTCGCAGGAACTTCTCGGTTGAGTTGACGGATTCGATTGTTCTTTCGGCTATCGTCACGGCTACCCTAGTCACGTACCCGAAGGCGCTGCTGACCATAGCGCAAAGCCTTATCGATCAGGGACACTTCAACATTGCCGTCGTGACTTCACACATGGCGTGCGAGGTTGCTACTGAACGCGCGTTCGACGCTGCGTATGCAGCCAAGAAACTGGAACCACTGGGCGAAGCTGTAGACGACCTTATGAACGGAAATAACCTCGCGAACAACAAGCACCGAAAGCTCTACAACGTCCTCACCGGTACGGAGCTCGAAAAGCAGTCGTTTTGGCCACAGTTCAAAAGCGCCTCCGAGAAACGGAACTCAATCGTCCACAAAGGTGGGCACGCAAACAAAAATGAGGCGGAAGCCGCCTTACAGGCGGCCAACGAACTGATAACGTATCTGAAGCAAATGTGAGATGAACTCGGTAAGGATCACGGCAATGCAACTAAAAATGGAGGCCTGCTGTGGTTTACAAATATTTCCAACTATAATAATCAATTAAGTATCATTATGACAACAACAGACACCCTCCTTGGAAGTATAATAGTTGCTCTCTTGATAGTTTGGCTCATTCACGGCCTTACTCTTACCAGAGATAAGCAAAAATCTTAGAGCGAATTATCCCGCCACCGTTAGGTGGCAGGGACAATCTTCGGTTTAATCGTTTTACCACGGCGCTTCTCGCTTGGAAATCCTTAATGTGCTCATTATCCCCATTCGCTTCGCTTCGGGGATAATTCCACTTGCGCTTCGAGCTTCGTTTCACTCGCTCTCAGCGAGTGTCATTAATAATTTTCCGCTAAAACCTCATAGTAAGCCTGTGGGTGTTTACAGGCGGGGCATTCTTTGGGCGCTTCGTTTCCTTCATAGACATAACCGCAGTTAGTGCAATGCCATTTAATGGCTGCTTTCTTCTTGAATACTTCATTGTTTTCGATATTCTTTATGAGTTTTCTATATCTGCTCTCATGAAACTTTTCCACCTTGGATATTTGTTCAAAAGATCGCCCCACTTCCGGAAAACCTTCTTCCTTGGCCACTTTGGCAAAATTAGCATACAGTGTTGTCCATTCCATGTTCTCTCCCGCCGCTGCCGCTTCCAGATTTTTCTTCGCATCCCCTATCACACCGGCAGGATATGTAGCCGTGATCTCTGCATCTCCTCCTTCTAAGTGTTTAAAAAATACTTTGGCATGCTCTTTTTCATTTTCCGCTGTCTCGATAAAGATTCTGGAAATCTGCTCCAAGCCCTCTTTTATCGCCGCACCGGCAAAGTAGGTATATCTGTTTCTTGCCTGGGACTCACCGGCAAATGCAGCCAATAAATTTTTTTCCGTTTTAGTTCCTTTAATTGACTTGCCCATATTTACTCAACTCCTTTCATTTTTTACATTTTAATTGCTGTTTAAGATATTTTTCGAAATATCCTATAAAATATTTATGAACATCTTAACCGATTTCTTTTCCAACAGAAAAAGCCTGCCCCAAATATTCTCCCACGCCATGATAAGTTAATGTTTCCGGCCCAAAAATTACCGGTTTTATCTTTGCAATATCCGGGAAACCGTCTTTTCCCAGCATGTTGTCGTCAACTTTAACGTCCATAATCTCACCAATGAAGTGTGTATGGATGCCTATTTCCGTGGCGCTTAAAAGTCGGCACTCCACAATCATGGGAAATTCCTGAATGTAGGGGGCATCTATTTTTTCGCTCTTTACCGCCGTAATACGGGCAATAAAAAACTTATCCACATTCTTCCCCGATACTATGCCGCAGTAATCAGCGATTTTTACCTGCGCGGCAGAGGGAACGTTTACCGTAAAAGCTTTGCGCTCCATAATATTGCCATAAGTGTATGTGGCTTTCCTCAATGAGATTGCCACACAGGGAGGCTGGGAACTGCATATTCCTCCCCAGGCTATAGTTGTCGCGTTGGGTTTGCCGTTTTTATCATATGTCCCAATAATCCAGACGGGAGTGGGATAAAGCAGAGTTTTCGCTCCAAAAGATTTTTTCATAATTTCCTCCTCTTTCATTAATGGGAAGATAAATTTGCTTCTTTGTGTCCAATAATGTAAACTTAGTCATCAAAATGTTAAAGTCAAATATAGCATAAATGTAAATTTTTTAATCGAACTTATAATGGCAGTGTACGAAAATAACCAAATTTGTTGTTAAATTGCCTATTATATAGATCATGTAGAAATACTTAACTAATAGGAGGTTTTCATCATTATGCCGAATATAATGCCGGAAGGAGAAAATATAAAAAAGGCAATTAAATGGATATCCGGTAACTTAGAGGAAAAGGATAATCAGCCTTTACCGATTCTCATTGAAAAAGCCGTCTTCAAATTCGATCTTTCTCCAAAGGATGCGGATTTTTTAACAGGCTTCTTTGGCAAACGCAAAGCTGAAAAGTAATCGTAAAATAATTATAACTTAAAATCTGCCAGATCAACCTGGTCAATTTTATCGGGTCTCCAGCGGGGCTTATCATCCCTATCGATTAGTCTCGCTCTTACACCTTCAATGTAATCATGATGCTTCGTTAAAAAAATGGCCGCTTTCAGGTCGGCAGCAAATACCTCCGGCAATTGTCTTCCTTCATTATGCCGCAGTAATTTCAAAGTTAAAACGAGTGCTGTCGGGGATCTCTCGGCAATGCTGGCAAAGACTCCATCGCATAGCTCCTGCTCTTCGCCGCATTTAGCTAAAGAAGCTAAAATATCTTTTAAATCCGCTTCCCCCGCAAAATATTTTGCCACCCATTCATCCATATCTTTATTGGTGGGAATATTAAAATCGATAAATTTTGATATTTTCCCGATAATTTCTTTTCTTAAAATATCTTTATTTAATTTTTCTCCCGCATCAAAATTTTCCAATGTTTCTATTAACTCAGGGATATTTTTAGAGCTCATAAAGTGCGTAGCCAAGCCCAGGCGAACACATTCTACCCCGGACATGTCATAACCGGTAAGGCCGAGGTATTCCGGATAACCTTTGGGGCATTTTGTAAACATCCAGCCCGTCGCGCCTACGTCCGGAAAAAATCCTATTTTTGTTTCCGGCATGGCCATTCGTGTCTTCTCCGTGGCTATAACGATAGAGGCGCCGGCCGCAATCCCCAAGCCCCCGCCCATAGTTATTCCATCCGCAATTACGACAATAGGTTTTGGCGAATTGTGAATCATCAGATCAAGCGCATATTCCTTTTTAAAAAATAGATTCACTGCGATATATGCATTTTTTCTCACGTTTTGCGTCAGTTCCCTGAGATCTCCTCCCGCACAAAATCCCTTGCCGCCGTTGCCGTAAAAAAGGATAAAATTACATTTCTTATCAGCAATTGCGCTCTGCAAATAGCCCGCAATAACGTCAATCATTTTTATATTGAGGCTATTCAATGTATCCGGACGATTAAGGATTATCGATATTATTGATTTGGCGCGACGCGAAATCACCGGTGGTAATTTTTGATTTTCCGTAATTTTTTTGGATTGTTCTAAAAGCATTTATCCGAATATCGCTAGATTAACGGCAAAATATTTATTATTCGATGTTCGCCATTTCCTCATAAATCTTCAACTCTATTATATCGAACAAATCATCGTATTGCGCCTTATTTAAAAGCCGCCGCATCTCCCAACCCTTTTCGGCTTTTTTCTCCGTCGTAACGGAAAGAAATACTTCACTTTCTTTCCAGTTGAGTTTCCGGACATAGGCGCTACTTTTAGTACGCCAATCACCTTGAGTGATAAAATCTGTTTCTACCGTTTGTTTTTCTCTATTTATGGTAACATTAATGCCCATATTTTTATCCCTAAAAACACGGGCAATCGCCAGGAGAACAAATTTTTCTTTCGCTTCAAATGTGTGCCTGTACCCATCAGGTTGGGAAATAATAACCTGGCCAATCTCCGAACCACAAGATATTAAATTAATAATACCGAAGATAATTACTAAAAAAAATAATCTGCGTTGAATCATATCGCTTACCTCATGATGTTTTATCGCCGTTATTTTTTATTTCCATTCACCCACCAGTCGCTTTTTTCTTTAAACCACCAATTAGAAGAATCCGTTTTTATAATTTCCCCAGCCAGTTCTTTTGCTTCTTTTGTATTTAATCTTTGCAGCGCATATTTTATCCATTCTTCCGAATATTTATTGCCTAAATCACCGTATTCTTTTAGCTGTAATATGAGAGCAATCTGATCCGCATCGAGGGCAATCAACGCTTCTTTTGTTTCTTTCCGGCTAAATTCATCAATTACCGCCTTAATATCGCTGCCGAAAAAAAGACTTTCGGTCAATTCCTGCACGGCTTTTTCCTCATCGACTTCAACATATTTTTTGTTAACATAATTCATATCGCCTGTGCGGGCTTCAGGCAAATCATGAAACAAACACATTTTCAACACACGCGACTCATCGAGCGACTTGTCCATTTTACAAAGACTGTAGCCGACAAATATAGTGCGCAAAATATGTTCCGCCACCGATTCTCTGCCGCTTCCCAGAAATTGATAACCGCTGCGCGGCGTTTTGTTGAGCATACCTACTTCAAACAAAAAATTCACAATACTATCCATTTTAGTCCTTCTTCAATATTTTTATCCTATTGGCCATCATTTCCGCCATCTTTTTTATCTGTATTTGCACAGAAGCAATGCTCTCCGGTCTCATCGAGGCGATCTTATCCAGCTGTGCTTTCCAATGCTCCAAAAGAGCGATTTCATTTTCTTTCATTTTTTTCTCAAAACGTTCCTGATACGCTTTAATGAATTCATTGGACGAGTCCATTGACGCCATTGCCTATCCTCCTTTTTTTAAAACTATGGCATTATATCATTGAAGGTCCATCTTGCAACAATCAATTTATAAAATGATAATTTGACACTGCGGGGCAAATACTATAAGTCACGGGTACGAACCGAGGCTAAACTCTGACTCAAATTCCGCCCTAAGGGGCTGGGTATCGTATCCCTGCTTATACGGAATAATTCGGCTAACAAATTCCGATGCACTTCTTTTGGAATTTGAGTCTCATTACCCTCCGCTTTAAGCGGGATTGTTCAACTAACAAATTTCAATTCACTTCGTTTTTGAAATTTGAGTTTCACAAATAGGCTTCACAAAATTTATGAAACAGGGATGAATAAATATGCCTGATAAACCTAATCCCGAGGATATAGCCGGCGGACAAGCTCTAATTGAAGGCGTCATGATGCGACACGGCAATAAAATTGCCGCCGCGGTGAGAAGGCCGGATAAAGAAATTGTTTTTCAGGAACGCGATTATATCCCTCTGACCAAACGCTACAAATTGTTAGGACTAATGTTTATCCGCGGAACAATCAACTTATTCGAAATGATGATCATCGGAATAAAATGTCTGATGTTCTCGGCAGAAGTAGCCTTGTCCGAGGAAGAAAAAAAACCAAAAAGCTGGGAAATGTCTCTCTCTTTCATTATCAGCTTCACTATAGCGATTTTTTTCTTTGTTGTTGTTCCGGCTTTCTTCTTTACGAAGATAAAATTTTTTGTTGCGAATTTAATTCTACTGAACCTTCTGGAGGGCTGCGTCCGGCTGGGAATTTTTCTACTTTTCCTTTCTTCCACTCTCTTGATGGAGGATATGCGCCGCGTTTTCATGTATCACGGAGCTGAACATAAAACCGTCTTTGCCTGGGAACACGGCCAGGAATTGACTATCGAAAATATAAAAGTTTTTTCCACTCGTCATCCGCGCTGCGGAACAAGCTTTATTCTGTTCGTAATGATAGTTTCCATTCTGGTTTTTTCCTTACTGGGACGTCCGGATTTTTTACATCGAGTTATCTATAAAATTTTGCTTCTCCCCGTTGTTGCCGGTATTGCTTATGAAGCTATCCGTTTTACCGGAAAACACAGCCATTGGAAATGGGTACAATTACTGAGTTGGCCTGGTCTAATGCTGCAAAAGATTACCACCAGAGAACCATCCGACGATCAGATTGAAGTGGCCATTGCCGCAATGAAAAAAGTAATTTAAAACCAGGACAAACTCATCAAAATCAAACTTCCCTCATCCAAAATTGACTTTTAATTTTTATTATCACCTCAACTCCGTCAAAAATAATACCTTATAAGGGTTTGACTTTTATTATTAATTGAAGTATTTTATTATAAAATATTATATATTTTTTATCTACTCTCTATAATCAGGGGGAAAAGCATAATGATTAATAAATTTGTTTTATCGTTGGTTGTGATTATTTTTTCAGTCTCCCTTTCTTACCTGCCGGCCGCGGCAAAAGAAGACACCGCTCAAATTACACTAAAAAAAACAGCCATATCTAAAAAAAATACATATACTTACACCGTAAAAAAGGGTGATATTCTCTCGGTTATCGTGAGAAATATTCCCGGTATCACCGAAGAGGACATTTCCGATAATTACCGGGTTATTCAAGAGCTTAATCCTGATATAGCGGATCTCAATAAACTCCAGGTGGGGCAATCCATCGTCCTCCGCGGAAAACCTTTCTCGTATGGCGAAGAAAAGAAAATGAAAACCGCAACCACAACTCCCGACACTGCAGTCGCTGCCCCCGCAGTTCCTCCGGAAGCTTCGTCCGGCAGCGGCCAGTCTTATACAATAAAAAAAGGCGATACCTTAGTTAAAATTATACATCGCGAACTAAAAATCAATACCGACCCAAAGAAAATGCTTAAAATTATTAAATCGATGAATCCCAATATTGTTGATGTCAATAAAATTTATGCCGGAGACATCATCAAATTGCCTTCTAATACTGTCTTTGTCCAAGCCGCAAACGAAGCTAGTGCTGCCGAAAAGGAAGAAATAATAGTTGAAAAAACTCCGGAACAGACGAGCAAAATAATCGAAGTAAAGGAAAAAATATACATGCCGCCGGAGGCGCGTCTCGCTGTTCTTAAACACGTCATCACCCAGATGAATGGCTCATTCACCGCGACAGGTAATTATTACCTCCCTATCCCGAAAACAGGTCAGGTAACGATTGATTGCTCTAAAATGCCGGTAATTGAATTTGACGACAAGACAATCTTATTTCTTGATTTGGAAAACCGCGCGCCAGATAATTTAAAAAAGATTATTAATGATAACTGGACTGACTACTATTTAATTAAGGTTGATAAAAAAGACGATGTCATTGCAATTTTGAAAAAAGTTTTTAATACAACCAAAGGTTACAGCATGACCAAAAGAGACAAGCCTATGACTATAGGAACTCTTCCCCCTGTGGAATTTTTTGTCGACTGGATAATCGTCAAAACCAACACAAAAGAAGCGCAGGCATTAACGCAGGGATTGCGTATAATTTATGAAAATAATTTATTGCTGCCCAAGGCAGTCAAAAATTATGCACGGAAAAACGGTGTAATCATAACTGAAATTTCCGAAGAATCCGGCTTAATCGGAAAACCCGAAGAAATCTATTCACTGCCGCCAATGCCGGTATATCCTACCACATCAGCCAAAGATTTTTCTTACGCGCTTATTTCCAGTTTGGGATTTAATGCCGATAAAGATGTTGACGTTAAAGTATTCGATACCGCGAAAGACGGGGTTAATCTGTCGATTAAAGCCGATGTTCTGGTAAAAGACGGGAACAAAAAATATGTTATTTTTTCCCGAAGCCTGACCCAACAGTTCATCACTGTATTGAAACAAGCCGGCAATGAAATTATCTTTGTTGCCGACAATGAAGCTCCGAAAAGTATCATGGAAAAGATTTTACGCGCTTTCAATATTACTTTTGCTTCCGGCTATTTTACTTTTTCCGGCATGGATAAAAATCAAGCTCCTTACACCATGAGCTTCAGCGGCACTAAGATTAAGACGGATAAAGATTTGTATGTCATTGATTTTGAAATCGATCAGGAATTGCGCGGTCTGCTCAGTGAGGTATGGTCGGTAAACATAGCCAGATATTGATATTTTCCCTTTCTAGATAAAAGAGGGTTTCTTTTTGGCGCTGCGGATTTGTTCTCCGCAGCGCATTTTAATTTATTTTATAGCTAGTAGAATGGATTTTCATTATGGTTAAAGCTATCGCCCTTCTCTCCGGCGGTTTAGACAGCATATTAGCAGCAGAGTTAATCCGAAGACAAAACATAGCTGTTCACTGCTTAACGTTTACAACACCATTTTTTAGCGCACGAAAAGCACAGGCAGCGGCAAAGCAAATAAATCTGCCGCTAATTGTTGAAGACATAACCGATATTCATCTGAGGATGCTTAAGTCTCCCCGGTACGGCTACGGCAAAAACATGAATCCCTGCATTGATTGCCATACACTCATGCTGCAAATAGCCGGTAAAAAGATGGAAGAGACGGGCGCCGATTTTGTCCTGACCGGTGAAGTTCTGGGCCAGCGTCCAATGTCGCAAGGCAGACAATCCCTTTATGTTGTGGCTAAAAACTCCGGCTACGCGGATTACATTCTACGCCCTCTCAGCGCTCAGCTCCTTGAACCTATAAAAGCCGAAAGAGACGGAAACATCGACCGTTCACGATTGCTTGCTTTTCAGGGGCGCAGCCGTAAGAATCAAATCCAATTAGCCGCTGATTTTTGCATCAAAGATTATGCACCCCCAGCCGGTGGTTGCCTGCTGACTGACGTCATGTTCACAAAGCGCTTGCGTGATTTATTTTCCCATAACGAAGACCGGCAAATCCGCGATATGGAATTACTGAAATATGGCCGTCATTTCCGCATCGGATCCGGCAGCAAGATTATCGTCGGCCGGAATAATGCTGATAACGAAGAGATGCAAAAGCTTTCCACGGAGGATGACCTTATACTTTTTATCGATGATTTTCCCGGACCTCATGTTTTGGTGCCTTACGGTGATAAATCGGCACTGCCAATTGCTGCTTCCCTTTGCGTTCGTTACTCCGATGCCCCCGACAACATTGAAATTAAGGTAATTTGCCAGCACGCAAATGCATCAACAACAATCAGCGCCAAAGCTGCCAAAAAGGACGATTGTGAAAAATGGATCATTAAGTTTTAGTGTGTTGTTTCCTGGTTAAATGTTCAGGACGCAGTAGATCCCGAACATTTTTTACCGGGTTGAAGACGCCAAGCGGAAGCTCGACAAAAACAGTGTTCCAGTAGGCCATGCCGCCGTTCCAGAGACCCGGTACTTCCAAAGCTTTCAGTCTCTGTCCCCTCTCATTTTTACTCGTAATTAAATAGGCATCCTTATTGACATAATTATCCAGATTAAATTTTTCCCCGCGATAATTTTTTATGCAGCAAACCATATCAACCGGATTAAAATATTTTGCCCTAGACCAAATAGCCGGTTGCTCCGGTTTGTCTTTATCAACCTGCCCGATTTCCACAATTTGCGGCCTCTGAGTACCGTCATTTTCTTCCACCCAGAAAGGGCTGCCACCGGGCTCTCCTTCATTTTTTACCACTCCGCAGATGCGCAAAGGACGATTTAAAAAAGAAAATAAAATTTGGTTTTTCCGTTTATTAGATTGTTGCGAAATATCTATCGGAAATATAATATTGAGCGTTCGCGAACAGTAAGCAATTATTTTCCCCATCTGTGCAACGTTAAGCTCTCTTTTTTCCAACTTGTTCAAAATAGCAAATATTTCTTTTTGAGTTTGCAGAGCCAGCCCGCCCAGCATTTTTTTATATGGAAGAATTTTTTCTAAATGTTTTTCCAGCACAACATTATCAACGTTTTTTACAAATATAAAATCGGCATCAATATTGTTTAAGTTTTTAAGCAGCGCACCGTGCCCGCCGGGACGGAATAAGAGCCTGCCTTTATCATCTCTTAGCGGTAAATTATTTTCATCAACGGCAATCGTATTGGAGGCCGGTGACTGTATGGATAAATTTATCTTATACTTAACATCGAATAGATTCTCATATTTTTTTAGCACGGCTTTTAAATATTTTGCCGTATCCGCCTTGTGTTCGGCAGCTGCAGTGAAATGAACAAAGCTCTGGCCGGCGGTGCTGCGAATATATTTACCTGCCTCGTAAAGATGTTCCTCCAGTGCCGTTCGTGTATCGCCTGAAGAGTACTGATGAAAAGGGATTAATGCCTTGGGCAACTGCCCGAAATTTAAACCATCCGGAAGTAAAATAAATTCCAATAAATTTTTTATATCCTTTTGATCAAAAATCTTTTTCCCACGCCTATCTTGTTCAATCAAAATAAAAAAGGCTAATTTTCTTAAATTTTGAAGAAAGAGACGATCAAGTTCAGGGGATCCGAAACTGCCTTTTTCGCAAGCAGAAAACCATTCGGCAAACATACGACTCGCTGCACCGGAAGCCGGCACAAACTTTAACAGCTTGTATTTTCCGGCATCATTTTCATAAAGGGCAATCAGTTTTTTCTTTTGCGCCGGAGTAACGGATACGATTCCATCTTTAACTGTACACGGACGGTTCAAATCAGAAAAAACAGAACCGCGCCGGTAAGTATTCAACTGTTTGTCCACATCGCGCAGGCTCAAGCCCAGGGCTTTGATTTGCCGGATATCATTCTTCGAAAATAAGTTCATCTTTTTCATACAAGTGTAATATTTAGTTAAATTTTTAAATAACATCAAGTTTTAACATTGGCAAGAACAAATGCTCTCGGCATAACTTATGAATTAAGGTATTGATTGTGTCTTGACGCAACAAATCTTTTTAAGTAGTTAATTCGCGATTGTAATGCGTTCATCCCACTGAATCGCGCATTTTTTGTCAAATACAACGGAATGCAAATTTGAATTTCATTTCATGGATATGGGCATCGTTTTCCTCGGCACACCTGCTCAGCTTTCTTTCATTTGACAAAACTCCCTATTCCCTAGTAAAGATACTATCAATAATTTAGGAGAAAGTCGTCTCTTGAAGTATTTATATCGATTTTTAATAGTTTTTTTAATCTCGACAACGCCAAATTACGGAACTTTTGTTGAAGAGATTTACGCCAGCACTCCGCTTTCGTCTGGTCAGACTCTTATTGAATCTGTAAAAATAAACGAACCATTAACTTTCTGCAATGAACCGGTTCCTTTAAACGAAACTGATATAAAAGAGAGACTGGAAAGAGAATTACTAATATCTTTGGATAACAGCAACGAAGTTATCTTATGGATTAAACGCGCCAATAGATATTTACCTCATATTGAAAAAGTTTTGAAGAATAATTCCCTGCCCGATGATTTGAAATACATCGCCATTGTTGAAAGTTCGTTGAGACCACTCACCAGATCAAATAAAGGAGCTGTAGGATATTGGCAATTTATCGAAAGTACCGGCATGAAATATGGCATGGTAATTAATAATGATATTGATGAGCGCCGCAATTTTTTTACCTCTACAGAAGCTGCAGTAAATTATCTCAAAGACCTTTATGCTCTTTTTGGCTCCTGGACTTTGGCCGCGGCAGCTTATAATATGGGGGAGGAAGGCCTAAAAACAGAAATGATGGTTCAAAAAGTAAGTAATTACTATCAACTCGATTTATACCAGGAAACACAAAGGTATATTTTTAGACTTTTAGCGGCAAAGATAATCATATCTAATCCGGAGAAATACGGTTACAGTCTGACCCCGGATGATCTTTATAAACCTATTCAATTTGACCGTGTAGAAATATCTGCAAACCAGCCTGTACCGTTATATATCATTGCTCAAGCGGCAAAAACTTATTTCAAAGTTATCAAAGACCTTAATCCACATATAAAAAACTATTATCTGCCTGCCGGCAAATATGAACTGATGGTTCCCCAGGGAGTAGCCATGGGTTTTTCCGAACGTTACGAAAATCTCTTATCGCAATGGCTGGCGGAGAGAAATGAATATGTTTACATAGTTCAAAAAGGGGATAATTTATCGACTATTGCCGAACGATTTAACGTCCCGGTAAAAGCAATTATGATCTGGAACGATATCACCAATGGCAAAAAAGTATTGCCCGGAAACAAGCTCTTCATCTTTTCCGACAAACTAAAGAAAGAAACTAACGCCAATAAAATTAAAAATGCACCGACAGAAGATCCCGCTATAAAATTATACTAGTTAAGCCCCCACCATCCGAAAACCAAAATCTAAAAGCTTTTTTGTTTGGCTGGTGCGTATTTTTGGATTTTTCGCTCCCAAAACGACGGACATCAAACGCTTATCGCCTCTTTTTGCCGTAGCCACCAAATGATAACCGGCAGCGCGGACATAGCCCGTTTTTAAACCGTCAACATCACCGTTTTCTTGCAGTAATGTATTCGTGTTGTGGTAAGTAACGGAATTATAAGTAAAATACTGGGTGGAGTGAATATTCATAGAATCGGGGAAACGCTGAAGGTAATCTCGCGATAAAATGAATATATCGCGCGCTGTTGAAAATTGATGCTTATCAGATAAACCATGCGGATTGACAAAATGGCTTTATTTTATGCCCACTTCTTTAGCTTTGGCATTCATCCTCGCGACAAACTTATCCACACTTCCAGCTAAATGTTCCGCAATCGCAACAGCAGCATCATTAGCGGAAAGGATAGCCATAATTTTAATGAGATCTTCGAGACAACCCTCATGCAACATTTTTGAACTAGAATTAGTATTTACGGCCTTCGCACTTATTTTGACCATATCGTTAAGATTAACCTTACCTGCACGGATGTCTTCGTTGACCAAATAAAGCACTAATATCTTAGCCAGAGAAGCCGGCTAAATGAGCTTATCTGCATTCTGCTTATAAATAATCTTACCGCTATCTATATCCACAAGCAGGGCAGCCTTTAGATTTAAACGTCCATTTGGGTTTTCCCAGGCGGAGGCAAAAACAGGCAAGAAGATAAAAACTAAGAAAAAAATCCTACTCTTTTCCAATGAACCATTTATGCTTCCCTCATTATCTTTGCATAATTTTAACAGTTCAGCATAACAAAATCAATAATAAATCTATAATAAATATATGGTTTTTTTCTTTGACAATAAATACGATTCAGCATCAATTGGAACAACAATAACCGTGCTTTAAGATCAGAATTTTGTATCATCTTTTTACAGTTGTTTTTATGTAGAATTTATTATAGGGAATTCTTTATCTTTCATGAAAATTATTTTTTAAGGATGTCTTTCATGATCAAGAAAACAAGAAATCATAACAAGATATTTTTGTTCATTTTAATTTTAATTTGCATAATTATTACAATCTCCTGCGGAAAATCAAAAACAGTTAAGCTCGATGAAGAAGCTGCCTGGAAAAAAGATGCTCCGCTGGAAAAAGTATATAAAAAAATAATTATTCAGAGATTCGAAATTGATCCGGATTTGGAAAAAGATTTGCCGGATGCGGCTGTTACCTGCGAAAGCACGGCAATGAATGAACTTTTAAAAAAAGATGTCACCTCGAAAATTGAAAAGTCCCGTCTAAGCACGTCACGTGAGGCGGGAGCTCTTATTGTAAAAACACGTATTACTATCTTAAAGCTTGCCAGCAGTTCTGCCCGCGGTTTAGGCGGAGCATATGTGGGCAACTCGGAAATGGCTGCTGCCATAAAATTAATCGACGCGGAAACAGGAAGAACTCTGCGCAAAAAGAACCTTTCTACAGCTAATAACACTTACGCGTCGTCATCGACTACTGTCAGCCCTGATCGTACCATGCCTTCCGATTTGGGCAAGATGATCGCTGAATACATTGCCGAAGCCGTCCGCGGCAATTAAAAAAATATATAAGCATTATATTATACGTCCCGTAATCCACCATGGTGAGATGAAATGACCAACAATTTAAGAGAATTAATTGATGGCATTAAATTGATTGATCAACATGCGAATCCCGGATTTGCCGGGTATTTCGAGGATTTTCCACCGGAAAACAGAATTATTCTTGCTACTGATTCTTACCGCACCCCTGAAAACTCCGGGGCCGATTTTCCTTATTTGCGGGAAGCTCACTATGAAGCATATGAGAAACTTTACGGATTCAGCCGTGAAGACATTAACAATCCCGCCAAACAAGACGCTCTGGTCATAGAGTACGACCGCCAACGCAATAACCTGAAGTATTTTATCGATAAAGTAATGGATGCCGCCAACGTGGAACTCCTCATCGTTGAATCATTTCTTAACTATGACTTAATGAATAAGCCACAAATTAAATTTATTCCCGCAATCGACCCGCTTCTATTTCCTTTTGATAATACATACTTGACCAATAGAAGCCCCTTGACCACTTCCTGTTTAGCTGCTTTTGACCATATGCTAAATAGAATCAAGGTTAAAAACAATTATTCATCTAAAAATTTTACGGAATATTTCGAATTTGTAGATAGGGTTCTTGATAATTACGCTAAGAAAGGCGCAGTGGGTTTCAGTTTTTTTACCGCTTTTGTGCGCAACACCTATTGCGAAAAAGTGCTGCCATCCGAATGTTTAAGGCTTTTTGAACGCGCCAAGAAAGGTGAATCTACCGCTTATAAAAGACTGCAAGATTTTCTTATTTGGCACATAATGCGCAAAAGTGTAGAATACAATTTACCTGTACAGTGGCATCTCGCTTTGTCCGACCCCCATATCAGTTGTTTTGATTGTCTGAATCTTTCCGAAATGATTTGCGATCCTATCGTCGGTAAAGCAAAAATTGTTATTCTCAATGGAGGCTATCCGCGCTTTGACAACACAGAATTGCTGGCTTTAGCCGGTGGGATCATGCCTAATGACGTGTATATTGATATTTCCGGGTGCATTATGTTTATGAATCACCCGCGTATTCTTGCCGGCACTTTAAGGAAATGGCTGGAAAAACCGATTCTTTGGAATAAGATTATGTACGGTTCCGGTTCTCTTCGCGGGGAGCGGGATATATATGTAAGCTCCAAAGTCGGACGTGATGCAGTTTACTTTGCGCTCACGAGCATGATTGACGATGACATTATTGATGAAAATACCGCCATGGTTATTGCGCGTAAAATTTTAAAGGAAAACGCAAAAAAAGTTTATAACCTTTAAGCAGAAGCTTCCTCGGTTCAATAACATTTTTCGCCTGTAACAGTCGCAAAATTTGCTATTTTGGATTTTCCCATTGATATAAACCTTGACAAATATTTTTTTCTGCTTTAATTACTATCAAATAAATAGTATTTAAGGCCTTATGCTTTAGAAATCATCTCGAAAGCGGCAGAAAAATGTGCACTTTTTTCAATAAACTCAATTTATTATTGTTTTAGGTTATTTTAATGAAGCTTTCCACCAGGTCCAGATATGGCACACGACTAATGACGACATTGGCCTGCGGTAATGGAGTTAAACCTGTTTTATTAAAAGATATAGCCGCAAGCGAAGAGATATCAGAAAAATATTTGAGTTTAATTGTGATACCATTGCGAGCGGCCGGATTGATAAAATCACTGCGCGGAGCCCGCGGCGGATACAATTTAGCCAAAGATCCCAATGATATTTCTTTGCGCAGCATTATCGAAGCACTCGAAGGAGAAATCTGTTTAGTGCATTGTATCAAACAACCTTCAAATTGCAACCGTTCCGCGATTTGCCCGACACGCGACATCTGGAATATTTTGGGTAATAAAATCAGCGAAACTTTAAACAGCATTACCCTGGCCCAATTGGTGCAAATAAAGAAGGAAAAATTAGCCCAAGCCAAACATATCCATAAAACCGGGAGTTGAGACTTTTGCATGGAAATAACCGATAAAATAAAAAAACTGAAACAAGAAAGAAACGCCGTCATTCTTGCGCACAATTACCAACGGCCTGAAATTCAGGACATTGCCGATTTTGTCGGCGATTCTTTGGGCTTAAGCATTGAGGCATCCCGCACCAACGCTGATATAATAGTTTTTTGCGGAGTCCACTTCATGGCGGAAACGGCAAAGATATTATCCCCGCAGAAAAAAGTTTTGCTTCCGGATATCAATGCCGGATGTCCAATGGCCGATATGATTGATGCCGAAGGCTTAAAATCTCTTCAGGAAAAACATCCCACTGCCGTAACCCTTTGCTATGTAAACACTTCGGCTGCAGTAAAAGCCCAGTGCGATTATTGCTGCACTTCATCCAACGCCCTAAAAATGGTGCAGCATATTTTACTCACCCATGACGAGATCATTTTTGTCCCCGACAAATATCTGGCGCAATACGTTTCTGCGCAGGTGGGACACAATTTCATCATGTGGAACGGTTATTGCCCGACACATGTCAAAATTTTGCCGGAAAATATTGTGCAGGCTAAAAAAAGACATCCGCAGGCGAAGGTTCTTGTGCACCCGGAATGTAAACCGGATTTAACTAAGCTTGCCGACCTTGTAGCTTCTACGGAAAAGATGTGCGGTTACGCACAAAATACTTCGGAAACAGATTTTATCGTCGCTACGGAAAACGGCATAATTCACAGGTTGAAAAAAGAAAATCCGGCAAAAAATTTCTACCCGGCAGCGGACGCAGCCGTTTGTCCTAATATGAAACGCATTACCGTGGAAAAGGTACTCTGGTCGCTTCAGGATTTATCTTTCGAAATTACAGTGCCTCCGGATATTATGGATAAAGCAAGGTTCTCCATAGAAAGAATGCTGCAAATAACATAAGCTAAACAATATATTTTTTATCAAATACGGAATGGTTTAATTAGACGTGGATAATAATTTATGAAAAAAGATTCCATAGGTATCGTTACACCACATGTTTTTTCTTTTGCCGAACCGCCGGCTACTTTGAAATTGGAATCCGGACGGAGTTTAGGACCGATTACACTGACTTATGAAACCTACGGCCGGTTAAACGAGAAAAAATCAAATGCCATATTAGTCTGTCACGCGCTCTCTGGAGACGCGCATGCCGCCGGGATTCACAAAGATGATAAAACTCCCGGCTGGTGGGATGATTTGATCGGCCAGGGCAAAGCACTGGATACAAATCTTTACTTTGTGATTTGTTCCAATGTGATCGGCGGTTGCAAAGGCAGTACCGGGCCTTCTTCCATCAATCCGGATACGGGTAAACCTTACGCTCTGGATTTTCCGCTGATCACAATTGCCGACATGGTGGAAGCCCAGCGGCATTTAATTGATTTTTTCGGCATCGAAAAACTTCTCTGCGCAATCGGCGGATCTTTGGGGGGCATGCAGGCGCTGCACTGGGCTTCGGCATACCCGGAAAGAATTATCGCGTCCATTCCGATTGCAACGGCCCTAAAACATTCACCGCAGCAGATTGCATTTAACGAAGTTATTCGTCAGTCAATCATGGCGGATCCAGCCTGGCGCAATGGGTATTATTATGAACATGGCCAGCCGGAAAATGGACTGGCTGTGGCGCGGATGATCGGACATATCACATTCATGAGTGATCAGTCCATGGAAGAAAAATTTTCCCGTAAACTCAAAAACGATAATCTCAGTTTCCAGTTTATCGACGACTTTGAAGTGGAGGGCTATCTGCGCTATCGCGGTTACAACTTTGTCAAACGCTTCGATGCCAATTCCTATCTATATATAACCAAGGCAATGGACTACTTTGATCTATCAGGTGATCATTTTATGCCGGAAACAAAAAAAACGATCGTAAGATTTTTGGTGATTTCTTTCAAATCCGACTGGCTCTATCCCACATATCAGTCGCAGGATATCGTCCGTCTTTTGAAAAGAAAACATGCATACACCACCTATTTCGATCTTACCTCCACTTACGGCCATGATGCTTTTTTAATTGAAATCGAAGACGAAACAAGATTAATCAAGAATTTCCTAGCAAACATCAGCCCGGATTGAAGCGGGAGAAGAAAAGCTTTTAAATACTGAAAGAATAATAAATCAATATGAAAATAGATCATCATATCATTTCACAAATTATCACTGAGGGAGCGCACATTCTTGATCTTGGCTGCGGCAACGGAGAGCTTCTTTCATTTCTCGAAAAGCAAAACCAGGCACTCGTCCAAGGCATCGAACTTGACGAAGATCAAATGCACCAGTGCGTCGAACGCGGCCTGACGGTGCTTCAGGGAGATATCGAAAGCGGTCTGGTTGATTATCCTGATCAGTCGTTTGATTACGTGATTCTCAATCAGATCATGCAGCAAATTAAAAAAGCTGACTTTGTCATTCAGGAATCACTGCGCGTGGGAAAGCGCGTCATTGTGGGCTTCCCTAATTTTGCGCATATAAAAGCACGTTTAACTCTCTTCGCCCAGGGAAGGACTCCGATTAATGATGCCCTGCCCTACTACTGGTTTGAAACGCCCAACATCCGTTTCCTGACGATTCGCGATTTTATCGATTATTGCCGGAAGAAAGATATTAAAATCGAGCAGAAATATTATTTGGGCAAGTCCGGATTAATCAATATTCTGCCCAATTTATTTGCGCAAAATGCGCTCTTTGTCATCACACGGCACTGAGAAACGCTAGGGAATGGAGATTATATGGAAAAGAAAATTTTAGCATCGGCTAAGCTACCGGTCTTGGGACCTTACTCCTCGGCAGTAGAGGCTGGCAGCTTTATTTTCTTATCAGGCCAACTGCCGCTTAATCCGTCAACCGGCGAAATCGTTATGGATATAAAAGCGGCCACAAGACAAACGCTTACAAACATAAAGACCATCCTTGAAGAAAATGGGCTGTCACTGAAAAATATTGTCAAGACAACCATCTTTTTAAAGAATATGGCAGATTTTGCGGTCGTCAACGAAATCTACGCTGGGGTTTTCCCCAATGAAGCGCCTGCTCGCTCAACTATTGAAGTTGCAGCTTTGCCCAAAGGCGCGCCACTGGAAATTGAAGCAATTGCGGTAAGGAAGTAATCATGGGTAAAATACTGTCCGTCAACATCAGTGAAAAAAAAGGAGAAAAAAAACATAATGTCGGTGAGAGCCGCGCATTGATTGATATGGGGCTCGCCGATGATGCGCATATTGGAATGGAATTGCGTCAAATAAGTTTATTGGCGGCAGAAAGCATCGAAAAAATCCGGCGAAAGGGATTAAATGTCAGCTACGGTGATTTTGCCGAGAATCTCACAACAGAAGGCATCGAACTCTATACCCTGCCGCTCGGCACAAAAATAAAAATAGGTAAAGATGTATTGCTGCAAGTAACGCAAATCGGTAAAGTCTGCGCCAAACCCTGCGCTATTTTTTACGCCGTAGGCGATTGCGTCATGCCGAAAGAAGGTATTTTCGCCCGCGTCCTGTCTGAAGGAAATATCAAGATCGGCGATGACATAACAATCTGTCATGATATTTAGACTATGCAGACATTTCTTCCTTATCCGGATTTTAAGAAATCATTGCAGACACTGGACTACCGCCGCCTAGGCAAACAAAGATTGGAGTCGCATTAAATCATTCGTGCTATCAAATTCGGCGGGGGTTATAGCAGGCATCCAGTCGTCAGAATGTGGCACGGACATATCAACGCTTTAAAACACTATTACAATCTGGCCATTGATGAATGGGTCAAGCACGGCTACAAAAACAACATGCATAAAATGAAGATTTCCGGCAAGATTGCCTACCCTCGGTGGTTTGGCCGAAAAAACTTTCACGCCGCTCATCGTTCCAATTTGCTACGTAAAGATCCGGAATACTATATCGGGAATTGTTGTTGCTCATGATCAGCACCGGCTTAATTGCCTTACCGCTTTTTGAATCTCTGATTGCTTTATTGATATCCCGAAAATGATAGAATTTCTCGAGCCGGTCAAAAGGGAATTTGCCCAACTGGTATAATTTGATCAGCTTAGGAATAAATACTTGCGGCACCGAGTCACCTTCGATTATTGCCACAGCCTTTTTTCCCTTAGGCACAAAATCAGGAACGCCATCGCCGGTGAAGAAGGCCGCTGTGCCTCGTTTTTTTATCACCTCAATAGCCAGCCGTAACAGCTGGGGATTGCCGGTAATTTCCAGAACATAATCAACGCCGCCTGCGATAATGCTGTTAATGCTTGAGGCAACATCAGCGCGACGACTGTCAATAACATGAGTTGCGCCCAGTTCCAGAGCCAATTTAAGGCGAAGAGGAGCAATATCCACCCCGATAATCGGATTGGCTCCAACAATGCGAGCAGCCATGACGGCCGCCAAACCTACTGCTGCCGTACCAAAAATGGCGATACTCGCGCCCCTCTGAACATGGAGTGTGTTCATCACAGTACCCGCTCCTGTTTGAATACCACAGCCCAGCGGCGCCAGAATTTTGAGCGGTAGTTTTTTGGAAACCTTGACTATGTTGCGTTCCGTTGCCAGAATGTAGGAAGAAAATGAAGACTGGCCGAAGAAATGCCCGCGCACGCCACTGGGCTCAAGGGCATTACTGCCGTCCAAACGGTGGAAGCCGAAATTCAGTTCATAAAATCGGCGGCATTTTGTCGGACGCCCTTTTTTACACTCGCGGCATGTGCCGCAAGATTGGTACGACAAAACGACATGATCGCCGGGCCGGAGCATCTTTACTTTTTTTCCGGTCAGCTCAACAATGCCCGCGCCTTCATGCCCCAAGACCTGCGGGCCGTCAGCTGTTTCCCAGTGATGAATCATGCTGACATCCGTATGGCAGACTCCGGAAGCTACCGTTCTCACGAGCACCTCTGTATCCTGCGGTCCTTCCATACTCAGCGTTTCCATTCTGAGCGGACTGTCTTTTTTACGCAAAACAGCGGCCCTAATTTTCCTAACCGTCAAGTTTTTTGAGCGAACCATTGTCCATCTCCTTTTCTGATGAGAAAGATAATCTTCTTTAGTTTTATTGCTCCTGCCGCCAATGGCCTGGTTACAATATTTAATAATTTATAAAATTGTTTATTGCAATACTCAAATATAAATAGCATATTATCCGGTAAATTCTCCTAATAGCGACAGAATATTTCTTTCAATTTAAACTTTAACAATGTATAATAATTACATTAATAATGGCTCAGGGCTGATTATAACGAATGGAGATTTTTTCATCATAAAGCTCAAAGGAGGTTAAAGGAGTATGCCTGTTAAACCTAAATCAGCAGTTAAATCTAAATCAGCCTCTAAAACCAAACCAGCTGTTAAAAAGAAATCAGCAGTCAAACCAAACAAAAAATTAAATTCCAAACAAAACGATTTTGCTAATATTACCGAAGAAATAATATCTAATGTGTGTGTCGGGATTTATATTGTTCAAAACGGAAAGTTTGCTTACGTAAGCCCTCTTTTTCAGAGGCTCAGCGGCTATTCACATAGCGATTTATTAAGCACAAATCCCCTCGATTTCGTTCATCCCGAAGATAGAGAAACAGTCAGGCAAAAGGCCATTAATTGCCTAACGGAAAAATGCGGCAGCTATGAATACAGATTCGTCACGAAGAAAGGTGAGATAATATGGGTCATGGAGATGATCACTTCCATCACCTATAAAGGAAAGCGGGCCGCTCTGGGCAGCTTTATAGATATTACCGAACATAAGCACATAGAGGATAAACTGCGCCGGAGTGAGGGAAAATACCGCACTATTCTGGAGGATATGGAAGAGGGGTATTTTGAAATTAGCCTTGAGGGGAATTTTACCTTCGTTAATGACGCGGAGTGCAAGAATCTGGGATATTCCCGGGAAGAATTGATCGGGATGAACAATCGGCAATATACAGATGAAGAGAATGCAAAAAAAGCCTTTCAAGCGTTCAGCAATCTTTACAAAACAGGAGAATCATGTAAAATTTTTGATTATGAAGTTACCAGGAAAGATGGAACCAAGGCAATTGCTGAACTGCTTGTATCCCTCGTAAAAGATTCAAAAGGAAAGCCCATTGGATTCCGCGGACTTTCACGGCAAATCACCGAGCGCAAACGTATGGAAGATGAGTTGCGCCGGAGTGAAGAAAAATACCGGACCATTCTGGAAAATATCGAAGATGGATACACAGAGCTTGACTTGCACGGCAACTTTATCTTTTTTAATGAAGCGCTTTGCAAAATTCAGGGTTATCCTAGAGAAGAATTAATAAAAAAGAACTATCGCGATCTAATGGATGAAGAAAACGCCAAGAAGATATTTGCAAGATACAACAAGGTATACACCACAGATGAATCCGAAAAAGAAGTTCAATATGAAATTATTACCAAAAGCGGGCTTCGAAAACATTTAGAAACTTCTATAACTCCCATGAAAGATGCTTCCGGCCGGATATTTGCGTTTCGGGGTATTGTGCGGGACAGAACCGAGAGCAGGCAGGCAGAAGAAGTGTTACGCCAGAGTGAAGAAAAATACCGAACTATCATCGAAACCATCCAGGACGGTTATTTTGAGACTGATCTTACCGGTAAGTTCACCTTTATTAATGATGCAGAGTGCAATAATCTCGGATATACCCGTGAGGAATTAATCGCAATGGAGCGCGCTCAATATGCCGGTGAAAAAAACCGTAAACTATTGATTAATCTATTTATTGAAATCTATAAAACAGGAATACCTGTAAAAGCCTATGCCTTGGAACTTACCAAAAAAGACGGCACTCAAGCTTATAATGAAATATCCGTATCTCTTATAAGAAATTCCCAAGGTGAACCGATTGGATTTCGGGGTATTGCCCGGGATGTCACCGAACGCAAACAGGCGGAAGAAGTGTTGCGCCAGAGTGAAGAAAAATACCGGAATATTATTGAAACCATCACAGAAGGTTATTTTGAGTTGGACATTGCCGGCAAATACGTTTTCATCAACGATGTTATTTGTCAGCATTTGAAATATTCCCAAGAAGAATTAATCGGGATAGACAACCGAAGCTTTCAAACACCAGAAAACGCACAGAAAACTTTTCATGCCTTCAAGAAAGTCTACGACACGGGAATACCTATTAATGCATTGGAATTGGAAATTACCAGGAAAGACGGGACTATCGGATTTTTTGAAGTTTCGATTTCTCTGCTCAAGGATCGTCATGGTGCACCAGTTGGATTCAGAGGGATCTCTCGCGATATCACCGAGCGGAAACAATCTGAAGAGGAACTGGCGCTGCTACGCTCCGCCATGGACGTATCACACGATATGATTTTTCTCGTTGATCGGACCACGATGCGCTTCCTCTATGCTAATGATACAGCCTTACGATTGACCGGCTATACCCGCGAAGAGTGTATGAAAATGTCACCTCAGGATTTGTTGCTGGTTGATCGTAAAACCCTTGAGCACGCTTATGATGAAGCCATTGCCGCCGCTCCCGCCGGTATCACGATAGAAATGAGAGGCCGTATTAAAGACGGCACACGGACGATCGTCGAGCTGCACCGGCGCGCACTGAATATCGGCAACCGCTGGATTATCGTGACCATTACCCATGATATCAGCCAGCGCTGGCTCGCCGAACAATCTGTGCTCTTGCTCGGGAGGATGTTCGCAGCTTTAAGTGCAACCAATGAAACGATCTTACACGCCAAATCACCTGAAGAGATGTATCAGCGGGTATGTGACGCAGCCGTCGACGGTGGCAAATTCATCACCACGGGAATTCTTCTTTTTGATCCGGGAACAACATGGGTAAGAGTGGCATCAGCCAGTGGCGCCGGTATGGACAGCCTGCGTAAAGCCCGCATCTCCCTCGATGAGACAATTCCCGAGGGAAAGGGGTTCGTCGGCACGGCCTTCCGTACAGGCAAACCTTGCGTTTCCAACGACTATCTCAAAGACGCAGTCTCGTTGGCCTGGCGTGAAAATGTGGAAAAAGTGGGCAGTGCCGCCGTCGTGCCGCTTCTTAGGAACGGTCAGTCAATTGGTGCCTTGATTTTCTATGCTACCGAGAAGCGAGCTTTTGACGGCGAAATCGTCAAGCTTCTCGAAGGTATGGCAGAGAACGTCGTGTTTGCACTGGACAACTTCGAACGCGGGGCCGAGCGCAAACTATTAGAAGAGACAATAAGGCAGTCGGAAGAGAGATATCGCACCATAATAAATGAAATGGAGGAATGGTACTTTGAAACAGACCTGACAGGCAATATAACCTTTTTCAACGATATTTTCGCTAATATCTTGGGATATTCTCCAGAAGAGCTAACCGGTCTGAATTTTCGGTCCTTCATCAAAAAGGAAGATTCAGATTCGGTCTACAGGTTGTTCAATCAGGTCTATAAAACAGGTAAGCCGAGCAAAAATTTTCCCTATGAATTTGTCCGGACGGACGGCACTGTCACCTCTGCCGAGTTTTCCATTTTTTCCAAATTGGACAAGGAGGCCAAGATAGTCGGTTTTCGCGGAGTTGGACATGACATCACTGAGCGCAAACGCGCCGAAGAAAAGATTCAGTACATGGCGACACACGACGCTCTGACGGGATTGCCCAACCGCTTGATGTTCAGCCAACTACTAAATCACGCCATCCAGGCTGCGCGGCGCTATCAGCGGCAGTTTGCCGTGTTGTTCCTCGACCTGGATCGCTTCAAAACCATCAATGATACCATGGGCCACGAGGCCGGCGACCAATTGCTGCAGGAAATCGCCATGCGGTTAAAGCAAACTCTGCGGGCAGTTGATATTGTTGCCCGTTTGGGAGGAGACGAGTTTGTAATATTGATTGAGGAATTAAGCGATTTAAGCCAAATCGAAATAGTGGCCGGCAGAATACTTTCCGCCGTCATCAAACCTGTAAATCTTGTGAGTGAAGAATGTCGCGTGACGGCAAGCATCGGCATCAGCGTGTTTCCAAGGGATGCAGTAGACGAGCAATCCCTGATGAAAAATGCCGATTTAGCCATGTACCTCGCTAAGGAAGAAGGCAAGAATAATTATCAGTTCTATTCTGTTGATATTCAATCAAAATCGCTGGAACTCCTATCAATCGAAACAAACCTGCGCTTTGCGCTGGAGCGCAATGAACTGTCTTTGCACTACCAAGCCAAAGTGGATTTCAAAACGAACGCAATCACCGGTGTGGAAGCTCTGCTGCGCTGGCAGAATCCCTACCTCGGTTCCGTAACACCCACGCAATTTATTCCGGTAGCCGAAGAATCCGGGCTGATCATACCCATCGGCAGGTGGGTAATGAGAACCGCGTGCGCACAAAATGTCGCCTGGCAGCGCGAGGGCCTTCCCCCTGTCTGCATGGCGGTAAATTTATCACCTCGCCAACTTATGGATGAATTCTTAATAGAAGATATCAAAAAAGCCCTGAATGATTCCGGCATGGCACCAAACCTGCTGGAGTTGGAAATTACCGAAAGCATGGTGATGCATAACCCCACACGCATGATCGCTGTGTTAGCCAAAATCAAGAGCTTGGGTGTACGTCTTGCTATCGACGATTTCGGCACCGGTTACTCATCTCTGGCCCAGATTAAGCACTTCCCTGTTGATACGCTGAAGGTGGACAGATCATTCGTCCGCAACATCCCGAAGGACGCTGAAGACAAGGCGATTACCGAGGCGATTATAGCTATGGGCAAGACTCTCAGTCTTACCGTCGTGGCCGAAGGCGTAGAAACGATAGAACAAATGAACTTCTTAAAGGACCACTCCTGTGATGAGATGCAGGGTTATTACTTCAGTAAACCCATTGTGCCCGAACAATTTGCCGAGCTGCTGCGTAACCATGTCCCATCTCCACAAAAGTGAGTCGGAACAGTACAGTCGATGGCATAAAGATATATTATTTGAAGCCCTTTTTTACCGCTTGTGCTTTAAATTTCTTCTCGCCAAAAATCAAATCTTGCTTTTCGATAAATACTTCCGTATCCGGCGGCACAGAATGAGTAATCCAAACGTTACCTCCGATAACCGAACGATCACCGATAACCGTCTCGCCGCCGAGAATGGTAGCGTTGGCATAAATAATGACGTCATCCCCAATTGATGGATGGCGCTTTTTATTTCTCAGACGCTGGCAATCCTCTTTGGAAAGAGACAAGGCTCCCAGTGTAACCCCCTGATAGATGCGCACCCTCTTGCCTATTGAGGCTGTCTCGCCGATGACTACGCCTGTTCCGTGATCGATGAAAAAGCTCTCCCCGATTTCGGCTCCCGGATGGATATCTATACCGGTGCGACCGTGAGCATACTCGGTCATGATGCGGGGAATCAGAGGCACTTTACTGCGATGAAGCTTATGGGCAATACGATAAACCGTGATAGCCCAAGGACCCGGATAACTGAAGATGACTTCATCATATCCTTTTGCTGCCGGGTCCCCATCATAAGCCGCGCGTATATCTTTTGCCAAAAGCTCCCTTAAATCAGGCAGGCCACTCAAAAAGGCAACCATTATCTTATGCCCCAGATCCTCACAATTTACGCAAGGCTTATTCTGACGAATGCAGTCATGCCGTATAGCCAGAATGATCTGTTCCGAAAGTATTTCATAAAGAGAGGTAATTTGCTGACCGAGGTAATATTCCAGGTTGTTTTGATCCAGTCTCATCTTGACAAAATAGCCGGGATAAAGAACAAGCGCCAGGCGGCGCAAAATATCAATCATTGCTTCCCGATATGGTATTGGTTCCGCACTCACATGATCGAAACAACCTTCTTTTGTACAGGAGGATACTAGTTTATGAACGATATTCGGAATCTTTGTTCTGAAATTTCTGGCCGAATCAATTTCATTTTTGCATTCTTTGTCTTGCCGGGGGCGCTTCATTAATTATATGCTCCTTTATTGATTTGTGCAGGCTTGCTCGGCTTGCGTCCAGTAAGGCGACATGCCGCGCAGCCGATCGATGATTGCCGGCATTTTATCAATAACAAAATCAATTTCTTTTTCCGTATTATAAATGCTTAGGCTGAACCGGATGGAACCATGCGCCATAGTGAAGGGAACGCCCATGGCGCGCAGAACGTGCGAAGGCTGCAAAGATCCGGACGTGCAGGCTGACCCGGAAGAAGCGCAGATTCCATGCTCGTTCATCAAAAGCAGGATCGCTTCACCCTCGACATACTCGAAACTGATATTGGTTGTGTTGGGTAAACGATTGGTGGTGTCTCCATTAACGCGGCTTTGAGGAATCTTTGTTAGAATCTGTTTTTCCAGTTTATCCCGCAGGCGCTGGACGTAAGTGTTTTCTTTTTCCATGTTCTTGGCAGCAAGTTCACAAGCTTTCCCCAAACCGATGATACTCGGCGTGTTTTCTGTACCGCCGCGGCGCTCCCTTTCCTGGTGACCGCCGATGAGAAACGGAGAAAACTTTGTTCCTCGACGAATATAGAGAATGCCGATACCTTTGGGGGCATGCAGTTTGTGCCCGGAAATGGAAAGCATATCGATGACATTTTTTTTCATATTGATCGGAATTTTTCCGGTAGTCTGGACGGCATCGGTATGAAACAGGATTCCTCGTTCCTGCGCCATATGAGCCGCTTCCTCCACCGGAAATATTACTCCCGTTTCGTTGTTTCCCCACATCATACTGACTATGGCCGTATCGGGAGTCAGGCTCTTTTCCATATTTTCCAGATCAAGCAGACCTTTTTTATCGACGGGCAGTTCCGTCACACGATAGCCTTGCGTGGCCAAGTGCGCGCATAAAGCGCGAATAGCAGGATGTTCGACACGGCTGGTTACAATATGCTTCTTATCCGGACGTGTCGCCAGCGCCGACCGGATGGCAGCATTATCACTTTCCGTGCCGCAACTTGTAAAAATAACTTCATCCGGTAACGCACCGATTAGCGTCGCCACTTGCTCACGGGCTTCACGAATTTGCTGGGCCACCTGGCCGCCGAAAGAATGCATGCTGGAAGGATTGCCGTACAAATCGCGAAAATACGGAAGCATGGCTTCCAGCACTTCTTTGGCAACTTCGGTAGTGGCATTATTATCCAGATAAATTATGCTCATGAGGGCACCTCCTCGATAACCAAATCGGGCGATACGAGTTCTCTCAGGCGGTGCTCAACAAAGTTTTTCAGAGTTATATCCGAAGCCTTACAGGTAGCGCAGGTCCCTCTTGTAGCCACAATTACACGATTGCCGATTACGTCGATAAGTTCAATATCTCCGCCGTCATGTTTCAGCGATGGCCGGATTTCCCTCTCCAGAGTTTCCTCGATCATTCGAATTTTTTGGATATTGGTAAGTTTCTGCTTTCCGCCCGATTTCGGTTCACTCTTCACTCGATCAATTATTTCCTGAATGTCATCATGACAGCCGCCGCAGCCGCCTCCCGCCTTGGTGTAATTTGTTACTTCTTCGACAGTACTCAGATTGTTCTCCCTGATAGCTTGCTCGATTTCTTTGTCGGTAACGCCGAAACACTCACAAATAATTTTTGCTCCGGTCTCGGCTGCCGGTACCCCCTTATAATTTTCAATGGCTTTTTCCAGCGCCTGTTTTCCCATAACGGAACAGTGCATTTTCTGATCCGGAAGCCCGCCGAGATATTTGGCGATGTCTTGATTAGTAACTTTAAGAGCTTCTTCCAAGGTCATCCCTTTGATTATTTCGGTAAGCGCCGAAGAAGAAGCAATAGCACTGGCGCAACCGAATGTTTTGAACTTAGCCTCCTTGATTTTCTTATTCTCATCCAACTTAAAAGTCAGTTTCAGAGCGTCTCCGCAGGCCAGCGAGCCTACTTCGGCGACCCCATCAGGATTTTCAATTTCACCGACATTGCACGGATTGAGGAAGTGCTCTTTAACTTTATCCGTATATTCCCACATAGCTCACTCCTTGAGGATCGGATCGTAATTTAATAATTTCCCCATTACCATTTAACTGTAAACAATTTCTCTACGCATCATCAGGTAAATAAAATGATGTGTTTAAATAACTAACTTACTTTTTGGTGGAGGCGGCGGGAGTCGAACCCGCGTCCGAAAACCTTCCGCTGGAGAATCTACGTACATAGCCTTCGTTTTAGAACCTTCACGCTGGATTGCTCCCTAAGGCTGGATCGCACCGCGCTATCCTGTAAGTATTCGCCGCCCTCCGCCAGGCAAGAAGTTTGGCTATCCTGTCTAAATGACGCCCTTACAAAGCCAACAGGAAAACCGTGCAGGACGTTAGCCGACTTAAGCGGCTAAGGCGTAATCGTAGTTGTCTGCGATTATATGTTTCCTACCTGTTTAACGAGGCCTGTAGGAACCTCGGTACGCATCTACAACTTCAAATGTCCCCGTCGAAACCGTGACGCCCCCAATATTTACTTGACTATAATATATTAATTTATCACTAATTTGTCAAAGGAAACAAAATTAACAATTGTCTTAAAAGAACCTTACCCGAAATATTCTCCCTACTTTAACTTAGTCTTTTATGTTTTATAAACGTACCGTTATCGTATTCTTCGAAGGCAATCTGCAATTCTTGCTGTGTGTTCATTACAATAGGGCCGTACCAGGCAACCGGTTCACCGATGGGTTTACCGGAGATTAAAAGAAAACGAACAGGTTCGTCTTTTGTGGAAACAACTACCTTTTCTCCATCATCGAATAAAACAAGATTTCCGTTTGTTAAATACGCGTCTCTATGGATGTCGAAATAGTTTACCCCTTCGACTTCATAGACAAACGGATTACTTTCCTTACAGAAATTAGCCTTGCCTTCGATAATATAGGTAAAAACTGTGTGCCCTGGTTTGGTCGGATAAGTAAATTCTGTTTTAGCTGGAATCGTAACATCACAATAGAAAGGGTCGGTAACGATATCATGGACAGGTCCCTTTGTTCCCTCAATTTCGCCGCAAATGATTTTGATTTTCACACCGTCGCTTGTGGAAATTTCCGGGATTTGGCTACTTTTTACGTCACGATAACGCGGCTGCATCATCTTATGCGATGCCGGAAGATTAGCCCAAAGCTGAAATCCTCCCATATAGCCTGCTTTATCACCTTGGGGCATTTCCTGGTGGATGATGCCGCTACCGGCAGTCATCCATTGCACATCTCCGGGACCGATCACACCTTTATTCCCCATGCTGTCTCCGTGTTCGACATTTCCTCCCAGCATATAAGTGATCGTTTCAATCCCCCGGTGCGGATGCCAGGGGAAGCCTTTAAGGTAATGAGCGGAATTGCCGGATCGAAAATCGTCCAGTAATAAAAACGGATCCAACAGCGGAACTTCACTAAAACCGAAAGCCCGCTTTAAATGAACACCGGCTCCTTCCAAAGTTGGTTTGCTTTTGATGACTTTCCGTATCTTTCTGCATTTCATCATCATGCCCCTTCTATATCAATTTTTAGTCTTTAATATTCCTCAATCCATTTAATTTTGTTTTCTTGTTAAACTTTTATCAGCTTTGATTTGAAGTCGCGGGCGATGTCGCGGCGGTCGTATAGTTTCTTTCTATTTTTTCAATATAAATCATTTAACTTTCATAATATCGCTTAGCTTAAGGAAAATCAATTTGTCAGTCCCAGCTTTAGTGAAACATTATGAAGTATTTTATCGAACGTCCATAAGGAAATTTTAGTAAGATTAGCTGATGCCAAAAGATGCATATCGATGTATCCCAAACCGCTTCCCATCAGACGATGATTATCAATGAACTGTAAAACTTCATCATGTTCCGCTTGTAGCGCCATTGGTAACGATTGAAGAAGGGATATTATTTCCTTTCTATTTTCAATATTGCCACAGGCTAGTTCCCCGATGATAAAGGGATGGCAAGCAACATTGCCTTCAATCAACAAGTTTTCCAGCCCAACATTTCCATCACGTAAATGCGCTACCCATATTGACGAATCCACTAAAACCATATCATTTATCTGCCGCTTTCCTCCGGGGTATCATCTTCAAGCCCTTCTCGGTGCCACCCAACCTAGCCAGCCTTTTGGCGCTTTCTCTTGCTATCAGCGCCTGAAGCCCAAGCCGGACAAGGGATGTTTTTTCTTTGATTCCGGTCAATTTTGCTGCATTACTCAGCAATTCTGCTTCTATGTTCAGTGTTGTTCTCATTACATTCTCCCCTTGTGCTACGTTTTATTATATGTATAAATATGCATCATTTATATGCATTTGTCAAGAGATATTCCTCAATCCATTTAATTTTATTTTCTTGTTATACTTTTATCAGCTTTGATTTGAAGTCGCGGGCAATGTCACGGCGTTCTTCGCGTTTCTTGATATCCTCACGGCGGTCGTACAATTTCTTCCCTTTGCCGATGCCGATTTCCACCTTAACTTTGCCGTTTTTAAAATAAAGTTTTAGTGGAATCAACGCCAAACCTTTCTCCCGCGATTTGCCGTAGAGTTTCCTGATTTCCCTCTTATGCAGCAGGAGTTTGCGCGCCCGCAGCGGATCATGATTATAGCGGTTACCGTGATCATAATGGCTGATATGCAATTCGCGCAGGAATACTTCTTCGTTATTGACCAGAGCGTAACTATCTTTCAGGTTCGCCTTGCCATCGCGCAGCGCCTTGACTTCTGTGCCGGTCAGGACCATGCCTGCCTCGTAAGTATCTGTTATGTCGTAGTTGCGGCGAGCCGTCTTGTTGGAGGCAATCAGTTTTTGTGCTGTATTTTCTTTGGCCATGGTTAATTTTTACATTAAAATGCTGTGAATGCCATCTTTTTTTAACGAATAACCTTAAAAGGGGATGCTGTAGTCATTTTGCTACTGGAGTATATAAATCATCACTATTTATGGATTCCAGCCTGCGCTACCCTGATACCCTGAAGGGCACACGAGGGCACGCGCGGAATGACGATGCGCCCTATTTATCACACCGGCCCAGCATTCGAGACTGTGTCGCAATGTCTTGAGGGTGTAATTGCTGGCCATATGCAATGCCGGATAGGATCAACAAAAGGGCAATTAATGGTATTACGCTTTTGATTACTTTCATGGATATCTTTTCCTTCTTTATATTTTATCGGTTTCTCTCATTATCAGCATCATACCGCTTAGTTGGCGTCCTGCATAAGGCGGGTGTAGTTGAATAGCGTATTGCAATTAAGCATGAGGTCGTTCACTTACCAATAAACCCGGCAATGACTATTCCCCCCTGTGAAACACACTGAAAAGACTTCCCAATGCAAACGCAATAGCTCGTCCCAGGACCACCGCCGGTGAAACCAAACCGACCACAGGATCTTTTTTGAACGTCTTTATGGAAAAAGCGGCCGAAGATGCCATAATCCCCAGATAGAGCCATGCCGTAACCGTTAACAATTTCGGAAAAACAAGAGAGGACAAGGTAACCGGCAGCGAAAGGGCTGCCGTCAGCGTCTGCAGCTTGATGACGACGGGGGTATAAGTGTCCTTGAAGGCCTTTCCCGGATAATTCCGATAGACGACCATCCGCCAATACCCCCTTTTATATTTCAGCCTGAGATATTTCGCGAAGGAATCCGGGTGCCGGTGATAAACCAGCGCCTCGGAATTGAATTTCAGAAGGTAACCGGCGGCGCATAGACGGTAGGAAAGCTCCGTATCCTCGTTGTTGGCAACGGGAAAGGATTCATCAAACATGCCTATTTTTATAAATACTTCCCGTCGAAAGGCCGCCGAACACGTATCCACCATGTCAATAGCCGCAACTTTCTTCAAAAGGTCATACCGGTCTTCGAACTCGGCCTGGGCGAACCTGGCTACGAGCTCGGTCTGACGGGTGCGATAGGCCCCCTTGACACCGACCGTCCGCTCATTCCGAAACGGCAGCGTCATCTGCCTGATCCAGTCCCGATCCGGAACGCAATCGGCATCAGTGAAGAGGATGATCTCGCCTCTCGCCACACGCACCCCGTAATTTCTGGCTGCCGCCGGTCCCCGATTCGGCTGGCTGATACAGTTCGCGCCGAAGCGACGCGCCAAGGCAGCGGTCTCGTCCGTTGAACCGTCGTCCACGACGATCACCTCATACTCGGCAGGAGAAACCGACTGCTGCTTCAGCGCGATAAGCGTGTCCGGCAGGGTTTTGCCGACGTTATACGCCGGGATGACCACAGAATACCGGATCGTTTCCTTTTCAGCAGCCATGTTACACTCCAGAGCCGAAAACAAGATGTTTGAAAAATGTCCGCGCCGCCTTGACTGTTCGCAGCGCAAGCGAGGGGTGCAGGACCATCTGCACGAGCTTGTAAGCCATGTATCTGGGCCTGAGATAAAACCGGCGTCTAGCTTCATCGCATAATTTCACCAGCTCGGCCGGCGCGAAGACGTCATTTCGGATAACGCAATTGTGAAGCCCGGAAGGCGTCAGCCACTCCCTGAAATCCGCGGCCGTGATCCATCCCTTGCTCAGATAGTCCAGATAGGCCTCCGTTCCGGGATAGACCATAACCGGATAGAATTGAACGGTGTCCGGATTCAGCCGCAGCGCCAGCGCGATGGTCTGCTCCACCGTTTGGTGGGTTTCCCCCGGGAACCCTATCATGAAACAACCATGAATGAGAATACCTGCTTTCCTGGCATTCTCCATGAACGCCTCCATCCGCTCTATCTTGATTCCTTTCCTGATTTCGTTCAGGATCTCCTGATTGCCGCTTTCAAAACCGACACAAAGCTGCCGGCATCCCGCGGCTTTCAGGACCTTCATGGTTTCCAGATCGAGATCGATCCGGGAGTTGGCGACAAAGGGGATGCGGACGTTGCTTTTGATCAAGGCCTCGGAAAAGGCGATCAGACGGCTTTTATTGACCGTCAGGGTATCGTCTTCGAAGAAGATCGATTTGACTTCAGGAAACGTTCTTTGAACGAAACGGATTTCCTCAATCACATCTTCCACGCTGCGTAATCGATATTTCCGACCAGTCATGGTCTGGGGATAAACACAAAACCGGCACAGGAACGGACATCCCCGGCTCGTGATCAGCGTCACCATTGGGTAGAGTGCATTCGGGTTGAAATAATCTGAAATCTGAAGATGTTTCGAATATACCCGACTGACCCAGGGCAGTTCATCCAGATTTTTTATAAATGGCCGATCCTGATTATGGACGACGGTACCATCTTTCCGGTAGGACAGACCATCGATGCCTGAAAATACCTCATTGCCGATACCGGGATTTTTTTCTAAAACCTCGGCAAGATCTCTTAATGTATATTCGTATTCTCTTCTTGCTACTGCATCCACGGCCTCTGATATAGCCAACGTCTCTTCAGGCAGGGCAGAGACATGCGTTCCCACAAGCACAATAATGGTCTTCGGAAGTCTTTCTTTCAAAGCGCTTGCTATCCGGATATCGTTTTGGATACTTGGTGTACTGGTGTCCATGACGATCAATTCCGGTCGTATCCGCCCTCCCATATCCAGGACATCTGCATCGGTCAATCCCCGTGCAGGCGCATCGGTCAGAGTCACTTCATGGCCGGCCTGTTCCAGTACGCCAGTGGTAAAAGCTAGCCATATGGGGAAATAAAGTGTGCCACTCTTGGTGACGGCAGGACTACGCTGCGACCGCGAAAACTTCGATAAAAACGGCGGATTGAGCACCCATATTTTCATATATCGCTTTCAGTCAAGGGGAAATCTTATCTTTGATAAAAGCAGGCTTCCCCAACGTTTCCCCTGTTGGTTTATGCCGAATTGGGGTTTTTAAACATAGCCCGGATTTTGTCGCCATATTGCCGTTCCTGCTCCGCAAAAAAACCGGCATCCCCAGTGTAGAAAATGGCCCTCTGCGGACAGGCAGCAAAGCAGTAAAGGCACTTCAGGCAGGGGCCAAGGGTCTTATGGTCGTCAGGGAAAAACCTCCCCAGCGGACAGACATCCCGGCAGACACCGCACCGGTCGCACCTTTTTTCATCCAGCGTGAGCGTGTCGATCCGCAGCTCATTTTTCAAGAACACGTCCTGCCGCAGACCGGTCAGGAAAAGGAGAGAGCCGAACCACTCGGTAGCCGCCAGATGAGTGAAAAAGGGCGTGTTTCTGATTTTCAGAAAAAACTTCTGCCTCTTCGGATGGTGGATGAAGCCTGCAATCGGCCCGGGCACGGGATGTTTGAACGGCACGGATTTCACTTTTTCCGCAATTCCCTGGACGACACGGTGATGCTCCCCCGTCAGAAGTCCCTTTTTCTCGGCGAGGGCCAGGGTTCTGACCTTTTGATACGGAAATTTCGCTATCCGGCAGCACAAAAGATCTATTAAATACGGATCGGCACCGACAATGATCGTATCCAAGCGGATCGGCGTTCCGCGGGTAGGCCCGAGACCTTCCATGGCAACCAGGGCGTCTACGATATGAAGATGGGGCTTTACGGCCTGGTTCAATAGAAGAATATTTTCCGGCAGATCGTCATGGGTCTTTTTCTTACTCTCCTGGCCCACCAGACATCCCATCAGGTTTTTCAGGCAGACGCTCATGCCGACCTCAAAATGGGTTTTCAGCTTGGGCAGATTGATAAAGAGGTCCGCTTCGAAACATTCTTTCGCGACCCTGACCTTGACGCCATTTTTGAAGAAAATGTCTTTAGACTCGGCATAATTCAGGTCTGTAACACGAATGCCGTAATACCTTGCCAGACGATCGATTCCCAGGCGCGAGATAACGCCGATCCGGTTTCTGTAAAATCCGCTGTTGGTCCCTTCACCGATGGTAATGTTTGAATACCCGCTGGTTTTCAGATAGGAAAGCAACGCGCTTAGAATGCGCAGGTCCGTTGTATTGCCGGTCAGGGCGTTCATATTGCTGTTCAGATTCGGCTTGATCAAGATACGTGCCCCCTTGTCAGCAGGCAAAAGGTCCCCGAATTGTTCCATGACGACCGGAAACCAGTTCAAAATCTCTTGATAGGATCTGCAGTTCACCAGAAAGATGCGGTCATCCATATATTATTTCAATGTTCTCCATACAAAGGGCTATATGTAATGTGATGAATCTATTCTGTTAAATGAGTGCAATTTTCCGTTCAATTGCCTGAAAAACATCATCAACGGTGATAGCTTCCATGCAGGCATGATGTTTCTTGTTGTTGCATCGCATTTCATCGCAGGACCATCGGCAGGGAAAGTCCTTTTCGACTATAAGATGCCCTTTGCCATAAGGTCCCGTCTCAATACTTTTTGACGGACCGAAAATCGCGACAGTCGGGGTTCCCAAAGCTGCGGCAATATGCATCGGTGCGCTGTCGTTACACACCAAGAGAGCGGCCTTCGCAATCACTCCCGAAAGTTGGCGAATTGTTATCTTTCCAGCTAACGATATAGGGCGGTTTCGCATCATGCCGGCAATTTCGCCGGCCAACCCGATTTCCGATCCTGCGGAAAGAAGCACCAGTGGCAGTCCGAACCTATCGATAATTCGGTCATAGAGGCTGGCGCATCTATGTGTCGGCCATCTTTTGAGCAGCATTCGGCCACCAGGATGAGCGCAGATAAAAGGAGTCGAAACGTTATTGTCCAGAAGCAACCGCTCCACTTCCGCTTTTTCGGTTTCCGATAAATAAATACCCCATTCCACAAAGTCGGTACTGCATCCCAGGAATCTAACCAGATCGAGATGGTATTCCACCTTGTGCTTCAATCTCTCATATGGCGTCACATGTGAAAGAAGAAAGCCACCACCACCCACGGCATAACTCACCTTCGCCCGGGATCTGGCCGGAAGCGCCAGGAATAAAATGTCTCGGATATCCGCCCTGGCCTCGATCACGAAATCAAACCGCCGTTTTCTCAACAGGCCGAGAAACGTAAAATAATTTTTCAGCGGTCGTTTATAAAACCAGAAGGGCTCATACACTATAACATCATCCACATACGGGTTGTACAAAAGGATTTCACGTCCTTCCAACGAGGTCAAAACAGTAATAGACGCCCCTAAAAATCGCTCCTTCAGAGGTTTTAGCATCGGCAGCGTCATGATAACATCGCCGATATAGGCGGTCCTTATCAAAAGAATCTGCTTTATAGTTTCAGGTAGAATAGGCACATGTTCAATAAAGGGCCGGAAAGGAAAAACTATTGAATTTCCGATAAAATCCACCAGCATGGTAAAGAATCGCTTTTTCCGGTTGACGATCTTATACACTCAAATCATCTTTCCTTTCAGATACGCGGAAATCGTGCGCATTTCGAAGGCTGTTATGTCTGGATAGGGGGAGATTAGGGTGATGTGCATATCACCTCACTAGGCGGAAATAGTTAATAATTCTCTTGAAATCACCGGTTAGGAGTGCTTTTGCCCCTTTGCAGGCGAGTCTGATTTTGTTCGTGAGAATGAAGAGGACAACATAGAGCCGCGACGGCTGTTGCCGGTGGAGGAGTCGTACCATAGGATTGGAGGACAAAAGGCGCAAAAGGCCGCGCGGCACCAGCGAATATCCCGAAAGATAGATCAAGTAGTTCAGGTATGTCCCCTTGGGGAAGGTGAAGGGCTTACGGCAAACCTCGGCCACCTCATCCATGATGATTCCCTCCTCCCGCGCCCGGTCGTTTAACTCCGTGCCGGGGAAGAAGATGAGTGAGGAAAGTTCGAGTCGGAATTTTCCCGGAAGGCTGAGCAACAGCCTCAATGTGTCGCGCACATCCTCCACGGTCTCCCAAGGATTGTCCAGAATGATGTGGTAGTCTGGGACAAGCATCCGGGATTTGTAACGGTTGAGGAGGGTGGCCGCCGACAACACCTTCTCGTCTGATATAACCCGACGATACATTCGCTTGATCCGCTCGCTGCCGGTTTGGATGCCCATCTCGGTGAAGTAAAGGCCAGCGTCCACCAGTAGATCTAGTTTCCGCTCGCTGAGCGTGGTCGGGCTGCACTGGGCGTGGAAGGGGAGGCCAATCTCGCTTTTGTAGCGGTCTCGGAACTCCTCAAAATACTCGACTGGCGAGGCAAAAAAGGTGTCGTCGAAAAAACTGATGATCTCGATATAATTAAAACGCTGCAGAACCTCCTTGAGTTCCCGGATTACGTTGTCGACACTGCGCCGTCGCAGCCGCATCATGGCGCTGCTCGCGCAGTAGGAACACTTGTGGGGGCACCCCCGGGAGGTCATCGTCCGGTACGCAAAACGATGCTGGTTGCTGAAATAGGGGAGCTTCAGGAATTGTTCCCGCATGATCCCGGCGGTCATTTGCCGGACCTCACCGGTTCTCCACTCAAAAATGTAATGGTCGCTAAAATCGTAGTCCACGAAGGGAAGTTCATCGAGATTCTCGACGATCGGTCCGGCTTCATTCCTGATGATGCCCACATCTGACCGGAACCAGCAACTTTGTACGTCGGTATAATCCGCACCTGATGCCATCTTGCGTGCTAGGTCGACGATTGCGTATTCCCCTTCCCCGATGCAGACCATGTCGCAGTGCTCTAGGCACTGTTCCGGGCGATAGGTTGGATGGGTTCCCCCCCAAATGATCGGCTTCCCGTGGAGTTCCTGCCGGAGGTAGGCGGTCACTTGCGCTGCCCGGTCGAAATAGAGGCTCATGAAGGATACCCCGATGAGATCGACATCCCTGCACAGGTCGGCGATACGGGCGAGGGTCTTCTCCTCGTAACGATAAACGTAGCTGCTGTCGAATCGGAGATGCTCGATCCCACCCGGGAGAAAGATGATCCGGCATGGGAATCCCGCCCGCTTCAGCACAGACGCAACTATCCTGACGCCGAAGGCGTCGATGTTGGGGGGTGTAGGGGTAATGAGCGCGACGTTCAATCAAACCTCCAGGAAAAGCGTGGTTGGCGGATTTACCTCCGCTGCCAGTCGCAGTTTGAATAGGAGCATTACTGGTTCGGATGAACCTGGTACTGCCGGGAAATCTCAACGAGCGTCTGCTCGCCTCTCAAAGCGTCCAACGCCATTTTTACCTTGAACGTCGGTGCATAACTTCTTCTCGGTCTTTTGCTCATAGCCGCTTCTCCTTAGCCTCATTTGTAAAAATTAATATCTTCCCAGACCAGCTTGCAGACAAGGTGTAAAAGTTAGAAAATGAAAAAAATTTCATCCCCGTCACAAAATTGCTCAGGTTGATACTGCAAGTACCCTCTCAATATTTTTCTTTTTGTAATGCATTTATGACAAATATTTTCATTAGAATAATTGCCATTTCCCTCTTTAAACATTCTCCTTGCTTCAATGTATTTATCACTATTCCAAATAACTGAAAATGTTTGGTCCTTCAGGTTTCCAAAATCGTGGTTCTTTTCACCTGTGTAATAGTTACAGCAAGGAGAAACCCCAAGATCCCAGTTTATAAAGGCAGTCCTATATAGCCAGGTGCATAGAGGAATCTGTTTTTGCTTTTTTATGATTCGATTTGAATATTCATAATTTTTGGCATATAAAAAGCCGTTTCTATTTCGATATGTATCTGGTATAATACTCAACATAATGACTTGAACCGTGTGCCCGCGCGTTTTTTAAAAAAAGATGAAAGACTTCGTGCACCAAAGGCACTGATATTCGGTGATGATGGAGTAATCAAAGTTATGTTCATAAATCCTTATTTACCAATTCAAATATTTACATCTTTTTTATCCAGATACTACAATCCTTTTAGCCGCAACATGAGATTGAAAAGTTTTTCAATAAACCAGGTTTTTCGTTGTGTATAATATTTTGGAAAAAGTAGATTATCAGTTTTTTTTATAATACCTTCTTTTAGTGCAATTTCATAAAGCTTTGTGTGGGGCTCGATGCGGAGGGAATTAAATTCAAAGTGTACTCTTTTCTTAAGTTTCAATTTTGCCCGTAAGATAAATAATATCATTGAAAAAAAATTGCGCAAATTTTGACCAGGTGGATTTTTAAAGAAATTGTAATTGGCCTCGAAACCATTTTCTCTTTCCAAAATACGATAGGTTTCCAAAATATCTTGTGTTGTAATATTTTTCCCTAATTTAGCTAAAACATCATTAGAAAATCCGTCAGGCGAAAATATTAAATTATCACATCCGGCTTCTTTTACCAGTGCCAAAAACTCCCTATCAATGTTTTTTTCGTTAAACCATGCAGACCACCTAACATTCAGCTTCCGTTTAATGATTTCCCGACAAATCTCTTCAGCATGTTTTTTAGGGATGTTGAAAACAGAATCAATAAACATAAAACGCTCTATACTATGTTTATTTAATAGACATTCGATTTCATCAACCACCAATACATGGTCTTTAAGCCGATAGCATCTGCCATTCAAAAACGGATATATGCAATAGATACAAGTGAGTGAACATCCTCGCTTTGTCTCGATACCAATAGCGTCCCTGTGTTTTTTATATCTTTCAATAGACATCCCATTGGTACTCATAATATTAAATTGCTTAGAACCTGGCAATGAACCCGAACCAGTAAATATGATTCTACCGTTTTTTCTGTAATAGAGCGAACGAACATTTTCTGGTGTTTCTATATTCTTAAGAAGCTCTGAAAAAGCAACCTCTCCCTCAAGAAAGATGCCAAAATCTATTCTCGGTTCATCAGACATTATTTCATTAGCAAATATCGAGAAACCTGAGCCACCCAGTACGATATTGGCATTAGAACAAGATTTTATTATATCTATGGTATCCTTTAAATATTTATAATAAAAGGTTACTTTTTTCTTGTTAGTAGAATCAATGTTTCGTAATGAAATGCCAATAACATCAGGCACAAAGATTGCGATAATTTCTTTAATCTCTTCAAATGGCTTTTTGGACAAATTCACATCAAAAATCTTAACAGTATGGCCAATTAGTGAGGATTTTATACAAGAAAGACCTATTGGAAAGACCAGAGGTTCCTTATCACCCAAGTAAGATGTAAGTAATAGGATATTCACAAGCAAGCATTCACATTTTTCATAAAACTGTAAACATTTTTCATACCAATATAGATAAATTTGAACAATGGCTTTAGTGCCTTACTGTTTAAAATATCGACTATAGGCGAAGTGATGAGAATCTTTAGTAATGGGCCGGGGAATTTACCTTTTTTTGAAAGCGTCATAAGGAGATTCAAGTACTCAGGCTTACGCATAGTATAGGTCTTTTCATAAATTTCCTTGTACTCATCGATCACAAGAACTTTTTTTTTAGCCATTTCATATAACAGTGTCCCAGGGTAAAGAATCAAAGTGAACGGTTGCAAACGAAATGGCTTCGGTATATTGGATATAAAACGCAAGCTGTCAATTCTATCTTCATCTGTTTCAAATGGAACATCAACTAAAAAATCATAGTTGGGAGGATACATTTTATCCTTAAACTTATTAATAATGATTATGGCTTTCATCATCCTTTTATTGTTCATGATTTCTCGGTTGTACAACCTTTGCATTCGGACGCTACCGCTTTCAATCCCCATTTGAACATATATAAGACCAGCATCCACAAGAAGTGACATTTTTTCTTCTGTTACACTAAGAGGACTGACGAGGCAGGAAAACGGAAATCCAATTTTTGCTTTATATTGTATAGCGAATTCCCTAAGATTATCAATTTTTTGGGCCATAAACTCATCATCAGAAATCCATATATAATTAACATATGACATCTCCCGTTTGACCCACATAAGTTCTTCAATTACATTGTTTACAGACCTCCAACGCAGCTTTCCCTTACCACCATACATTTCTTTTATTGTGTGGTTTATACAATAGGCACAGCTATGGGGGCATCCTCTGCTGGTCATGGTTTGATACCCAGTTTTACCAAGATACTTAGAAACCGTACCGCCTTTAAGAAATAATTCTGTTACCGTGTGTGAAATAGGTACTATTTGGTCATTGATCATTATGTGATGGTCATCCATACTGTAATCGGGAAAAGGGTAGATATCTAAATCGCGTGGCAAAGGACTTAGAGGATTTTTTATTACTTTATTACCGGTATTGAACCATAAGTTTATTGTATGCAAGTAATCTTCGCCTCTGGACATTTTATTTACAAGTTCTAGCGTGGCATCCTCACCTTCACCGATACACACGATGTCAGCATATTTCAAACACTCATCAGGCTTGATGGTTGGATGCACTCCACCCCATATGATAGGGGTAGATAACTCCTTTTTCAATTTATTTGTTAACTGAATAGCTCCATTAAAAAAATTGGTCATCAATGTGATACCAATTAAATCTGATTGCCGACATAAAGAAATGACTTCTTCAAGAATATGATTTTCGTATCTTTGTTTTTCATATACAATGTCATCACCATAAGGATCAGGAAGAAATATTAATTGTGTCTTATGGCCATGCTGTTTTAGATATGCAGAAATGACTCGAATTCCCAAAGAGGTTATATCTGGATATAATGATATTAAAGTTATTTTCATGTTTGCGGCTTTTTTACGAGGTCGTTATTTTGGGGCTCGGGCAATCCTTCGCAGGATTCTGCCTTCGGGATCAAACACCCTTCCTGGAATTCCTCCCAGAACATCCAGTGCTCGGGGTGGCGCTTGATGAAGGTTTCGAAGACCCGCGTGTATTCCGCCGTGCTGTGTCGCACGTCAGCTTTGCGGTCGTCGGTTAGCTGCAAGGCGATCGGCGCCTCTATGATAGCCAGGTGGGTGAAGTCCGGCTGCTGCACGCAGAACAGAGGCAGTAGCACTGCACCGGTGGTGCGCGCCATTCGTGCCGGCCCCGGCGGGAACAGCATGGTCCGACCCAGGAAGGGCAGTGAGATGTAGTTTTCACCGGCACCCCTGATACCGCCGATCCCGTCACCGGTGATCATCAGGATACCATTGCGCTTCAGCGTCTCATAGGCCGGCCGTAGCGACTTGCCGACGTGGACATGCTTAACATTGAATTGGTTCTCTAGCCGCAGGCGGATGCGCAGGTGGACGTTCTTGTGCACCCAGCTGTGGTCCTCGGCGTTCGCGTCGCGGTAACCGATCTGGCTGACATCATAACCCCTTATGCCGAGCGCCACGAGCGGGAACTGCTTGCACCCGTAGTGCATATGCACAAGGATCGCCCCTCGGCCCGCCTTGAGGGCCGTATCGAGGTTCTTAAGGCCCTCAAACCTGATGTGTTGCGAGAGGTTGGCGGCGTTCAGCGTGGCGTACTTGTAGAACTCCATGTGCTCAATATAGTGACGCTGGATGTTCCGCTGCGCGATGCGGTACGCCTCTACCTCCGTCATACGGCTGCCGTAGGTCGCCAAAAGGTTTGCGGCGATGCGGCCATTCCGCTCACGCAGGATCAGCGATTCTGCGAGTCCTACCGCCTCGCCGAAGAGATACGCCAGGCGCCACGGCGAGGTGGTAACGCACCAGCGCAGTGGATACCAGGCCACGAGCTTAGCCATGTCACGCAGAATGTTGTCCTTGATGATCATTGCTGCCTCAATAGAACGACTGCCCCCACCGAGAGCGGTGATTGTCAGCGAGCAGTTTGTTCCGGTCCCCCTCGAGGAAACGGGCAACGCTATCCACCATCTCCATAACCTCATTGGTCATCGCATGATATCGGAACAGTCCCTGCCGACCGCTGGTGAGCAGATTCCCGAAGCCGGAGACGTGCTCTAGCAAACGCTGTTGGTCCTGTTCGAACCCCATCGTGTATACCGGATAGGCGTTCGGCATGTCGACGACGAAGGAATCCTTCACGAGATCGCGCGACGCCAGCAACCCCATCTCGAGGAGCGCGTCGACACAGCGGTCGACAAGCGGCCCGGCCGGCATTGTGTGGAACTCATCTCCCTCGCTGCAGCAGACCTCCATGCATAACGAGCTCATACCTGGGGGCGATAGCTCACGGCTCATCGCCTTAGGTTCGTAGACCCGCTTGAAGGGGTGGTTACGCATCATCGAGAAGATCTCAAGGCAGTCAAAGATCCGATCCTGGTCCACGATGAGGTTCACAAGCCGTACGGTGCGGTATGTGAGGCGGCTTACCGCCGCGAGGAGCTCTGGTCCTGGAACAGGCGTCAGTGCACACACGAACTGTTGGAGGGGGATCGTGGAAATGTAAAGATCTGCCCGCAGCGTCCGGTTCTGGCCCACCTGTTCTACGGTCAAGCCCTGTACCAGCCCACCTTCAGTCAGCACGCCCTTGACTTCGGCGCCGAGGTGAACGCTCTCCTGCGGGAGCGTTTCGGCCATCACATCGCAGAGCTGCCCGGCACCTTTGCGGGGATAACAGGCCAGAATGTCCCTGGCAGAAGGGTGATTACCCCGGGCAAGCTGCTCACGGGTATTCCGGCTGAACCAGGATTGCACTTTCTTGAAGATGTTGTCCACAGGATTCTTACCGCTGACGTTTTCCCGCTCCCTGGCCCACAGGGGCGATATCCGCTCCGACGGCAGTCCGCAGCACTTTTCGATGTACGGGGCGTAGAAATCCTCGAAAAGCTTCGGGCCAAACCGCTCGATCATGACGGTTTTGAGATTGGACTGCCCAGCAGCGGTACGGCGCCCCTTCAGACGCCAGAGTGCAAAATCAAGCAGGTAACCCGCGCTACGTAGAGGGTTCATACGCGTGAACATCTCTATTGGCCTAAGGGGGTAGGAAAGCATGCCCCCCCGGGTCACCATCGCAAACCGGTCGCGGATGTGAATGAGGTCGTCGCCGAGCAGTTCTCTGTAGTCAGGGAGATAATCGTCGAAAAACAGGTGGGGACCATAGTCGAAGAGGAATTCCCTGCTGTTCCAGGTGTGGGAAAAGGTCTGGACCATGCCCCCTAGCCGGTCCCCCCGCTCAACAATTTCAACCTTGTAACCTTTCCGGTTCAGCAAAAACGCCAAGCGCAGGCCGCTGAAGCCGCCGCCTAAGATGAGTATCTTCTTACAAGATTCCTTCCGCTTACATTTTCTCACTCTTTGCCCTATAGAACTAAGATTTGATTCGAAGAAATCTGATGTGAGCAAATCATGATAATCCCCTTTCGTGAAAGTGAAGTTTCATGGCAACCAGCTTCAAAAACCGATGAAAAACAAGAAAAAATCGACCAGCAGAAGGCCTATTAAAAAAATAGAGAAAGGGACGGGATATTAAAACTTCCAGCACTTTTGGGGGAATACGATATTTATTCATATCAAGCAGGAAATTAAGATATCCACCTTGATATCTCTGGCCAAAAGTCTTATCATACATATCAGTGTAAAATATGCCATCAGCAGAAGCCTTTTTTTGAAGCTTAGTTCCAGGGAAAAAACTCAATGCATAGACCCTAGTATCATAAGGACGTGGTAGCTTAACTAGTAAACGGACAGTGTCCAAGAGATCTTCATTAGTTTCATAAGGATTTTCAATGATAAAATCGTAATAGGGGAAAAGACGATCTTTATAACTATTAATAATTTTGGCTGCTGTTAATGATTGATCAACATTTCCGACATGTTGCCGATCATAGAGTTCAATTATTCGTTTACTGCCTGACTGGATTCCCATACCGACATTAGTTAGTCCCGCATCAACAAGCAAGTCAAAATTCTTCTTGGTTACGTTGACGGGAGATACGAGTATATAGAAAGGAAGTTTAATTTTTTCTTTGTATTGCTTCGTGAATTCCTGTAAATCTGAAATACTCCGACTTGCAAAGGTGTCATCGCAAAAGCATATTTCACCAATAAAAGGAAATGCATTTTTAACCCAGATTAATTCTTCTATCAAGTTTCTGATGCTTCTCTTTCTGAAATAGCGCCGACCATATATATACTCGGTTAGAGGGTATTCGCCACAAAAAGTGCAATTAAACGGGCATCCCCGAGACGAAAGTACCTGGTATGCCGGATTATTAGATCGGTTATGATTGAGAGGGGGAAAGAATTTTAAGAGATGCTGGCGCCAGTTTTCTGATGTCATTGGTATAATCTTGTCTTGCATTAACAGATGGTGGTCATCAAAACTGTAATCTGGGAAAGGTAGGCTGTCTAAATCGCTTGCCAGATCTCCTGCACCATTATTGATAACTCGGCCATTTTTTTTAAGCCATATACCTGGAATAGTCGATATATCATGACCATTTTGCATGCACCGAACCAATTCAATCATGGAGGTTTCAGCTTCGCCAACGCACACTAAATCAGCTGTTTCAAGACATTCCTCAGGACATACGGTCGGATGAATACCCCCCCCAGATAATCGGTGTCGAAATAGAGCTTTTAATGCGTTGAGTAAGTTCAACGGCAACTGACTGATGATGCGTCATCAAAGATATGCCGATAAGGCTAGAATCTTTGCAAAGATCGATTATCTGATTCAGGACATTTTCACTATAGTGATACTTGGTGTGTGTTGCCCTACGTTTAAGATCTTCTAACATAGGTAGAAATAAAAGCTGTGATTGATAACCGTTTTGCTTAAGCAACGAAGAAAGAATTCGAAGGCCAATCGCATCGGTAGACAGTCCCAGTGATATAAAAGTAATTTTCATAAATATTTTCCTATCAATATGCTTAAGGGGATACTACCCCGATTTTGCCCCTAGTTTCCTAAAGGAGAGGTTTGTTGTTTTTTCCATAATTTGGGTGGGATTCCTTCATCCTTCATCAACAAATAGCTGTGGATAATCCTCTGAGGCCTGGAAACGATGTTTGAGTAATGTCATCCCAAAATGACAAGGATATCTTTTCACATAGTCAGAGAAGAATTCAGCATATCGACCTATATCATATGCAGCGGTTTTTTTCAAATCGAAAAAGGCGGTTTGTGGCAAATCAAAAGGTTTTTCAAAAATAAGTAAATGTGTATCATCACTATTACGAACAACAAAAGTCGGAATGATGGACGCCCCCGTTTTTCTTGCCAACCTAAAGGGACCTGATGAGAACATAGCCTTACGGCCGAGAAAATTTACAGGTGTCCAGTTTGAACCATCTCTTCCATCAAATGCAATAGATAATATTTCGTTGTTCTTCAGAGCCTGAAGCATAGGCCGTAAGAATCTTTCTGCCTGTATGTATTTTACAGGGAGACTGTCAGCATCACGCTTTCTCCATACCCATAGTCTTTCATCTATAAGAGATTTATGCCTTTGTTTTCCTGTAAGCTGATTCACTTTATATCCCTCATATCCCAAATAGGGGAGTGGAAGAAGAAAGGAGCCGAAGTGAGCGAGCAAAAGGATAACTCCATTACCATAAGATAGCGCTTTGTTAATGTTTTCAATTCCTCTAACTTCTATCATTTCAGCAAGTATTTCTTTTGAAAGCCTTCCAAAGAAAAGAGTTTCAATTATGCGGGCATAATGATTTTCAAAACATTTCTTGGTGGCTTTCATGATTTCTTCTTTGTTTTTTTCATCTTTAAGAATTCCAGATATTTCTTTAGCCAAAGATTCTTTGTTCGTTGCGTTAATATGGTAGATTACACGCCCCAAGAACCGTCCCATTAACGATATTTTTCGCCATCCTATCAATCGAAAAAAAAGATAAGAAATTTCCCCAAAAACCCACAAGCCAGCGTCGACCAGTCTAGTCAATAAATGAGATATTTTCATAATTCTATATCTGCAAAATGATTGACGCCGCGATACATCCCATCCGCGATCACCTGCGCCCATTCCCACATTTTGTTGAAAGTTTTCATTGACATACAACGGTGGTTTCCTTATATTCCTTTCCCAGAAAAGAAAGTTCTTGTCAATCAGTGTTCCGGGTGCTAGAGCGCAATCAGATCGTCAGTTCAACGGTCGGCCCGACGCTGGCCAGTCAATAACAGAGAGCTGGAGCATATGCATAAACGAAACAAAACCTTAGAATGGGCCTTCAACCAACTGGTCAACCGCAGCCTGCAGGGATGGTCCTACCGCCACGACCGCGGGCTGGCGAAACCGACCAGGATCATCTTCTGCGTCACCCTGCGGTGCAACATCAAGTGCCAGCAGTGCGCGATCTGGCGGATGCCGAAAAAAGAGGAGCTAACCACCGAGGAGTGGAAGAAGGTCATCACCGACCTTAGCAGTTGGATTGGGCCATGTCGGATCCAACTTGCGGGTGGCGAGATCTTCATGCGCAGGGACATCACCGACATCATCGACTTCGCGACCCAGCAGGGGGTCCTAACCGGCGTGGTCACCAACGGCACGATGATCGACCGCCCCCTGGCTCGGAAGATCGTCAACTCAGGGCTCGGTTACATCCACATCTCCGTCGACGGGATCAGGCCCGAGACGCACGATGAGGTACGGGGCATCCCCGGTCTGTACGCTAGGACGATGGCGGCTGTCGACGCCCTACTCGAGGCGGGCCGGGGCAGTGGTATGTCGATCTCCTTCGCGACGGTCATCAGCCGCAAGAACATGCACGAACTCGTCGATCTCGTGCACCTAGTGGAGCGCAAGGGGCTCGACGGGATCATTTTCAACCCCCTCGGCCCAACGATCGACAGCGACCCCGAGTGGTACAAGAAGACCGACCTCTGGTTCGATGACCTCACGTCAATAAACCGGGTGCTCGATCAGCTGATCGAGCTCAAGCACAGTGGTGCGAAGATCCTGAACCCGCCCGAGCAGCTCGAAGGGATGAAGAAGTACTTCGAGCAGCCCTACCTGCTGATGCACGATAGGTGCATGGTAGGTATCACTAACCTGAGCATCACTTGTGACGGGTTCATCCATACCTGCTTCAAGATGGCACCCCTCGGCAACGTCCGGGAGGTAACGCCCCGCGATGCTTGGGATTCCGCGAAGGCTTGGGAGATCAGGCGGATGATCAAGAACTGTGACATCCACTGCAGCCCGGGCAATTTCGTCTACCGAAGGAGTCTCATAAGCGAAGCCCTCCGGTTCCTGCGGTTCGGTTAGCACTCCATAAATTTATTTCTTTTACGCATACTGGATCCTCCTGATCCCTATCCGTTGTTTCTATTCATAATCGGAAAAAAGGGGGTGTTCATCCAACGAAGCCATCATTTTTCTTAAACACAATGTATATCCGTAATGGTGGGGATATTGGTAGATATAATCCGAAAGAATATTAGCAAATTCCTGCATGATAGCGGCAGCCTCAGAAGATTTGTCAAAATTATATTTTTTACTCAATGGTGGATGAAATACAAGTCTGTGAGAGAGTTTTTTTTCTGTGATAATGAATACGGGCACAATCAACGCACCTGTCTTCAATGCAAGACCAGCTACACCTTTTGGAAAGTTTGCTATCCTTTCCAAAAAACTAACTTCCACGGTTTTTCGGGCTGCACCACCGTCTGAAGTAATGCCGACAATTTCGTTACGTTGCAATGCTCTGAACAAAGGGCGAAGAGATCCTCCTACAGGAAAATGCTTAATAGGCAGCAGATTTTCATACTGCGCTTTTTTATCTAATGATATTTTCTGAATGGCTGTCGTCGCATGCGTTTTCCAGAGGGAGGCGGAAGCGCTTATTTGATTGATTACATATCCACAATATCCTAAAATTGGGAGTACCATCTGGAAAGCACCAAAATGCGCCTGAAGGAGCAGTACCCCCGTCCCATTGCAAAGGGCTTTATCCAAATGCTCCTGACCGACAATGGATACATGTTTTCTAACATAATTACGGTCAATGATTGGATATAGCAGTACTTCAAGTTCGGAAATACAGTAGTTCTCAAAACTCTTTCTTGTGATAGTATTAATATATTTGTCATTACAATTCGGAAGAATGCGTTTCAGTTCATTAAACAGAACTAGTCGTTTTTCTTTTGACGTCAAGCATAGCAGGTCGCCGCCAATTTTACCGAGACGATAGACCCCTGATAAGGGAATGAATCGGATACAAACTCTAAGAGGAAACCAGTAAATTAACCGTGCTAAATCTTTCAATAAACTAAGCAAGCTTATGCTCTCTTCCTCTCTCGGTTCCTCTCACTGAAGGCGAGGGGATTCCATGTCGATGCAAAAAACTCTATCTGGACCGTTCTAATTTCATTTCCATGCTTCGCCACGATGAGCTCAAATGGCGTAAGGGGCGTTAACTCGATGGCACAGCCCAAACTCACGCGATCAAGGTCGGATCCATCTTTTTTACCCACCATTCCTCGCAGGGAATTTGTAGGACGATGGGAAGGCCACTTCGCGTCCCAAGCCCTTCAATGCCCTATTACCAAATTGCCGTAAAAATTGGCCAAAGTACCAACGCCACGAAATCCCCATCAAAGGACGAGTAGTGGGCCAGAAAATAATACGATCTATGCCTGCTTCCTCCGCAAGTTGAACGGCTTTCATGATCATCTCCCTGCGGTCGTTCCAATTGAACAGGACATACTTCCACTCGATTATCGGGCTAGCCTGTTCTCTTGCGTTGCGGAAAGCCACGAGGTCTTTCATGTTGTTATAGGCCTTCTCGAAACTGCCCTTCCTCTGGTAACGTGCAACCGATGCCTCGCTGCAGCCATGAATTGAGAACATGACTTCGTCTAGGAGAAGCGCGGCCTCACGCTTTTCATCGGAGTCCAGCATTGTACCATTTGTCGATGTAACGATCCGCGCTATCGGATTATGCTGACGTAGTATTTTGATCTGCTCCAAAACGTTCCTTGGCAGAAACGGTTCGCCAGCAGCCAAAAAACTTATCTGCTCAAGCCCGAGCCGGCTTACCTCACGTGAGATCTTCTCCATATCCTCATCGCTGAGGGTCATCTTCTTGCGCAGCTTTACCTCACGCAGACGGGGACAGTCCTGGCAATCGATGTTGCAGCGAACCGTGTTCTCCACCAGCAGGTCCCGACGCGGCACGCCGTGCTCTTTCTCGTGCTGCTCGGCTTCGCCGGACGGACAACAACGGAGACTCCGACAGACCACACAACTGAGCAACGGCAGGCGTCCCCGAGCGAGACTTTGTTTTAGTCGCTGTGCCGACGGGCCGTTGAGACACTCATCGAGGGTCTGATCGGAAAAGTTTCCGATCCAGGTGTCACTGGTGTAGGATTCAACACCGCAGGCCACCGTCATGTCGCAAAAGACAGAAAGACTGTGATCTGCAGTGCCAGCAAGTGAAGCGCACCAAAACCGTTGCGAGCGCATTCTTGCGTTTAATTCCATTTGACGCCGTTTCAGCTTGCGCAGCAACTCTATGAGCCTCAGATCGAACTCCATTTTAATCCTCCAATATTGATGTGTATTTATTTTTCTCTAAATGACAGCGTGTCTG
>Ga0116126_1000158_pt1 | contig 56154 bp, 49 predicted proteins | sample June2015DPH_16_5_FD_89730 | JGI IMG/M metagenome (GOLD analysis project Ga0116126, IMG submission 89730) | Peatland microbial communities from SPRUCE experiment site at the Marcell Experimental Forest, Minnesota, USA - June2015DPH_16_40 | ecosystem: Environmental > Terrestrial > Soil > Wetlands...
GACGAATTGCCGCGCACGCTGCGCGCGAACCCGATCGTCGAGGTGCCCGCCGACGTGCTCCTGGTCAACCGTGTGATGGGCTTGATGAGCGGCATCGGCAAGACGCTCGATTCGCAGGTCAACCTGTTCACCACGCTAATGCCGTACACGCAGGCGCTGATTGCCGCGCAAGCCGCACCCGCAGCCACCGACGACCCCGCCGGCGGTTAGACTCAATACCCACGCGGCGCCTATCGAGCGGCATTCGCCTCCGGCCCGCGCGCAACAATTTCAGAAATCTGTGAATATCCTGACCTGGCGCGCTGGCATGAGCGGACGCGCTGGAATAATTAGACTAGCCGTGGCTGAAATCGGAGAAATCGAAAAAGTTGCGATGCGTGCGGCGCGTGCGGCCGGTCGCGTACATCTAAAGTGGCTGAGCCGGACGACCGTCACGCGCAAAAGCAACGCGATCGACCTGGTGACCGAGGCAGACCAGGAATCCGAAGCGACGGTAATCGAAATCCTGCAGCGCAGCTTTCCGGCCCATGCGGTACTGGCAGAGGAGAGCGGCGCCAACGCGCATACCAGCGAGCATCGATGGATCATCGATCCGCTCGACGGCACCACCAACTTCGCGCACGGCTTCCCGCAGTTCTGCGTCTCGATCGCGTACGAACGGCGCGGGCGGGTGCAATTGGCGATCGTGTACGACGCGTTCAAGAAGGAATGCTTCGTCGCGCAGCGCAATCGCGGGACGAGGCTCAACGGCAAACCCGCGCATGTCAGCCGGGTTCCGACGCTCGACTTATCGCTGCTCGCAACCGGCTTCCCCTATGACCGGCGCGAGCGCCGCCGTTTCTACCTGGCCTTCTGGGAGGCCTTCATGATGCGCACCCAGGGTGTGCGCCGCACCGGTTCGGCCGCACTCGACCTCGCCTACGTCGCCTGCGGACGCACCGACGGATTCTGGGAGTTCGGTCTCAAGCAATGGGACGTCGCAGCCGGTGCTCTGATGGTGGAGGAGGCCGGCGGACACGTCAGCAATATGGACGGATCGCGACTCGATATCGCAGCCGCGAACATTGTCGCGAGCAACGGCCGGCTGCATCAGCCGATGATCGAAACGCTGACCTACGCGCGCCCCGAGGCCGAGCGCCGTCACGCGGAGATGCTGCAAGAGGGCGACACCGCGCACGGCAGCGTATCCAATCACCAATAAGCGGAGTCGCAGACCCGCCTCCATATCGCGCATCCCGCGCCTTGGAGGTACCCGGCGTTTTGAGGGCGCGCAGTCGAGTATGACTTGTGCGGCCATCGAAAAAAATTTCGAGCTTGCAATGAACACGGCAAAGGTGCCAGTTTCACCATGCAACCATCTGCGCCCGTCGCGCCCAACCTTCCGGAGGAAAATTCGATGTTGAAACTATATGGAGCCAATCCGTCCCCGTTCGTCAGAAAGGTCAAGGTCGTTCTGGCCGAGAAAAATCTGCCGTTCGAGCAGGAGCAGACCTCGCCGTTTCCGCCGAGCGCGGAATTCAGGAAGATCAGCCCGCTCGGGCGCATCCCCGCCTTTCAAGATGGCGACAAATTTCTCGCGGATTCATCGATCATTTCCGCCTACCTCGAGCGCACTCATCCGCAACCGGCGCTGTATCCTTCGGACCCTTACCAATACGCGCGTGCGCTGTGGTTCGAGGAGTACGCTGACGGCGGCCTCGCGCCAATCATCGGATCGAAGATGTTCTTCAACAAGGTTGTGGGACCGCTGCTGATGAAGACGACCTTCGACGAGGCGTTGTTTCGCAAGGCCGAGCAGGAGGAACTGCCTCCGATGTTCAGCTACCTCGAAGGCGAGCTTAAGGGTGATTTCCTGGTCGGCAACAGCCTGACGATCGGCGACATCGGCGTCGGCTCGCAGTTCGTGAACCTGCTTCTGAGCGGAGTGACGCCCGACGCCGGCAAATGGCCGAAGCTCGCCGCTTATATCGGACGGATTCATTCACGCCCGTCGTTCAAGCCCCTGATCGAGGGCGACAAGAAAATGTTCGGCATCAAATAAACCACTGACCATAGTGTGAAAGGCGGTCTCCCGAATCGAGGGGAGGCCGTCTTTTTTTGCGGGACTCCGGTCTCATTGGACAGAGCGCGACGGGCGGTACTAGAATCCTGCTCGCAGCATGATTCCATTGGCGGCAGCCCGAACGGCCCGCACACTCACGGGGAGGCATACGGTTATGGCGAAATACACTTTCGTAGTTCTCACCAATCCCACGTCCGGCAAGGAAGCCGAATACAACAAATGGTATAACGAGCAGCACATTCCGGACGTCCTCAACGTTCCGGGTTTTGTCGCCGCGCAACGGTTCCGCCTCGCCGACGCACAGATGGGCGACGAGAATCCCCATCGGTATCTGGCGCTTTATGAGATCGAGACCGCCGATCTCGCAGGCGCCCTCAAGGAGCTGACGGCGCGCGTTGGCACCGCCGACATGGTGATGAGCGATGCTATCGATTTGAAGGGCGTCGGCACCCATATCTTCACGCCGGTCGCCGAGAAGGTGCAGGCCAAAGACGTGCTGCGTCCGCGCCGCGCGGCCTGACAATTAGTCAAATCGCGCCGGACGCGGCATCTGAACCGCGTCCGGCGTACTATCTCCGCCGAATCCGCGTGGTGTGCTTTCGTCAGGCCCGATGCGCCGGTGGAACCTCGCGAGAAATTCGTGGTTTCCGCTTTAACCGCTCGGTCATTCCTGCTTTCCTGATAGCGGTATCTAATCGATGAGTCTGACAACTATTTCGGCAATTCACGGCCGCGAGATAATCGATTCGCGCGGCAATCCTACGATCGAAGTCGACGTTCGCCTCGGCGGTGGCGCGCTCGGCCGCGCGGCGGTGCCCTCCGGCGCTTCGACCGGCGTGCACGAGGCGCTCGAGTTACGCGACGGCGATGCCAAACGCTTCGGCGGCAAAGGCGTGTTGAAGGCGGTCGCCAACGTCAACGGGCCGATCGCGCAAAAACTCGCGGGTTTCGACGCCGCCAACCAGCCGACCCTCGATCGGGCATTGCTTGACCTCGACGGGACCGAGAACAAATCGAAGCTCGGTGCCAACGCGATGCTCGGCGTATCGCTCGCGGCAGCGCATGCGGCCGCGAGCGCAAATGGCTTGCCGCTGTATCGCTACCTGAATTCCGGCGCGCACGTGATGCCGGTGCCGATGATGAATGTGGTCAACGGCGGCAAGCACGCCGACTCCAGCGTCGATATGCAGGAATTCATGATCGTGCCACACGGAGCGAGCACGATGGCCGAAGCGTTGCGCATGGGCGCCGAGGTTTTTCATGCGCTGGCGGCGGTGCTCAAGCAACATGGACAATCGACTAACGTCGGCGATGAGGGCGGCTTCGCGCCTAACCTGCGCAATAACGAGGAACCGATCGAAGTGATCCTCGAAGCGGTCGTGCGCGCGGGCTACAAGCCGGGAGATCAGGTCTCGATCGCGCTCGACCCGGCCTCGAGCGAGTTCTTTGAGAACGGCGTCTACGTCTTCGCGCGGTCGGACAAGCGCGCGCGCACCTCGGAGGAGATGGTCGCGTTCTATGCGCGGCTGATCGATCTATATCCAATCGTCTCGATCGAGGACGGACTCGCCGAGGACGACTGGGCCGGGTGGAAACTGCTGACGCGCGAGCTTGGCTCCAAAATCCAGTTGGTCGGCGACGACCTCTTCGTCACCAATCCCAAGCGTCTCGCACGCGGGATCGCGGAAGGCGTGGGCAATTCAATCCTGATCAAGCTCAACCAGATCGGCACGCTGACCGAGACCCTCGAAGCGATCGAGGTCGCACGCGCGGCCGGTTACACCTCGGTGATTTCTCATCGATCGGGCGAGACCGAGGACACCACTATCGCGGATTTCGCGGTCGCCACCGGCGCCGGCCAAATCAAGACCGGCTCGATGAGCCGCGGCGAGCGCACGGCCAAGTACAACCGTCTGATTCGGATCGCCGAGGAACTCGGCGCGGCCGCGGTTTATCCCGGCGCGAGCGTATTCAAGGCGCGCGCGCGAGCCGCGCGATGAGTCGTCCGCCGGTCGCCGCGCTGATAATTTTCGACGGTTGGGGCTTGCGCGATGCGCGTGAGGCCAACGCGATCCTGAAGGCGCGCACACCCGTGATGCAGCGTCTATGGGCGACGCAGGCGCATACCGAACTTGACGCTTCGGGCGAAGCCGTCGGACTCGCTCCCGGCGTAATGGGTAACTCCGAGGTCGGCCATCTCACGATTGGCGCCGGCCGCGTGATCTACCAGGACGTGATGCGCATCGCGAAGGCGATCGAAACTGGCGACTTCTTTCGCAACGAGGTGCTGCTCAGCGCAATACGCACCGCCGCGCGCAACGGCCGCACGCTCCATCTGTGGGGCTTGCTCTCGGACGGCAGTGTCCATAGTCACATCGATCATCTGATCGCGCTGCTTGAGCTTGCCGCGCGCGAACGCGTCGAACAGATCGCCGTCCACGCGGTGCTCGACGGACGCGACAAGCCGCCGCAATCCGCCCTGCCCTTCATCGATCGCGTCGAGGCCAAGCTCAAGGAAGTCGGGCGCGGCCGCATCGCGACCGTCACAGGGCGCTACTTCGCGATGGATCGCGACAAGCGCTGGGAAAGGGTCGAGCACGCGTGGCGGGCATTCGTGATGGCTGAAGGCAAATCAGCGCCGACTGCGCGGGCCGCGGTCGAAGCGTCGTACGCCGCGGGCAAGAATGACGAATTCGTCGAGCCGACGATTATCGGCACGGCTCTTCCGATGGCCGACGGCGATCAGGTGATTTGCTACAACTTTCGCGCCGATCGCGCCCGCGAAATGACGACTGCCCTCACGCAGAGTGACTTTAGCGGCTTTGAGCGCCCGCGCATTCCGAAGATCGGCTACGTCTGCATGACGGAATATGAACGCTCGCTGAATCTCCCACTGGCGTTCGGGCGCGACGACGTTCGCGATACGCTGGCCGAGGTACTCGCGCGCGCCGGCATCCGCAACTTGCGCATCGCAGAGACCGAGAAGTATGCGCACGTCACCTACTTCCTCAACGGCGGCGTCGAAAAACCGTTCACACTCGAGGAACGCGTGCTGATTCCGTCATCGAAGGTGGCGACCTATGACCTCGAGCCCGAGATGCAGGCGGTCGCGATCGCAAAGCGCGCAGCCGAGGAAATCGCGAGCGGCCGCTTCGGTGTGGTCGTGATGAACTTTGCGAATCCCGACATGGTTGGCCATACCGGCAACATGGAGGCGACGGTCAAGGCGGTTGAAACCTCCGACATGGCGCTCGGCATCGTGATCGACGCGCTCGAGCGTGTCGGGGGCGTCGCGCTGATTACCTCCGACCACGGCAATGCGGAGTTCATGGCCGACCCGGCGACCGGGCAGCCGCATACCGCGCATACCACAAACCCGGTGCCGCTGATTCTCTACGATCCTTCATTCAAGGGCCGCATGAAGGATAACGGAACGCTGGGTGACGTTGCCCCGACGTTGATTGGGATGTTGGAGCTCGCTCAGCCTTCCGCGATGACCGGTCACGACCTGCGCATCCCCGGCTAGACCGCCTCGCGTCTGACTCGAAGGCGGCGTCGCAATAGCCGTCGATCCGCGGCGGGGCGATCAGGCTTCGAGGATTGCGCGGGTCTCTTGCGGCGTCGCGACTTCGTGGCCCATCGACCGAATCATCGTTGCCGCCCGCTCGGCGAGTTGCGCATTGGTCGGCTGACCTTCGCGCGCGTACTGATAATCCTCGAGGCCGATACGGACGTGCCCGCCGAGGCTCACGATCAGCGGCACCAGCGGCAGGTTGTCGCCGCCGAGCGTCGCGGCGAACCAGTTCGCGCGCACGCCCTTGATCATGTCGATATAGGCCTCGAGGCTTTTGAGGGTCGGCGGCAACCCAAACGGCAACTCAGGCCCACCGAGATAGAATTTGAGCAGCAGCGGCTCGGTCAGGACGCCCTGTTCGAGGAATACCAGCGCCGCGCGCAGGAAACTCCCGTCGAAGATCTGCAACGTCGGCCTGAGCCCTAAGTCGCGCGATTTTTCCAGAAAGTAGCGAATCGTCGCATACGAATTGCAATAAATCATGGACTCGTCGCGAATCTGCTTCGTTGCGGGATTGTACGCGATCAGATTTACCGATCCCATGTCGCCCGCGCCCAGGTCGGGCTTGGTCGCCGGGTCTTTCGCCAGCTCGACGAAATGGCTGAAGCGCTTTTCTGCATCGCCATCGAGCGGAAACGTCGGCCATAGCAGCGCCTTGCATCCGGCGCGTGCGCGCCGATAGACCTCAGCATAGTAGGGAACGTCATGCACCCACTTGCCGCTATCGGTATGACGCACATGAAAATGGATAATCGCGGCGCCCGCGTGGCACGTCGCGATCGCGTCCAGCGCAATCTCCTCGGGGCTGTAAGGGATGTGCGGGTTGAGCTTCTTCATCGCGTTACCGTTGATCGCGGCTTCGATGATCACTTTCGCCATGCTTAATCCCCCCGGGCGCTTACCAGCGCACGACCTGTTCGTAGATTTTCGGTAACTGCCGCGGCAGCGACATGATGTCGTCGATAACGAGATAGCGCGACGGCGCGCACATTTGCCTCAGGTAGTCATGCCCGGTGCGATCGACGGTGATGCAAAACGGCAACACTCCCGCCAACTCAAGTTCCTTCAGCGCAACCATCGTGTCCTGGATGCCGTAGGCGTTTGAGCGCCGGTCGTGGCCGTAGTCGAAATCCTGCGGAAAGCCGTCGCTCAGCAGGATCGCGTGGCGCGAACGCGACGAGACGTCTTTGAACTTCTCGCGGATGTGGCGAATCGCCGCACCCATGCGGGTGGAGCGCTTGGGCTCAATCGCGCCGACCCGCGCCTTGACCTCGTCCGATAATTCGGCTTCGAACTCCTTGATGACGTAAAATTCGACGTTGTCGCGCCCGTGCCCCGAAAACCCCATGATCGCGTATGAGTCGCCGATCTCCTCGAGCGCCTGCGCCATGATCACCAGCGCTTCCTTGTTGACATCGATGATCCGGCGCGGCCGTTGCGCGACCTGCGGCCGGCGCTGCCAAGCCTTCATCCAGTCGTCGGTGTTCTCGTCGTTTTCCGAATACTTTTTGGTCTCGCGATGAATCGGCTCGTCGGTCGAGGCCGACATGTCGAGCAGGAACAGCGTCGCGACGTCGCGCGCTTCCTTCTTGCGGGCCTTGTAAACGCGGCCGTCAGGAATCTCGCCCATGCGCCGCGCGACGCGCGCCTCGATCGTGCGATCGACGTCGATTTCGTCGCCGTCTTCCAGCCCACGCACCATGCGATACGAGGCCGGGCGAATCTTCTGGAAATGACGCCGCACCTGCGGCAGCACCTCGGAATAGCGTTCGAGGGTCGCGGCGAAGAAATCGCCGTTGTCGCCGTCGAGCAAAATCTCACGCAGCCGGCACCAGTTGCGCCGATAGTCCGCCGCCACATAATCCCACTCGTCATAGGCGTAGTAGGAATCCTGGCTGCGGTTGCGCCCGAGCATCAGGCGACCGGCGCCCGGGATGGTTCCGATTTCGCCGAGCTGCTCGCGCAATTGATCGAGCTCCTGCGAATCCTTGCCGAGCAGGTTGGTCAGGTACATGCCCTCGCCTTCGGCGCCGCCGTTGGCCTGCGCGGGCTTGATCTGACCGCCGGCTTCGAGCAGCTTACGGATTTGCGCCGGCGTCAGCGGCCGGCCGCCCTTGCCCTTGGACTTGGAACCGGCAGACTCCATCGTGATCTGATCGTCGGTCTCGCCGTCATCACCGTCGTCGTCGCCCTCACCGTCACCGAGGCCATCACCAGGTTGTCCGGGCCCGCGCATCTGACTGAGCAGATCCTCGCGCATGTCGCTCGCGCCCCTGGACATCGGATCGCCCTCGCCCGCCGCGCGCGCCGCGGCCATCAGGGCCTGCAACCATTGAAAGAGCGCGCCAGTCTGCAGCGCGCTTTGCGTCACGGTCGCGGCGGCCATGCGCAGCGGTGCGAAAAACGCTTCGGCCCGCTGAATAAAGCCGCCCGCCGGATCGTCTTCGCCCAAGGTGACATCCAACGCCGCCTTCACCAGCATCGTGCTGAGCGCGTCGGGCCGCAGGGTCTCGGCCAGCGCCGCATGCATCCGCGCGACCCGCGGCGTCAGTCCGCGATACCGCCGGCAGAGTTCCGCATCCACGCGCGCGGATTCGCACAGCCGCATCAGGGCACCCGCCAGCGCCGGATCGTCGAACGATGAAACGTAGCCGTCGATGGCCTCGACCCCAAGCTCGGCGTGCTCCTCGAAGCCGGGCATGTCGGCCAGCCGAAAATCGAAGGTGCCGAACTCGTGACGACCCGCCAGATGGGCAGCCGTCAGCACAAAGTAATCGCGCGCCATCTCGACGCCGCCAATGCCCGCCACCGTTTCGGGCAGGTAGATCATTTCGCCGCCGGTCAGCGGGTAATGAAACGGCAGCGTGGCGCCGGAGTGCGGTAATGAATCGATGCGAAATTCAAGCGGAAAGAGCATCCGCATGAACTTCGTCAGCATGCCCTTGACCTGGTACAGCGCATGGTCGTCATTCAGCGGGATTTCGGTTGCCATTGGCCTCATTGTGGCAAATCGCGTGCCCGCAGCGCAATTTGATCCCGCGGATGCGGGGGCGCGAAAGCAGCTTGACTCTATGCAAGGCGGCTGACTTAACTGGAGCAACACTCATGCGTATCAAGAGCTTCCCCCATCGCCGCTCGTGGTTGTCGATTTCCCTTCTCGCCGTGATGCTTGCGCTCTGCGCGGCGTCGCGCGCGGGGGCCGGCATAGCAGACGCCGTGAAGTACACCAAGCTCGCCAACGGCCTGCAGGTAATCGTGCTCGAGAACCACAAGTCCCCGGTCGCGACCTTCAACGTGTTCTACCATGTCGGATCGCGCAACGAGCATTTCGGCAAGACCGGAATCTCGCATTTGTGCGAGCATCTGATGTTTCGGGGGACCAAGAAGCTCGCCCCCGAGGAATTCTCGAACATCATCCAGGAAAACGGCGGCGACGATAACGCGTTCACCAGCAGCGACTTCACCGACTATTTCGAGATCATTAACCGCGACCATCTGGACGTGCCAATTTCACTCGAAGCCGACCGTATGGCGAATTTTGCGCCAAAAGGTTTCGATTCGGAGAAGGCGGTAGTGATGGAGGAACGGCGCCTGCGCACCGAGGACAGCCCTGAGGACGCATTGCAGGAAATGACGCAGGCGGCGGCCTTTGTCGCCCATCCCTACCACTGGCCGGTGATCGGATGGATGAACGAAATCGAGGGCATCACCCTGCAGGACGCGCTCGACTATCACGCGATTTACTATTCGCCGCAAAACGCGATCATAGTCGCGGTCGGCGATTTCGACGGCGACCAGGTGATCAAGCTCGTAACCCAGGCTTTCGGCGGGATCAAAAACAACGCGAAGCCGCCGCCGGTGACCGAGGTCGAGCCGCCGCAGGAGGGTGAGCGGCGCGTGGTGATGCGTCACGCCGCCAATTTGCCGGCCTTCAACGAGGCCTATCACGTGCCCAACTACCGCGACCTCGCGGATGCGTTCGCGCTCGAAGTGGCAAGCGAAATATTGTCAGACGGCAAGAGTTCGCGGCTCTATAAGGATCTCGTGGTGGACAAGCAGTCGGTGGTTGACGTGGGCGCCGAATACGACATGACCTCCTTCGACCCGGATCTGTTCTGGGTTTCCGCGCAAGTCCGTCCCGGGGTCAAGACCGAGGATGTGACCGCTGAAATCGACAAGCAAATCGCTGCGCTACGCGACACTCCGGTTACACCGGAGGAGTTGCAGCGGGCCAAGAACCTGGAACAGTCGGGCTTCGTTTACGGGCAGGACTCGATTTTCCGCGAAGCCGAACTGCTCGGCGTTTACCAGATGCTCGGCGACTACCACATGATCGACGACTACCTTTCACAGATCGACAAGATCACAGCCGCGGACGTTCAGCGCGTCGCCAAAAAATATCTGGTAGACAGCAATCGCACGGTCGGCGTGCTGGTACCGACCGGCGTCCTGCGACACGAGATGGCCGGCGGCGGTGCGGGTGGCCCGGTCCATCACGCCGCGGGACTCGGCGTCAACGATCCTTCGCCACTGATCGCGCGGCGGGTACGACCGGCGCGTTTCGATCAGCGCGAGCGCGCCGTTATGACGCCCGCGCGCTACCTCGACGCGGCGGAGGTGATTCGATGAGGGCCGCGATTCATCGTATCGCCACAACCGCAATCGCCGTGACGATTATTCTGGGGCTGACCGCGCCGAGTGCATCGGCGCTCGAAATCAAGCGGATGCAACTCAGTAACGGCGCTGTCCTGCTGGTCTCCGAGCAGCATCAACTGCCGATGGTCACGACGTCGATCGCCTTCGACGCCGGGTCGCGCCGCGACCCCGACGGCAAGGAAGGCCTCGCCGCGCTCACCGCCGAATCCCTGGTAGAAGGCACCAAGACGCTGAGCGCCAAGGACTTCAACGAAAAAGTCGATTTCATGGGCAGCTCGATCGCGATCAGCCCCAGCCGCGACTTCGCGGTCGCCGCCTTCACCTCACTCAAAAAATACCAGGGCGACACTTTACATTTGCTCGCGCAAATTCTGGAGGACCCGGGCCTGCGCGACGCCGATATCCAGCGCAAACAGGCGGAGCAGATCGCTTCCATCAAGTCGAGCGAGGAAGAGCCCGGCTACACGGCGAACGTCGCCTTCACGCGGATGATTTTCGGCAATACGCCCTATGGCCATCCGACCACCGGATCGTCCGAAGCGGTCGCCAAGCTCAAACCCGATGATGTGCGCGAGTTCTATCATCGGTACTACAAGCTCGGCAGCGCCATTATCGGGGTGGCGGGCGACGTCAACGCCGAGGAGATCAGAGCCGCGCTCGAAAAGGAACTCACCGGACTGCAGGGCAAGGTGGAACTGCAGTCCGCGCCAGAATCGAAAACGGTGGCGCCCGGCATCCACACGCAACTGATCGATCGCAACGTGGCCCAGGCCAATCTGTACATGGGCTCCAATGGTATCGCGCGCTCCAATCCCGACTACTACAAACTGCAGGTGATGAACTATATTTTGGGCGGCGGCGGCTTCGCCTCGCGGCTGATGAAGGTTGTGCGAAGCAAGGCGGGACTCGCCTATGGGATTGGCAGCGGATTTCAGGCGGGCAAATTCCCAGGGGCCTTTGTGATCGCGCTCCAGACCAAAAACACGAATGCGAACGAGGCAATCAAGCTGATCCTGCAGCAATTGCACGAGATTCAGCAGAAGCCGGTCGCGGCGGCCGAACTCGACTCCGCCAAGCGTTATCTGATCGGGAGCTTCCCGCTGAAACTCGATCGTCAGGGCGAAATTGTCGGCTTCATGCTCGAGACCGAAATCTACGGTCTGGGCCTCGACTACGCCGAACACTATCCGAAGATCATCGGGGCGATTACCGCAGCCGACGTGCAGGCGGTCGCGCAGAAGTATCTGCATCCCGATGCGATGGACCTCGTTGCCGTCGCCAATCAGAGTGAGGCGAAAATCAGCATCGCGGGCGCCGAACCCTCGGGGCAAACGGCGGCGGCGAATCACTGAGGCCCTCGAGCGGTCGCGGGCCCTGCGCGGGCTTGCGCCGCGGAAAATCGATCCGTGCAATTTCAAGTGCGATGGTTGTATAGTTCCGGCTGCAGACGCTCAACGCTTCAATAGCGGGCAGGTCGTCACGCGGACGGGAGGATCGATAGATCGAATGAGCAACGAAAACTGGCGTATCGACGGCGAATACTTCGAATCCTGCAACTGCGAATTACTCTGCCCGTGCCTGCTGTCGCATGCGCAGGCGCGTCCGACCGAGGGCCATTGCGACGTCGTCCTCGGCATCCACATCAAACAGGGCAACTACGGCAAAGTTGATATTTCAGGGCTCAATGCGGTGCAGGCCCTGATGACGCCCGGCGCGATGTCCAAGGGCAACGGCACACTCGCCGTCTATGTTGACAGTCGCGCCAACGAGGCGCAGCGCGGTGCGCTCGAAGCGATTTTCACGGGCGCCGCCGGTGGCCCGCCGTCACTCTTCGGGCCGATGATTTCGACCAGGCTGCCGACCAAAACTGCGCCCATCGAGTTCAAATCCGACGGCAAGACCTGGCGCCTTTCGATCCCGGGAATTACCGACGTCACGGTCGAAGGCGTGACCGGTGCCGCCAATCAGAACGTCTGGCTGGACAACGTCGGGCATCCGTTCTCGCGCCGACTGGCCGCCGCGAAAGCTACGTCGAGTCATTACAAGGATCACTCGCTTGCGTTCGACAACTCCGGCCGCAACGGACATTTCTCGGCCATCAACTGGTCCAACGGCTGAGCCGATCGCAGCCTCGCCGATTAATAACGCGGCGCCGAAGACGATCATGGCTGCGCCGACGTTACCGATCGGCGAGCGGATTCTCCTGTACGCCGGACTCGCTGCGCTGACCGCGCTCGCGTGGCTTTATCTCGTGCGCATGCCGATGACGCCGCAGGATCTCGGTGGACTTGGCGCGCGGATGCTCTCGGCGCTGCCCCCGCGATTGGCCGATCTGTGGCTCACCTTCATGATGTGGGCCGTAATGATGGTCGCGATGATGGTGCCGAGCGCGAGCCCAATGGTGATGGCTTATGCGCGCATCGCGAGCGCTCGCGGTGGCCACCCTGCCCTTCGCGTTTGGCTCTTCGCGTCGGGGTACATCGCGATATGGACGCTCTTCAGCGCCGCCGCCACGGCGATCCAGTTCGCACTTCTGCACTGGTCGCTGATCTCAAACGCGCTTATCACCACTCCGCTGGCCAGCGCCGCAATTCTCGCCGCGACCGGCATCTACCAACTCACCCCGCTCAAGCAAGTTTGCCTCGGGCGCTGCCAGTCGCCGATCGGATTCCTGATGACCCATTGGCGCGACGGCGCCGCGGGCGCATTGCGGATGGGCCTGATGCATGGCGCGTTCTGCGCCGGCTGCTGCTGGATGCTGATGGCGTTGCTGTTCGTCGCTGGCGTGATGAACCTGGCCTGGGTCGCCGCGATCAGCGTCTTCGTTCTACTTGAAAAAGCGACTTCGTGGGGCCGCGCGATCGCGAACGTTTCAGGGATTGCGTTGATCGCATGCGCGATTGCGATCGCGCTTCGCCGATGAGTCAGGGTCCCACGCTTTTCACCATCGGCCATTCCACCCATCCGATCGCGACCTTCCTCGCGCTGTTGACCGCGCATAAAATCGCGCTGCTCATCGATGTGCGATCGTATCCGTCGTCGCGCCGATGGCCGCAGTTCAATCAGACTGAACTTCAACGGTCACTGGAGGCAGCGGGAATCGGCTATCGATGGTGTCCGGCGCTGGGCGGGCGACGAACTTCCAAGCGGGTCGATTCACCGCACAGCGCGTGGGAGCATCCGGCTTTCCGCGCTTACGCCGACTATACGGAAACGCCCGAATTCGAAACCGGTCTGAAGGAACTGATGCTGGCGGCGCGCGAGGTCCGCACGGCGATCATGTGCTCGGAGGGGCTGTGGTGGCGATGCCATCGGCGGATAATTTCGGACCACCTGACGACGCACGGATGGGAAGTCATACACCTATTGCCCGAGGGCAAACTCACAACGCACGCGCTGCCGGAATTTGCGACCGTCACCGATGGTCGAATCGTTTACGACGGCGGACAGCGATCGCTCAAGTTGCAGTAAGAATTGGTCGCAGCGGCCCGCGCGCACCTAATCATTGCCGGCGTTGCGTTGGAGGTAATCCAGAATTTCGCGACGTTCCGAATTGGACAATGGCGCGACGCCCGCCTGCGCCATCTTTAATTGCATCGCGGCGACCTGCTCGGCCCACATCGCGGAAGTCATGGTGGAGGGAAGATAGGGGCGATGGCAGCCGCCGCAACGCCGCGCATAAAGCTGCTCAGCGGAACTACCCAACTCGGGCAGCGGTTTGGGGGCGCATCCGGCAGACCCGAGCAACAAAAGCACCGCCGCGACCACGAGGGAGACAGCGCGCCGATATTTCATGCCTATGGGTAGCAGCGCGTCAAGTTTCGACCGCATCAAGCGAAGGAGCGGCAAAGATGTTTCACGTGAAACGCGCGGTGGGCAGGACGCGGACGAGGTCGGTTCGCAGCGCGCGGATGAGGCCGCGACGGTCGTCATCTTGAAGCGTCACTTTACGTTCGTGTTCGGGCCGGACCCAGACCGGTGCCAGGCGCATCGGGTCTTCGGCGTAACGCGGAAAGACGTGCCAATGAACGTGCGGTTCCTGATTGCCGAGGCATTCGTAGTTGAGCTTGAGCGGCTTGACCACGCGCTCGAGCGTCTTGCCGACCGCCATCAGCTCGTCGAGCAGTTCGTGCGCCTCGCCGCGTGGCATCTGGTGCATCTCGGTGACGTGGCGCTTGGCGAACAGCACGCAGTACCCGCGGTAGAATTGAGCGTCTCCGAGTATTAACCAGCTTCGCGGCAGTTCCGCGACGAGATCGGCAAAGCCCCCAGATACGATGCGTCCCTCAATGCGTGCAATAACGGCGCAGATGCCGCAGGCGCGCACCGCGCCCGCAGCTTCATCCGGAACCATCGACGCCCTCAGCCTTAACCTGCACGAGTTTGAGATTCGCGTGCTTGAGCAAATCGTCGATGGTCTGCAACTTATACGGCCGGTCGTAATAGACCGTGCGCACGCCGGTGTTGATCAGAACCTTCATGCAATGGATGCAGGGAGTGTGGGTGACGTAGATGTCGGCGTCGTTGATGGCGCTGCCGTTCTTCGCCGCCTGCGTGATCGCGTTGATCTCGGCGTGGATGGTGCGGTAGCAATTCTGCTCGAGGTCGCCGTCGGGCGTGCGCGATTCGTAGATCAAGCAGCCCACGTCGGTGCAATGCGGCAAGCCCGCGGGTGATCCGTTATAACCGGTCGCGAGGATGCTGCGTTCGCGGACGATGACGGCGCCGACTTTCGCGCGCAGGCAGGTTGATCGCTCGGCGACCTGCCGAGTAATCGTCATGAAATATTGGTCCCAGCTTGGCCGATCCACTGGCGTCACGACCGGAAGATCAACCCGCGCGTCATGGTGGCGCCGGGGCTGGCGGCGGGCAGGCGCAGCATCACACTGATGCCGGGTGTTTGCGACGGCGCCTGCTGTTCTATCTGCGGCTGCGACTGAGCCGGTCCCGGCGGAACAAATGAAAACGGCACCGGGCTGAAGGTCAGGATGAAAAGCGCGACAGTTGCCCAAGCCATGGTCCGGCGATTACCAGTCAGCGGCGTATGCGCATCGACGGTCGAGGGATGACCCAGCCCGAGGAAAAAGACCAGGACAAACCAAAGCAGCCATCCGAGCCAGAAGTCGTAGCCAAGTGCATACGGCACCACGACCATCAGGGCACATCCGGCCCAGCACAGGCGCGACACCATGCGGTGGACGCGGCCGCCGAGCAGCGAGTAAACCACGTGGCCGCCATCGAGCTGGCCGACTGGCAGCAGGTTGAGCGTGGTGACGAACAAGCCGAGCCATCCGGCGAAGGCGATCGGATGGAGGTCAACGTTGACCGTGTTCGGATCGACGCCAAGGATCACTCGCGAGACGCTCCAGAAGAGCAGCGAATTACCGAGATTGATCCCACCGGCGGAGGCATCCAGCGGCGTAACCTTGGAGAGCTCGAGGCCGAGTATTACCGCCAGTAGCGCGACCGCAAAGCCGGCCCACGGCCCCGCGGCGCCGATTTCGAACATCGCGCGGCGTGTGCGCGGCGACGTTTTCATGCGGATGAAAGCACCAAAAGTGCCGATTATAAATAGCGACGGAAACGGCGCCGGGATGAAGTACGGCGGCGTCGCTTCCACGCCATGGCGGCGGGCGGCAAAGTAATGACCCAGCTCATGCGCCAGCAATATCGCCATTAGCGGGATCGAATATGAAAGCCCGGCGCCGAGATTAAGCAAACTTTGCAGCGGCGCGCGCAGCGTGACGAATGCACCCGAGGCGTCGGCCCCGGCCATCGTGGTGGTCAGCAACGTCAGCAGGAAGAGAATCAAATTGGTGCGTGGAATGCTCAACGGCTGTGGCGCGGGCCGCCAGGTGTCGACCGGTTCGGCGGCTCCCTCGAAGCGCGGGATGTCGCTCAGAATTGGTGAGACTTCTTTGTATGCGCTTGATTCATCCATCAAAGGACCGCCGAACCGCTCGAACAGTTACGAGAGCACCGGGCCGCGCGGCAAATCTTTCCGCCGCACTGCCGTCACGAACCGCTATTTCCAACCTTTCAAAGCTGCCGAACGTTGCGAGAGAACCGCCCGCATCGGCTTCGCCATAGGTCTTTCGTATCTCGATGGGCGCACTACGTCCGATCCTAACGGAAAGCCAGAACCCACGAAAGCGGGTGGCAAATCGTTCGAAACAGGAGCGATCGATATTCGTAATCAGATTGCCAAATCCGTCTATGTAAACGATTGAGCCGGTGATTTCGTTCCGCTTTTCGCTGACGCCGGGGAAGATTTCGGCGGGCTTCACGATGGCTGGAAGTTCCGGGCCCAAGGACGCTAGGCGCACCCCAGACCATAGATGGGCGGCGGCCGGCGCGAAAATGTCGCGGCCGTGGAAGGTCGCGCTGACCTCGGGAAGACGGTAGCGCGGGGATCGCAGCTCTACGATCCGGCGGATACCAGCCTGTTCGGCGGCGCCCCGGAGCAGTCCGTTATCGGGACCGATGAAGCGCGCACCGGCCTTGCTCTCGACGGCAATCGGCGTGCGGCTGGTACCGACCCCGGGGTCAACCACCGCGATGAAAATCGTGCGTGCAGGAAAGTAGCGCCAGCTTTGCTCGAGTGCGATCGCGCCGGCAGCTATCGCTTGCGGCGGGATTCCGTGGGTCACATCGATGACCTGCGCGGCGGGAGCGATCGCCGCGATTACCCCCTTCATCACGCCGACGTAATGGTCGCGGTAGCCGAAGTCCGTCAGGAGCGCGATCGGCGGTGCGGATTTTTCGCGGCGTGCCGTGGTCATGCCCGATTTGGCTTCCTCACGTTACCGTCTCTTGCGTGGGCGGGACGGGTCGGCGAGCGCCTCGCGAAGCGCGGCCACCAGCAGTGGAAACATCAACTCGTGATGCCCGGTCAGCATGATGCCGCGGCCACCCCCGATCGTGGGACGCTCGACGACATTCATGCGCGGGCGATAATGGCGGACGAAATCCATGTCGGCCGCGGTAAAGCGATCGACCTTGCGACCGAGATTGCGCGCAAGGTTGAGCGCCTTGAGGAAGACTTCGGGCATCACGACGGCGGACCCGAGGTTGAGCACGACGCCGCGGGCGAGGCCGCCGACGACGGCGACCAACCGATGAAAGTCCGCAAACGTGCCCGCGCCAATCGCCGCACCGTCGGCGCTGGGATGCATATGAATGATGTCGGCTCCGAGCGTCACGTGAACCGTCGCCGGAATGCCGGCGGCGTGGGCGGCAGCGAAGATGCTGGCGTCGCGAAACCTGAATTTCGAGCGCGCAATTTCGCGACCGACAATCTCGCCGAGTCCCCTGCCCTCATTCGCGGCGATTCGGGCCGCGCCATTGAGGAACGCGCCGGTCTCCTCGGCCATGCCGAAACTGCCGTCGGCAAGTTCTGCGGCGACGTCTTCCGAGGTGCGGCCGGCGAAGGCGAGTTCGAAGTCATGGATGATCGCGGCGCCGTTACTGGCGATGGCGGTGAGCGTACCCTCGCGAATCAAATCGCGGATGAGCGGGCCGAGGCCGACCTTGAGTGGATGCGCACCCATCATCAAGAGAAAGGCGCGGCGGCCGCGGTGGGCGTCGGCAATCGCACGGGCGAGGTCGCGCAAATCCCTTGCGGCGAGGGTGTCGGGCAACGCGCCCAGGAATTCGCGAATCGAGGCGCCCGCGGCCACCGGCGCCGCGAGCTGGTCCTGCTTGACGAGGCGTGAAAGCGTGTCGAGCTTGCGCGTGCGTGCGCGAGAGGGATCGATCGGCCGCAGCTTCATCGCACCGGCACGGCGATTATCGTGGCAAAACGGAGGGGTCGCACGGCGCATAACGCTATCCGAACGACGCGGACATCGCTATCGGGCCGGGGAAACGCTCTAATGTGCCGACCGTATGAACAATGAAGGCTGGAATCGTGATCGAGGCGACGGCAAGGATGGCCGTTTCTCGTTTAACCTGCGATAATTATAGCCAGTCAAACTGGGGAATAACCTGCGAAGCGAATATCCCATTCGCATCGGCAGCAAGGAGAAAAAAACGGGAATGAAACTTCGATTGATTCTGGCGAGCGTGGCCCTCGCGTGTGTGGGATTCGGTGCGCCGGCCTTCGCGCAAGCACCATCGGCCCAAGCGGATTTGCAGAGGTACATAGCCAACCATCCCGAGCTGCAGCGAAATCCGTCTTTGCTAAGCGATCCTGCCTACTTGAACAGTCATCCTGCTTACGCCGGCTTCCTTCAGACGCATCCCGCCATTCGCGCGGAGACTCAGCAGATGGGCGGTTGGGACAGGAATTATCAATGGCGTGACGCCGACTGGTGGCATCGAAACGATCCGGACTGGGTCTTTGAGCATCATCCCGAGTGGAATCGCGCACATCCCGACTGGATGATGGATGGGGACTATGACGACGCCCACCATTGGCACAACCGCAATTGGTGGATGCAAAACCACCCGGATTGGGCGGCACAGCATCATCCACACTGGGGGCGCCGGGCCGAACCGCTCGAGCATCATGGCGAAAGGGATGGGCATCACACACAGCACGACCATGGGCAAGGCAACGGTCATCAGCACGGTCACGACAAAGACTGAGCCGTGAGCGTTGGGAATCGGCGTTCGCCGCGGGCATCGGCGATGATGTGCGGCGGGCGTCGATTTGACTCCGGCAGGTTGCGGCCCTAGACTTCGGCACGGGCGGGCGTAATTCAGTGGTAGAATGCCAGCTTCCCAAGTCCTTCCCGCGTAATCCAGTACAGTATCCCTCAGTACAGTACGGTACAATTCCCCAGTAAGTCTCAGCATTTAAGTCCCGCTCGGTCCAGTTCGGTACCGTGCGGTACGGCGCCAAGTGGTAGATGTGAGGTAGAGTGCCAGTCTAGCGTAAATTTTGGCGCCGCCGATCCTTCGACACTTTCAACCCCTTTGACCGGCTCCGTTGAGGCCTGTTCTGGCCTCTGTCGCCCTCGGAGCGAGGAGACAAATTAGATGGCTGTACGCAGCGACAATGGGTGGCTGAGTGTGACCTTTCCGTTCGAGGGCAAGAGGCGGACTGAGTACCTTGGAATGAAGGATACGCGGGAGAACCGGCGTTCCGCTCAGAAACTCAACGACCAGATCAAGGCAGAACTTCGAGCCGGGAACTTCAGCTACGAAAAGCACTTCCCGAACAGCCGATACGTCAAGAGCCTAAACGTCGCAGCCAGCCTCAGCGAACCGTCGCTGAAGGACTACGCCGATGGTTGGCTTAAGGAGATCGCTGCGACCGTCACCGCACCTACCCTCAAGGACTATGGGGATCAGCTTCGGGTACATGTCTTCGGGCACGAGCTTGCCAGGATGCCGATTCGAGGTATCGACGACGGCGACATCAAACGCCTCATCGCCGACCTCAAGGCCAAGCGCCTTGCCGACGGGTACGACGAAGGCAATACTCGCCGCATCAACATGGTCCTTGCGCGCCTGCGCACGATCTTCGCTACTGCGGCACGCCGCAAGGGCCCCGACGGCCGGATGATTGTCGACGTTGACCATATGAAGTTCGTTGAGAACCTTCGTCAGGCGAGGCCTGAAATCGACCCGCTCACACTCGACGAGGTCAATCGCATTCTAGCCAGCGCCACCACTCCGCGGTTCAAGAATCTGCTCACGGTGCTGGTCTTTACCGGCGTGCGCCCTGGCGAGGCGCTCGCCCTGCGCTGGGAAGACATCGATCGCGACAAGGGTCTGATCCGGATTCGGCGCACGCTCGGTAGGAATGGCGCCGCGCATCTTCCAAAGACCGCTGGTTCTGAGCGCGATGTCGAGATGAGTGAAACTGTGCGCGCGGCGCTCGCCGACCAGCGCATGCAGACAGGAATGGCGGCCGCCTGGGTGTTCGCGTCCGATGCTGGCGCTCCGATGAACTTGACCAACCTGCGCGAGCGGGAGTGGTCGCGCACTTGCACGAAGGCTCACATACGGGATCGGCCGCTGTACCAGTGTCGCCACACGTTCGCGACGCTGATGCTGGAGTCTGGAGCACAGCCCCAATATGTCGCGTCACAGCTAGGCCATACGAGTCTCGAAATGCTGTTCAAAACTTACAGCCGCTGGCTTCGGCCTCCGACCAGCACAGCAATGGAGGAACTGGATCGACGCTTCGCGGCGATGAAGCGGAGCGCGTAGCATCCTCGACGAGCGTCAGCATCGACGCGGCCGCGCGCGAGACGGGTGGGGACGACGACACTTTGCTCGACGCGGCTGAGGATGGAAACATAAAATCCCACGACCCTCCGGCGCGGGTGGCAGGAAGGCTGTGCGGGGACCCGACGAGGGCTTCTCGCGCAGCCTTCGCCGTTTGGTGAAGAGTTAAAAATTCGGTTAACGCCGGCCTATATGTAAACGCGGGGCAGTCCGAAGGCACTTAGGTTGTCCACCACGGGTAGCCCCCAGGCGCCGGGTACATCACAATAGGAAGGAGTCCACCCTTGACAGACTATCTCCAAGATACTACAGTTTGTTTAGGTTGAGGTAGCTCTTCGCACCCAGCGATGCGGGCGTGACAAAGTGCGCGGATTGGTTCGCGTCTGGGCCACCGAGACTAACGTGGGTGGGTGGGCGAAAGTAGTAACTACGCACAGCCATTAACCATGCTTTCCCTGCGTAACTGCCGTAAAACAGGGATCGACGCAGCAACAGACTACGATACGGTTAGCGTCCCCTAAACTCTAACAAGAGCGGGGACGCAGCGAGCCCGGCCTTGATTGAAGTGAAAGCTTCGGTCAAGGCCGGGCTTTTTTGCGTTCTAGATCACGGCCGTTGGAGATACGGCCCACAACAAGATCGATCAGGAGACTCGAAGTGAAGGTACTCAGTTACGAATCAGGCGAAAAGACGGAACCTGTTTACTTCAGGATGGCCGACCTACCTCCGCGATTGAAGCTTTCTCGCGCGAGAATTTTCAACGCGATCAAGGCAGGTAAATTCCCAGCCGCAAGCCACCCGACCGGCGGGCGCGCCGCCAGATGGCATCGAGATGTCATCCTGGCTTGGGAATCGGCGCACCAGAACTAGCCGCTGAGTTGGCCGATTTCAAGTAGGTGGTAAAAGTTCTAAGTAGGTGGGCGCATCGAGCGCTCAAAGTAACAAAGCAACGGAGACTCAAAGTGGATTCAGAAACAGCAACTCAGGCATTGATATCGCGGCAGGCGGTGAAGGAGTCGATCCTCGGCGGCATACCGGATTCAACCTTGGATAAGTGGCAGCGGGAAGGACGGTTTCCTCGCAGCTTTCACCCTGGCGGCTCTAAGCGGGCGTACTTCTTGCGCGCAGCCATCGACCGCTGGCTCGTCGAGCAGGCTGGCGCGCAAGCGGCTGCTACGGCGTAAGCGTAGGACGATGGTTTACCCGATGAAATGTGACATGTGCGGGCGCGGGATTAAGACGCGCGCGTACAACGCCACCACCAGTGGGGACGCTGTGATTAACTACAGTCGCCCGATTGGTGAGAAACGCTACAACCTCAGGTTTGGACTGGGAAGTGGCCACGGCCTCAACTCAGTCGGAAAAGACGACGCGGTATGCTGGCCGTGCATGAAGGATCTTGTTCGTAAAGCGATCGACTTTCTGGACGATGAGCAGCCAGCGGCGAAGGCCGGGGCGTAGGCGTGAAACAGTTGGCAAGCGGCCGCGCTCACAGCGGCATCAGCTAGAAAACAGAGAAGCCCAAACGCTACGAACGCTTGGGCCCTATGAGGAATGTGAGGTGCGGACTGACATTCAGTTTAGCACTAACCTCGTGGATTACAAGAAGCGGATGTGAGGATTGTCAAGGTGCTGGACAGAGATTTTTCGAGTGACGGACAAGTAGGCGGTAATAACAGCGTGGTGCCGACAAAGCGCGGCGGCTTCATCCTTCCTGGCGACGACCCGGCAGCGGAGATGCGCGCGGCTACGACCGGGACAGTAGAGCATCTCGGTAAGAGCGGGGTCGCGATCGAGGATTTCCCGGCGGGCGACATCAAACCGGTAACGCCAGCGATGGCTGAGGAGCGCGGCTACCCGGCTGTGGGTGGGTACATAATGTCGTTCCGCGGGCGCGACAGTGAGTTGACGGGCTTTGAGCGGCTACGCAACCCGACTAACCCGAAGTACCCGAAGGATATTCAGAAGAAAGGATCGGGGGCGCATATCTATTTTCCGGTCATCGACGGCATAGACTGGCAAGACCTAGAGGCAGGCGCGACGGTGGCTATCGCCGAGAGCATCATCAAGGCGATAGCTGTCCTCAAGCATCGCCCCGGCCGGCCGGTAGTCGGCATGACAGGTTGTTGGGGATTCCGAAGCAAGAAATCGGGTCAGTACCACATCGCGGACGACTTGAAGGCGTTGCCGTGGAAAAAGCGCAAGCTTAAGGCGCTCATCGTTCTGGACTCGAACGCTTGGACCAACCCCGACGTCATCGTCGCGCAGAATACCCTCGCATACGAGCTCAGCGCGTTAGGCGCCGAGGTGCAACTACTCAAGCTCCTGAACGCAGCCGACGGCCAGCATCAGGGTGTCGACGATTTTATAATTAACGGCGGCAAGATGAACGATTTGGAAGTAGTCGAGATACCATCACTCCAAGAGTTGGGGGCGGTGAACAAGACATTCTGCTACATATCGGAGCCGGCCGGTGTCTACGAGTTCGAGTCAGGCATCCTGCACGACAGAGGCGAATGGACGCACGGTCTCATGGCTAACCGAGATATGCAAATACAGTTCATCGATCGGCGGAAAAAGAAGGAGGATCGAGTACCCGAGTATAAGACCATTCCGATCGCGCCGGCGTGGATAGGGTGGCCTAATCGGCGGAGCTACAAGAAATGGGAGTTTGCGCCGGGCCAAGAAGAAAGTCTTCCGAACGGCAACCTCAATCTTTGGCCAGGATGGGGATGTGACTCCGTACAAGGCGACGTGTCACACTTTTATCGACTCCTCGACCATGTTTTCAAGAACGACCGCCATCGAATGCTGCAATTTCTCGCATGGCTCGCGTATCCGATCAAACACCCAGGGGCGAAGCTCGATCAGGCATGGGTGGTCTATGGCGAACCGTGGAGCGGCAAAACGCTGCTCGCGGGAGTTGTAAAGGGAATTTACGGTAAAGCATGGAGGCTTGTTAGCCACGGCATGTTGCACACCCCGCACAATGAGTGGCAAAGGGGCTGCCAATTCGCGTTCTTGGACGAAGCGTTCAGCATCGCAGACGACCGGCGCGCCGAGTACAACACGATGAAGCTTCGGATCACAAGTAAGGAAGTTGAAATCAACTCGAAGCACGTCAAGCAGTACACGCTACCAGACCACAGCAACTACTTCATTGCTAGTAACGACTCCAATGCGGTGTACTTTGATCGAGACGATCGGAGGTATGAGGTTCACAAAATCACAAGCGGTCGCATCGATCATAATCTGGGCGTTGAGATTGGGACGCGGTACGAGTCGCCGGAAGGCGCCGCAGCATTGCGCTATCACTTCGAGTACGATCTGGACTGGCTTTTGAAGGACTATGATCCGAAAGGCGACTCACACGGCTCGCCGGGACGCAAGGAGATGCTTTACGCGAGCGGGTCGAACGTCGACAACATCATCGCCGACATGATCGAGGAGCAGCGGGAAACGGCAGGCGCAGACGGTGGCAAGGCGATCGGTTCATGGAACCTGATTCGGTTCGACCAACTGAAAGCTAAGATCGAGGAGCGGACGGACGCGCTGAAGCTACCAGCGGACAAGGTCATTACCAACGCGCTTGAAAGGACGGGGGCGATGAAATTCGGGCGGGTCTCGTTCCAGGTCCAAGGCTTTCAAAATAAGGAGCAGGTCTGGATCATCGACAACCAGGCGCACTGGCTGGAGAAGGACGCAGACACCGTGAGAAGCGGGGTGGCAGAAGAAGAGCTCCGGCGAATAACGGCGCTGCCAGCGCGTTTGAGGCCGCGAAGAACGCATGGTCCATGGCGAAGCAGAAGCGCCTCAATGAAGAGAAGGGCGCTGGGAATGCCGAAGCCAAGGCGCAGGTGCTGGAATGGGCGGTGCTCGCCGCGATGCGCGGGATCGACGTGAACAGAATCGAGAAGCTTACACATGTGGATAGCCAAATCATCAGCGAAGTCTCTGGTGTGAACTTGGCCGAATGGTTCGCCAAGCAGCGAGCCGACAACATCAACCGGTGGTATGAAAAACCGGTGGTGGACGATGCTAATAAGGCCGAGGACGACGGCGAAGGTGAAACCGAACTATCTAATTAACGGGCAGTCATTACAGCCAGGTACAGGCATAACGGATTCCGTTGTGCCTGTACGTTTTGCCTTCTCTCCCAAGGGGTATTTGAATTTACAGGCACAAGGCAGGATGATCAGTAAGATAAAGTATAAAATATATATCCAAGTATATATCTATTCTGTAGCAGAATTTGCAGGGGACCCTGCCTTATGCCTGCCGCATCGTCTTCCCCCACTGCGAGTGGTACGAAATGTACAGGCATAACGAAATCCGTTATGCCTGTATCATGTCTGTATTTCGCCCGCGCCGACATCGAGAAGCCAAGCGAGCACGTTTAAACATGTGACACGACGAAATCTCATCTCGACCGAGCCCATCCGCATGGCGGCCGGCCTACTCCAAACTCTCGACGACTTAAAGCGCGACGACGCCGACCTGGCCCGAGCAGCCACCACCGAGACCCAGCGTGCGGCCGTCAGCGCTGCGCGCGCCCGGTCCTACGCCCTCCGCCGCGCGATCCAGAGAAGGCTCAGTGGGGAAGTGAGCGTGCAGCGACTCCCGCTACCACTCGGCGACGACTACTGAGCCCCGCAAATTATAGTGACAGCGATCAAAGGCCAAAACCCATCCAAATGCGGTCATTCGGATCCTTGATTTGTCCCTATATTATGCGGAGCTCAATAGACGCCCGGCAAAGCGAGGAGGCCTAGCGTCTAAGCCTGCATGCGCAAGTTGCTCGTCATCCTCAACGCCATGCTGCATAACAAAACTCACTGGCACGCTACCGCGCTCGCCTCCCCGACCTCAGCCCTTTATCCCCTCGGGGATGCGGTTTCTGAACACGGTTGCTGCTAGGTTGCGCAGCGCGCGAAGGCGCCGACGCCTATCGGTCGCGCTCAAAGTAGACTGGCTCTGACTGTTGTTTGGTCCGCCCCCGTGCGGGGTATTTCTAGAGACACCCGTCATGCGTTTCAACATTGAGAAGGAAGGCGCCGTAGTCAGCCTTTAGAGTTTCGCCGCAGTTGAGCACCGTGTAACTACCAAAATACGGACAATCGCAAGTGGGAATGCCTGTCCCGAAACAACTGCAATTTGAGGGAAGCAAATGGCCAATTGCCTGCAGATGACACTTTTCATCTCCTGGGCCGCCGTTTTCGAGGTTCAGTTTCAACTGGCGACCCTTAAATGAATCTGTGAAATTGTGAGTGCCGGTGCTGAAAGTGGACTCCCACGTACCCGACTTGTCACAATTGAACGTTAATGAAAAATCGCCTACGCCAAGATCATGGTCGTACGACGTCCCGCTCCCAGCCTCGCTCGCCGACGCTAGAGAGAAATCGAGCTTGTAATGACTAATCGTCCTGGCAAAGCTGATGAGGCCGAACAGTACAACCTCGACTGCTATGAAGGCGATGCAAATCTTTCTCAGCATGGAATTTCCCGCCAATAACTACGTTGGAGCAACAATTCTCGACCTATTGAGTCCTGCATAATATCAGGACAAGTCGAAGATTAGAATGACCGCGCCTTGACACCTTTTAGCCGGGATTTCCATTTTGACTTCCGGTTCCAACTCGTTGTGTAGACCGAACGGCCTTTTCCAGCAAGCTTTTAGCCGGTTTTGGTCCACGGTGTTCCGGCGGCGCCGGGAGCCGGTTTCGCGTCTCGCGGGTACACAACAGCAGCGCGAAGAAGAACAGAAGCGCGAGCGTGAACACCGGGGGCGCGACCGAGAACGATAAAAGCCGCGGAGCGCGCCCGCGCCCGCGGCGACGACTGACGGGCGCATTCAGGGCGATGGCAATTGGGGCGCTGTTACGCGGATTTGTGCTGGCGGCAGACCTTACCACCACAGGATGTTTCCAGTCGCGGTCTTCGGCTCTTCAACGTCAGCTTTGCTTCGAGTACGCGTCCCGTGCGTCTTGCACTTTCTTCCAGTCCGTTTTGAGCATCGCGAGCGTGGGGCGCACGTTCAGAGTTTCCAGCGGCTGCGAGTGCGATCCAATGTAGCGACAGCTGTCCTCATAAACCGGATAGATCGCAGACACCGACTCTTCGAGGCCATTGAAATTAATCTTGGGGAGCTTTGTCATCATGACATTCGGTTGATATCGCTGCGTTACACCCTGAAGCAGTTCCTGCTCAACGATGACCTCGCAAATGTTACGAATTAGCTCGTATGCTTTCTCGATGAGCGCCGCCAGCGTCTCCCCTGATGCCTTCTCCGCAGCCTGAATTAGGGTATTAATCCTCGTACGCAGGTCTCTGACGGTATCAGAGCGAGGATGCTTGCCTTTGCTCACAATGCCGATTTTCGTTTCGTCCCGCGCCACGTCGTAGTAGGAACAGTCCTCCGGTCGTTTCTCATACCGCGCGAGCAGTTCCGTAGTGAACCAGATATTGTGAGTGAATACGATTACCTGGCGCGTTTCGCCTAAGGCCACGATGCGATCCACGACTTCTGCCATCCGCTTGTAGTCCAGACTATTGATCGGATCGTCGAAAACAACTGGGGCAGGGGGTTTCAGCGAAGCTTCGGCAAGAAAGTCGGCGAGCGCGATGACTTTCTGCTCTCCTTCCGACAGCACGTCGCTGGGGCGATGTTCGCCCCCAGCGACGGCCTTTTTCCGGGTGACCTGGCCCTGCCTGCCGGGAAACTGCAGCGTCACGGCCGGTGCTCTCAGGGTCTTGCACTCCTCGGTAAAATGCCGCTCAAAATCTCGATTGAGGAGCTGCTCACTTGCGACCTTGGACGTCTCTGTGAGCGAGCGCAGCAATCCCTGAAACTTCCGCTGCTGAATCTTGGCTTTGTCCACCCATTTCGCCTGCTCGACCGCCTTCTCGATCTGCGGCAGCAACCCTGCCAGCTTCAAACGCGATTCGATGTCGAGAAGCTTTCCCTGCCTTTCACGCAGCGCTTCTTCGCGCTTGTCCCGCCGTTCCGTCAGGTCTTTGAGCAGTGTCTTGTTGTGCGTCTGGGCGTCTTCCAAATACTTCAGCACACGCGCGGCTTGCGTGGCCTGATCCGTCCACTCCACAGGCTTCCGCGACTCGATCGCATCCCGGATGAATTTGCCTTTGCTAACAAAATCACGGATTTCAGTGAGCTTTTCGGCGGTGATGCCTGCACCATTTCCCGCCACTTCGCCGACCCGGCGCTCGACATCGCCGAAATCGACGCCCTGCTGAAGCACGTGACGTACGGCGTCAATGTCTAGCCCCGCACCGTCAAGCTCGGTACGCAAATCGTTGTTGCAGTAATCCCGGTATTTCTTGAGGAGAGCAACGGCCTCTGGCGAAAGCGGGTGTCGGCAGTAGAGGCATTCTTCGCCGTTGGCCGGATATTTATCGGACCCGTCGAGCGTCTTTAGGTACTCTTCTCCCGCTTGGATAAAGCGCCGCCACTCTTCTTTCAACAGCCCGGGTATCGGCAGTCCGGCGAATGATTCCTGTGTTGCCTTTTCGTATTGCTGTTCCGCCTTCTCGAAGCGCTCAAGGCTCTTTGCGTACCTTGGCACGTCGAAGCGTCCGACGATCGAGAGCGACTTTATGATTGCGTCGAGGTGCTGCTTTACTGACTCCGCGAGCTTCAGCTGAGCGGCCGGATTTGTCGTCTGTAGTGCTTCGACCTCGGCTTTCAGCGTTGGTATTTCCTGTTTCTCCGCGTCGGTCACCGCGCCCAAAGCCCTTAATTGATCGAGATCGGTAGCGGCTCCGAGGGAATCCATCAGCGGGTAAATCCGGCTCTGCCGATCAAATTGCACTAGAAAGGGATTGCTGGTTTGCGTTCTGTCGTTGACACCCTGTTCCAAGCGACTGCGCACTCCCTCGATGCCCTGTTGGACCAGAGGAAATCGCGCAAGCTCTCCCGGCGTGTACAGGTAATTGAGGTCACCATCGACATGCAGCGCGGTCGCTCGTGAATCAAACACATCGATGCGATTGAACGGAGCGAGACCTGCTTGGTCCTTCCATTCCAGTTCCTGTGGCTTTTCCAGTCCCAGGCGGAACGCAATACGCGCGCTTGGAAGCTGCTGGGCATGCTGTGCCTGCGAGACATCGGGAAGCACCGCCTCTGTGGTACGCACCGCCGCTGCCTTCTTCAGCACGCGCACGTATCCGGTTTTTCCGCACGCATTCTCGCCGAAGACAATTGTCAGCTTGGGATTGAAATCAATGGTCTGGCCTTCTGCCAGCGCGTTTACATTTTTTAGGTCGTGGAGCTGCGTGAGAAACAGACCCGAGCTCACATCCAGCAGGGAAGCGTCATCACTCAGCTTGGGCACGTTCACCGGGCCACCCGAAACGAGGGCCTTTTCCCGCAAGAAGGTTTGGTAAATGGCATCGAGTTGGCTGTCCGTCATCGCTTTCCGGCTGACGATAACCTCAGATACGAGATGCCGAACCCACGCGTCCTGCTCGTTTGCCCAGCCAACCAATAGCGACCTTACCGTGGTCGCTTGCGATGGCGTAGCTGCCGTCATGATTGGGCCTCCGCATCAACGCCGAGAATTTCCTCCCGTTCCAGAACGCGTCTGATCTCTTCGAAGGCGGCCTGGATATTACCTTTCGGGAAACGAATTTGGCCGAGGCCCTGGATATTGCTGAACTCTTCGCAGCCTTCTTCGAGCAGGATTATCGCCTTGGTGAAGCCCAGCCTTCCTTGAAAAAGTCCGGCCTCGTGTACGACGTTCATGCGTGCCTGCATGGTTCCGTCCTTGAGCTCGTCCTCGCCGGTCACGAGCAGGAAAGCGATTACAGCAGCATCAAGCATCTCGGAAAGTCGCGCTATATTTGTAACTCCTGCGACCGGCACGCGATTAAATTCATCCCAGGGTAGTCTAACAGCCCGTGGTGAAAGTCAGTGAGCGATGGATCGCCAGATTCGATCGACAATACTACAATGTGTTGGATGGCGATGGGAACCCGACAGAGTGAGCAAGGGTCGTTGTGGGTGGCGACGGCGGAGCTGCCAAAGTCGCCGGGGCATCCCTTCTATACGCGGCTGAATGCGCTGCTGGACGCCGACAACTTCGATCGGTTCGTCGAAGGCCAGTGCGCCAGGTTCTATGCACCGGTGATGGGTCGGCCGAGCCTGGCGCCGGGGCGCTACTTCCGGCTGTTGCTGATCGGCTACTTCGAGGGTCTCGACGCGGAACGCGGCATTGCCTGGCGCGCGACCGATTCGCTCGCGCTCCGCAGTTTCCTGCGGCTGGCGTTGGACGAGGCCGCGCCCGATCACTCGACGATTTCCCGGACGCGGCGCATCATCGACCTCGAGACCCACCGCGCGGTGTTCACGTGGGTGCAAATCCGGCTGGTGGAGGCGGGTTTGCTCAGGGGCAAAACCGTCGCGGTTGACGCCACCATGCTCGAAGCGAACGCGGCAATGCGCAGCATTGTGCGCCGCGACACCGGGGAGAGCTATCAGGAGTTCTTGACCAGTCTCGCGCAGGCGTCGGGGATCGCGACGCCTACGCGCGAGGAGCTGGCGCGCCTGGACCGCAAGCGCAAGAAGAAAACCTCGAACGAAGATTGGAAATATCCGTGGGATCCCGACGCGAAGATCGCGAAGATGAAAGATGGGCGGACGCACCTGGCCCACAAAGCCGAGCACGCGGTGGACCTGGAGACCGGCGCGCTGGTCGCCGTCACCCTGCAGGACGCCGACCAGGGCGATACCACGACGATCATCGAAACGGCCATTGCCGCGGCGGAGCAGATCGAAGACGCGCAAGCTGCGGTGCAAACACCTCAGCTGCTGGCAGAGATCATCGCGGACAAGGGCTATCACAGCAATCAGATTATGATCGAGCTGGAGGCCGTTGGCCTCCGGACTTACGTCGCGGAGCCGGACCGTGGTCGCCGCGATTGGTCGCAGGAGCCTCAGGCCCAGATCCCGGTGTATGCCAATCGGCGGCGGCTCCGTGGAGCGCGCGGCCGTCGCCTGATGCGTCAACGGGGCGAGCGGATCGAACGCTCCTTCGCGCATCTGTACGACACGGGTGGGATGCGCCGCACCCATCTCCGCGGCCACACCAATATCCTCAAGCGCCTGCTGATTCATGCGGGGGGCTTCAATCTCGGGCTTGTCATGCGCCACCTGATCGGCCGCGGCACGCCGCGCGGGTTGCAGGATCGCCCGGCGACCGTCATCGCCGCGCTTTGGATGCTCCTGGGCGCTACTCGACGCTGGCTGGTCACGATTTCCGCATCGCGCCCACTCATGGCGGCGGTGCGCTGGCTTCCCTCACCGATCGCCACCACCGGCAACTCCTCAGCCGCGACCACTTTCACCACGGGCTGTTAAGGATCCTAATGCCCCGCCCCCCTCCGGCTTTGACAATTTCCCATACTACTCGGATTCAAACCATCCGTCGGTTTTCTGGATCACGAATGGCCAAAACGACTTCGAGTACAACCAGGCATCGGGCGCGGGCACTTGCGGCGCCTGTTATTGGTTCGTGCCGGCAGCGATCGGCGGCGCCTCCCAAACCGAGTACTGGTTCGGCTACGCGGGCGAGCAGGTGACCGCCGCACGTGCCGGTATCACCCCGCTCGGAGAATTCTTGGGCAACTCCTGCAGTTCGGCGATGAATGCTTTCCAGGTCAACAGCGACACCGCCACCTGTAATGGCGTCAATTTCCAGCCCAATCCCCCACAACCCGATACCACGCTGGTAATGTTGCCTTCCGATAATGCCAAGAAGAACTTTCCGCCGAAGGCGAATGATATTTACTGGCCGATCGTTACCGGAGGCCATAAGCCCACGCTTTGCCCGGCGGCTGACAGTAACCCCACCGCGGATTGTTCAAAAGCCAAAATCTGCTCCAACGGCGATGAGAGCAACTGCGCCGTTACAACGCTCGACGCGTTTACGACTTCCTTCACTTGGGCCCAGCAGAACTTTGCGGCGATTTGGTTACGGCCGCTCTGGGCGTTGGTGAGCAACAGTGTGGTCAGCGACGTCCAAAATGGTGGTATCAACTTTGTTACTAGCGGCGACTTCAGCAAGTCGTCCGTGATCAACGGTTTCTGGGCGCTCGCGCGCAAAACGGTATTCATCGGCACCACCCAAACTGACAATCCGCTGGCCTCCAACGCCGGACCCTTTAACCCCTTCACCAGTAGCGACGGCAAGGTCAAGGGACTGACCTGTGCTACCGACCCCAACAATCCCGTGTACAATCCGAGTTATTGTCTGTCCAAGAACGAAGGCGTCAGCATCCAGTTGAGCAACTTCTCGGACTTCCAGCGCTTCTTCAGCGTCTACGACGGTCCCGCTTATCAGGATTCTAATGCCTATCTGAATATTCATCCGACCTACCTGACCAGCGACGGAACCGTAACCGGCAATCTAATCGGGGGCTGCAAACCCGACGCTAATGCCGGCAATCCCTGTGTAAATTCCGGCTTCATGAACGCAGGCCTCGCCGGCCTCCGCGCCGACCAGACGAACCAAAGATGTTATTTCCCGAATGCGGGAATTGGCTGGAAGCAGCCCAACGGCTTCTATTACTCGCCCGCATTCCACTCCACCAATCTCTTCTTCGACGGCGTGGATATCCGCCACTTCGTGACCGAGCCGCTGTTCGATGACGGGACCTTCGACACCGACGTCCCCGCCGTCAAACAGCAGTACTGCTATTGGGCGCCCACTAAACAACCGGGGACTTTCACCGGTTTCACCGACATTGATCGGGAGACCGTGTTGAACGACGATGACGGCTCCTTGACCGGATTGACGAGCTCGGTGAATATTCCGGTTCCGACGCCTGTTCCGACGCCGGTAAGCGAAACCTTATCGGTTAACAAGGAGAGTTTCTTCAACGCGCCGGTCTGCACTTATGAGTGCGCCTCCGACGTTGCCACCAACCCCACCCATGACGCCAAGTTACCGCCGAATACCGCAGACACCAGCCCGTATGAATACGTCACGGCGTCAATCTTTCCCGAGTGTGCGCTGAGCGTACCGCTTCCGCCCCCGAACGTTGCGGTGCCGGTCCGCTTTTGCGAAGACCTCAACTGGGGCAGCGGTTGTACGACTTCCGATCCGACTCAGGTCAACAGTTGCGTCGGTATGCCCATGTACCGTCAATACCTCACGGACGGCGAAACCGCGGGACTCGCCCAACAGAAACGGATGATGGGGCAGGATACCTTTCAGCGCAGCGGCCTTACCGTTAATCACGGCAGCTACTATATCGACACCACCGTCTCGAAGACCAAACAGACGGAACAAGGTGCGAAGAGCTGGAATGCCTTTACCAGTGGTCACAAATATGACCTCTTCTTTCTCTATGCCAAGAAAACCACCGCGCAGACCTACACGATGTATGTAGGCCAAAACCATCCGAAGAACCTCGGCGCGACGCATGTAAAGTTCGGCTATGTCGACATCACAACCGCGAAATACGATTTCAAAGAAGCCAACGGCGGCAAGTTACCCACGGGCTGGAGCAGCAACTACGACCCCGACAAAGGCTGGCTGACTCTGACGGTCAACATGGCGTCCCTTGCCGACGACTTCGACCTCACCAAAGACGTGCCCAATACCAAGCCGGCCAAGACCCTTGGCCAGGAGCTATGCCAGCCTTCATCCATGTGCGCGTGGAAGGTCGACGGCGTAAGCAACACCTGCCAATGTAACATCACCGACAAGACGAACTACCTCTACGATGAGTGCCACGAAAAGAATGTCGCTGGAAATGACGCCATCTGCAGCTGGTCGACCAAGGACCTCGATTGTCCGGCGAAAGGCTGCCCAGGCCTCCAGATCACCTTTCCCGACTTCAAGCCTGACGATGCTCAGGATCATCACCGGCCGCCGCCGAGCTTGTTCAGTTTCGACCCCGATTATCAAGCTGACTGGAACGTTCCTTTCGTTCTCGAAAACGCTTCGACGGCGGGTCAGCAGTGCCTGTATACGAACACGCCGGCATCGTGCCTGCCGTAAACCAGAGGAGATTCTCGCGTCGCGATTCCTTTTCGGGCGCATTGACCCGACGCGCTTGCGGCCGTCGCCGAGCGATGACAGCTGGATCGCCGGACTGCCGGCAGGCCCCGATTCAGGAACGGAACAGATCGAGAGGATCGTCGCTAGTGCGCGAAGATAATTCCCGCAATATTCTAACCCGACTATGCAGGGTGTGCTCGACGACGGGGTGTCTGTGGCGAATTGTTGATTCTGGCAGAAAGCGCTTCTATAGCGCAGTCTTGTGAATCCTTCAGTTACCGTTAAAGTTCGCTTTCATGCGAGAACTGTTCATCTTGATCGCCCATCTGCTGGTGACCCTGGCAAAGCTTGCCAGGCCGGTGGCTTTGGCGCAGTGGCAGCAGAATCACTGGCGGTCAAACATCAGTTGCTCATCATGAAGCTTTCGTTGAGCGACTGATCGGGACGGTACGACGCGAGTACCTCGATCGGACCTTATTTTGGAACCGCGGAGATCTTGAACGGAAGCTCGATAACTAGCAGGCCTATTACAACCAACACCGCTGTCACACCGGGCTGGCCGGAGCCACGCCGGCAGAACGCAGTGGCGTACCCGCACAGCCAATCGCTAAACTTCAGTCATATACCTGGCGGCAACATTACAACGGTCTATATCAGACCCCAAGTTCCTCCTGAATTGGAATTCGACACGGACAGGCTGTTCGATCTGGCTGCCTGAGACCTCGCCGCCCAGTTCCTCTCGGAACCTCCTCAGTCGCCATTTTCAAAGTTGCAACACTTCCGGCAAAACTCCTTCATAACAACCGCGTTTTCCATAACCCGGAGATCGGCGATCGTTCTCTGATATGATTTCGCGGATATCCTCGAGGAAATTCGGCCGTCTTCAGCGAACTTGATTGGCTTCTATTATATGGCTTATCGTTCTCTGGAAGGTACCTGTCGAGTTCCATCAAACCCCAATCAAGGACCAATCAAAATGGCAAAGCTAACCACGAAAGGCCGCAAGAAAGTGCCTGACAAAGAGTTTGGCGAGCCGGAAAAACGGGCTTACCCAATGCCGGACAAGGCTCACGCCGCCAATGCAAAGGCTCGCGCCGCTCAGATGGTCAAGAAGGGCAAGCTATCGGAGTCGGAAAAGAAGAAGATAGACGCCAAGGCAAACAAAAAGCTCGGCACTAAGGCAAAGTAGTGACGAAAAAACAAAAGTCTATGGGTCTCGGTTGAGTGCAAATCACCGCCGCATCGGCCTTAACCGGACGGGTGAAATGGATGTTGATTTCGGCGTCAGGTTGGTTTGGACGGAACTGCATCGACCAGACGTTTCGCCGACCGGCCACGCGGACTATTTTGCCAGTTGTCGAGCTCCAGGGGGGAGGGCAGCCAACCAGGCAGAGTTAATAATAGATATTCGGCCAGCCCGATCAAAAAAGGTTCGTATGTAGATCGGAACGCAAGCAGCCTCTCCTCAGCGCCCTCATCATCGACAATCAGCATTCCCGAATCCTTAAGCTCGGCTCTCATCTGTGCATAATCTGAAGACGTCAATCGAGCTTCCGCCATAACTTGGGGTTTGACGGCGAGAACCCTGCACAGTTCGACGATCGCGAGGCGCGAACCCGAGAAAGTCATCCTGGCTTGAAACGTTGACAGATCTTTTATGCCCACCATCACCAACGCGCAGGAATCCATTATTACCGTCAGTGCCGCCAGCCACGATTGATTATCGTGTTGCGAGCGATAGTAGCTGAGCATCGGGTACGAGAGGTGACTCTCTACCACTTCAGCCGACCATCGCTCCCACTCGTGTAGTAATTCGTCAAGAGCGTGCATGCTGTCGCGATGACCGTGGCGAGACAGTAGAGTGGTTGCATTCGGTGGTGAACCGGCGCGCGCGTCGAGCATGATGACGTGCGTTTCGCGGCGAGAGAACAATTGGTAGAGGACGGGCAAGTAGCCGATTACAATCGCCAGAAATCCGAGACCGGTGCCCGCCTCGAATACAGCGACTGATTTTCGCAGCTTCGACATCGTCGCGAGACTGGCGGTTCCGAGAGTGAAAAAAGTATCGCCACTGAGTAGTAAATTGGCGCCAAAACTGACAGGCTTGGCACTAAAACTGAGTGAATACTGGATGAGGGCGAAACCTACTATCAGTCCTATCACCCACGAGCCAAGCAGCATCACGAGGGACAGCGGTCCATAAAGGCTCAGAAACATATCGCGGCGAATGCCCAACGCCATTCGCTCGGCGATCCAGGACCATAGATTCCACGTGTAGCGAAACAGCAACGTGATAAAGCGGAGCTTGCGGCGCACTCGTCGGGGAAGCAGCATGACCTCGAAAGCGTCATGAAATATCAGCGCCAGTAGGATCGAGCCGGATATCAATCCAATCAAGTACATTTATGTGGCAGAGGCATGGGTCAAGTCCGGTAGCAGCTCTTGTGTGCTCCGCAGACCGAGCCGCTCCTTTGGGCCAATACTTTAACTGGCCACGTCGGTAATACGAAATACGACGACGGCGCCACACCAGTGACTCCGCCGCCGCCGTACATGATTAAAATCGAGCGCCTGGCCCGTTTGGCATGTTTCAGTCGCCTTTGACGGCATCGCGCACCTTGTTCACCACTTTCTCGGTGGCTTGTTTGATTTTGCCCGAGGCCTGGTCGACCTTGCCTTCCTGCTTCAGTCGCCCGTCATTGGTCATCACACCCGCCGCTTCTTTTACCCGTCCCCTTTTAACCTGTCCCTACCAAAAATTCTATCTGAACCGCAATTTGAAGCAGCTGCATGAATTGACACTGAAATGGGGCGAGAAGTGAATCGAGCTTGCGATCTAAACCAAAGGCAATCTTCGGTCCCGCAGTCGAGTTGGCAGGAGCTCTTATCTCGCGATCCTCAGCCGACGTGAACAGCAGCTGCGCAACCTTGGCGAACAGGCAATGGAACCGATCAGGCGGCGAGACGTTTGTAGCGGTGAGGCAGGCCACTGACTTGCGGGAAGGCGATGACTCTTCCGATCCTGCGTGGCATGACCGGGCGCGGGTCCGGGCAATCCTTGTCGAGTGAAAGATGCGTGCGGCTGCGGTGGTAGTAGTCCGCATACGAGGACAGGACGCGACGCTGCGGAACCGGCGGGCAAGAGCCGAGACGATGGAACGCACATGCTTAAGCATGCCGGCGACACTGCGGCGACTCTTCCCAAAACTCTAGACTTTTCGCTGCTTTCGGAGTTTTCAGTAGGGACAGGGTTTTGATCCCCGACGCCTGCGCGAGACCGGTCAAGAACTCCTGATAGCTCTCCCCGGTGTCGCGGCGCACGATGCTGCGCATGGCCGCGTTCGCAACGAGCGTGGTGGCGGTCAACAGCGACGGTCTTGCCCTTGAGCAATCCCGCCGCCACCAGCCGTTGCTGCACCCACGTGAACACCGCGCCGTGGCTCTCGAGGTCGATGACGCGGCGTGTCCGCGAAATCGTCGAATGATCCGGCGCCGGCTCCTCCACTGGCAGCCGCAGAAAAGCGCGCACCGCCAACGAGTCGCTCGCGCGCCAGGCAATCCCGCGTTTCGAATCGATCCCTTCAGAGTAGCCAACCAGCAGCAACCGGAACTACCGACCGGGCGCGAGGCTCGGCCCTCCCATCACCGGCGCGTAAAACTTGGCGCACTGGCCTTCGACAAACCGATCGAAGTCGGCGGCGTCCAGCAGCGCATTCAGCCGCGTATAGAAGGGAGGCCCCGGCGACTTCGGCAGCTCCGCAGTCGCGACCCACATCGACGCTTGCTCACTCTCTCGGGTTCCCATCGCCATCCGCCACATTGTATTACTGCCAATCCATGCTGGCGATCCTTCGATTCGTCACCGACTTTCACCACGGGCTGTTAAGCCCCGATTAATAGTCTGACGGAGCCCACTACCTACGCCTCCCTCGCGCTCATCCGCCCGTAGTCTCGCATTAGATGGTGTGGCACCCTTACCGCAACGCGTACCTTCACCAGGGAGTCACAGAAGTACGATGCCCGACTTCGATTTCGATCTTGCAGTGGTGGGCTCCGGTCCGGCGGGCCATCACGCGGCGATTCAGGGCGCCAAGCTGCGCAAACGCGTGGTCATGATCGAGCGCAAGCCTATAGTGGGCGGCGTTTGCATCAATGTCGGAACCATTCCTAGCAAGACCATGCGCGAAGCGATCCTGTACCTTTCGGGCTATCGCGAACATGCGATTTACGGCGATTCCTACCGCGTCAAGGAAAAGATCACGCTGCAGGACCTGCTGACCCGGGTGAAGCCTGTGGTGCTCCACGAGATTGACGTATTGCGCCATCAGCTCTCCCGCAACGGCGTCGAATTGGTAACCGGGAGTGCGAGTTTCATCGACCCTCACACCCTCTTGCTGGAAGACAAAGCGAGCGGACTGCAAAGACGGATTACCGCCGCAACCATCGTGCTGGCCGTGGGCACTACGGCTGTCCGCGACGCGCGGACTCCGCTCGACGGCCAGCAGGTCTTTTCCAGCGACGATGTGATGGAACTGGAGGAGCTTCCGCGCACGCTCGCCGTTATCGGCGCCGGCGTCATCGGATGCGAATATGCGAGTATGTTCGCCGCCTTGGGTGTGCGCGTAACGCTGGTCGATATGCGGCCCCGGCTGTTGGATTTCGTCGACGCGGAAATCGTTGAAACGCTGATCTACCATCTCCGCGAACGGCGCGTGACCTTGCGCCTGGGCGAGGAAGTCTCGTCGATCGAGGTCTTCGAAGACAACGGCATCAAGCGCGTGCGCACCTGCCTCGCGAGCGGCAAACAGATCGTCACCGATAAAGCCTTATCGAGCATGGGCCGCAACGGCGCGACCGGTGAACTGAATCTCGCGGCGGTTGGACTGGCGGCTGACGCGCGCGGCCGCCTCAAAACCAATGCCTCCTACCAAACCAAAGTCGAGCATATTTATGCGGTCGGCGATGTCATCGGCTTCCCCAGCCTCGCCTCCACTTCCAAGGAGCAGGGTAGAATCGCGGTGTGTCGCGCTTTCAACGCTCCGGCCTCGCATGCGCCGGAGTTGTTCCCTTACGGAATCTACACCATTCCCGAAATCTCGTTCGTCGGCGCCACCGAAGAAGCTCTGACCAGCAAGGGCGTGCCGTACGAAATCGGCAAGGCCGCTTACCGCGAAGTCGCTCGCGGCCAAATCATCGACGACAGCAGCGGAATCCTCAAGTTAGTCTTTCATCGTGATAGTCACGAACTGCTCGGCGTTCACATCGTCGGCGACGGCGCGGTTGAGCTGGTTCATATCGGTCAGGCGATTCTGTCGATGAAGGGCACTATCGACTACTTCGTAAACACGGTCTTCAATTATCCGACGCTTGCCGAATGCTATAAAAATGCGGCGCTGGACGGGATTAACCGCCTCAGCGCTTAGTTAGATTTCTCTACAAAGGTAGGTTAACGCGCACTCGCTCTGAGTGAATGCTTCAGCGCGGGGCCTGAGAGCGCCGCGTCGAAGTTGCGTATGCGGTTTGTTCCCGAACGGAAATCAACATGATGAAGAGCATTTCCTGATACGTGGCCAAGGGCCACAAGTCGTCGGCGACGATGCCTTCGAGGGTGTCGGCGGTCTTGCGCACCGCCGCCATCGCGGGCAACACCTGGTAGCACAGATGCTTCGCGTGCTCGAGCTTGCTGTGGCCGCCATGCTCGGACAGGAGCTTTTCGAGCTTCACGATTCCATCCTGCAGATCCTTCACGAGGCCGGTGACTGGTCGAGCGTATCGGTGTCGAAGACGTCGACGACCGCCTTCAGATTCGCGCCGGTCGCCGCCAATTCACCCTGGTAACGGATCGCGGCGGGGAAGATGATGGTCTTTGCCATCTCGATCACCGTCCGCGCTTCGAGCCCGATCGTCAGGCAGTACTGCTCGATGTAGATCTCCATGCGGCTGTGCAGTTCGCGCTCGTTCAGGACTCCGTATTTACCGAACAGCTCGATCGACTGCCTGCTATGGGTCTGGCTCTACCGGTTATGGCCGCGCTGTCTGGACACAATGGTGTTGGTCAAGCCAGCGACTGTCGTCCAATGGAATCGGTGGGCACTAGCCGCGACGACAGAACGCACATGCTTAAGCATGCCGAGAACACTATGGCGGTGAATTCCCAAACTCTAGACTTTTCAACGTCTTCGGAGTTTTCAGTAGGGACAGGCGATTTTGTCGCGGATTCGCTCGCCGGTTACCTTCCTTTCGAACTGGGCGAACGACAGGTGTCCCGGACGGTGAAAAACTGACGGTCGAGCCGAACTCGCTACTCACGCCCGCGGACCGTGAGGCCATCCGTCAGAGCAAACCCCGACTTGCTCCGCATCTTGTCGCCGGGCGCCGCGCCACCGCCGGCGATCATGCGCAGGTGAAAGCGGAATCCTTAAGGCATCCGGGCAAGGCGGTCGGTGCACATTCCCCGCCGCTCCCCGCGCCGCTCAGCTTTTCTGTCAAACGCCTTAAAGCCGGATTGCCGCGGTAACAGATATCGCCAGGGCCTCCCCTCACTCCAAATCGGCGTCGGTTAGAGCCTTGATGACCGGCAACGGAATCATCGGCTCGGCGGCCAACCCGTCGCCCTGATGAACGGAGGACCATAGCGCAATTTCCTCGCGGCCGCCCGCCGACCGAATCATCTCGCTCCCGAGTGCGCCATGAATGAGGTACCTGCCGACTCGCCGGGTCAAACCGCGCGCCGAAGATGCCCATCGCATGGCGGTGGACGATTTGACGATCCTGCCGGCCAAGGTGGCAAGCATACGTTCGTGCACCGCGAGATTCGATTCGAGCTTTCCGATGTCATGCATGATTGCCACGCTCAACCAGCGCAAGTCGCCGGCATACTGAGTCGCGGCAAGCCTGCGACGCACTCCTTGTGCGACCCGGACGCTGTGGCTTTGATCATATGGAGACAGCCTCGACCACAGATCAAATTCCTCTCGCGTGAGGAGCGACATCACCCACGTCTGTTCGGCTGCCGGGGGAGCGCGGTGGAAGGTATCGATCAAGCGCCCCGCAAGCACATTCAAATACGCTCGCGGCAGCGACGCGCCTTCCTCGCGATCGGTCATGATTGGTCTGTCAGCGACTCCGTGCGCCATGACTCGAGCGCCGGCTCCGTATCGCCTTCATTGCGGGATTGCAGATGCGCCGCGACGTAGTCCTTGGCCAATCGCAACTGATCGTGGAGATGACTGTAGAAGAACAGGCCCGCTCGTCCGATCGTGCTGAGATTGGATATTTGCGCAAGTGCTTCTGTGATGATTCGAATCTCACTGGAGTAGTCCGTCGAACACACCGGGTACGCGTTAGCAAGAAAATGATGCTTCCATTCGACGACCTCCGCGCGATTCACCAGCGTGAGCGCTACCAGTTCAGTTATGACGCGCTCAGCCAGATCCTCATTCGGCATCCGTTGAATCGGATCATCGAGAAAGCAGGGCACTTCGACCACCACCGAAGTCTCGTCTGGCGGCGCCAGCGCGGCCGAGCGATTCTTGGGCTCGTAGAGGCGGGATATGCAAAATTCCGGGTCGGGAATGTAGATCGATGCATTCGCCGAGAGCTGGGGGCGCTTGAGCCTCACGAAGAAAAGCCGGATCTGGCGAAAGCGCAGGCTGGCAGCGGCTTGCCGCGCGTCAGCGGACATCTGCTCGCCAAGAAACTTTACCAGCACGGTGAGCGGCAGCGTTGATACGACCCGGCCGCGCGGCTCCACCACCTGGCCATCCGCAAAGTGGATCCGCGTGATGGCTCCGCCCTCGCACTGAAGCCGCACGATCTCATGCGCGAGGCGAAGTGAATCGTGCGGCAGCGCGCTCTCGAGATTCTGCACTATCCGCCCGTAACCGCCACGCGGATAGAGAAAAACGCCGTCGATATGCGTGGTCTTTTTGCCTGGGAGAATCATTTCGAAGAACAACGAGCGCAACGTCATTCCCTTCAAGCGTCGGGTGGCAATATTGGGCGACAACTGGGCTGCCGGCAATCCCCACAGCTTCTCGGAGTAATTCAGCACGATCCGGCGTGCCAGGGTTTCGCCGAATTGGCTGACCGCAAAGTCCTCGAAGCTGACGCACTCGCGCGGTTGCAGGTGAGCGCGCAGCAGTTCGACAACGATACGCCCCGCTTCGATCAGACCGCAAGAAAGGATTGTGTTCAGGGGTGTCGGTGGAAAATCAACGAAGCGCCCGCGGTCCCAAATCACGCTCGGTGCATCGACCACCAGCATTTCATCGCCCATCAACTCCAGAACGTCGCGCGTGATCTCGCTATCCTGATCGTGGAAACGATGCGCACCACAATCGTAGCGGTGCTCGCCGTGGCGAAGCGTGCGGCACATCCCGCCCAGGTCTGCGGATTTTTCGAACAGGACGAACGGGACCCCCGCTCGTTGTGCGTAGAACGCAACCCCCACGCCTGCGGGCCCTCCTCCGAGAATCGTCAGATCAATCATCGCAACTTGGTCGGTCGATGCTGGCGTCAAGATGCTACGCATACTTCTAATCTAATCAGCGAACGCGTGTCCTGATGCAACGAAGCTCATCGCGATCAAGCCGGTTCCAATTCAGCGCTGCCGGTGAGGTCTCGGGTTTCGTCGCTGACCAGCCAGTAGATCGATATGTACGCCGCGAGCAACTGGAAAAATGCACTTCCAAGGACTGCGCGGAGGCCCACGATATGCGAGCCGACTAATCCGAGAAGGCGCGCTTGTTGCCCTGGATAGCGGCTCAGCAGGTAGGACGCGGCCGCCATCCCGATTGCGCGGTGACTAGCCCGTCCGTGCGCAGCCGCGGCCGCGAGTGCGGCGAAAGGTATCAAGAGCATCACTAGGTAGTATTCCTTGGCGCTCGGGAAAAGCATAACCGAGGTTATTATCCAAAGCGAAAACGCTCGCCAGTCGAGGTCTTCGGCGATCGGCTGCTTGAGGGTTGCCCGCGTGCTGATGGTCAGCACTAGCACGACCGAAATCACCACGGCTGTGGTGCGCAGCAACTCGACCGCAGGTCCCGAGTACCCGCTATGCCAAAACATTCGCGACACCAGCGTTACTGACGATGCGTTGACGTCGGAGTCCCGGAACCGACTCGAGGTGGCAAGCGCTGAATGAAAGAAGCTGAGACTGTTTGCGGCGCCGATGAAAGCGACCGTGATGGCGCCGAACAACAGTGAACCCGCGGCGGCATAGAGCATCACCCGCCAGCGACGGCGAATCAGCAGATAGCCACCGATCACAAACGGAAAAATCCGGGTCAGGCCATCCAACGCGAGCAGCAGGCCGGCGCTCCCGTCGTACCCGTTCTCCATGCAGCGCATCATCAGAACCAGTGTCAGCAGGGTGAGAAATTTGTTTTGCGCGGCGACGAAATGACTGCTGACGGGCGAGTACAGAATCGCGAGCGCAACCAGCATCCAGGCGATCTGATAGTTCAAGCCCGAACGCGGACCCAGCAACAAGCCGAGGCTCGCCGCCAACGCCAGCAGGTTGAGCGCGATCCACACCCAGAATCCGGCGCGAAGAGAAAAGTAGGTGAACGGTTCGAACAGGAGGAGCTGCGTCGGCGGTTCAGTGGCGTGAGGTATTCGGCTGTGGGTACCGAGCTGATGTTCGATTGCAGGGAGGTCGGCCGTGTAGGGGTCGAGCCCCGCGCGGAGTGCGAGATCGGAGCTGTAAAACGAGCAGAAGTCGTTAGAGAAGCTTCGGTATTGCACCTCCTTCGCGAGTCTCGAGATGTGGATTATCGCGAGAGTCCAGACCATCGCCACGATCACAATACTCGCCCCAGTCCAGCCGCGATCGCGCCGAAAATTGCGCTCGGGCGAAAGCTCCGCTTCCCTTGCTGTCGCTTCAGCCGGAATTTCCTTTTTGACTTTCAAAGCACCCGATTCGTAGCCCTTCACCGAACTCAGGGTCAAGTCGCGGCCCGGCTGACGATCGCGGCCACACGGTCTCCCTCCTGAATCAGTCCGACGCATCGATGGTCAAGATGAAGCACGCCGGCCGGCACTGCCGCGGCAAGAAGGTCAAGCAGTTCGGCGCGATGGAAGGCCAACGGGCAAGCATAGAGACGATCGAATTTACGACCTTAAGCATGCCGGCGACACTACGGCGGCCCTTCCCAAAACTCCAGACTTTTCGCGGCGTTCGGAGTTTTAGTAGGCACAGGGACACCTCCCCGCTCACACATCGTCAAGCGCGAGTTGGGAGGTGTCCCCCTTACGAACCGTTGGCCGCTAGTAAGGAGAAGTCGGTACTGCCAGAGCTTGCTTGATCGCGGACCAATGGACCGGCGCACCTATCTCCAGATCTTCGACGACCATATCGATTTGCTCCTTGCGCTCATCGAAAATAGCCGTATCCGCAGGCGCGGCAGAACGTGACCACGCTAGATCGTTCAGCATATTTTCCTCGTTCTGATCGTCTTGTTGTCTCGCCTGTTTCAACTGACGGATTAACTGTGCCCGCTCTTCCGGCGAAATGTGTTTTGGCGGGGCCCAAAATGCGTCTGCGATCTCGCTTTGTGGAACCGAAAATCCATGACTGAGTTCCTTTGAAGCCCGGTCCGCTTTGCTCATTTGATTCAGGAAAGTCCCGCGTCTCACTGCTGATACGCTCGGATCGAGCGCCGCGTTCCAGTCAGCCTTCTTGGCGGCATCCAGCTGTTGTATGAGTTGTAAGGTTTCTTGCGACGAGAGGTTAGCTGTATTCGCAGATTGTGCTGTCGCCAGCGACGGCGTTGCGAAGAATAGTAATACAGTGGAAGTGAAGACAGCGGCCATAATTAGTTGCTTGCTATTATTGATCATGACGATCCTTGTTCTGGAAACTCGAAAATAGACTTGTTTTCCAAAAAACAGTGTTGCCGACCTGAGTAAAGCACCTCAGAGCCATGTTAATTCCTTATGGTGCGCGTCCATTTTTCATTCCAATTTGTCCTGCTTTTTGTTCTGCGGAATCAGGCTCGTGGGAATGTGGTCCAGGAGGAAGGTCATGGATCATAGGTCCGACCATCTTCTCCGCAACTGACACAGCACTGCACCATCGGATCGGCGCGCAGCCGTGCGATCGAGATTTCAGTTCCCCATTGTTCACAGAGCCCATATCGACCCTGCTCCAGGCGGTTGAAGGCGGCCCATATCGCCAAAAGTCGAATTTCTGACAATCTGACCAGGCAAACGTGATTGGGAAAAAACATTTGGAAGACTTCGTCCGATTTGGCCTTCGGAATGCACTCATATATCTCGGATTCACGGCGGACGAGTTCCTTCATTCTTTGGATTTCCTGGTCCCGCAGCACCGTCAAGATTTCCTTGAGTGCACGAAGTCGAGGCATATGGCGGGAGAGAGGAGATCCCTCGGAAAGTAGTGACCCGACCGTAGAAGCCCAGAGATCTGATTTTGTCATTTTATCCATGTGTCTTCTCTTTCTCTGCCATATGCCCAAGGCTACCTATCGTTCTTCTGGAACTCGCAAGGCCTGTTGAATCTCTGACCACGGAACCTCTTCCCCGCTTTCCAAAGCGTTCACGATGCTGTCCGCGCGATCCCTCTGTTCCCTATATGAATTCCACGCGATCCAATCGTTTCCGGGACCGTGCGTTTGCTCGCCCAGTTCGTCGCGTATTTCCGCAGTCATGAGTTCCCTAATCAACTCGCTCCTCGCGTCCGGAGAAATCGATTCGGGCGGAACATCAAGGGCATCGTCAATCTGCGGTTGAGGCACCTCTTCACCTCGTTTCAACTGACCAATAACCGTTCGTGCCTTCTGTGCCTGGTACAGGGAGTTAACCGCTTGAGTCGGATCCGCCCTGCCATTTGAGAGGTTCTCGGCGTCGATCGCTCTAGCGGCCTGGATCTTTCCAATCAAAAGATATCGTTGTGATGGGGACAGTTGATCCGGCCCGCATCCGGGCAGCGACAATACGGAGATAGCAACCGCGAACACGGATCCGACGAAACGGCGATGAGCTACCGCTCGCTGCCCTAATGAGTGAAAGTGCCTCGTTATCCGCCGCTTAGTAGGGGTTCTGAGGAACCACCAACGCCTCCTTGATCGTTGACCAATGAACCTCTTCGCCGATCTCAAGATCCTTGATCACACTTTCGGCGAGGGCCTTCTGCTGATCGAACGTGAACGTATCCATCGGGGCGACAGAGTCGGACCAGGCAAGATCATTCAACATCGCTTGCTCGTTTCGATCGCATTGCTGTACCGCATCCTGAAGCTGCCGAATCAGTTGCAGTCTTTTCCTTGATGAAAGAGATTTGGGAGGAACCATCAGCGCTTCCTCTATTTCGGATTGTGGTACTTTAAAGCCGTGGGTTAGTTCTTTGAGTGCTCGATCCGCCTTATTCATTTGATCGAGGAAATCCTCCTCTTCGGAGGGTGCAACGTGAGGATCGAGCGCATTGCGCCAATCCTGCTGTTTGGCCGACTCCAATTCTTCGACCAGCGCCGCCTTGTTCTTGGTTGTTGTCGTTGGCGTCTGAAGTTGCGCCGCCGATTGCGCGCAGGCGGACAGCAGGATCGCTAGGAAGAACGCAGACCAGTACGATACCCGCTGTAAAAGTGAATTGTTGCTAATTGGCAACATGGGAGTTCTACCTCCCGGCCTCTCGGGGCAGGGATGCGCCGGTTGCGCGGTCCAAATTCGCTTTCGTCACCGAATACTACAGAGCGTCGACGTATGCGGCATCGTCCTGGATGTAAAAACGCTCGGCGTCAGTGAGTTCGATAATGTTTCCGAGGCCAGCGTTGTAACGCTTTTCGGCGAGTTCGAATTGGCCGGATGACGCCGCGAGCGTGTCCTCGGCTTGGTGAATTCGCTCGATAGAAGTCTGAAGCTGCAGATAGGCGCTTTTTACCTCCAGCCAGACATGGAGTTGAAAGTCCTTGATCGCGTAATTGATCGCGTTCTGTCGGGCCTTGGCCTCATCGATCTGATGGGTGGTGAGGAAGCCGTTGAAAATCGGCCAGCTCACTACCAGGCCGACGTCAAAATTGTTGGCCGCGGGGAGTCCTGTCCCCATTGCGTTGTATCCTGCCACCGCCTGAGCGGACGGGAAGAAATCGCTATATACTTCGGTGACTTGAGCACCCGCGGCGCTGGCCTGGGCCTTGAGTGTTGCGAGCTCCGGCCGGTCCTGAAGGGCGGAAGTGTAGTAGGTTTCAATGTCTCCACCGATCGGCTTGTAAGTGAGGACATCCGCCAACTCGTAATATGGGGCGTTCGGACTTACCGCCATCGTATTGTCGAGCGCGACCCGGTCTGTCGCCTGCTCGTCCGAGGCCTCGAGAAGATTGGTGCGTGCGCGAGCCAGCGCGGCTTGCGCGGTTAGTACGTCGATTTGTGAGGTGAGGTTTGCTTCCGCCTTTACTTTAGCGTCGTGCAATTGCTCGGTGCGTTGCTCGACCGCCTTCTGGTAAACCTTTAGTTTCTGTCCGGCTGCGAGGAGCGCGAAATAACGCTGCGTTGCTTCGAAAATGAGGTCGAGGTCGGTGAGTTGAACTTGTGATTGAGCGGCGCGCGCCTCCGCTGCCCGTTCCCGGACAAGACCGCGGACACGTCCGAAGTCGAAAAGGTATTGCTGCCCGCCCACCCCAGCAAGGAAATTGTTGGTACTCGAAAAACTTTGGTCTGGATTAAGTGAACCACCATGAAGCGTACCTGTGATCCGAGGAACGAAGCCTGGATTAAGATAAGTGGTATTACCGATAGGATTATCGGTCGAGCGAAGATACTCGCCGGCGGCGAAAACTTGGGGCATCAGGGCCGATCGCGCTTCGCCGACGCGCGCGCTAGCCGCAGCGGCTTCGGCTTCCATTTCGAGGCCACGGGGATGGTTCTGGAGTGTCAATTCGATGGCTCGCTCCAGTGTGAGCTTCTCGCCGGGATTGATGGTTTCCCGTGGCCAGGCGCTTGAGGGGATCACCGCCAGCACGCACAGGAACATCGCGACGATCGTCGGACTATGACTCCGCGGACTGCGCACCATCCTGATTCGCCGCTTAGTCACTGTTCGCGACCGCCTTGCCGTTACCTGCCGAAGCCGCTTTCCCTGGAATGGGGGTCACGCTCTCGCCGTCGGTCAAAGACGGATCCAGCGCGGCGACGAGCTGCTCGTCCCCACTCAAGCCCTTGGTCACTTCGACCAGGTGTCCCGCGCGAATTCCCACACTGATCTCTCGCCTTGAGAGTCTTCCGTCCCGGACAGCCAATACGTAATTGCCGGTTGAACTTTGACCGATCGCGGAATCGGGAACTTGAATAACGTCGGGGTGGCGTTCGAGTTGAAGCGTCACATTCGCGTACATGCCGGGATAAAGCTCGTGGTGTTTATTGTCGAGATCGATCTCAGTCAGCATCGTGCGCGTTGAGAGGTCGAGCGATGCGGCGAAGCGTGTGACCGTGCCGGGAAATGGATGTGCCGGTAAGTCCTGTAGCGTCACCATCGCCGGGGTTCCGCGCTTGATGAAGCTGACTACGCCTTGCGGGACGTAAACGTAAATCCGCATGGTATCGATCATCGCGAGGCTTACCACAGACGACGCCGTTCCGACCGGATGCGCCGAACCTTCGTCTGGACCGGAACTTGGCTGATCGCCGCCGGCCTTGATGAGTGCACCCGGATCGACGAAACGGCCGGTAACGATGCCATCGAACGGGGCAACAATTCTGGTGTAGGAAACCAGCGCCTGCAGTTCGTCAACGTCGGCCTTGGCTTCGAGGTATTTACCCTGAGCGATATCGACGTCCTGGCGCGCGATCAGGCGCGGATCGCTCTTCCAAACCTGTTCGAGGCGCTGATATGTAAGTCGCTGCACGTCGAGGCTGGCTTCGGCTCGCGCGACCCGCTGCTGGAGCTCCGGTACTTCAATAGTAGCGAGGACTTCTCCCTTCTTTACCCAGTCACCCTTATCGACAGAGATACTTTGCAGATAGCCAGTAACCTTTGCGTGGAGCGACGATTCATAGAATCCGACCATGTCGCCGGGCAGCGTGATCGAACGGATCGCATTGCCGCGGTTTGGACTGACCACCGCCACAATTGGCCGCGTATCCGCCGGCGCGATCTCCGCCGGATGCGTACAGGCGGTCGTGCTCCGGGCAAGAAGCAGGAGCATCAGAGCGAGAATCTGCAACTTCATTCCGACACCTGCTGGCGGCTGTAGAAGATCTCGTAGAGGGCAGGGACCAAGAATAAGGTAAGCAGTGTGGATACCGCGAGACCGCCGGCGGCGGCGCGCGCAAGCGGCGCCGAGGCTTCGGAACCTGCGCCCAGTTTGAGCGCCATCGGCAGCAAGCCGACGATGGTGGCCAGCGTCGTCATGATGATCGGGCGCATTCGAATGCGCGCCGATTCGACGATCGCGCGGCGCAATTCTTGTCCGCCCTGGCGGCGCTGGTTGGCGAAATCGACCAGCAGGATCGCATTGGAAACAACGATCCCGACCATTGCGATGATGCCCATGAAGGATTCGATATTGAGTGTGGTGCCGGTGAGGAGCAGCGTCCAGACGACCCCGATCAGTCCCATCGGCACCGAAAACATGATGATGAAAGGGTCGAGAAACGAGCGGAACTGTGCGACCATCACGAGGTAGAGCAAAACCACCGCAAGCAACAGCCCGTAGCCGAAGCTCTGAAACGATTCCTGCATCGCTTCGACCGAACCGCGAATAGCTATCCGCGTTTCCGGAGGCAGTGGTACGTCCTTGAGCGCGCTGACGACCGCAGCGCGCGTGCCGCCGAGATCGTCCGACCTGGGCGCAACGAGCACATCAACCACCCGCTGAATGTTGTAATGGTCGGCTTCGGCCGGATGCTTCTCGCGCGCGATCGTAGCGACGTCACGCAAGAGCAGGGCATCGTCGCGCGATCGCGAATTATCGGCGCTGCGCACCGGGATGTTGCGCAGCGTCTCCACCGAGTCGATGTTGTTTTCCGAATACTGCGCAGTGAGGAAGTAGTCATTGCCGGAGCGCGGATCGATCCAGATCGAAGGCGCGATCATTTCGTTGGAGGTCAGCGCGGTAATCACGTTGGTGATCACGTCGCGTTGTGACAGTCCCAGCCGCGCGGCCTTCACGCGATCCACGTTGATGCGCAGCGTCGGGTAGCCGGACTCTTCGGCAACGAAAGTTCCGTCAACCTGCGGAATGCCTTTGAGCCGTTGCGCGATTTGCCGGGCCGCTGGAAAGAGCGCCCCATAGTGCGGCCCGGAAATTTGCACGTCGATGGGAGCGGCGAGGCCGAAGTTCAGCACCGAATCGACAATGCTGCCTGACGAGAAAAAGGTCTTGAGTTCGGGAATTTTCGCCGGCAGCTCTTGCTTGAGAGTGTGGACGTAATCCCAGGTCGAGACCTTATGATCGTCCTTCAGCGCCACCATCACGAAGCCGGAGTCGCTCGCCGCGTTGGGTGAATAGATCGAAGAGAAACCGGGGGCGAGCCCCATGTTGGAAACCACGGTCGCGAGCTGATCGGCTGGAATTACCTCTTTGATTACGTTTTCGAGGCGCTCCGCGAGTTGTTCAGTAAGTTCGATGCGCGTGCCAACCGGTGCACGAAACTGAACTATGAATTCGCCGGCGTCGGTTTTGGGGAAGAGCTCGGTCCCTAGATATGGGAATAGTGCGATGCTGACCAGGAAAAGCGCCGCCGCGGATCCGACCACGATCGGCTTGTGATTGAGGGCTCGGTCGAGCCATCCCTCGTAGCGAAGGGCAAAGCGATCGTAGGCTGCGATGAAACGACCGAGAATGCCGTTGCCGCCCTCTTCCGCCTTGCGTCCTTCTTCGGCGGTCAGAAAGCGGGCGCAGAAAATCGGAACTACAGTCATCGCGACGATGTACGATGCCGCCATCGAGAGCACGACTGCCAACGAGAGCGCGCTGAACAAGGATCGCGCTACGCCGAAAAGAAACATCACCGGCGAGAACACGATCATAGTGGTGACGGTCGAGGCGAGTACGGCGAGTGCCACTTCGTTGGCGCCGTCGCGGGCAGCGTCGAAGGGCGCTTTGCCTTCCGCCAGGTGGCGATTGATATTCTCAAGCACGACGGTCGAGTCATCGACCAGACGGCCAATCGCGAGAGCAAAGCCGCCAAGGGTCATGATGTTGATGGTTGAACCACTCATCATGAGTCCAAAGGCGCCCGCTAAAATGGACAGTGGAATCGAAAGAAAAATCGCGATCGTCGAGCGAAAACTGCCGAGGAAGATCAGGATCATGAGCGAAGCGAGTACCGCTCCGGAGACCGCTTCATGCTCGAGACTTTCGACCGCCGCCTTGATGTAAGTATCCTGACCGAAGATCGCGTTGACCTTCATTCCCTTTGGCAGGTCGGTGATCTGCGGCAGTACCGCTTTGACCCCCTCAACCACCGCAATCGTGTTTGCCGAGCCCTGCTTCATCACCGGGATGTACACCGAGCGCTGGCCGTCGATGCGCACGATGTTCTGCTGGATTTCGGCAGCGTCTTCAGCGTGACCGACGTCCCCGAGGAAGACCGGCGCTTGGTCCCGTCCAATCTTGACCGGCACCTGGTTGATGTCGTCCGGGTTCTCGATCATGCTGTTGCTGTAAACGAAGTAGTCAGTTGAGCCGATTTTGGCGTCGCCGGCTGGGATGATCAGGTTCGCGGTATTGAGCGCGTGAACCACGTCCATCAAAGTCAGCCCGCGGGCCTGCAACGCGTCGCGATTGAGGTACGCCATGATTTGCCGGTACTTGCCGCCGAACGGTGGTGGCACCGACGTACCGCGAACCGTCGCAATCCAGTTGCGAATGTTGTACTGCGCCTGATCACGGAGTTGGGCTTCGGTAAAACCTTCGCCCGACACGGTCACGAGGGTCACCGGCAACGCCGACGCGCCGGACTTGAGGATGAGCGGAGGCAAAGTGCCGGGAGGCAGATGGCGCAAGTCCGCCATCGCAAGATTGCCCAGCGTCGAAGTCGCAACGCTGAGATCGACGCCGGGTTGGAAGAACACCTTGATAATGCTCACACCCGGCAGCGAACGTGATTCCATGTGCTCGATGTCGCTGCCGAGCGTGAAGAAGCGTTCAAAGCGGGTCGTGATGTCGGCCTCGATGTCCAGCGGCGGCATCCCCGGATAAAACGTCGCGACCACCGCCACCGGAATGTCGAGTTGCGGAAACACGTCCACCGGCATTCGCAGAAGTGCGACGACGCCAAGTATGACCGTCAGGATTGCGCCCACGATAACGACGTGGGAATTGCGCAACGAGAAACCAGGCACAACCAAAAGACCTCGCGCGATCCGGCCCGGAGCAAAGTCCGGTCACCGTTGAATTCAGCGGGCGCGTGGACACACGGTCCACGGCAGCGAGAAATCAGCCGCTATTTTCGAGGTCTAGAGCAGTGGGTCTTGGCCACCCGAGCGGGAGGAGCCAAGCTTCAGGCGCAAAAGCAGACGTGAGAGCGGAACTTGGGAAGCGAATTCAATATTTGCGGCGGGCTCAACCACATCTCCGGTGTCGATATGGGCATAATCGTCCCCGGGTCCACCACGAACGGACAGCGAATATGTTTCACGTGAAACATTTTTGCGTTCCGTTTGCGGGGATTTCACCCTAGCGCGTGCAGTCCGGGATGTGCATTACCGCCGTTCCTCCCGAGTTCAACCCAATTACTTCACGGACTCTGAGAGTGGCGGAGTGAAAACCAGTGGTCAAAAGCGCGCCGCCCCTTTCGGAGCGGCGCGCTTCATCTTGGGAGGCCGGCATGATTGCCGACCGCGTAATCGATTGGCTAGTACGCGAACTCCATATTCAGGAAGAATGCGTGGGTATCGAGCGGCACCATGTTCGGGATGCTGCCGGTCTTCGGCACGTACTGGCTATTGAGCTTGCTGCCAGGCACATAGTCGAACTTCGACAGGTAACTCACCGGCATCGAGAACTGGCTATGGTAGAAGAGCAGGTTCTGGCTGTCGAACGCGAAGCGCAGATACTCGTTGTACTGGTAGCTCAAGCCCAGCACGAAACGCTGGAAGTCCAGCGGGTTCTTCATCACGTTGTCGTTGGGCAAGAACCACTGGAACATTCCAAAGGCGGTCAGCTTGGTGCCCGGAATGTGGTAATGGCCGAAGGTATCCCAGCCCACTTCGCGCGCGCGGCCATTGTTCAGAATCGCCGTATAGGCGGCGGTCTGGGGACCCCAGTTGTTCACGAACGTATAGCAGGGCGTGCCGGCCGACGCCGTTTTGCAGGTGTTGCCGGCAAAAGTGCCGGAAGTTTTCGCGGTGCCGGTCGCCGTGCCAAAGGCATCCAGCGGGCCGCTGCCCGAATACAGGTTGCTCAGACTGAACGCGTTCTGACCGTAGTCGAGCTCACCCGCGATATTCCATTCTTCGGCGGCATAATGCAGCACGGCCGCAACGCGCTCAAAATGCGCGCTTCCCTTGGTGTTCGCCGGAATACTCCCGATGTCCGGAGCGACATTGCCCCAACCATAGTTCCAGAAGCCAGTCAGGCCAAGTCCCTGATACTTGAAGGCGGAACCAAGTGGGTAAATCGTTCCCTTCATCATAACCTGCTTGGTATCGCTCTGCTCCTGCGAGTGGAAGCTGCCGTTATCATAGACCCCAAAGCCATAATCAGCGTAAGTCAACTCGCTGCCGGTCGGCTTGATCGGGCCGTCGAACTGCAATCCGATCTGGCTCGACGACAGACTGATGTAGTTCCAAGGCACCAGATTGACGTAACGGAACTGGTAGAGATCTTCCTCCCACGGAATAAATGGGTTGCCCTGAGCGCCAATAGTCGTATTGCCGCCCTTGAGCCACGGAACATCGTCGAGCAGCCCCTTATACTGGACGTAGGCATACTTCATGCGCACATTCAGATTGCCATCGAGATTCGAGCCGTAGCCCGTGTTGGCGCCCGTTTTGTCGGCCGTCGCCGTGCCGTTGGCGCGGTACAACTCGGGTGTGAAGCGAAACGTCAAATTATCAGTCGGCGTGAAATAGGTATTCAGGTACACGCGATTGATATCGAACGAGTTGTACGTATTGTTATACGGACCCGGCGGATTCAGATTCTCAGTAAACTGAGGGCCGAAGCCGGTGTGCGTGTACAAACCATAATCCAGATAGGCGAGCGCGCCGACCCTGAACTTGTTCTGGAAGTTAGACACGTAGCTGGTCCATGCCGGCTTGATCTGGTCAATCTGCTTTTGTGTCGCCGCAGCATCAGCGCGCTCCTGGGCCTGAGTCTCTGCCACGGCCGCACGAACGCGATCGCGGGTTTTTTCTTCGACCTGGCGTTCGATCTCCTGCGCGTCGGCGCCGAAGGACATCGGCTCCCGGCCCCGTCCCGGCCGCACGAAGACCTGGCCAGTCTTCTCGTCCACCCACAGCGTAGTTTGCTTCGACATGGTTGAAGCATCTTGCGCCCGTAGCGGCCGCGCATTGGCGAGGAGCGTGAGGCTCCCCAGCGCCGCCAGTACGACCTTCCATCTGCCTTTCATCGAACTTCCTCCCTCCCGATATCGGGACGATTTACGAATCATGATTGCGCAAACTCCTACCCGGCCGCGTCGCACTTGCCGCCGGGAGCGCGGATCTCCCCGATCGCGCCAGTTGAATCACTTTGCGGGCGGCGTATTCGCCCCAGTGCGAATATCGCTCAGCTGAACAGCGGTGAACGTCTTGCCGTTACAGACAAATTTTGCGGGCGTCGCCTGCTGCAGCAGCATGCAGTTCTCGACCCGCGGCTCGGGCCCTTCGCTCACCAGCGGATTCTGAAAGGAGCATCCTGAAAGCGTTACGACCCACAACCCCATCGCGATTATGCCCGCCGACAGCGGACGAATACTCAATTCGATTCTCATTTTATTTGCTCTCCTCCTCGGCATGTCTCAGGGAACGTTGATTAATCTGCTGAAGTTTCTTTCCGACCACCGCTTGCGGCAGTGGAGTGGGGAACAGCGCCGCCGCGTACTTCTGGCCGACGGTCAATGCCCTCATACCCGCGGAGATGATCGATGAAACTGTGCGGGTTGATCGTTGGGAACGTCAGCGGCATCGCGATGCTTGCGACGCACGCAATCGCGCAAATAATTCTCGCGGCGGTCCTCATCACCGATGATGGAGACGTCCGCATCTCAACGGATTTCCAAGCCCATTAGAGCTCGATGATTCAATTGACAAAATGAAGTTAGAGACCGCGAGATCCCGTTATAGATTGGCGTCGAGCTCACAATTGTGCCCTCGGAGTCCATTTGCTCCTTTCTCGAAATTGCAGGGCAGAATACGCATGCAATCATTAACGCATGATTACGTCCGAGTAATTGTTGAATTAACTGCGACGGTGACCGGGCACCGTCGTTGGCAGGCCTTGCGTCGCATCACGGCGCGGCGAGATTAGCGAGTGGCTGGTCTGGTTGGCCGGCCCATTTCAGTCACGGATACCTACCAGAGGATCAGCGCCATCAATGAGCGATGCCGCGTGAACGTGCCGGATCGTCTATGCCATGATATTTGTCAAAGCACTCATAAAATGGCATAAGGTCGACACCATGAAATTTACGTCGCCCTGTATCACCATCTTGAAGGCCGCCACTACCGCTGCCTGCTTTGCGATTATTCTATGCTATGGGATGCCATGCTATGCGCAGAATAGTTTTGTTACGTCGAACGGCCTCTCACCGTCCTCAACGATTCAAGAATATTTCGCCGATTGGTTTCAACGCGTGACGCGCATTCAAAGCGAACAGCCGCATTGGGTTACCCCGCTCGTCACGGTCACCCCGCGCCTCGAGCAAGAGTTTCGTTACGATCAGTTCTGGCAGAGGAATGAGAAGGGTGTCGCCACGGATAATTTCGGCGGCGGTAAGGGACTCGAGTTGATACCGATGGAGAACGTCGAAGTCATCCTCGGGGTGCCCGCCTGGGTCGCTCACAACGGTGCGATCCAGCATGGCAAAGACGTAAAAACCGACGGCTGGGCCGACGAAACCTTCCTGGTCAAATATCGGATCCTGTCGGCCAATGAAGATAACGGGAACTATATTCTGACCGCATTCATGGGCTTCAGCGCGCCGACTGGTGATGACGGCAACAGCAATCGCCACGGCGTTTTCACGCCGACGATTGCCGGCGGCAAGGGCTTTGGCGCCTTCGACATTCAGACCACCGCCGGAATCTCACTGCCGGATGGCGGTCTGCAGCGCCTCGGCATGCCGCTCGTATGGAATACTGCCTTGCAGTACCGGCTCTGCCATTATTTCTGGCCGGAGTTCGAAGTGAACTACACCTGGTGGCCTAACGGCGAGCGCGAAGGCGAGACCCAAGTGTTTCTAACGCCGGGCCTGGTGATTGGAAGGATGCCCATCCACGACCGCGTCGGCTTGACCGTGGGCGTCGGCTATCAGGTCGCCGTTACCGAGAATCCGATGTACAACCATAGCGTCGTGCTGTCGGGCCGAATTCCTTTCTGACGCACTGGGGATGCTCAAATCGCCGCCTTCTCTAACTGAGCGTAGCCGGACTCGAGTTTCCGGATGTTCTCCATTGGACGGGAACTGATAGTGCGGGGGCCACCGCGGGCCGACTGGGGTGGCGGGTCACTTCAGCGCCCATTGAGGAGCCCGTTGAC
>Ga0116126_1000171_pt1 | contig 54272 bp, 54 predicted proteins | sample June2015DPH_16_5_FD_89730 | JGI IMG/M metagenome (GOLD analysis project Ga0116126, IMG submission 89730) | Peatland microbial communities from SPRUCE experiment site at the Marcell Experimental Forest, Minnesota, USA - June2015DPH_16_40 | ecosystem: Environmental > Terrestrial > Soil > Wetlands...
GGCACCGAGCCGAGAACGCTGTCGACAATGACCTTGAGCGGCCATGGCTGCAACAGGCTGGCGGCGATACTGAGAAACGTCAGCGCCAGCCCCGCGATGGCGGCGGGCTGCTGGCCGCGCATCAGCGACCACGCCGGCGGCCAAAGTTTGGGCGATTCGTTCATTCCGTTCCTACGCCTTGTCGAACATGCGGCTACCATCGCAAAATGTCGCGGGGCTTGCTATATTTTTGTAGCGATGCGATACTGAGGCAGGAATTCGAGCCATGAAGCCCGAAGTTCAGAAGCACGTCGAGTATGCGTGCGGCTACCTGGATTTGCGGATGTATGACGACGCGGTGAAGGAAGCCGACCTCGCGCTGGCTATGTCCCCCAATCTTCCCCAGGCGATTGCCATCAAGTCCGCCGCGCTGTGGCAGGCCAACCGACTGAGCGAAGCCGAACCGGTTGTGGCGAAGCTCGCCGAGTTGAATCCAAGCGACTCCGGCGTCTGGATCAACCTCGCGTACATTCGCCGGCGGACGCAATCGCTGGACGCGGCGGTTGACACGCTGCAACGGGCGTTCGAAGCCAATCCGCGGGATCCGCTGGCGCATTACAACATGGCCTGTTATCGCGCCATGCAGCACCGGGAGGGGGAAGCCATTGAGATGCTCCGCAACGCCCTGTGTCTGGATCCGGAATTGAAGGTGCTCGCGAAGGCCGAGCCGGATTTCTGCGAATTGCGTCTGTCGCCGGCGTTTCAGCAATTGCTGAAAGGGCGTTGATCGTCGGCGCTGCGCCCGGGCATCTTTTTTTGCGCGGCGCGGTATTTCGCCTTGTCAGCCCTGCCGATTTTTGCGATTCTGATCCTGCGAGTTTGAGCGGCGGGCATGGCGTCTCGCCCCATGGAGGAAACTTGGAGGATAAGCATATGGACAACAACGCAGATCCGCAGTCAGTCATTTCCAGCGAAGTCGAAATCACAGGCACGATAAAGGGTTCCGGCTCGCTTCGCATCGATGGCAAGCTGGAAGGCGAGTTGCATTGCACGGGTGATGCCGTCATCGGCAAGACCGCGCAGATCAAGGGCAACATTGTGGTCAGTTCGGCGTGCATCGAGGGCACGATCCAGGGCAATATCACCGCCAAGGACCGCATCGAGATGAAATCGACGGCGCGCGTCACGGGCGACATCCGCGCGAAGCGGCTGAGCGTCGAGGATGGGGTGACGTTTGTCGGCCGATCCGAGGTGAATCCGTCCGGTTCGCCCATCAGCGGCGTGGCGCCGGTGGAGAGCGCGGCGGCTGAGGCAATCGAAGACGATCACGCGGAAGCCGCGGCGGTCCGTTCGTTTGCGCGGCGCTAACAGGCGGCGTGCCGTTGACGGCGCGCACCAGGACGGGAGCGAGCGGTGACCAAGAACCGCAAGGTCAACACACTCGATAGTTACGCGACCATTCGCGCCGTCGCGCGCACCAAGCCGGGTTCCGCCCCGCCGGCGTCCGCACCGGCTGAGCCGGCTGCGTCCGAGGAACCGACGCACGACGTCGCAAAGTCGGGGGCGCGGGTGGCGCGCACCACCGTTCCCGTCAAACACCCGATCGACTGCTATGAATGCGGGTATAAGTTCCAGGTGCACGGTCGGGCGACGACCACGCATTGCCCGAAGTGCCGCGCGTTGCTCGACCTCACCGATCACACCATCGACACGGAGTGGGTTGACACGATCAAGACCGCGGGAACGATCCGTCTCACTTCGACCGGCGTCCTGAAAAATGGTGATCTCATCGGCGCAGACGTGATCCTGGAAGGGATTATTGAGGGCGGACGGGCGCGCGCGTCGCGTACGCTGGAGCTGGGTGCGGGCGCGATCTTTTCGGAAAAGGCCGTGTCGGGACCCGACCTCCGCATCGGACCGGGGGCGGAATTCAAGTTCAAGCAGGACGCGAAGTACCGCAACGTCGAAGTCATGGGAACGTTCCGCGCCCGACTCGAGGCCACGGGGATGATTACCGTAAGACCGGGCGGCTTGCTCGAAGGGGAGGTCCAGACCGAACACCTCGTGGTGGAAGACGGCGGCGGTCTGAGGGCGCAATTGCACATCGGCCCGAAGGCGCCAGTGGCTACGGAAGGCGAAGAAGCGGCCTGATCCCGGGCCAGCGCGGCGTGGTATTCCAGCTGGGTGCGGACACTCAGCCCTTTTTCGCGCATCGCTTGGATGCCGAGCAACGCCGCATTCGCGCCGGCCAGCGTCGTCATAATCGGAATTTTGTAGGCGGCGGCGGGGCACCGAAAACGAATTGGCTCCCCGCCCTGGACGATTGGCGAACGTCGCGGGTTGGAACCGCCCGGGTCTGCTGGTCACTGAACAGCCCGCGCTCGCGCGAGGTTGATTTGAGCCTGGGAAAAATCGGGCTGGATGCGCAAGGCCTGTTCGTAATGCTGGATGGCCTCCTGCGTGCGCCCCAACCTCTCCAACGCGAAGCCCAGATTGCAGTGTGCGTCGGCAAGATCGGGATTGATTCGTAGGGCTTGTTCCCAATGTTCCATCGCCTCTTGCGCCCTGCCGAGCCGGGCCAGGGCGATTCCCAGGTTGCTGTGGGCGTCGGCGTAATCGGGCCTGATGCGCAGCGCGTGCTCGTATTGGCCGATTGCTTCCTGGATCCTGCCGGCTTGTAAGAACACGGTCCCCAGATTGTAATGCGCCTCGACATAATCGGGCTTGAGACGCAGCGCCTGCTCGTACTGGGCGGTTGCGTCCTGCGGCTTGCCTGCCTGGAGCAGGGCATTCCCGAGGTTGTTGTGCGCCTCGGCATAGTCGGGCTTGATGCGCAGCGCCTGCTGGTAGTGCCCGATCGCCTCCGGCACTTTGCCTGTCGGGAGCAAAGCATTCCCCAGGTTGTAATGCGCCTCGGCATAGTCAGGTCTGAGATGCAGCGCCCGCTCGTACTGGGCAATTGCCGCCTGCGCCTTGCCCCGCCCCATCAAGACGGCTCCGAGGTTGTTGTGCGCCACGGCACATCGCCCGACGCTGGCGAACAGGTTAAACGCCACCGAGAACCCCAGTAGGAGGCTCCAGCCCCAGCGGGCCGCGCGCCGCCAGACCGGCCGGTCAGCCCGCCCCGACCCCGAGGTCGGGGCCAGTGCCGACTCCAGACTGAAGACGCCGGTTACGGCCAGCAGTACGAATGCAGGCAGGAAGTCAACCTCATATCGACCGGCGGTGAAGTAATAGAGGCCGAGCGTCAGTGCGCCAATCCCGCCGAGCATGACTACTGCCGCCAAAAATCCGCGCAGGATAGAACGCGCCTCGACGGACCGGCTGCGCCATGCCAGCGGTGCGGCCAGAGCCAGCCACACGAGCGGGACGTTGGTCAAAATTCCAAAGGTTTGCTCAACTCCGCCATGCCCCGCAGGCAGGGCCGGCACGGTGATGTCATGCACGAATGGAAACCGAACGGTCCAGCGGGCCGGCTCCAGAAAACAGACCCGGAAGTTGAACCACAAGTACCGCAGACTGAAGAATTGGCGCGTAACCTGCCGGTCCACGGTCAATTGGTAGCGAATGCCAAACTCGAAGGGGCTATCGAATCGCAAGAAATTGTATAGCATCAGGCCGAGCCCGACGAGCATCATCGGGCCGGTCGCGGCCAGCAAGAGAGTCCAGACTTTCTGGCGCTCTCGCCACGCCCGGGCCACCGGCACCAGCAGGATTGCCGCGCTGAACAGGAGGGAGGGCCTAGCCCCGACCGCCAAGCCGCAAGCCAGACTGGCCGCCGCCAACCATCGTCCGCGCCGGGACGAATGGTGCAACGCCTTCCAAATTGCCGCCAGGGCCAGCATCGTCAGCGCATAGCCACAACTGATCGACACCTCCCAGACATCACAGGCCGACAACATCATCACCGGCACGAGAGTTGTCAGGCCGAGCGCGAGTGTGCCTGCGGCAACCACCGCGACACTGACTTCGGCGAAGTAGCGCCGCCAGAGCGCGCACAACAGACCGGTGCTGGCGAGGAAACCTACAAAACAAAAAATCACTGCGGCATCTTTTTGAAGCAGATAGTGGCCGGTCAATGCCACATACGGCCAGAAAAGCACCACGGCGGGCGTGACACCGAAGTAGAGGTATAACTTCCCCCTGTAATAGCTCATGTCGAGCACCGGATAGGGAGCGTGGGCCGCCGGATCGTAGGGGTCGGCGAGCTGCGTGAGGCCGTGCGGCACGTCGGTTTTCAGATTGAGCTGGCCGGCGCGAAAGCCCTGGACGAGTAAGTTGTAGTAATCGTCAGTCGGATTCAGAGTCGACGGCAAACAATGGCCCGAGTGGGCCGTATACGCGTACACCGCAACGACCAGCAGGCACACGCCGCCCAGGATTCCGCGCTGCATCCATCGGGGCTTTCCTCCGTGTGCCTCCGCCTGGCGGCCATCTGACGTGCTGTTGATTATCTTTGGAATGAGCCCACCCTCCTGCGGAAGATAAGCGCGCCGACACGGCAGCCCAAGCGGCACTTCATACTTCGGATGCGAGTCGATTCCGCCTTCCGGTGATTTGGACGGGTGCGGATAATAGCCTTCGGGTGTTGCTTGGGCAATCTCTTCCCGCTTTGGGCGATTGGCGGACCTTACGGTTTGAACTTCCGAGTTTGCCCGTGATTCAAGACATCATTGGCTGGTTTATGAACAGGGAATCCCACGCTTCGCAGGGCGGTCACGGTTCCCTACTTTTTCAAATCGCGGTAGCCAATCAACTGGATGCGTTTTGTCTTGATCGCTTCGCAAACACGCGCGCTGGTAAGGGTATCGGTGACAGTTTGGCGGCTGGTGGCGACGTCTTCATAGCCGGTGTGGTAGATGGCGCGCATTTCGGACGTATCGAGGCCGGGATGATCGACAAAGAGGTAGGTTTGCCCCGCTTCCAGATCTTCGAGCATGTTGATGAAGCTCTCAATCCTTTCGTCCGAAGTTTTTTGAGGTCCGACGCAGCTCGCTCTCCTTATTTTCCGGGCATCGGTCTCGACGTAGAGGCCGTATTCTTTCCCGAGCCTTTCGACGAGGGCCTTCACGTCATTGTTCATCCTGCAACAATTCATGTGGCCCGAAAGATGGCTGATCTGCGGGATTTTCTTTCGGGCCAATTCGATCTGGGCACGGAACTCTTTCTCGACGTCTTCGGGGTTCCCGTGGTTTTCCACGAGTGAGCGTCCGGCATAGCTGTTGTGGCGGAAAATTCTGGGGAAGAAATACCCGTCAGCATCCCGCAAGCTGGGGCAGTCCGAAACTGGCCGCCACTTGATGTTGTCCCATTCGCTGCTCAGGGCGAGGTGAACGCCGACGTCCACCTCGGGATGTTCCGTCACGATTTTCACCGCTTCCGGAAACCACGGCGACGGCACAAGGACTTCTACGGAGGTCGCGATGCCTTCTGTATAGCATTTGAGGATCGCCTCATTGACTGCGTGGGAACAGCCCATGTCGTCCACGCGGACGATCAACCGAGGCGGCGGGTTTTGGGCGAAGACGCCGGTGGCCAGTAGCGCCAACAGTAGCTGAATCATGGTTCTCATGCGGTTTTCGGCTTTGGCGTGAGTCGGGAGTACTTGTTCATTTTGTCAGCATAAACGGGATGGCGCGGCAAGCCACGTGACCATCGAAGAGCTCGTCCGGTGATTTGCGGGGTCGCAATCGCCGAATACAGCAATTGTTGAACAGGATTAGTAAACGCCCCAATCAATCCCCACGCCCGCCAACGCGGACTTGGTGCTCGTTGCTATCAAGATCTGGCCCGTTCCAACGGTGTTGAGCACGTAGGCGTGGCCAAGCAGGTCGTTCGACTTCCATGCCGTTTTCAAGTAGGTTGCAGCACCCACTGTGTCGATGGTGTCACCATCCTTCTTGCAGAACTCCATCGCCCACTGGTCAACCGCTGCATCCATCTGCCGGGCGTCATTCATGATGCGACGCCCCTGGGACTGTTTGCGGGACTTCGTGAATGAGGGCAGTGCCAACACCGTCAGCAACCCGATGATGGCGACCACGATCATTATTTCAACCAAGGTAAAGCCCCGGCAATCCCGTTTGAGAGTATGGCGACTCAGGCGGGGCGCAAGTATGCCCTTTCTCCACTTCACGGCAGGTTCGCGTTGACCGATGACAACGTGTTGTTTATGTGCCTGCCGAGGCCCCTTAACACCGTGATCGCCACGATGGCAATAAGAGCCAGAATCAGCGAGTATTCGACCAGACTTTGGCCCTTTCGCGATCGGAGTGCTCTGTAAAGTTTCTGAATTGTCGTGTTCATACTTCCAACCACCCTCTTCAAGGCGAAATTCCGAACAAATGCCTCACCATATTAGTAGCGCAGGCGACACGGGCCGTCTGTGGGGGGAAACCCTGTTTTTTCTGACGGGGAAACCCCCCACACGCAGCGGGACGCCCACCGGTGGGACCGGGGAAGAGCCGCCTCCGATGCCGAATCAGACGATGAGTGGAACGAGGGCGCACTTCAGAGGCACACGTTGATTGGCCTGGGCTTTCTTGCGGATCGGCCTTGCTGGATAGCGTACCGCCGGAGCGTCCTTGCGTCACCGATGCTCAGTTTCTTCTTGATGCGGGCCAAGTAGCCTTCCACCGTCTTGACGCTGACCTGTAGTTCCTCGGCGGTTTGGCTTGGGCCATAGCCGCAGCCGAGAAGCTGGAAAACTTCCCCTTCGCGCGTGCTGAGGCTGGCGCGAGCCATCGTTGCCCCGAGACTCCTGCTCTTGGCGGCCTTCTGCATGCGTCTACTTCTAGCTCAAAGGAGGAGTTATGTCTGTGAGGGGAAGCCCTGTTTCTTCTGAGGGGGAAAACCCCTACACGGCGGTTGATGGGAATAACCCGGAGACGGCCGAAATCAACGAGTGCCTGGCGGCTATTTTGGTTTGCGAGGGCTCGATGGCGGTCGTGGCGAAGATTCCGCGGACCCACCGATCCCGCCGAGCCTGTTCCACTGAATGGCTTGCTGAACCAGTTGCCGGGCGTCTTTCAGGAGCAGCTTCTCCTTGATGCGCGCCGTATAACCTTCCACTGTTTTCACGCTCAGGTGCAACTCGTTCGCGATCTGGCTGGGGCCGAAACCGCTTCCAAGAAGTTGGAAGACCACCAGTTCGCGGTCGCTCAGGCTGTCCACTGGCAACCCCGTCGTGGTGGAACGGCCGCCACTGGCCTCCTTTAGGATCCGCGCCCCAACCGTCTTACTCACATGGATCTCACCGTCCAGCACGCGGAGGATGGCCTGCCGGATCTTCTCCGCCCCTTCCCGTTTGGTGACGTAGCCGCGCGCGCCAGCGCGGATGGCACGTTCGGCGTAGAGGGGTTCATCATGCATGGACAGAACCAGCACCAGTAAGCCTTCGTAACGGGTCGAGATATCCTTGATCAGGTCAGTCCCGTGACTGCCTTCCATCGTGAGATCAACAACGGCCATGTCGGGGCGCAAGGTCTCGATGGCCTGCAGGGTCTGACGCGCGTCGGCTGCTTCCCCGCAGACGACGAGATTCGGCTCTCGGTTGATCAATTGCGCCAGCCACTCGCGCACCATCGGGTGATCGTCTGCAATGAGAATCCGTGTCTTGGTCGCCTGACTATTCATGAGTCGTTCCTTACCCGCATATAAAAGCGCTTGGGCAAGGTCAGGACGACGGCGGTGCCGCCGTTGGGGGCGCGGCGCACGGTGAGAGTCGCCCCAATTATGGACGCACGGTAGTTCATTGTGCTGATCCCCATGCCCTTGTTCTGTTTGGGTTGTTCAGGAAGCCCAAGGCCGTTATCGTTCACCGTCAGGGTGATTCGCTCATCCTGAGCGCTGAGTTCTATCAGGATTTGTGAGGGCTTGCCGTGTTTGATCGCGTTGGCGACCGCTTCTTGGACGATCCGGTAGATGTGGGTCGCTTCCTTGTCATCAAAGAAGTCGGCCACCCCGTTCGCCTGTACGTCGCAGGCGATGCGATACACGTCTTGCACCGAGGCCGACAGCTCATCGAACGCGGCCATCAGACCGCCGTGCCCGATTTCGACCGGGTGAAGGCCGTGGGCGATCTCACGTGCCTGAGTCATGGCGCGCTGGATGAATCCCACGATCTGCCTGGCATCGGTTGCTTGCGGCAACGATTCTTGCGCCAGTTTATCCGTCAATAGCTGGGTCGCGAACTCCGTGGCGGCCAGGTGCTGGCACAGCCCGTCATGCAGGTCCTGCGCGATCCGCCGTCGCTCCTGATCGGACATTTCGAGCACTTGCTTCTCCAGTTGTCGGCGTTCCGCGCTCGCCTTCTTCACGGCCGCCACCAAGAAACAGACTGCCACAAGCACTGCAAAGTCCATTACCGAGTTCCAACTGGCAACCAAAATCTCGAAAGTAGTAATGGGGGAGTACAGGTTGGCCACGAAGGAGACGACTCCAGCGGCGGCAGCGACGAGAAGCCCACGTGGTGTATCCGCAAACCAGGCGACGAAAACAACCACGAGCACGTAGAGGATGGGAACTTGAGCCCCAGGCCCCAGCAGGTAGTCAACCAGACCCACAATCGCGGTACCGACCAGACCCGCGCCAACCACACACAGCCTGGATCGGCTCTCGATCCAGAGAATCAATCTTTGCATGACTGCACTCCTGCCAGCGGGCCGGTACGGCCTGAAGCAAACTCAGAGGTCACTTTGTAGCCTTTGACTTGCCGGGTAACTATCACAGATTCACCCTCGTCGTCCAGCAGATTGGATCTCGCGGTTGGGAACCGGTGGGTACATCGTGCCCCCCCAGCCGGATGCGCTTGCTGGAAACGCTATTCTCTTCACCGGTCGATTGTGCGGCCCCCCACGAAGCCGCTGACGGAACCGCGAGGAAAGCACAAAGCTGACTCCCCGACTAGGATTCGGACCGCCCGCGAGCCTGTTCAGAAGTCTGTGAACTGAGGATTGGGGACGAGGGAACGCGGACGGCTGGGGCTTTGCAAGGCGCGCGGGTTGCATTACGATGGGCGGGTAGTTTCACCAAACTGGAGGATGGATGGGTTTATGGACTACGTGAATTTGGGAAAGAGCGGGGTGAAGGTATCGCGGTTGTGTTTGGGGTGCATGAGCTACGGCGTGCCGGAGCGGGGGAATCATGTCTGGACGCTCAACGAGAAGCAGAGCCGGCCATTCATCAAGCGGGCGTTGGAAGTGGGCATCAACTTTTTCGACACGGCGAATGTGTACTCGGACGGCACCAGCGAGGAGATTGTGGGTCGGGCACTGCGGGATTTCGCGAAGCGGGACGAGGTGGTGCTGGCGACGAAGGTCTTCGGGCAGATGCGGGCGGACTCGAATGGGAAGGGGTTGTCGCGCAAGGCGATCATGACGGAAATCGACGCGAGCCTGCAGCGGCTGGGCATGGACTACGTGGATCTGTACCAGATTCATCGGTTGGACCATGACACCCCGGTCGAGGAGACGCTGGAGGCGTTGCATGATGTGGTGAAGGCGGGGAAGGCGCGGTACATCGGGGCGTCGTCGATGTATGCGTGGCAGTTCTGCAAGGCGCTGTACGTGGCCGAACGGCGCGGGTGGACGCGGTTCGTCTCGATGCAGAACCATTACAACCTGTTGTATCGCGAGGAGGAGCGGGAGATGATGGGGTTGTGCCAGGCGGAAGGGATTGGAGTGATTCCGTGGAGTCCGCTGGCGCGGGGACGATTGACCCGTCCGTGGGAGCAGAAGGAGAGTACCGAAAGAGGCAAATCGGATGAGTTTGGCAAGAAGTTGTATGGGAACGCGGAGGAAGCTGACCGGGTGATCGTCGAGCGCGTGGGCGAAGTGGCGAAGAAACGCGGCGTGTCGCAGGCACAGATCGCGCTGGCGTGGATGTTGAGCAAGCCGTTTGTTACGTCGCCCATTGTCGGCGCCACGAAACCGCAGCATCTGGAGGACGCCGTGGCGGCGTTGTCGCTCAAACTTGTACCCGAAGAAATCGCGATGCTGGAACAGCCTTACATTCCGCATGCCGTGGTTGGATTCGTCTAGCCACCTCAGCGCCGCGAGGCGAGCTGGGTGGCGTAGGGCTGATCGGCGCCGGAGCGGATTTCGTAGAGGCGATAGCCGATGTCGCGGGCGGCGTTGACGGTCTCCGTGTACGGCGTGTCGGCGACATCGACAAAACCATTCTGGTAATTCTCGCCGTCGAGCGCGCGGCCGGTGGTCGGTTCGTCGCGGTAGGAGAACCAGTGGCAGCCGACGAGGTTGGGATGGCGGAGCGCGTCGCTCACGAAACTTTCGTAGGCGGCGGCGCGCTCCGCTTGATCCTTAACCCTCACCAGCCCCGGGCTAAATTGGCCGCGATCGGTCGCGCCAAAGTGAAATTCGCCGATGATCACGGGCGCGTCGACACGGGCCGGCAAAGCGAAATCGTCCACGGAACGACGATAGATGTTGTAGCTGAGGACGTCGCAGTAGTGCGCGGCGATTTTGACGACCTCGGGGTTCACGCCTGCAAACCGGCACCCGAGATAGAGATGGTTGGGAGCCGTTTCGCGCACGGCCTGGCGGCACAGCTTGAAGTATTCGCGAACCGTATGCTGGTAGAACGCCAGAAGGTCATCGTGGGCGCGGGTCTTGTCGGGCGTGTCGCGGCTTTCGATCAGGTCGCCCCACGATTTGTAGTGCATGCCCCAGACGGTGTTGAGGTTGTCGATTTTGCCGTACTTCGCCATCAAATCCGACACGAACACCTGCTTGGCCGCCTGGTACGCGGGCGAATCGAGCGTGGCCAGCGCGAGGGAGAGTTCCGTGCCCCAGATGAGTTCGTTGTCGATGAAATAGCCGATGCACCACGGGTCGTTGGCGCTCGCGGCGGCCTGGTCGGCCATACTGGCGCGCAGTTGCGTGCCGAAATTCGGGTCGAACACGTCGCGGAAGTGTCCCCAGTACCCCTTGGTTCCTTCGAGCGGTTTGCTGGCAAAATGGACGGCGGCCACGTACGGCGTCCGATGCTCGGCGCACAACTTCGGGTCGGACCAGTTGCCGATGGTATTGAGGCCCCAGCTCCGCAGACGAAGTAGTGTGGTTTCGTAAAAATTGTCGCGCCAATCGGCGCCGTATTTGCGTTTCAGGTTGACGCCGGCGAAATCGAACGTGGCTGGCGTCGCGTCGAGGTAATGACTCCATTGCGGCTGGCCTCCCGGCGACAGGAACTGCCGAAAATCCTCCTGATTTCCCGGGAAATCCTGGAACCAGGCTGTGCGCCCGTCGACGGGCGTTGATTCGCCGGGCCAGATGCAGTCGATTCCGTTCGAGAAGAACAACCGTCCGTCCGGATCGACCAGCCACCATTTCCCATCGTACTTGGCGGTACGGAAGTAGCCCGTTCCCAGCAGGAGCGGCCCTCGTTTCCAGCCGCCGAATTTGTCCCACGACCGCGTCCCGCGCCTGGACTCCAGGTCGGTTGTCTCGGCGAAACGTTTTGCGGTCAAATCCTTGGTCGAATGGATCTTGTTCGGCCAATCCGCGTGGATGTACTGGCCAAACGTATCGATGAACGGAAACAGCGAGCGTAAATCCTCGTTCGGGCGCGTGGCGCTGGCGCTCAACGCGCTCAACTGCACGTCGCCAATCTCAAAACTGAATTTGCCCTTCGGTTTGGGCACAAGAATGGCCACTCGCGCGATGGCGCCCGGGTCAATGGTGTTCTCGCCGTCGTCCGGTGGCGGAAACGCCCGCATACCGAACATGGGAAGCGCCGCCAGACTGAACGCCGACCGCTTGAACCACACCTGCAATGTGCCGCGCCCGCCCGGCGCCAGCATCACCCGGCCCTGGTTGCAGTGCAACGGGGGATCGGCATCGGCGTTTTCAACGCGGCATTCGAGGGTGAGGTCGGCGTCGCCCACGTTGCGGACATCGAGCAACAACCCGTCGTGCTCGGAAAGGTTCCAGCGTCCATGCGGCGCCTTCAGTACGATGCCCGCCCACGCCGGGTCGTCTTCGCCATCCACGCGCAAAGCCATGCCCGAATCACTCGGGGCAGGTGAAATGTCAACCGCCCGCAATTCGACGGCGTCGTCTGGTTTCCCGCGGGCAAAAGCGAACAGGACGGATTGGGCATTAGCTCGTCCGTTGCTGGCCAACCCCGCCAGCAACCACACCCCGCTGACCGCCATGAGTCTCGCAGTCGCGGGCCGAACTGCGCTTCGCCCCGCCATGCTACTTAAACCTATGCGAAAATCGTGCCGGGTCAATGCACCCCGGCGATTTTTCTGAAGATTTTTCCGGAGTGGTGGTTACCGCCGGGAACTTTCGCAGCCGTGAGAAGCCGCGTCTGTAAAGAGTGCCGCCCACAGGTCAGACCACTGCGGTCAGGCTTCCCACCGCGGCGAGTTGTTCCTCCATAGTCCACGATTTCCTTGATGTTTTGGAGGAACCAGCGGTCGATCCTGGTGAGCTGGTGGACGGCGTCCAGATCGAAGCCGTCGCGGAAGGCGTGGCGGATGCAGAAGATGCATTCAGCGCACGGGGTGATGAGTTTACCTTCGATTTCCTCGCGCGGAGGGACTTCGCGGCCGCCCCGTCGTCCGCCGCTCAGGCCATGCGCGCCGATTTCGAGGGAGCGCAGCGCCTTTTGGATCGCTTCCTTGAAGGTGCGTCCGATCGCCATCGCTTCGCCGCGCACTGTAGTCAGACACCGGCTCGGATGCACTCAGGTTCTACGGTCGGGCACGTCGGAAACCGCCTTCTTGCGGAACGGCGAATGCAGGTTGAAATAAATCCCGCACAGCGGGCGCGCATCGTCGTTTTCGCTGAGCATAATGGTCACGTGGCGATCCAGCGCGATGCCATGACGCAGGCCCGACGCGCGGTTTTCGAACGCGTTGATCGCCTTGGCCATCAACGATTGCAGGCTCTTGAGAAATTCGTCCGGCGTCTTCTCGACACACACGACAAACTTGTCGTAGCTCTTCACCGCCGCCGCAATCTCATGTTGAAAATCTTCGACGCCCAGTCCCATGGCGGCCCAATTATTATCACATCTCCGCGCCACTGCAAGAGCGGGCGCGATCATCATGGCGGGACGTTGGGCAGATATTTTTCCGGTCGGAACGGGGGATTTGGATTGACTCGCGTGATGGGCCACGGCATTGTAGCCGCACGGTTTCACCAAGGAGGGACCGTGACCGAGTCGTGATCAAGTTTCGTTGCCTGAATTGTGGCCAGAAGCTTGCCGTCGTGGAAGATGGCGTTGGCGCCGTTGTCTCCTGCACGAATTGCGCGGAACGGATCGTTGTGCCCCCCTATTCCATCACGGAATTCTTCTCGGCGGAACCGACCCGTCGCGCCGGCGTGCCGGTCACCGGCGGCTTGCAGTTGATTCGTCCCACCACGGAACGCGTCGACGGCAGGCCCGTGGCCTCGCGGATGGCGTTGACCCCGACAATTATGTCGGGGTTGATTCCGCATCTGGCGCGGCTGATGATGAACCGTCTCGTGCAGGCGCTGTTCGCGCAGCGCGCGAGCCTGATCGACACACAGGCCGAAGCCACCAAACGCATGGTCGACCTCGAAGAACGGATCGCTAGGGCGCAGGTGAGCGTTCAGGAGCGGTTCGCCGCGTACGAGAACCGCATCGCCGAGTTGGAGAAACAGTTGGCGGCCGCCGACGAAGAGAAACGCGAACTGATGCGGCAGAATTTTCAACTGGCCCGGAAAGCGCTCGAAGCCGAGAACGGCGGCGCGCAACCCAGCCGCGTGAACCTACGCGATGCCGGGTTTTTGCTGCGCGCGTAACGCCTGCTCGTAACACTGTAACGCTTCGCCGTACCGCTCGAGCCGATTGAAAACCCCGCCCTTGCTCAGGTAGGCCATGGTCATCGAGTTATCCAGCGCGATGGCGCGGTCGTAGCAATCAATGGCTTCGTCCAATGCCCCCAGGCGTTCCAGCGCCATTCCCTTCTTGACGAATGCCTCGGCATTCGTCGGGTCCAGCCCGATGACTTCATCGAAGCAGGTGAGCGCGGTATCAGCCTGTTGCAGGTTGAGATGCGCCTGGCCTTTGCCGAGCAGCAAGGCGATACGGGCGTCGCGCTCTGCTTTCTCGGTCTTGGCGTGCGTCATGGCCGAATCCGTCTCGGTCGCGGCTTTCGGCTCTGGTGGTTCGGCCCGGGCTTCGGCGATGTCCGATGGCAGCTCGACCGGTTTCTTCGCCGCGGTTTCCTCGATGCCGTGGGTTGGTTCCGAAGCGCCTTCGAGTCCGCTAATGCGCTGCTCCAGCCGCTCGATGGTGTTGAGAAAACGCGCCGTGGATTGTTCGACCCGATTGAGGGGGACGAGGTGTGTGTCGCCCGGGCCGAGCGCGACGGGGGCGAATCCGGGACCAAGCGCGTGACCGGTGAACTGCGCGATCATGGTTTCGGTGCGGCGGTTCATGCTGCGCAACAGGAACACGGCGAAAAACAACATCCCAAAAAACCCGGCGCCCGCGAACACGCTTACCATGATGAGCGTGAACCGGTGTGAACTTTGCATCGCTTCGATTTCGCGTTCCCGCTCGGCCGTGACGGATTGTTCGATGCGGTTGAGGCGCGCTTCGAGTTCTTCGGTGTTGCGTTTCGCGGCCGCCTCGGCATCTTCCCGGGCTTCTTCAACCGCGCGGGCGTTGGTCGCGGCGTCCTGGCGCTGCCGCTCGATCTCCCGCATCATCGATTGCTGTTGTTCTTGAAGCTGCTGGTACGACTGGACGACGTGCTGCGCCCAGGCAGCGTCGTTGTCGGTGGCCTGGCCTTTGGCAACGGGCGTGGAATTTGTGTCCGTGGCCGCGAACGCAGTCGGGACAGTGGCGCAGAGACACAGCACCACGAAAAAAGCGGCGGTCGCCGGGACCGACCTCGGACTTCTACGATTTCCTCCCATAATTCAGGTTCCCCGAGGGGCACCGTAGAAGAACCGGGCGGGGAATTCAATGCAAAAATCGGGTGTGTCGTACTCTGAGATTCTCGCCCAGCGGGTCCCGTCGCTGCCGTGCGAAATACTCGGGACTCAGGCCGAGAGCGTGGGCCGTTGAGGCCCGCATGCCGACAGTCGCCGCGGGTGATGGTGTCGGCGTTCCCCGGTGTTTTCTGATTCCGTTGGCACGTTCGTTGTGCCACACTCCCCGCATGTGGAAGCGCAAGGGGACACTTCTTCTGATTGTTCTCGGTTTGCTGGCGGTCGGCCTGCTATGGATTACATCTCGCAAGCCCGAGCCTACATACGAGGGCCACTCCCTTAGCTACTGGGTCCTCCGCGATGACGCATACCATGAGAGAAGTGGCGAAAGGCGCCAAGCCGAACAGGCCATACGCCACATCGGCACCAACGCGTTGCCATTTTTGCTGAAGTGGGTTCAGAACGAACGACCCGCTTGGCGTTCCGAGGCCATCGACTTTGCTCGCAGACTCCCAACCTGGACACTGGCAAACTGGATGGAGCGTAACCAGTCAGAGACCTTCGCGAACAATTCCTCGGGCGCCTTGTCGGCTCTCGGGGAGCAGGCAACTCCCATCCTGCCCGAATTGCTTCGACTACTAGCCAACAGCCCAACCATGTCCAGTACCGCCCTCAGAATCAGCTCGGTCCTGCCAGCTATCGGGACGAACGCTTTGCCGGCTCTCATCTCTGCTATAGAGGACCCCGCATTCAGTGCCAACCGAGGGTACGTGCTCATGGCTATTCGTGATATACACCCACCTCCGGCTGCCGCAGCCGCAGCCGTTCCGGTGCTTATCCACTGCCTCAGCGAGTCAAACCTCCCGCACATGGCTGCCGATACACTTGGCTCGCTTGGAGCAGCACCGGACCGCGCCGTCCCTGCCCTGATGGCCTGCCTCCAAAGCCCCAATCAAGAACTTCGTTGGGCCTCCGTTGAAGCCCTTGGCAATTTCGGCACCAACTCGCTTGCCGCTGTTCCTGCCCTTATCCATTGCCTTCACTATGGCAACTCGGAAGTTGCGAGCGAGGCGGCGAAAACCCTCGGGAAAATTGGACTGGAGCCAAACTTGGTTATTCCGGCGCTGGCGAGCGCGATTCAACGCGATGACGCCGGTATTTCTATTTCGGCCGTGATTGCTCTCGGCACGTTTGGCGCACAAGCGACCAACGAAGTGCCGCTGTTGACTGGGTTGCTTTCCGATCCTGTCTGGCAGGTCCGCATTCAAGCATCCAAAGCCATTGAGCACATCACAGGCAGAGCCCCCACCAACCCGCCAGCCCAGTGAGGCTTTGCAGTATGTGCCGAGCGGAAGAAGTGAGGGCCACCTGCTTTCGGTCCGGAGCGCAACAGCGGCTCGCCATTCGGACTGCAGCCGTTGACACGCGGCGGCCGCAATCCTATAGTCGGCCCGTTGTTTTTCCCCGACTAAGGAGGATGACCGGCTGTGTCTGAGATTGCATACGTCAACGGAGAATTTTTGCCTCTCGAACGCGCCACCGTTCGCGTGGAGGACCGCGGATTTCAGTTCGCGGATGGCGTGTACGAGGTCGTGCGCACGTACGGCGGCGAACCGTTTGCGACGGATGAACATCTGGCACGACTTTCCCGCAGTCTCGACGCGATCGAGTTGAAAAATCCGCTGAGTGTCGAGCAATGGAAGTCGATCATCAACGAAGGCATCCAGCGCTCCGGTTTTGCCGAGGCGATCGTCTATCTCCAAGTCACCCGCGGCTGCGCCCCGCGTCATCGCGGGATGCCGAAAGGCGCGGAACCAACGATCGTCATGACCGTGCGCGAACTCGCAGCGCCCGCGGCGAAGCTGCGCGAGAACGGGATTGCAGTCATTACCATGCCGGAGTTTCGCTGGGCGCGGTGCGATATCAAGAGCATCGCCCTGTTGCCGAGCGTGCTGGCGTATCAAGCGGCGAAGAAGGCGGGCGCGAACGACGCGATCTTCGTGGACGAAGTGGACACCGTGAACGAAGCGACGGCGGGAAATGTGTTTGTCGTGACCGACGGAAGACTCCGCACACCGCTCAAGAGCACGCGCATTTTGCCCGGCGTCACGCGCGACAAGCTTCTGGTGGCGGCGCGAGCAGCAGGGATTGGAACCGCGGAAGAGCGCATTACAAAGTCTGAACTTCTGTCCGCGCAGGAAGTGTTTTTGAGCAGTACAACCGCGGAAGTGACGCCGGTCGCGACCGTGGACGGAAAGCAGATCGGGGGCGGCAAGCCGGGGCCGGTATCGAGGCGGGTGTTCGAGCAATTCGCGCGAATGTTTATCCGCAAGTGATGATTACTCGACCGGATCCGGCATCTTGTCGAGCAGGTGGTTCTTCGCCGGAACCGTCGTGGCCTTGATCTCGCCGTTGTTGTCGGGAGCGGCGGGCGCGACGAACACGAAATCCATCAAGGTCCTGGCTGCGCGGCCGGTGTCGACGTGCACGGGGACATCGACATTGATATTGGCAACGCGCAGGTCATCGGCGCGTGTGTGATCGTATGTCAGATTCAAATTGCCGATCTGGTGATAGAGTTTTTGCGCGCGCAGTTCGCGCTCTTGGCCCGCCAACACGATGACGCGACGGCGCGTCTTGAGGTCGTCCAGTGCGTTGGCGGCTTTGATGCGGGCCTCATAGTCGTTTTGGATGATTCGGCCCTGGATCTGGCGAAACGCCTCAATCACAAGAGAAAAAGCCGAGTCCTGGTTTCGCAGTTCTGAGATTGGATCGGCAGGTTTGGTCCGGGCCACCGGTTGAGGGGCCGCTTCGTCCTTGGATTCTACCGAGAAAGACGACGTGCAAACCAGCATGGATAGCGTTAGCCCTAGCGCCAAGCCCTTGTTTTTCATAGTCGTCGGGCTAACTAGCGCAATGTGTGCCAGACCGGTATGCGCTACAGCGAACGGCTATTCACGAGCCATCGACAGGCGCCGTGTTCGTTTGCGCCCAAAGCAGGGGTCCACTGCGTCGGGTGATGTGAAGCACGTTTAATCCGTTTCCGGGCAACCCTGAAGTCGTTCGCATCCAGCGGCTTTCCACGATGGTTGACAATCGGGGGGTGCCTGCTATGATGCGCGTTCCCTAATTTGGGGTAGACACATGAAACGGACATACCAGCCGTCCAAGATTCGGCGGCAAAGAAGATTCGGATTTTTGAAACGGACGCGGACGAAGAGCGGTCGCGCGACTTTGAGTCGGCGTCGGCGCAAGGGACGCAAGCGTCTTTCTGTGTAGGGGGACAGTCGCCGTGGCGGCGGGGCGGAGGCCATTTTGCGTGGCAGCAGCACATTGCCGAAGACCGAGCGACTCCAGCGTGGTTCGCAGTTTCGGCACGCGTATGAACACGGGCACAAAATCGTCGGCAAATTGTTTGTGCTCTACGTGGTCGATCATCCGCCCGACTTGCGAACGGCAACGGCACGCGCGACACGCGCCGTGGGCATGGTAACGAGCCGCAAGATCGGCGACGCGGTGACACGGAATCGCGCCCGGCGGCTGTTGCGCGAGGCGTATCGGCTGAACAAACAGAAGCTCAACAACAATTTACAGATTGTGATGGTTGCCCGCACCGCCATTAACGGCAAGAAGAGGCAGGACGTGGAGGCGGAATTGCTGCGATTGTCCCGGGCGGCGGGCATCCTCAACGAGACGTGATCAAACGCTTACTTCTATTCCTGCTGCGACTGTATCGCTGGCTGTCGCCGCTCAAAATGCTATTACCGGCCCCGCCGTTGACGGGCGGCTGTTGCCGGTTCTATCCCACCTGTTCGTGCTACGCCTGCGAGGCCGTCGAAAAACACGGTTCCCTGCGCGGACTGTGGTTGGCCACGAGACGGCTGGCCCGGTGCCATCCATTCCATGAAGGCGGATTCGATCCGGTGCCCGACCGATGATGGACAGAAAGACAATTCTGGCTGTGCTCGTTTGCATCATCGCCCTGATGGCGTCGCAGGCGGTGATCAACAAACTGTATCCACCGAGACCGAAGGCGTTGCGATCACTCCCGGCGGCCGGCTCGAACGCCGTTCCGCAGCCGGCAACGGTCCAAACGCCAACCGAGCAACCCGTCGTACCCGCGAAGGAGAACAAGCCCGAACCCGCCGAGCCGCGTCCCGCCGAGCAGACAGTTTCGCTGAGCAATGACTTCATCCGGGTGGATTTCACCAGTTGGGGCGGAGGCATCCGCTCGGTCGAACTCCTTCAACATAAAGGCAACAGCAACGAGGTGGCGACCCTGAACGGCGCGGGCTTGGTGCCGGCCCTGTCGTTGGTCGGCGCGCCGGGCGCGGGCAGCAACGATGTCTATGCGGTGCGGGCTGTGGACGCGAGCACAGTCCAGTTTCGCAGCGGCGCCGGCGTCGTCAAGACTTTTACCCTTAGCAACGACTACCTGATTGCCGCCAACATTCAGATGCCCGCGGCGCTCGCGCCGTCCGGCGCCATCGGTGTGGTGATCGGCACGGCAACGCCGACGCAACCTCGAGAAATTCCCAGCTATCTGGTGGTGGATTGGGAGGGCGAATCGAAGTTTCGCAATCGCACGCTGCCGCGCGTCGCGGATCGGGTGAAAGCCGGCAAACCACACGAAGACATCTCGGTGGGATGGGTCGCGGTCAAGAGCCAGTATTTCACGATGGTGTTGTCGCCAACGTCCAATGTGACCGGAGTAACGTACGGAACTGTGGACCTGTCGCCCGCAGATCATCCGCCGGTCGTTCGCGGGTTGACGGCGGCGGTGGATGTGCCCGTGACGCGGGGGGCGGATGGCCATGCCTCCTGCGCGTTCACGTGGTACGCCGGACCGAAGGATTACGGACGGCTGGCCGCGCTGGGCAAACACCAGGAAGAGCTGATGGATTTCGGAACACCGCTGGATTTCTACTCCGGGCTCTTCGGTGTGGTTCTCTGGCACAGCTTGAATTTCTTTCACGGGTTGATCCCGAACTACGGCGTGGCCATCATTCTCGTGACCATCGCCCTGAAGATTGTTTTCTGGCCCATCCAGGCCAAGAGCATCCAGTCGATGAAGGCGATGCAGAAGTTTCAGCCGCTGATGAACAAGCTGCGGGAGAAATACAAGGACGACCCGCAAAAGCTGAATGCGGAGATGATGAAGCTGTACAAGGAGCACAAGATCAACCCGTTTTCCGGCTGTCTACCGGTGTTGGTCCAACTGCCGGTACTGATCGCGTTTTACCGCGTGCTGCTCAACGCCATCGCGCTGCGCGGCGCGTCATTTCTGTGGATCAAAGACCTGTCGCAGGCCGATACGATTTTTACGGTCGCGGGCCTGCCGATCAATCCGTTGCCGCTGGCGATGACGGCCGGGACGTTTTTCCAGCAGAAAATGACGCCGACGGGTGGCGATCCGCAGCAGCAGAAGATGATGATGTTCATGCCGGTGATGATGCTGTTCTTCTTTTACAAACTGGCGGCGGGATTGACGCTGTATTACACGTTGCAACAGTTGCTCTCGGTCCTGCAGCAGTGGCGGAGCATGCGACGGACGAACGCCGGCGTCGCTCCCGCCCCCGCATTCCCGGCTGGAAAAGGGAAATGACTTTCGGTATAGTGACGCACAACTTGGCATCCAGAGGCGTCGTAGCTTTGCCCCACGTGAGGCAAGGCCGAACGCCACAAACACAGGAGCATGCTTATGGAAACAGAAACACCTGCTGCATCGACATCCTCGCCCCCACCGTCGCCGTCTATTCCGGCCGGTCCGCCGCTGGATCCCCGTGACACGTTGCAGAAGATGCTGGATGGCCTTGGCCTCCAGACCAAGGTCGAAGTCTTCACGATGGATGGCTCGACCCTGTTGCACATCGCCACGGCCGAACCCGGCCGCCTCATCGGCAAACACGGGCAAACCCTGAGCCAGCTGCAGTTTTTGTTGAATCGGATCCTGCAGCGCGCCAATCCCGAAGTCCCGCGCGTGACCGTTGATTGCGAGCGCTATCGCGAACGTCAGCGCGACGACATCTTGAAGAAGGTTCTCGAAGCTGCCGACAAAGTTCGGCGCTGGGGCGAAGCCGTGAAGATCGGGCCGTTCAACGCCTTCGACCGCCGCGTCATTCACCTGCACATGGAGAAAGACCGCGAACTCGAAGCCGTCAGCGAAGGCGAAGGCGACGAAGCCGGCATGAAGAAAATGATCATCCGCGTCCGCGAAAAACCAGCGGCGTGACCAGCGCGATAAACAGGACGGTACTGATCGACATCACCTTGTCAGCGACTTTTGCGCCAAGTCAATCCATGGTTGAGCCTTTGATTGAAGTGGAGGATCAAGGGTAATCGATTTCGACAAGTCCTCTAGTGCCGCTTGCCAATCACCCTTTCCGTCGTGGGCCATCCCCCGCGCGAAGTAGGCTCCGGCATATTTCGGCCAAATACTAACGGCCTTTGTGGCATCCGCGATTGCCCCGTCATAATCACTTTTCTGTCTGCGCGCCATGGATCGATAGAAGTAGGACTCCGCAAACCGGGGCTCCAAATCGATAGCCTTCGTACAATCCGCAATGCTGCCGTCCAGGTCCCCCTTCTCGCTGCGTGCGGCACCTCGATAACAGTAGGCTTTGTAGAACTTCGGGTCTAGTTCGATCGCCTTGGTGCAGTCTGTCATGACTCCATCCCAGTCAGCGGTCTGGATGCGGATTGTTCCTCGGTTGACGTAAGCCTCAGCAAACTTCGGGTTTAATTCAATGGCTTTGCTGCAATCCGCCATGGCTCCGCCAAAGTCTCGTTTCATAAGACGAACAAGACCCCGATCGCAGTAGGCCTCCATAAATTTCGGATCCAACTCGATAGCTCTTGTGGAGTCTGCGAGTGCACCGTCCAGATCCATTTTCTGCCCCCGCGCCATCCCGCGGCGGCAAAATACGACTGCAGCATTGGGATTCAATTCAATGGACTTGGTGCAGTCGTCGATGGCTGCGTCGTAGTTGAAATTCTTGAGGTAACCGATGCTTCTTAGACTATAAGCCTCAGCACATTTCGGGTCGAGTTCGATAGCTTTAGTAAGCTTGGCGATCCCTCCTTTTATGTCGCCCCTCTCGTAAAGTGCAACGCCCTCGCGCATATACGGATCGGCGTAATCGTGAGGCGATAGAGAGGCGGCCATCCCGAGCGCTGTGCCGCATAGAATCACAATCGGGATCGACACCGCACGGGTTGTTGTTGTCACCTGTAGTTTCTCCTCCTCATTTATACCTCAGCAACCGCATCGCATTCAGAATCACGAGCACGCTGCTGAATTGATGGGCGATGGCGCCGCCGATCATGTGGAGGTGGCCGCTGGACGCCAGCGTGACCATCGTGACGTTGTACACCAGCGCGAATAGCAACCCCTGCTTGATGATCCACAGTGTCTCCCGGCTCAAGCCGACCGCAAACGCGATCTTCGAAAGATCATCGGCCATCAACGCAATATCCGCCGCTTCGTGCGCCACGTCGGTCCCGCTGACGCCCATGGCGATGCCGACATCAGCCACAGCCAGCGCCGGCGCGTCATTCACGCCATCACCGACCATGGCGACGCCCTGCCGTCCCGGTTGCTTCAATGATTGGATGTGCTCGGCCTTCTGTTCCGGCAAAACATCGGCCTTCACGTCATCCAGACCGAGTTTGCCGGCAATCTGCATGGCGACGCGCTTATTATCGCCCGTCAACATGACCACCTTTTCGACGCCAAGCTGACGCAGATCCCGAATCGCCTCGTCGGCTTTGGCGCGGACGGTGTCGGACACGCAAATCGTTCCGCACACCTCGCCGTCGTGAGCCACGACAATCGTCGTGTGGCCTTCGCCATGATGTTCGTCCATATGCGCCTGCAAGGCTTCGCTCAGGACGATGGATTGATCATTCATCAAACCGCGCTGGCCGACGACGAGCTTCTGGCCGTTACGCTCGGCGACCACGCCGCGGCCATGGTGTGCTTGAAATTGGGATGGGTCGGCTGTCGACAGGCCCAGCGCCGCCGCTTTCCGCAGGATGGCGCGGGCCACCGGGTGAACGCTCAGTTTCTCGGCCACCGCGGCCATCCCGACAATTTCGGCTTCGGTATGCTCGTCAAAGCGGCTGACATGCGCAACCTCGGGTTCGCCATGGGTCAGCGTACCGGTCTTGTCGAACACGATCGTATGCAGGCGCGCCGTGGCCTCAAGGTACTGGCCGCCTTTGATGAGGACGCCGGCGCGCGCGGCGCGGGCGATTGCGGCCATCATCGCGGTTGGCGTAGCCAGGATCAGCGCGCACGGGCAGGCCACGATCAGCACCGTGATCGCCCGCGCGGCGTCATGGGTGAACGCAAACACGAGGACGGACAATATGAGCATCACGGGAACAAGCCAGCCCGCCAGACGGTCGAGCGCCCGTTGGATGGGGGCTTCGTGTTGCTGGGCGCGCTCGACCAACTGCGCAATGCGCGCCAGCGTCGTGTCCTCGCCGACGCGCCGCGCTTCAATAATCAACGCCCCCGTCTCCGCCAGTGCCCCCACAAACACTTCATCCCCCTCGCTCTTGTCCACCGGCATGCTCTCGCCCGTCACCGGCGCCTGGTTCACCGACGCCATCCCGCTTTGCACCACGCCATCCACGGGAACGCGTTCGCCGGCGCGGACGACCACGATGTCGCCGACCTGCAAATCCGACGCGGCAACGACGTCTTCCCTCCCGTCGCGGCGCACGCGCGTCGTGCTCGGCACCAGCGACAACAAACTCCCCAGCGAACGACGGGCGCGGCGGATGGTGTACTCTTCCAGTTGCGCGCCGAGCAGCATGATGAACGCCACCTCGCCTGCGGCGACGTATTCGCCCACGGACGACGCGGCGATGACGGCGATGGCCACGAGCACGTCGGCATCGAGCCGTTTGGCCAACAGCGCCTTGATGGCGCGGCGGCAAATCGGATACGCGCCCAGCACCACCGCGACAATCACCATCGCGGTCGAAACGGCCGGAGGCACGAGTTTCGTCGCGCCCAGCAGCCAACCGAGAAAGAGCAGGGCGCCGGTGCCGATGACTTTGATGAGCTGAAGCCGCGCCCGGCGGCCTTCCTGGACGTCGCGGTCCTTCGCCAGCGGGCGGGCGCTGTATCCCGCGCGTTTGACCGCGTCGATGAGCGACCGTTCGATGGTCGCTGCGTCCGGCGCATCAACCACGGCGGTCTTCGAGACGAAATTGACCGAGGCATTTTCCACGCCGGGCACCGCGCCGAGCGCTTTTTCCACGGCCTTGGCGCAACTCGCGCATGACATGCCGTCGATCTGGAGTTTTACTGTCTTCATCTTGTCTGGACCCGATAACCATAATCCTCATCCCCAGCAAAGTCGAGATGGGGCCGCCGGGCGAACGGTCGCGGCGTCAGGCCGGGGAAAGCGGGACGTGCCGGTGGTGGCCGGACAACCCGGACGGCGCTTGCTCGGCGGCGCCACGAGCGAACGGGACACCGGAGAAAATGGCTTCGCGTGCGGCGCGAAAGTTGGCCCACGATTCCCGCAGGAACTCGGTGGCCGAACCACCCAGCGCACGGAACGCCTGACGATGATCCCAGGCGACCACGGCGCTGGCCGCCACAAACATGAACGTCAGCGCCCACCACCACGCCGCGCGAATCGGCAGGGCCTGTCGCCCGATCGTTTCGTGGAATCGCTCACAATGGAACCGCACATGAAACTTTTCGTCGGCCAGAATTTGTTCGCACACGATCTCGAGCACGGGCGCGCCGCATCCCTCGCGGACCGCGCCGTAGTATTTCAGGGCGATAATCTCGGCCATGAGCAGCACCGCAATCTCTTCGTAATACCCCAGCAGATGCCGGCTCCGGCGGAACAGCCAGTCCGACCAATGGCGGCGGAGAAGAGGCGCATTCAATTGTTCGAGGACGTTGGCCAGGAGCCGGGAATGCTCCTGTTTTTCGGCGATGAACAACTCGACGGCGTTCGCGTACGCATAGTCGCCCGTCTCTTGGGCGAGCCGGCGCGCGCGGGCGTTCAGACCCGCGCCATCGGAGGTTTCACCCAGTTGAAAGCGGGCTAGGGAACGCGCCAGCGGATCGCGCAGCCACGGGTCGAGTCGGATCCGTTCGTGCCAGGCGATGCCGCGCCGGTCGAGTTGATTTTGGCGGAAATAGGCGTGCCAATCGGACGAATTCATGGCGGATTTCATTTTCGCTTTGTTCTACAAAGCTTGTACATAAACCATCGGTTTCTGCATAAAAGAGACGACGCCTCAGCGGTGACGCTTGATGATGTGCGCCAGCCCTTCCAGGTAGCGCGTGAAGGCCCGCCGGCCCCCGGCGGTCAGTGAGACGAGGGTGGTCGGTTTGCTGGGGTTGCCGGTTTTGCGCTGGCGGATCAGGCCGGCGTCTCCCAGCGCCCGCAGGTGCGCCGCGAGATTGCCGTCCGTCAGGCCGAGGGCGCCGCGCAGTTCGATGAATGACAGCGATTCGTTGGCAGCCAGCAGCGAGACGATGGCGAGCCGCACTTTCGCGTGGATCGCGGGCAGTAATTTTTCAAATGCGTCGAGGTCGGCGGCCAGTTCTCTCGGATTCAGTTTGGTGGATTTGTCGGTCATGGCAGGTTCCCTGTTCGAGCGTCTCATTCTTTCGGGATGGCGACAGCCAACCGTTCGATCTGTGCCCAGAACGCCCGGGCCCGCGACTCGCGCCGCTCGGCGATGAGCACGGCGATTCCAAAACCGATATGGGACACGCCAAAACCAATGGCCATGGTCAGAATCGGATACGTGTGCGTCGCGAGCAACGCGGCAATGCCAATGGCGAAGCAGGTCGCGCCCAACCGGGCAATGGACCGCGGGGCAAAAAAGCTCGTCGCCAGCGTGCCGCAGCCATACAGGCTGAGCCAGATCGCCGGCAGCAGGTCCGCGCGGCCCAGCCGCCAGGTCAGGACGGTGGCCGCCATCGCCGCGCCGAAAGCCGGCAACACCGCCAGCAACACCGTGCGCGCCTGACGCGACCAGACCGGTTCGCCCCGTTGCCGGGCGCGGCCGAACGTCAGCAGCAAGTGGCCGGCGAACGCAATGGCAAACACGGCGCTCCAGACCAGCGCGAAATTGGCCGGGTAAGCCAGGGGGAGCAGATCCAGACGCAGGACGGCGCATCCCAGGATGGTCACGGCACCGGCCATCAGACCCGAGTAGCCTGAAATGTATTCGTAGCGTTGGCTGCGTTCCATCAACGTGCGGATGGTTTCCAGCGTGTGCTCGGCGTGTTCGAGTTGCATGACGGGTCATCCTTCGTGCTTTGTGACACAAAGAACAAGCCGATTGTTCAAAATTCTGCAGCCGCACCGCAATTACAGGGTTCGGCGGAACAGCAGCGTCGCGGCGGCCATGGTGAGCACGGCAAACCCCAGGAGATAGGCGATGTCGAAGCTGATGGCCATTAGCCCTGTGTTTTTCAGGACCAGTTCCTTGAATCCGTGCACCGCGTAGGTGAACGGATCGACGGCGGTGAGGACCCTCATCCAAGGGGGGAAGCCCTGAATGGGATACACGGCGCCGCTGGGGAAGAACAGCACCGTGTTGAGCACGCCGAAAATCGCTCGCGGCACCAACGGGTCGTTCACCCGCACCATCAGCAGAAACATCATGCTGATCAACGCCAGCGCGGCCGCCATCACGAGGATGGCCATTCGCGCCAGCCGCAGGATATTGAGCGGGTCGGGAATCCCGGCGATGATCGAACCGCAGGTCACCAGCACCATGCCGGCCAGCACGGCCTTGATGGCGCCCGAGAGATTGAAGCCCATGATCAATTCCAGTTTGCGGATCGGTGTGACCAGATAGCCCTCATGGAGGCCGCGCGCCTTGTCGTCGATATAAATGATTCCGCCGCCGATCATGGCGGAAATGAAGATGGCCATCACAATCGTGCCCGGCAGCAGGTACTGAATGTAGGGCACGTACGGGTAAATCTCCACGATTGACAGCGTTGCATCGGCGGTCAACCGTGGCTGGATCGACTTCGAGTTGTACGGCACAAGCAGTTGATCGAGCGAGCCTTCCAGGGCCGACGCCGAGAACTGGTCGGTATTGTCCTCGACCAGCGCCACGCGCGGGGAAGCTCCGGCCAGCACGTCACGCGAGAAATTGGGCGGAATGTTCAGGACACCGTTGATCCGCCCGGTGCGCAGGTCCCGCAGCGCCATGGCTTGGTCGCTGTAGGGCACCGTGTCAAACGTCCGCGCGTTGGCGGCGACCGCCTGAAACATCTCTTTCAGTTTGATCGCCGGGACGCCGTGGTCCTGATCGACGACGCCGACCTTGAGGTTCTTGATCTTGCCGCCAAACGCGTAGCCGAGCACCACCAATTGCACCAAAGGCAGCACCATCGACACGATGATCAGCGTCGGGCTGCGACGAAACCGGCGGAGGTCGCGTTCGATGATGGCCCAGATTCGACGCATGGCTACCCACGTGGGATCATGAACGGGCTGCTGCTGGCAGGCGGCGCTTGCAACGCATCCCGCAACTGATGCCCGGTGTAGTGGACGAACACGTCATCCAGCGTGGTGCTCTGGACGGAGAGTGACGTCACCGCGATGCCGGCGGTCCGCGCCGCTTCCAATAGCTCGGTCGTCGTGCGCGGACCGTTATTGGACGAGATGCGGAACACGTGATCGTCGCTCTTCACGTCAGCCACTTCCGGCAACCGCTTCAGGACGTCTTCCCAGCCCGATGGAACCTCCGAAAAGCTGACTTCGAGGATGTTCTTTCCGGGGATTGAGGCTTTCAACTTCAACGGCGAATCCAGCGCCACCAGTTTTCCGTGGTCGACGATGGCGACGCGGTCGCAGAGTTTGTCCGCCTCATCCATGTAATGGGTCGTGACCAGGATCGTCAGGTCGCGCTGGCTCTTCAGTCGGGCGAGCATGTCCCAGACGGCGACACGCGAAACCGGGTCGAGACCGGTGGTCGGCTCATCGAGGAAGAATATCTTTGGCTCGTGCACGAGGCCGCGGGCGATTTCCAGCCGTCGCCGCATGCCGCCGGAAAACATCTTCACCGGCTTGTCGGCCCATTGGTCGAGGTCGACGGCTTTCAACAATTCCCGGATGGTGCGCCGCCGTTTGTCGCGGGGGATGCTGTAGAGTTTGGCGAAGATGCTCATGTTTTCTTCCGCGCTCAGGTCGAGGTCCGACGTCATCGCTTGGGGAATGACGCCGATGGACTGGCGCACGCTGTTGGCGTCGCGGACGATGTCGAAACCGAAGATGCGCGCCGTACCCGAGGTGGGCGGCACGAGCGTCGTCAACATGCGAATCAGCGTGGACTTGCCGGCGCCGTTCGGGCCGAGCAGGCCAAAGATTTCGCCGTGCTCGACGTTGAACGCGAGATGGTCCACGGCGCAAAAATCGCCGAAGCACTTGGTCAGGTTTTCCACTTCGAGGTCAAACATGGCTACGGTTGTCCCAGCGGGAGCGGGACGTAAGCGGTCATGCCCACGGCCAGGCGGCGGTCGTCATTGTTGCAGCGGAGGCGGATTTCAAAGGTCTTGATGTCGCGCTTGGTGCGGCTCACGTCCCGCTGCGTCGCGTAATCGGCGTCCACGCTACGGTAAAAGACCGTCCCTTCCCGCGTCGCGCCGGAAGGCAACCGCACCGTGAATTTGTCGCCAAGGCGAATCCGGTCAATGTAGGTTTCCTCCACATCGGCGCGGACCCAAAGATTGTCGGGATTCATCAACGTGACGATGCCCTGGCCGGGATTGACGACCTCGCCCTGCAGCGCGGCGCGCGTGTCCACGATCCCATTGATCGGCGCATAAGTTTCGGTGTAGCCCAATTGCACGCGGGCCTTGTCTTCCTGGGCACCGGCGGCCTGGATTTGCCGGCGGAGTGCGTCCACGCGCGCCTGGGCGGCGTCATAAGCCGTGCGGGCCGCGTCATAGGCCTGGGCGGACTCGGCTCCGGTAGCGTACAATTTTTCTTCGCGCTGGTAGGTGAGTTGGGCATTTTCCAAATCGGCTTTGGCCTGGGCCAGGAGCGCGACGGACTGCTTCTGGTTGCTGGAGTAAAACGCCACGTCGGCCTGCCATTCCTGGGGCTGGATCACCGCCAGCAACTGGCCATTGGTCACGGTGTCCCCTTCCTGGACGAGCAGGCGCTGCAATCGTCCTTGAATTTCGGAACTGACGATCACCTCGTCCGTCGTCACGATACCGGTCAGGACAATGCTGCGGGGGCGACGAATGTTGGCGTAGTAAAGGCCGGCGGCGATGGCGGCCAGTATCACGAGAGCGATGAGGAGTTTGCGTTTCATATCAGGGATTGGGATTCACGAACAGGCCGTAGCGGATGAAGTCGAGCACTTCCTGTTTGCGGCGTTTCAGACTGGCTTCGCTGTAGGCATCGGTGTGGCCGAGCCATTGCAGCACTTGCGCGGCGGAAAAATAGAACACGATCAGCGCGACAATGGAAACCGACGCATGGAACGGATCGGCGCGGCGGAAATCGCCCGCGCGCATCCCGCGCGCCAGCAACTTGTGCAACGCCCGGCTCCGCGGGGTGAAATACTGGCGAACCAGCCGTTGCACGGGCTGGCCGCCGGTGGTCATCATTTGATGGAACAAACGAGCCTGGTGATGCCGCGCGCTGATAAAGTCAAAGTGCAGGTTCACGTAGCGCAACAGGATCGTGGCCGGGGAGCCCGGGGCGGTGAGCACGCCCAACGCGGCGCGGTTGAATTCCCGGAGGTGATTTTCGACCACCGCCTCGTACAAATGCTCCTTGCTCTGAAAGTAATAATAGAGCAGGGCTTTGTTCACCCCGGCTGCGGCAGTGATGGCGTCGGTGCGCGCCCCCGCCAGGCCGGATTCGGCGAATACGCGTTCGGCGGCCGCGAGGATCGCCGCCCGCGTTTTATCGCTGCGGGCCCGCCGGGCGGGTGAATGAGCGCGAGTGGACATAATTAACTAACTGGATAGTTAAATTGTAGCCGCTAACCCTCGCGGAGTCAACTGGGTTCGCGGAATCAGACGCCGGGCGAATTTCTCTTCTGGCCACCGGGGCGGGAATAGGGTACTGTTGTCGCATAGGTTTGGGCCGATGGCAGAGGATGTACCGGAGATTGATTGATGGACATCTACTTTTTCTGCGGATCGTGCGGACAGCACATGGTGATCGATGATGCGGGTGTGGGCCTCACGGTCCAATGTCCCCAGTGCGGAAATGATGTGACCGTTCCCGGTGCTGTCGAGCCGAAACCAGCGCCGCCTCCTCAACCCGCGGCGGCTTCCCACCCCGAGAAGGATCAGACCGTTGCCCTGAAGTGGGCTCCACCTCCTGCACACACCCGCAAAGACGGGAATGTCTGACCTGGTGTTTCCACTCCGTCTCGGTAGGTGGGCCAGCCTCGCGATGTGAATTATTGGCGATGGACAATCCATGGCGGGCCCCGGTTCGATCGGGCCTGGCTTGACGTTTCGCGAAACCGGGAAGAAAATGCTGGCGCGGGAGTGAGAATAGAACCTGCAGGTGACGAGAGCGCGGATGGCCTCGAAGTACAACATCAAAGTTCAATATGCCGCCTGGATGGCCGCGATGACCGAGGTGGTTCACAACCCGATCTCCAACGCGATCAAGTGCAACGACAAACCGCACCCCGTGGTCGAGGTCGGCTGCGTGGGAAGGGCGGAGCCGCAGGCGGGACAGCCCGAGTACGTTATTCACTTCCGCGACAACGGCCTGGGGATCAAGGCGGAGTACTTCGAGAGGATTTTCCAGATATTTCAACGGTTACAACGCGATGACGAGGGGACGGGGATAGGGTTGACCATCGTCAAGCGCGTGATAGAGTGGCGCGGTGGACGCGTCTGGGTGGAGAGTGAATTGGGCCAGGGGACTACATTTTATTTTACGCTGCCGAAACGTGAGTTGAAGGAAGCGCCGGACGCGGCGAAGACAACCGCCAAAGGACAAACCGAACTTGCATCAACCGTTTGACATCCTGTTGGTTGAGGGCAACCCCGCCGACGTCGAGATCACGATGGAAGCCTTCCGTCGCAGTCACAAGGGCAACCGTGTTTTCGTGTGCCGCGACGGCGAGGAGGCGCTGGATTTTCTGTTTCACCGCGGCAAATTTGCCAGGGCTGGGTCGGCGCCGCGCCCCGATTTGATTTCGCTCGACCTGAACCTTCCCAAGAAGAACGGCACCGAGGTGCTCGACCAGGTCAAAACCGACCTGCAGATGGAAGACATCCCCGTGGTGGCGGTCACGACGTCCGACCGCGACGAGGATGTTTCCCGGTGTTACAAGTTTGGGGCGAACCGTTACCTCACCAAGCCGGTGCAATTTGATGATTGCCTGAAACTGGTGGAAGACATCCAGCGATACTGGCTGCAGGTCTCGAAGTTGCCTCCCAAGGGGAAGTCGTCGGCGTCCTTATGAGTGCTGAGCCCGCACCGCTGCTTCTGGTGGAAGACAACCCGGTCGATGCGGAGGTCCTGCTGCGGCTGCTGCCGGCGCTGGGTGCCGAGATGCGGTTTGCGCCGAAGTGTGTCGACACGGCGGAAAAGGCGATCGAGGAGATCGCGAACACCCACTACTCGCTGGTGATCCTGGATTACAAATTGCCCGGCGCCGACGGGATGAGCGTGCTGGGGCATATTCGCAGCCTGCCGATGGCGCGCCAGCCGGCGGTCATCATGCTGACGGGCATGGGGAACGAGTCCGTGGCGGTGGAAGCGATGAAACGCGGGGCGAAGGATTACCTGCCGAAGGACAGTCTCGACGTGCCGTCGCTCCTGCGGGCGATCGGCAGCGCCCTGGAACGCAAGAACCTGGAACAGCAAGTCGCTCGTTACACGGAAGAGTTGCGCGAGAAAAATGCCGAGGTCGAGGCCGACCTGAACATGGCGCGCGAAATTCAGGAGGCCTTCCTGCCGGACCGGTACCCGACGTTTCCGCGAAACGCCCCGGCGAAGGAAAGCGCGCTGCATTTTCATCATCGCTACCTTCCCACCGGCGCGGTGGGCGGCGATTTTTTCGATGTGCTGTCCATTTCCGACACACAAGCGGGGGTATTCATCTGCGACGTGATGGGGCACGGCGTGCGGGCGGCACTGGTGACGGCGATGGTGCGCGCGCTGGCCGAAGAGTTGGTTTCGGCGGCAGCGAAGCCGGACAAATTCCTGGTGGAGATCAACCACCGTCTTCTCGGGATCCTGACGCAGACGCGAATACCGATGTTTGCGTCGGCATTTTATCTGGTGGTGGACCTGGCGCGCGGTGAATTGCGGTATTCGAACGCGGGTCATCCAAGTCCCCTGCTGGTGCGGCGGAGTGTGGGGACGGTCGAACCGTTGCGATTTCCCGAGAGCCGGCCGGGACCGGCACTCGGTGTGTTTGAGGAATCAGTGTACCCGATTGGTCGATGTCCGGTGGCGCCGCAGGATCTGGTCGTGTTGTTTACGGACGGGTTGTACGAGGTGGAAGGCGCCGAGGGAGACGAATACGGCCAGGAACGCTTGCTGGCGGCAGTGAGCAAACGGAGCCGGTTGCCTGCCGGAGAGTTATTCGACGAATTGCTGGCGGACGTTCAGAAACATGCCGGTAACCGGGGCTTTGCCGACGACGTCTGCATCGTGGGCGTGGAAGTCGCGCGGGTCGGGTTGCCCGAAAACAATCGCGCGGGCGCATGAACCGTCTTGCCGCGGCGCGTTGGTTCCATGGATTGGGTATGCTCGTTGGGTTGGCAGGACCTGGACGGCTCGCGCGCGGGGTGGGGCGGTGACGAATCGGTGGATATTGGTGGACGGGTACAGCGTGCTGCATGCGTGGCCGCGGTTTGCGACGCGGAAGGCGCGGCAATTATCGCTGCGGCAACGGCGGGAGATGTTGGTGGGATTATTGCGGCAGTACGCGGACCATCATCGCCGACGGGTGACGGTGGTGTTCGATGGTTACGCGGCCAAACACAAACCCGTGGGGCAGGAGCCGAGCCATGGCGTCGAGGTGTTGTTTTCTGACAGGGGCAAGACGGCGGACGATTTGATCGAGCGGCTGGTGGGGCAGTCGGAACTGAGGGCCGGCATCCTGGTAGTGACATCGGACAACATGGAGCGGCGGACGGTGGAGTCGCTGGGCGCGCAGAGCATGTCGGCGGAGATTTTTGAGGGGGAAGTGGACGCGGCGTTGCGGGAGTTGGCGGGTGAGGTCCGCTCGCACAGTCGGCGTCGGCATATCGGGCATGGGAGGGGAGATTGGGAGAGCGGATGACCAATGTGTCCGAAGAAGTACAAGGCGCGGCGATGTGATCACACCCCACGGAGCAGGTTCCTCAACATCGCCACAGCCAACTGGTATGCCTGCGGAGACTCGCTGGCTCTGGGACCGGCGATGTTTAGCGTCTGAATCTGATTCGTGGCCAGCCATCCGTTGACGGCGTCCGCCTGGACGGGAAGATTTAAATCCACCACCAGACAGGGGCGGCGAAGTTTTCGGGCAGACTCGATGGTCAGTGCCGTACCACCTGACGGCCTGCCCAATGTCAGGATCAACATCCCGTCAGAATCTCGGACGTTCCATTCGCTTCGTTGCGCGAAATCGGCGGTGGGGGTTTCCTGCAACGGATACCTGTCGGCGATCGGTCCATCCTCGGCGTGGCGGCCCTTCGGGCAATGACCACCGCAAGAGAGGCCGAGTTCCAGAGCCACATCCAAGGCAGCACGATCCACCCCTGTTTGACCGCCACTGACAATCTTCATTTGCTGTTTCCACGCCAACGGTTTCTTGTCCGTCGGAAGACGAAACGACGCTGCGTCGGTTTCGCGTTGACCGCGAACATTGTTAATTGCCCCACTTCGAGGATCGAGGGTATTCCTGCGAAATCAGTTCGTCTATCAGGTTTTGCGGGCAACTCCGCCTGTTCGCAAGTCAGGCCAATGGACCGAATTCAGCGTGATCACCGAAGGCATTGACACGGATGCCGATATTTGGCTAGGATGCGGGCAGACTTTCCGGAGAATCTCTGGACGGAGGAAGCCGCGCTATGAATAAACTCGGTAAAATTGCCCCGATTATTGTCATCATCGTCAGTCTCGGGTCGTTGTATCTGGCGTTTACGCTGAATGGCATGAAGAAGGCTCACCTGGCCAGGATCGCGGAGTTGAACGATTCGCTGACCCGGACGACCGCTGATCTCAACAAGACCAAGGGGACACTGAAGCAGGCCCAGACGGACCTGACGAAGACGAAGGGGGATTTGGCCCAGACGAATGCGGTCCTCGTGGCGACCAAGGCGGCGCTCGACCAGAAGACGCAGGAAGCCACCGCGCTGCAAACGCAATTGACGGACACAACGAATCAATTGGCGCAGGTCAAAACGGATTTGGCGAAGGAACAGTCCACGGTCAAGAACGTCCAGGACGCGTTGAGGGAAGTGGGCATTACCAACATCAGCAATATTGCGGAGCTACGCGACCGGATCGTGTCCATGGGAGAAGAGAACAAGGTCCTCGGCCAGCAGCTCGTGGTGATACACACGGAGAACGAGCAACTGAAGGCGCGGGTGGAGGAATTGAGTACGACGCCCGTCGGATTGCGCGGTCATGTGTCGGTCGTGCAGGGCAAATGGGGATTTGTGGTGATGGACATCGGCTTTGCCCAACGCGTCCAGCCGAACTCGGAGTTTCTGGTGTACCGCGGTTCCAAGTTCGTTGGCAAGGTGCAAGTGACCTCCGTCGCCGCCAAGGATTGTATCGCCCAGATTCTGCCGGATTACATGAAGCATCCTCCCCAGCCGGGCGATCTTGTGGTACATTAAATCCGGCGGACAGCCAGATTGATGAAGGTGTTTCGGACCATTCTGCTTACGGCCTTGACGGCGACGAGCCTCGCGCTGGTTGGCGGGTGCGCCACGACCAACGACAACAACGTCAGCTCGATCCCGTGGAATCGTCCCCAGTCATGGGAGGGCACGGGTGCGCTGGGCGCGTTCGCGCCCGGCACGGGCCATTGAGACGCTGACACGCGCGACCGGCGGCTACACCAGCAATTCGGCGATCTGCACCGCGTTCAGCGCGGCGCCCTTCAACAATTGGTCGCCACTCACGAACAGATCGATTCCGCGCCCGTCATCCCGCGACACGTCCTGTCGAATGCGGCCGACCAGACAATCGTACATTCCCGACGCGTCGATCGGCATCGGGTATTTCTTGTTGGCCGGGTCGTCCACGACCTGCACACCGGGGGCCTTGGACAGGATCGCGCGCGCCTCGGCAGCGGTGATTGGACGTTCAAACTCGATGTTCACCGCTTCGCTATGGGCGCGGTACACGGGCACGCGGACGCAGGTGGCGCTGATCTTCAGCGTCGGATGATGCATGATCTTGCGTGATTCGTTGACGAATTTCATCTCTTCCTTGGTATAGCCGTTGTCGAGGAAGACATCGACGTGCGGGAAGAGGTTGAAGGCGATGCGCTGCGGCAGCGCGGCCGCTTTCACGTCACTTTTGCCGTGCAGCAATGAATGGGTTTGTTCTTCGAGTTCCGCCATCGCTTTCGCGCCGGCACCGCTGGCGGCCTGATAGGTGGAGACGATGATGCGTTTCACGGGATTGGCCTTGTGCAGCGGATACACGGCGACCAGCATGATCGCGGTCGAACAGTTCGGGTTGGCGATGATCCCCTTGTGTTTCTTCGCGTCCTCGGGATTCACCTCGGGAACGACCAGCGGCACATCGGGCTCCATGCGGAACGCCGATGAGTTGTCGATCACCACCGCCCCCTGTTTGGCCGCGCCAGGAGCGAATTCCTTCGACCGCGACGCGCCGGCGCTGAACAGCGCGAAATCGATGCCGTGGAACACGTCGCCCTTGAGCAACTCGACGCCCACGTCCGCGCCCTTGAACTTGAGCTTCTTGCCGACGCTGCGCTCGGAGGCGAACAGGCGCAGGTTTTTCACGGGAAACCCGCGTTTTTCCAAAGTCTGAATCATCTCGACGCCGACCGCGCCGGTCGCGCCGACCACCGCTACGTTGTATGCTTGTGCCATGAAAACGCTCCTGTATAAGAACCGCCAAGTATACCCGCTAAACCGTGGAGCGCAAGCCTGCCCGGAGCCCAAGGCCCCGCAGGAAACCGGCCCCAAACAGCTTCTCCGAGCCACCCAAACACCAAAACGAACCCCGAACGAACCCATTTCCGGCAAAACGAAGCCAAGTGACATTCTGGCTCATCCGGTAACGCAACCCACTGCGGCCCAATCGCTACCACAAGCGCACCCTCCCCGGAAAATTGGCTTCGTTTGTCAAAAAACACATTTTACGGAGCAAGGACCCTTGTAGCCGCGAATCTTTACCCCGATTCCGTATCGGGGCCATTCGCGGGCTCGTTTCCGTTCTGCGCCGGTCTGTCTGTCCACCCCCTCGCCCCTTGAGGGGGAGAGGGCTTGCCCGCCTCAGGCGGATCAGGGTGAAGCGACTCGACACCCCTGAAACTTGGACGGCTAGCCGTAACCGTGAACCATGAACCGCGAACCCCCATCCCCATGTCAAAGCCAAGCCGCTGGGAGCGGCGCGACGCAACGCCGCCCGTCCCGATTCTGAGTCGGGGCAGGCGGCCCAGAGGGCGAGCCGAGCGGGCGCGAGCGAGTGCAAAACATCGTTTATAACCTTCAGCAAACAGCCATCTGTCTATATATACACTATCGTATACGAGCGTCACCACCCTGTCAACAGAATAATTGATACCGCTTCCCGCACGAACATCCCGGCCCACGCCCGGTAGGGCGCGTTTTCCGAACGCGCCGCCTGCGTCTAGCTTGTGGCCCCATCTTGTCCCCAGCCGAGACCGCCCCTGGAGGTTCCGCCTCCTTGATCCGAGGTCTTGCTTCCCTCGGAGTTGCCGCAGCCCCTGCAGGCTCATCATCTTCAACTTCACCACAGGGGGGCCACGATGTGCCTGTAATTTCCTGGAGCGGTTTAAGTAATTCCGTGGCCGCAAAAAGCGCGAGAAACCGATATATTTATGGCTTTCGATGGCTGCGATAGCGGTGAAAATGCTCTAGAGCTGCCGCAGTATAAGCCTCGACAGTCCCCCACATGATGTATCATCATAGGATATATCTTCCGAGTATATGAAGAATCCAGACGGGCAACTGTTGCACGGCAATGCGGAAACGCTCGTGCTGTCGTTGATCGCCGAGAACGAGTCCTACGGCTATCAGATCCGCAAACAGCTTGCCGTGCGTTCCCATCGCTACTTCCAGTTCGGTTTCGGTAGACTGTACCCGATCTTACACGGCCTGGAGCAACGCCGCCTGGTCACCGCCCGATGGGTGAAGGCCGGTAGAATACGCCAGCGCAAGAATTACAGAATCACCCCAGCCGGCCGCGACGCACTCCAGCAGCGGAAAAACAGATGGCGCCAGTTCGCCAGGGCCATGGCACTCGTGCTCAACCGCCAACCCCGAACCGCAAACCGCTAAAGAAATTGGCCGCCCCGGCGCGAGCTTTGGGCCGGAAAGGGGAAGGCGACGGTGATCTCTAGGAATTTCGAGGCGATGCCTTGACCCTCCATCCCGTGCAGCCACGACAACTCCGCAAGAATCAGGTGCGCGGACACGCGGCCGCCGTCGTACTGGAGCGGCGGTCAGAACCTGCGCCGCGCCCGACTCCAAATAAAGACGCCCAGCCGCACCGAATCCGGAATCGAGCGGGCCACGTTAGCCGACAGACCCCACATGGCGGACGGGTCGGTTTTCTCGCCCCAAGCATGGATCGTTGGCGGCTGACAGGACAGCTGCAGGATCGGCGGAAGCCATGCATAATTCGTAAGTTGTTTACGCCTTGTTTCTTACGACGCATCCGGCGGGACAAGCCTTCAGGACATAGGACTTGCATGTGTTCACGAAATATGCCATGTTCACGTGTACGTGAACTTAATAATACTATGAACACAGCTGACCTGGCAAAGGGTGAGTTGGAGCGGGCGCTCGAGAAAAGACTTCGAGATCTGCTCGAAGGCGTGCCGTTGGTTCGGAACTTGAGAATTCAGCGGAATCCGGGATTATCCGAGCGAGCGTTTGATATTCAGGCCACTTGGGCCCTACCTTCTGGCGGGCGAGCGGAGTTGTCGGTCGAATGTCGTGCTGAGCCGCGACCGTCCCAATTCCCACAATTCGTAGCCAGATTCCCATACGCTGCGTGCGAGCAGAGATTTGGCCAAGATAAAAAGAGAATATTCATCCGCGTACCCGTATTTGGCGCACCATTCATTTCCCGACGGATGGCCGACGTCTGCGAGAAGCACAACTGGAGTTGGTATGACCTGGCCGGCAATTGCCGATTAGTGGTGCCCGGTGCGATATACATTGAACGAACCGGTTTCGAGCCGGTACACACGAGCCCACACCCGAGTGCCAACCTGAGCAGCCCGGAGGCGGCCCGCATCATTCGTGCACTGCTGTCAACTGAGAATGCCCGACGCGTCTGGAGGCAACGAGATTTGGTATTTCATTTCTACTCTGAGTTACCGAATCGAATGACGGAACCAAGCCTGGGATTAGTCAACAAAGTCATTCAACACCTGCGCGATGAATCTTTCATAGAAAATCCCCCAGCCGGTGGCTTCCGTCTTCGGGATCCGCTGGGACTACTCGCGGCATGGCGTGCAGCGTATCGCTTCGACCGCAATCACCGTCGCAGTTACTTCACGTTGCTGCACGGACCGGAGTTACAAGGGCGTCTGTTTAGCCTCCAGCTTAATCTTCAAAACGTAGTACCCGGAGGACGCGCAGCCTATGCGGCGTTTTCAGCCGCGGAGTTCCAAGCTCCACATGTCCGCCAACCGAATACATGGCTTTACGTGAATGTCGAAGCCGAAGAGGAATTTAGAAAGGTCACGGAATCCAAGCCGGTAGATTCGGGTGAAAACATCGTCGTCCTAATCCCCGATGACGACGGTGTCTTTTACCCGGAGTTTTTAACTCCGCCAGACACAGACCCAGACTCCGAGTTCTCCATTCAGCGCTTGGCGTGCACGAATCCGGTTCAAACCTATATCGATCTGTGTAATTGCGGAGAGCGTGGCGAAGAAGGCGCAAATGCACTTTTGGAACAGAGGCTGAAGCCCGAGTGGAAGAGACAGGGACTGCTGTGAATCAGGAGCCACGCCTTAAACAGGATTACAGCGAACGGCAGATTGAAGCTGCACATCGCGTACTGGTCGATGTCGGGCAGGTGCTCGCGGCATTCAGGGACTGCCTTGTGGTTGTCGGAGGATGGGTGCCAGACTTGCTTATAAATGACGCGGAAGAAAGTCATATTGGAAGTATTGATGTGGATTTGGCGCTCCAAGCTGAGAAACTGACCGGGGGGCGCTACGCTGAAATGCTCAAGCTATTGCTCGACACGCGGCGATACAAACAGGGCGAAAAGCGCTTCCAACTCGTTTCGACGGTTGATCTTGGGGACGGCGGTACAAGTGTGCAAGTGTATATTGATTTCCTTGCTGCCGTAGACCTGAGGCTGAAGAAGAACAAGCCGAAGCTGCTTCCGGGTTTTCGAGTTTTGCAAGCGGATGGTTGTGTTGCCGCCTTTAATGCACCCGAAGAGGTGACTATCGAGGGACGAATGGCACGTGGCGCGAAAAACACAGTTCGCCTTAGGGTGGCTTCGTTGTCCGACTTTCTCTTGATGAAGGCTCTCGCGTTGGAGGGGCGCGACAAACCGAAAGATGCATATGATCTGTGCTATTGTTTGGATCATTGCCCGGGGGGCATAACCGATCTTGCATCTTCTTGGAAAGAGCGTCCTACGGACAAAAATATCGTTCGCGCAATCCAGATATTGCGTGACAAGTTCTCCTCGCCCGATACATACGGACCGACACAGCTGGTTGAATTCCACAATGCGGTCGATGCCGACGAGCGTGCAAGGCAGGCCCGACGAGCTTTTGAATTGGTCGACAGATTTCTAAGATTGCTTTGAGCAACGAACGTGCGGAGCATTCTGTCCGTGCAAACAATATGATGGGAGGCGACTCCGTAGTATGTAGTTTTCCGTCTTATTTGCGTGCCTTGTAGAATTCTGATCAGGAAACACACCGCGCCAACGTTCTCTGTCCTGAGTAGCCAAGAAAACTCCGCAAGAAACGGGTCGCGGACACGCCGCCGACGGGCTAGTTTACCCTCGTCATGCAAGTCACGTTGTCAGAGCCCGAGACCGAACGCGAAGCCGAGCCGCTGTCGCAGGCGGCGATGGACTACGCGAGGATCGAACGGGCCATACGGTTTCTGAACACGAATTACCTGCGTCGGCCAACGCTGGACGAAATCGCGGCGCAGGTTCACCTCAGCCCGTTCCATTTCGAGCGGTTGTTCCAGCGATGGGCTGGCACCAGCCCGAAGCGATTTCTTCAATTCCTGACGAAAGAACACGCCAAGACCCTGCTGCGAGATTCCAAAGGCCTGCTCGATGTGGCCTACGGCTCGGGACTTTCCGGACCCGGGCGATTGCACGACTTGTTCGTTTCCTGCGAGGCAGTGACACCCGGCGAGTACAAACTTCGCGGGGAAGGACTGGCGATTGAGTATGGATTTCATCCCACGCCATTTGGTGAATGCCTATTGGCGACGACCGAACGCGGCATTTGCGCCCTGCGGTTCCTGTCCACGTCATCAAAGTCGGCGGCGCTTCGAGAGTTACGGGACGAATGGCCCGCTGCCGAGTTCGTAAAGAATGGCAGCGAAACCGGCGAGATTTGCCGACTAATCTTTAGCCGCGCCATTGGCCAGGGTGGCTCAATTGGCAACGGCGGCTCGCCGTTTCATCTGCACCTGCGCGGGACCAATTTCCAGTTGAAAGTGTGGCAGGCACTGTTGATGATTCCCCCAAGCAGGCTGACGAATTACGGCGATCTCGCGGCGAAGATTGGAACACCTGCAGCAAGTCGTGCCGTCGGTTCTGCTGTGGGCCGCAACCCTGTCGCCTACCTGATCCCCTGCCATCGCGTCATCCGCAGCCTCGGTGTCATTGGCGACTACCGTTGGGGCCACGAACGCAAGCAGGCGATGATCGCCCGGGAGAGTGTCGTTGCCGGATTGCCGACGGGCCGAGACTCATCAATCGCTCCAGCCTGACTGCCGAAGCAGGCTTGCGCGTAACTCTTGCGAGCACGTGATGGGCACGCCGGTCGGCGGTTCATGCTGGCTGGCGCGAGCGATGCCTCAAGGTGTCAATGCTCTGCCAGTCGGCGTGACCGGGGAACCTACATTCCCAAAATTTCCAGCCGTTGACGCTCGTGCGGGTGATTTCGCAGGCGGGCTTGCTGACCGAAGTAAATCCTTTGCCGTCTTGAACGAGGCAGCCATCGGACACCTTGGCTGTGAACCACTGACCCTTGTGCTTCATACGGAACTCGGTGCCGTGAGGAAACTCCACGCTCTCGGCAATGAAACTCCTGCCGCTGACCGCACCGGCCGGTGCCGGCGCTTGTGTCGGCTGAGGCAGATTCAGGAGCCGACGCAGCACGTCATTGTAGGTCGTATTCTCGCTCTCCCGCATCGCGGTGAGTGTCTTGAACACTTCGAAATCGATTTCGACATGCATGGCCATCGCCTCTCAACGCAATTCTTCCTCTGACGCAGGTGTCACAAGCACAACTGACTCGAAGCAGCTTGACAGCCCCACCTCACGACGCATGTAGGCTTTATAGACTATAGACTATATGCGTGTCAAGCATACTTCTGTCCCGGTCGCAGCAGGTTGGCAACGCATTCGACATCAACAACTTAATCCGCAGCCAAGCATAGACGTTTACGGCAACTTCATCGGTCCATGACGAGCGTCAAATACGCGGGAAGCAGCGGATCCTCCCGCATGAAAATGAATGGGGAGACGGAATGCCCTCGCGTCATCCGCAGCCTTGGCGTCATCGGAGACTACCGTTGGGGCCGCGAACGCAAGCAGGCCATGATCGCTTGGGAAAACGTGCGCGCAACGGCAGGGCGACCAGCAACTGGCAAACGGGCGCTCTAAATGGCGGTCGCGACCAAATCACCGACTTCCTTCGTGCCGTAGCCCATCTTGCCGGCGGCGAGAGACTTGAGTTTTTCGCGGACGGTCTTGATGACGGCGTTTTCGATGGCGGCGGCGGTTTTCTTCAGTGTTTCGTTGGATTCGCGGTCGCCAAGGAAGTCGAGCATCAGACCGCCGGCGCAGATCGCGGCAAGCGGGTTGATGACGTTTTTGCCGGTATACTTCGGCGCGCTGCCGCCGATGGGCTCGAACATGCTGGTGCCCTGGGGATTGATGTTGCCGCCGGCGGCGATGCCCATGCCGCCCTGAATCATCGCGCCGAGGTCGGTGATGATGTCGCCGAACATGTTGTCGGTGACGATCACGTCGAACCATTCGGGGTTTTTCACGAACCACATGGTGGTCGCATCCACGTGGGCGTAATCGCGTTTGATGTCGGGATAGTCCTTCTGCCCGATCTCATGGAACGCCCGTTCCCAGAGATCGAACGCGTAGGTGAGCACATTGGTTTTGCCGCAGAGCGTGAGCTGGGCTTTCTTGCCGTCTTTCACGTCTTCGGGCTTGAGGCCCTTCCACGGCTGACCGCCGCGACGTTTGCGCGCGAGGTCGAACGCGTAGCGCAGACAGCGTTCCACCCCGAACCGGGTGTTAATGCTCTCCTGCACGGCGATCTCGTTCGGTGTGCCCTTGAACACGAAGCCGCCGCTGCCGGTGTAGAGCCCCTCATTGTTTTCGCGGATGACGACAAAATCAATGTCGTTTGGTCCTTTGCCCTTCAACGGGCAGAATCGCTCGTCATACAATTTCACCGGGCGAAGGTTGATGTACTGCTCCATCTCGAACCGCAGGCGGAGCAGGATGCCTTTCTCCAGAATGCCGGGTTTCACATCCGGATGGCCGATGGCGCCGAGGAGGACGACCGGGAACTTGCGGAGTTCGCCGACCGCGCTGTCCGGCAGGACTTCCTTGGTCCGCAGGTAGCGGTCGCCACCGAAATCGTAATTGGTATAGTTGAGTTTCAGGCCGAATTTCTTCGAGGCGACGTCGAGGACCTTGACCGCTTCGCGAACCACTTCCGGCCCCGTGCCGTCGCCGCCGATAACTGCCACATTGTAGGATTTCATGGATAACCTTTCACCAAAACCCCGGCCCAGTGGGCGGGAAACGTGATTCTATGCGCTACGGGGACGGTTGCAACCGAATTTTCCACCGGAACCGCGATCCTGCAACTAGGGCTTTCCAAACCGCCCGCAGGTCGCTACGATTCACTGACTGATTCCGGACACGTTGTCTCGTGATGAGCTCCGAACCATCCAACAGACGGTCACGCTGGCTGGCGGTCCTGCTGGCGATTTGGGCGCTGGCGGTTTACGGCAACAACCTGCACGGCCCGTTTATTCTGGATGATGTCCCGTGGATTTTGAACAACCAGAACATCCGCGCTCTCCGGCCATTGTGGAAGCCGCTCGCCAACACCTCGCGGCCAGTGGTGCAATGGAGCCTGGCGGCGAATTTCGCCCTGGGCGGGCTGAATCCGCTCGGCTATCACCTCGTCAACAATCTTCTGCATGCGATGGCGGCGCTCGCATTGCTGGGAGTGGTGCGGCGGACGTTGCGGACGCACCGACTGGTCGCCCGTTTCGGCGAGGCGGCGGACGGACTGGGGTTTGCCGTGGCTTTGCTCTGGGCACTGCATCCGCTCGACACGGAGACTGTGACCTATGTAATTCAACGCTCGGAAGGCATGGCGGGGCTGTTCGCTGTTCTCACGCTGTATGGCGTCATCCGCGGAGCGACGGCCGGGCGGGCTAACGCCTGGAACTTTCTGTCCATACTTTCCTGCGCACTGGCCATGGGATCGAAACCGGTGGCCGCGATCGTTCCCCTTCTGGTGCTGGCGTACGACTGGACATTCCTCGCGGGGACATGGTCGGAACTCTGGCGCAACCGCAGGCGACTGTATGTCGGCCTGGGAACCTGTTGGCTGTTGGCCGCAGCCTTTCTCTTTGCTGGTCGGCGAGAATGGATGGGCAGCGCGGGTGTTGTGTCTGGCGGCAGGGCTATCTCGTGGCTGGATTACGCGGCGCTGGAGCCGGGGGTGATCCTCCACTATTTACGGTTGAGCTTGTGGCCCGACCACTTGTGCCTGCTGTATGGCCGTCCGCAACCATCGACGGGGTTGCTGTTCTGGCTGCCATGCGGCGTCGTGGGGGGGGTGTTGATAATCACCGTGTGCTTGCTGGCACGCAAGAGCGCGGGGGGATTTCTTGGCGCGTGGTTTTTTCTAACGTTGGCGCCGACATCGTCCGTGATCCCGTTGCTGCATCCCGTGTTCGAGCATCGGATGTACGTTCCGCTCATGGCGGTGGTGGCAGGAACCGTGGTCGCCGCGCGGGCGATGATCGACAAACTCGCCGGGTCGGGTGAAGCCAGAAAGTGGCTCAGCCTCGGAACGCTGGTCTTTGCCGCGCTGGGGATGGGTGCCACCACGATTCAACGGAATGGGGATTATCGAACCGAGGTTTCCATTTGGCGCGATACGGTGCAAAAGGCGCCGACGAATCCCGACGCGCGGTACGGCCTCAGCCTGGCGTTGGCGACCGCGCGACAGTTCGACGAGGCAGGCGCGGCGTTTACCGAAACAATGCGGTTGAAGCCGGATTTTGTACAGGCGCAGTATGACTGGGGCGTGACGTTGGTAAGAGCGGGACGGGAGACGGAAGCGCTGACGCATTTCACCGCGGCGCTCCAGATTGATCCGCGATATGCCAGGGCGGAGGACGGAATCGGCGTCGTTCTCTACCACCAGGGCAAACTGGCGGAGGCCATTCCGCACTTCTACGAGGCCGCGCGGCTCAACCCGGATGACATTCAGGCGCAATACAATCTGGCCAGGGCCTTGCACGAGCAGCGGCAGCGGTCAGGGAGCCAGAATTGATCGTCGTTGACGCCGCTTTCTCCGCGCGTGGAAGACAATCGCGATCACGAAACCGCTCAGGGATACGGCAGTGATCCACCTTCCCACACGAAAGCCAATCGGCGCATATTCGACCAGGATGTGATGATGCCCCTGTGACAGCGGAATGGCCCGCAACACGTAATTCGCCGGCAAGACGTCATAGGCGCGTTGCGCACTGCCCTCCAACGGACGGGCCCGCCATCCGTTGCTGTAGGCGTCGGTAATCAACAGAATCCCTGGATGAGGAAGGTCGGCTTCGACGGTGAGTTGGTTCGCCGACGAATCGAGGAGCGCGACCGTTCCCTTCTCGGTGAAGGTTTGTGGCGCGGGTTTGGGCTCGCTTTCGAGGATGACTTGCTGCCGCGGGTCAAACGACGGAGAATCCATCGCTTGGAGGATTTCATCGCGCCCCGCGATCACACGGAATTCCTGGACCAACTGAAGCCGGGGCATGATCGACTTCTGCGTGAGAACTTGCTCGCCATCCTTGTTGGCAAGAAACGCGTATCGCCACCGCAGCATGGCGCACAGCGGATGGAATCTGGAGAACTCAATATATTGGTCAGTGCCGTCCGGAGGCTGCCCCTGGGTGAACGCCATGAATTCGGTATAGCGTTTGGTTGCCAGTGGCGCGTACCCCCAGACATCTTCCCTGCCGAGCCACGTGGCGATGTTGGGAATTCGTTGGTAGAAGATGCGATAGTCCCCGGGGCGTTGGTCGAGGAAAGATTTCAATTTGGGCGCTTCCGCAAAAGCCGGATCAAATGTCGCCAGGGATGATCTGGCGAACACGAACACCTCGGCGATTGCCATCAGCGCCACGGCGTAAACTCCCCATCGGGAAGTTTCGGCACAAAGCACCAGCCCGCTCAAAACCAGCAATTCGACCGCGGCAACAAACAGACACTGTGAAGCGAATTCTCCAACCCGTCTCGCGAACGAGGGGTCCGCATAGGACGTCGGTGGTAAATACGATTCTTGTGTCGCACCAACTGCTTGGATTGCGCGGGACCACCAGTTTGCCGGCTCTGGCGAGACGGACGCCGCGTGAAGTTGTCGGGCGGCGATTCCCACCGCGATCCCGGTAACGAATACGCCCAACGCCAGCCATTTCCCACCCTTTGGATTGTGGAGTAATCGGTCCAGGCCGGCTCCGGCCAGCATGGCCATGAAGAGCGACGCTTCGATGATAAACTTTGCGTTGGCGCGAAACCGATCGAACCCGGGCACCCAACGGTAGAGGACTTTGAACAAGGGAGTATTCGCGCCCAAGGCCAACACCAGCATGATTACCAGCAGCGCGACCAGCGAGCGCCGAGGTTCCCGTCTCCCGCAAACGGCGCCGTAAACCGCCAGCGCCAGCCCGCTCACGCCGATGAACGGGCACATCTCCCACCAATACCAGCGTCCCCAATAAGGCAGGGTCATCTCGTTGCCGAAAAATCCCGGCGCCAACAGGGTGAGCAGGTTCTCGGGGGCGAGGGAGACCATCGAGGCGAATTCATAGGTGACCCCGCCGCCACGGATGCTTTCGGAAGCGGCTTGAAAACTGGTCAGAAGTTGGACGGCCCCCAACGTAGCGGCTCCGACATACATCCCGAAAAACCCCAGGAGAACCCTTGTTCGGTGCTGTGAGCCGATCGATCCAAAGAGTGCAAGCAACCCCGCCGCGACCGCCGTATAGAAACATGCCTGAAAATCGCCGGCGAATATCTGCATGGTGATGGCGGCCATGCCAGCCAACACCCAACCCGGCGTCCGCGTCCGAATCCACTCCTCGACCGAAGCGAATACGAGAGGCGTCCACGCGATGGCGTACAATAATGACAGGTGCCCGGCGTAGACATGAAGAAAGTACGAGCCGGAGAACATGAACAAAGCGCCCGCCACCACCGCCGCGATGGGATGCAGTCCACGGCGCAGTCCCCACAGGTACGTGAAGAATCCGGCGAGAAAGACGTGGAGCGCGATGCCGAGATTGATGGAGCGTGAGAGCGGCAAGATCAGGTCGAGCCAGTTGGTCGGATACAAGACCGCGGTTTGGGCCCAGCCCAGATACGGCATGCCGCAGAAGACGTGAGGATTCCACAGAGGCAGATGGCCATGACGGAGTTGGTCGGCCGTGAACGCCCGCCAGTAGATGAATTGTGAGGCGAGATCGTTTCCGCTGTCCGACAACACGACGGGCCGGCTCGTGAACAGGACGTCGCCGAACATGCATAGGGTCAGCCCCAGCAAAACGGCGATGCCGATCCAACGAGAATGGATCGAGCCGCTTGCTTCTTCTGTCGTGGTTGGACGCAAACTGAAGGACAAGATACTCCGCGGCGGTGTGTGGTGGAAGTCTCGGATGACGGCGCCAAAACCGGTTCTTGCGGTTCTCGAACAGGGGCTTTAAACAAGACGCAATGACATCCACGCCAGAACGGGCGGCAGTACCGCGCGAACGGCTGGTCGATTTTCTCGGTTTGCGTCGGAGCATCGTCGGATTGCTGGGGATGGTCGTATTGGTGGGCATGGGCGAGCACATGGCCGAGCAATTCCTCCCGCTCTATCTGCTCGCGCTCGGCGGCGGCTTTATCTCGATCGGGTTCCTCAACGCCATGGACAACCTGCTCGGGGCGCTGTACTCGTTTCCCGGTGGCTACCTTTCCGACCGGCTCGGCACGAAGCGCGCCCTGCTGGTGTTCAACATCGCGTCGATGATCGGCTTCTTGATCGTCGTGCTGGTTCCGACGTGGCAGGCGTTCCTGGGAGGCGCGGCCTTGTTTCTATCGTGGACCGCGATCTCGCTGCCCGCGACGATGGGTCTGGTCGCCAAGGTTCTGCCAAAGAACAAACGAGCGATGGGGGTTTCGCTGCACTCGTTGGTGCGGCGCGTGCCAATGGCGCTGGGGCCGGTGGTGGGCGGCGCATTCATCAAGGTATGGGGGGTCGAACAAGGCGTGCGGCTGGCTTTTATCGGGGCGTTGGTGATGGCCGTGATCGCGGCGATCCTACAACAGTTCCTGATTGAAGACGATGCACCGCACGAGAGAACCGAGGCGGAACACAACCCCTTGCGGCTGTGGCGGCACGTGAACGCCGATTTGAGACAGTTGCTGGTCGCTGACATCCTGGTGCGGTTTTGCGAGCAGATTCCGTATGCGTTCGTCGTGGTGTGGGCAGTGGGGACGGCCAGCGCGCCGGGGCCGGTGAGCGCGCTGCAGTTCGGCGTGCTGCGCACGGTCGAAATGGCGACGGCCATCCTGATCTATATTCCGGTGGCGTATCTGGCCGATCGCAGTCACAAGAAGCCGTTTGTCGTGATGACGTTCGTCTTCTTCACGTTTTTTCCGCTGCTGCTGCTGTATTCGCGGTCGTTCGGGATGTTGATCGTGGCGTTTGTGCTCCGCGGGTTGAAAGAATTCGGCGAACCGACCCGCAAGGCGCTGATCATGGATCTCGCTCCCGAGGACCGAAAGGCGGGCGTGTTCGGCCTCTATTACCTCATTCGCGACGTGATCGTGTCCATCGCGGCCCTCGGCGGAGCGTTTCTCTGGCAGGCGAGCCCGCGATGGAACCTGTTGTCGGCATTTGCGTTCGGCGCGCTCGGCACGATTTGGTTCGCGTTGCGCGGGCGCGACCTGGGCCGCGCATAGGGGTGAAGCGGCGCGGGACTTCCGAAGCTGGACAACATTTGGCCGGTCACAGTACAGTCCCGTCTGTGGCGACGGACCCAACGTACCTGCTCCGCACCTGCAAACTGTTTTCCGACCTCGACGAGCGCGAGCTTCGGGCGATCCAGCCGATCGCGCTACGCAAGGAGTATCGGAAGGGCCAGACCGTTTTCCGCGAGGGCGAGCTGTCTCGCAGTTTTTTTCTCATCGCCAGCGGGGCGGTGAAGATATTTCGGGTTGGCGCGGACGGACGCGAACGGGTGCTTCACGTGGTCGAAGCCGGCGAGTCGTTCGCCGAGGCGGCCATATTCATGGACGCATATCCCGCGACGGCGGAGGCGCTTGGTCCGAGCACCATCATTTCCATTGAGAAGAACGGGTTCCGCCAACTCCTGCTGCGCGACCCGCACCTCAGTTTCAAGATCATGGGCACACTGGTCGCCTGGCTCAGCCACATGCGTAATGCCCTGACCGATCTCACCCTCAAGGAAGTACCGGCCCGTTTCGCCAGTTATGTCCTCAGCCTGCCGGTCGAGCCCGGCCGCCCGATTTCCGTGACCATCAGCAAGACGACCATGGCCCAAATGCTCGGCACCACGAAAGAAACCTTCTCGCGTATGCTCGCGCGTCTGGCGAAGGGTCGCATCCTGACCTTTCGCGGTCGCCTCATCCGCGTCCAGAATCGGCAGCGCTTGGAAGCCATCGCGCGCGGCGGCGAGAAGATTTAGCGGCTCCAGGAAATCTTGCAGTCAGACCGGCGGGGGAGTTAGCATCTCAAAGTTGGATTACGCTTATGATGCAGAATCTATCATTGGGCAAGAGTCAACCCCACCTACGATTTTTCAATTCTTTGGTGCGGTGGTTTCTACTGTGCTTGGTCTTTGTCCGGTGCCTGCCCTCAAACGCAGAGGCGAGCGCTGGACGACCGGTCAAGGAGGGCGGTACGGCAGAGACTGCCGAGATTTGGGAATGGAAGCCGGAGGGAAGCAGCATTCATCTCGGTTGCCCAGTCAACTACCCAGGATGGACCTGGGCCGACGTGCCAAGTAATGTCGTTGCGTCAGCTTCCAAGATTTTGCGAGGAAAACCGTCCGGGTGGCAGGTGAACAACTACAGGGCGCGCGATAAAGCCGTTGTTCTGCTAAGAGACCGTCGCCGTCACTGCCGCATCTACCTCGCCCTTCCTGACAAATGGGTGTGGATCAACCAGCCGAAAGGCTTCCCTTATATCAACGATACGCTGGCGGACCTTTTCGCATCACCCTGTGAGCTGGAAGACCCTGTGAAACTGGGCGTTTACGTTGGATATGTCTCAGCCTTATTCAAAGGGCCATTCAGGATAGCGCTTACGAGTGGCTTCCTGGAATCTATGGAGCAAAAGGTCGAAAAACCGTCGGGAAAACTTGAGCCGATGCTGAACGATTTCCTTCAAGGAAGGGAGAAGGATCCCGAGGCCCTTCGTTCGCTATGCGCAGATCCCATGCTGCAGCTACAGGGCGACAGCTTTGAGATTCAATGCAATCTTATGACTGGCCATGGAGCTGTCGAAAGATGGACGCTGAAAGGCAAGCTCGGAAAGGCGGTAACGCTCACTGATATCGCGGTTGCAGAGATTCGTCGGGATGGAACGTTTTTTTGCCCTGAGGTGCCAAGGGACTAGCCACAACGTGGATTTGGCACAGGCGTTAACCTCTGACATTTGACAAAATCGGAGAAGTCGTGAGAGGCACGACGCGCAACATGGCCTCGGATTTCAACGGCAACACCGTGGCGCACCGTTACTAAGACCGTTCTTCCTAGCCGCGACTCCGGGTGAGGCTCTCGCCGGGGTCGGCAACCTGCTGCTGGTGGGCTATGTGGTCCACACCGCCACACAAGCCGCCATCTAACCAAATAAAATGCTGGCCGATACGCCCTTCGGGCGAATAGATGGAATTGTTGACCTGCGTCAATCGGCTTTTCTGGCGTCGGTGCTATCGTGCACGGTGTCAGAAAGGATGTAGCCGAACATGAAGCCGATCACAACTTCACTTGCGGTGGCAGGAATCATTGCGGTGGCGCACGCCGTCGCCGCTGCCCCGTTGCGGGAGCAGGCACAACTAACTTTCGCGCCGGATGTTCCGCCGCCGATTGGGAGGCGACCTCCGGCGATTGTGGAAGTGCACCTGACCAGCGGAGTGTTCACGAACCAGTTGAAGGGCGATGTGAAGTACGCCTACTGGTCGTTCAACGGGCATACGCCGGGACCGTTCATCCGCGCGCGGGAAGGCGACACGCTGGAACTCCACGTCGCCAATACTGACGACAGCGGCAAGCCGCACAACTGCGATTTGCACGCGGTGACGGGGCCGGGTGGCGGCGCGCCCGTGACCACCGTGGTGAAGGGCGAGGAGCGCGTGTCGTGGTTCAAGCTGCTGCAGCCCGGGTTGTACATTTATCACTGCGCTGCGCCGCCGGTGATGGACCACATCGCCAATGGGATGTACGGGATGATACTCGTCGAGCCGAAGCGCGGACTGCCGAAGGTGGACCGTGAATTCTACGTGATGCAAAGCGAGGTGTACACAAAGGACGCGCCGGAGGACGCCGAGTTTCTGGAGTATTCGCACGAGAAAGGCTTGCAGGAGCGTCCGACCTTCGTGGTTTTCAACGGTCGGGTCAACTCCTTGACCGGAAAGAACTCGCTCCGGGCCAGGGTGGGCGAGCGCGTCCGCATCTACTTCGGCGACGCCGGCCCGAACCTGATCTCGTCGTTTCACGTCATCGGCACAATCTTTGACAGGGTCTATCGGGAAGGCGATTTGATCAGTATGCCGGCGCGGTCCGTGCAGACGACGTTGGTGCCCTCCGGCGGCGCGACGGTGGTGGAGTTTGACGCGAAAGTGCCCGGTACATACACGCTGGTCGATCACGCCATTTTCCGCATCGAACAGGGTGCGGTGGGTTATCTCGAAGTCGGCGGCAACCCTCAGTGCAGTATTTATCACTCCGACACAGACCCTGTGCGTTGCAAGGGTTGCCTGGTGCATCCATGAATACCACGACGGAATCCAATCCGGCGGAACCGATCCAGTACTCGATGCTGGTGTCCGAGATCAACCGGGTCTATCCGCAATGTCGACCAGTGTTTGAGAAGTATGGAATCGCGGGATGCGGTGGCGAATATGGCCCGACGGAGCCGTTGTTCATTTTTGCCGCAGCCCATCGCGTGCCGTTACGCGAGTTCGTGGAGGAGCTGAACCGCGCGCAACGCGGCGAGTGGAAAGAGGAAGGATGGAAACGGGACACGGAACGCGCCGCGGAAGTGGAGGGCGAGTCTCTGCACAGGCGATTCGTCCTTGGCGCGTTCGTGGTCGCGCTGACGGCCGGTTTTGGCCTGGGCGTGGTGAATCTCACTCGGATCACACTCGCTCAATCGTATTTCGAAATCAGCGGCGTGCTGAAGCAGATTCACGGTCATGCGCAAATCTTCGGCTGGGTCGGATTGTTCATTATGGGCGTGGCGCTTCACGCGGTTCCACGAATGAAGATGCAACCCCTGCAATCGGTGCGCGCGGTGAAGTCGTGCTTCTGGCTGATGTTCCTCGGCGTGCTGACGCGGGTGATCGCCCAGCCGTTCGCGAGGCATCCGGCGATGGCGGCGGCGCTGTTCCTTTCGGGCACCATGGAACTCGTTGCGGTGGGATTGTTTGTGTGGATGATGGGGGCCACGGTGGCGCGGTCGGACCAGAAACGCGAGTCGTACGAGAAATTCATCTGGGCCAGCATGGCGTGGTTCGCGGTGCTGGCGGTTTGGAATTTCTGCATCGTGGCGCAAATGGCCCTGAAGCGATCCGTGGGCATTCCTGCGTTGCAGGATGCGCTGTGGATCCACGTGGCATTCTTCGGATTCATTGCCAACATGATCTTTGGCTTTTCGTTGCGCGTGTTGCCGCATTTTCTCGGACTGCGCGAACCCAGGACGACCGCGGCCAGCGTGGCATTCTGGTTGTGGAACGCCGCCATCTTCCTGCGATATCCGGTGGACCAACTGGCGTGGGCGGCATCCGCGTTGGAAGCGGCGGCGATTGTGTTGTTTGTCTGGGCGCTGGGCATTTTCGCGCGACGCCGCACCAGGATCGAAATCAAGGGTGTGGACAATTCGTTCGCGTGGTTCATCAAACTGGCTTACGCGTGGCTGCTGGTGGTCGCGTGGATCCCGTTCCACGCGGACGTATTTCGCCTGAGCGCCTCCGCCCGGCACACGATGGCGATCGGGTTCATCACCCCCATGATTTTCGGTGTGACCTATCGCGTCCTGCCAATCTTCAACGGTGTGAACCTCTGGAGCGGTCGTCTGATGCGCGCCTCGTTCTGGGCGTTGGCTGCGGGCAGCACGCTGGCATTTTCCATGGCGTTCAACAAAGTGTTCGAGACGGCGTGGAGCTATGCATGGTCGGAGGCGGCGGGCGTTCTCGTATTTGCCGCGTTGGTGATGTTCGCAATTAACATGGCCATGACGCTGCGGTCGAAAGCGGAAAAGTTTGCCCGCGGATCCGTGGTGAAACTGACCACACGAATCGCTGAATTGCTGGAGATTCATCCCGAAGTTCGGCCGGTGCTGATCCACGGCGGGCTGGCGGGCTTGGCGGCGATGCAGCACGATCCGCCACGGTTCGTGACCATCGAATTCGCGGCGCGGCGACACGGCATTGATCCACAACCATTGATCAAAGTGTTGAACGAAGAGATTCAAAGGAGAAAATGAAATGAGTTTGCTTAAGACCATCCGGGAGAAGTTTGCGGCGCGACGCGAAGCCGGTTGCGGCTGCGGCTGCGGGAAATCGGCGACGACAGCCACGCCGGTGAAGATCACCAAGGACATGATCGTGCGCGAGGTGGCGGATCGCTGGCCGCAAACCGTCGCCGTTTTCGGCAAGCACAAGGTGGATTTTTGCTGCGGTGGCGCGCATTCCATCGAACAGACCGCCCGGGCCCGTGGCTGTAAGGACATCGACGCACTCGTCGCCGATTTGAATCGCGCGATTGAATCATGACTGGCGCACTCAGGTAATTCGTGGGGCGGATCCGCTTTCGTTTTGACCCCGGGAGAAGTTGTCGTAATTTGTGAACGGCAACGGCGGTCGCGTTAAGAATACCCCTGTAATTCGCGTCGGTCGTTTCTCGGGATTGCGTCATGCAAGGATTATCAAATTCGAATGGGCCCATCGAGATGCCGGGAGGTCAGACGGCGGATTTCCGGCTCGGATTGATTTCCGTGCTGGCCGGCGGCATCGGCATTGGCGGGGGGTTGATCGCGTATCTGTTACTCAAGCTGATCGGCCTGTTTACCAACCTGTTCTTCTTTGGCCGGCTCTCCGCTGCGTTCACGAGCCCGGCCGGGAACCACCTCGGCCTGTGGGTAATTTTGTTGCCGGCGGCAGGCGGGATTGTGGTCGGGTTGATGGCCAAGTATGGCACGTCGAAGATTAAGGGACACGGCATTCCCGAGGCGATGGAAGCAGTGTTGACGAGCCGCAGCCGGATTCACCCGAAGGTCGCCATTCTCAAACCACTCTCGGTGGCGGTGGCCATCGGGACGGGTGGGCCATTCGGCGCGGAAGGGCCGATCATTCAGACGGGAGGAGCGGTCGGATCATTGGTCGGGCAATTGGTCAACATGACGGCGGTCGAGCGCAAGGTATTGCTGGCGTGCGGCGCC
>Ga0116126_1000173_pt1 | contig 53610 bp, 47 predicted proteins | sample June2015DPH_16_5_FD_89730 | JGI IMG/M metagenome (GOLD analysis project Ga0116126, IMG submission 89730) | Peatland microbial communities from SPRUCE experiment site at the Marcell Experimental Forest, Minnesota, USA - June2015DPH_16_40 | ecosystem: Environmental > Terrestrial > Soil > Wetlands...
AATCTACAAACCATGCTCTCAGGCATCAGGTGAAACACAGATTCACTCTTCCCTTTTACCCCGGTGTCCCAAAGTATTTTATACCATACGATAAATTATAAGAACACAAGGTGAAAGCGATAACCGAGCGGTACTTAATTGGACAATATCTGCAAAATCAAATATAGATCACTGGATATGAGTAAAAATATTCTTCTGATCAACCCCTGGATTCACGATTTTGCGGCCTACGATTTTTGGCTAAAACCGCTGGGACTGCTATATTTAGGCGGCCTTTTGCGCCAAAACGGCCACCAGGTTCATTTTATCGATTGTCTTGACCCATATCACCCCGCAATGCTTAAAGAAGGTCGCAAACAGCCACAACGCCATGCCTACGGACGGGGCAAATTCTTCCGTGAGGTGATTCCCAAACCCGACAGCCTAAAAATGATCCCCAAAAATTATTGCCGCTATGGAATTCTGCCGGAAATATTTCGCGAGGAACTCAAAAATCATCAAGATACGGACATCGTTTTAATCACTTCGATGATGACTTACTGGTATACCGGAGTTTTTGAAGCCATTAAAATAATCAAGGAAGTATTGCCTAAAATCCCCATTGTGCTGGGCGGCAAATACGCAACACTCTGTTCGGAACATGCGACAAAATATTCCGGCGCTGATTTTGTAATTTCCGGCGCGGGAGAAAAGCAAGTTCTTCAGCTACTGCAAGATTTATTTGGCGAAGAACCATCATTTATGCCCGATAGCGAAAACCTTGATTCCTTTCCCTACCCCGCTTTCTACTTAATCCGCAAAATCGACCAACTGCCCATTACCACTTCACGCGGCTGTCCTTACCGTTGTAGTTATTGTTCCTCACACATACTCAATGACAAATTTCGGCGGCGCGATCCGGTAAAGGTTGCGGACGAAATCGAACACTGGCAAAAAAAATTCGGCATAAAGAATTTCAGCTTTTATGACGACGCCCTGCTTGTTGAACCTAACAAAATGATTATTCCGCTGCTTAATGAACTTCAAAAACGAAACCTATCCTGTCAGTTCCACTGTCCTAACGGATTGCATTTGCGGGAAATCAATCAAGAGTTGAGCGAATTGCTTTTTCAGTCCGGGTTTAAGACTATTCGCTTTGGGTTTGAAACATCCGACTTCCAGAGGCAGAGGCAAACCGGTGGAAAAGTCAAAAATGAGGAATTGCTAAATGGCGTGCGTTATTTAAAAAAAGCAGGCTATAAAACAGGCGATATAGGAATTTATCTTCTCTGCGGCCTGCCCAATCAGAGCGCCGCGGAAGTGAGGGAAAGTATTGATTTTGTTCATAAATGCGGCGCTAAACCAGTGCTTGCCGAATATTCGCCCATCCCCGGCACAAAAATGTGGCCCGAAGCCGTGAGTGCTTCCCCCTTTGACATTCGGCACGAACCGCTATATCTTAACAATTCATTGCTTCCCTGCCGGAGTGATGAATTTAGTGTTGCCGCATATACGGAACTGAAGGCGGCACTACGGGGAAAGCAGACTGAGGCGGTTTAAATGACAACGGTTTTGATCTGGATTAAAAATTCACTGATTTTGATGCTTTCGTTGGTTTTTTTAACTATCGGCATCAACACGCTGTGGGGTTCTTTCTCTCTGAATAATCCTTATGAATTCTTGATGTATTTTTTTTCCGCTTCCCTTTTAATTTTAGTTTGTATTGTGGGGATCATCTACTTTGTCTTTCGCTTTTTCCCCAACAAACAACAAGATGGAATTGATGAAGATGAAGCAAAATAATACCTACGGCAACAAATTGTTTTTTATACCGGCCATTATTCTTTGCCTTGCCGCCAGTGCTTTCGCTTTTGATCTGGAAAAAAATGTTGTTAAAGCAAAGCTGAAAAACGGCTTAACGGTTTTAATGCTCGAGCGGCATTTAAGTCCGACTGTTTCTCTCTACATTCGGCATCGTGTCGGCGCCGCGGATGAAGCGGATGGTGAAAGCGGCGCCGCTCATCTTTTAGAGCATATGATGTTCAAAGGCACCACAACCATCGGCGCCAAAAATTACACCCTCGAAAAAAAGATTCTGGATGCGATTGAAAAAACAGGCACAACCCTGGATAAAGAAAAACTAAAAGGCCAACTGGCCGATCCAAAAATTATTCAAGAGCTATCCGCAAAGCTAAAAAAACTACACGATCAACAAAAAAAATATTTCATCCCCAGTGAGCTTGACCGCCTCTACACTCAAAACGGCGGATTGGATATGAACGCCTCCACCGGCCAGGATGTGACTACGTATCAGGTGAGCCTCCCCGCCAACAAAATCGAGCTCTGGGCAAGAATTGAAGCTGATCGCCTCATCAATCCGGTCTTTCGCGAGTTTTACACGGAGCGCGATGTGGTGATGGAAGAAAGAAGGCAGCGCGTCGAAGCCGATCCCGACGGTAAATTATACGAACAATTTTTAAGCGCCGCTTATAAAATACATCCCTACGGAAGGCCGGTACTGGGCTGGACTCAGGATATAATGAATTTAAGCCCGGACGCGGTAAAGAAAATCTTTGCTCAATATAGAGCGCCGGAAAGCATTGTGATCGCTGTGGTCGGCGATATTAACCCTCAAGAAACATTAAAATTGATTGAAAAATATTTCGGCCGGATTCCCGCGAACAGTAAAAAGAAAAATGTGATCCCAGCGGAGCCTCCGCAAACCGAAGAAAGAAAAGTGGAAGTGCTCTTCGATGCCAATCCGATGATGATTATCGGCTATCACAAACCCACAGCTCCTGCCTACGATGACTACGTTTTCGACGTTCTGGAAACAATCCTGACCACAGGCAGAACAAGCAGATTATATAATTTACTGGTAACGGAAATGGGTATCGCCGAAAGCGTGAGCGCTTCCAACGGCACACCGGCAACAAGGTATCCCAACCTTTTTACAATATTTGCTAAACCCCGCTTCCCTCATACAAATACGGAACTCGAAGATGTTATTCTTCGCGAAATAGAAAAAATTAAAACTCAAGCGATTTCGGATTCCGAATTAGCCAAAGCCAAAAATCAGATGAAGATGGATTACATTACCAACCTCGACTCTAACTCCAAAATCGCCTCTGTTCTATCCTATTATGAAGTATTGCTGGGCGATTACAGATATTTTTCCAATTATCTAAACATCATTGATAAGGTTTCGGCTGCCGATATTCAAAGGGCGGCAAAACTTTATCTGAATAAAGAAAACCGCACAATCGCCGTATTAGACAGAAAAAAGGACTAAAGGTTGGCTTTTATGACCGGAAAAATCATTAATCTATCGAGAAAATTAACCTTCTTACTGCTCATTTTGTTCCTCTTGGCAGGAGGCACTGCGTCCGCAGCCTTAGCGGCCGATAGCCATTTCCCCAATCCGGACAAAATTAATTACCCGCCGCTGAAATTTAATTTGCCGCAAACCCAGCGCGTGGTTCTGGAAAACGGCATTGTCCTTTATATTCTGGAAGATCACGAATTGCCCATTGTTAACATCAACGCCGTCATCAAAACCGGAACAATCTATGACCCGGAAGACAAAGAAGGTGTTGCCGAATTAACTGCCTATGTGATGAGAACCGGAGGCACGGCAGAGTTAAATAGCGAGGAGGTCGACAGCCAATTCGATTTTCTGGTTGCTTCCGCGGCGATTAACATGTCCATGGAATCGGCTGATGTTGATTTTTCCGTTTTAAACAAAAACCTGGACCAGGGGCTTGATCTTCTGGCGCAAATACTTACTGCGCCCGCTTTTGAACAAAAGAAGCTGGAACTGGCCAAAGAATTAAAGAAGGAAGATTTACGAAGACTAAAAGACGAGCCGCAAAGGCTTGCTTTCCGGGAATTCAATCGCCTTATCTACAGCGGCGACCCGCGCGGCCGCTTCCCTTCCCATAAATCGCTGGCAAATATCGACCGTGAAGATTTAATCAGATTTCACCACCGTTTTTTCCAGCCCAATAATATTATGTTTGCCGTAACCGGAGATATAACCAAAGAACAAGCGATATATAAATTAAGACATTACTTTGGAAATTGGAAGGCCGAAAGCACACCTATCCAGACGGCTCTGCCGCCCCAAAATTCCAATGCAGGGCTTTATTACCTCGACAAAGAAATCCCTCAATCCACAATCATCAGCGGCCAATTTGCCGTAAGTAAAACCGATCCTGATTTTTACGCCTTTACTGTTCTCGATTTTATTGCCGGCAGCGGCGGTTTCGCCTCACGAATTTTCAACGCCGTGCGCAATAATGAAGGCCTTGCCTACAGCGCCGGGAGCTTTTACCGAGCCAGACCAAAGTATGGGGTTTTTGGCACTTATGCCTTTACGAAAACATCCACAACGCTGAAAACCCTTTCGTTGATTAATTCCGTGCTGGATAATATTAAATCCAACACTCTAACCGGAAAAGAACTCACCTGGGCCAAAACATCAATCAATAACGGCTTTATTTTTTCTTTTACCAGCGCCGAAAAGATTGCGGAACAGCAAATGAAAATTGAATATGAAAAATTACCGGCAGATTTTCTCGTGAATTACCGCAATAGAATAGAGAACGTTACTCTTAAAGATCTGAACAGAGTCGCCGCGAAATATCTGGATAAAACAAAAAACATCGTTCTGATTTTAGGCGACACCAAACAGTTCGACGAACCCTCAACCGAGACCCGACACCCTATTTTAATAACTCCCGAAGATTAGTTTTTCCATGAAAATATTTTTATGATCGATGCAGATAAATTTAAACGGATATCTCAGAGAATCGACTCCTACCGCGAGGCAATGATCGAACTGCAAACAGCTCTCAGCGCCGTTCCCGCCGTGGGACCGGAAAACGGCGGCGATGGCGAACTATTGAAGGCTAATCTATTAGAAAAACGCCTGCGAGAATTGGGCTTTAAAAATTTCCGGCACTATGACGCGGAAGATAAAAGCGCCCCCTCCGGCATCCGTCCGAATTTTATAACTACGATCGAAGGTAAAAACAAAACCGGATTTGTTTGGATTATAACTCATCTGGATATAGTACCTCCCGGAGAAATAAAACTTTGGACGAGCGATCCATATAAAGTTTATGTTAAAGACGGCTATATTTACGGCCGCGGCGTGGAAGACAATCAGCAGGATATGGTTGCTTCCATTTTTGCCGCCAAGGCGATTCTGGATGAAGGAATCACATCGGCTACGTCCATCGGCCTGGCTTTCGTTGCCGACGAGGAAACATCCAGCAAAATGGGCGCTGGCTTTTTGCTGGATCGCGCCGATCAGCCGTTTAAAAAAGATGATTTGATTGTTGTTCCCGATTCCGGAAACCGGGAAGGCTCATTAGTAGAAGTCGCCGAAAAAAGCATGCTCTGGCTTTCTTTTAAAACAACGGGGAAACAATGCCACGGAAGCAATCCGCAACTGGGCAATAACGCCTTTGTCGCGGCATCCTATCTGGTTACAAAACTAGGCTCATTAAAAAAATCTTTTCCCCAATCCGATCCACTTTTTGATCCTCCAGCCAGCACTTTTGAACCGACAAAAAAAGAAGCCAACGTCGCCAATATCAACACCATCCCCGGTGAAGATGTTTTTTATATGGATAGCCGCGTGCTTCCCGCTTATCAACTGCCGGACGTTATGGCGGCAATAAAAAAAATTGTCCGTGGAATCGAAAAGAAATTTAAAGTGCAAATCGAAATATCTCCGGTGCAATACCTGCAATCACCAAAACCGACCTCTCCTACCGCTCCCATTGTCCGGGCACTCACCGAAGCCATCGACACTGTTTACGGAATAAAAGCGTTTGCCGGCGGAGTTGGCGCCGGAACCCTTGCCGCTTATTTTCGTCAGAAGGCTTTTCCGGTTGCTGTTTGGTCTAAAAACAACCAGACAGCTCATCAGCCGGATGAAAACTGCTGCATCGATAACATGATGGGCAATGCCAAAGTCTTTGCCTATCTGTTTTTGCGGGAGTAAATTGGCTTGCTTTGGATAAAGCGAAGTGATAGAAGCTCTCGCTTAATTTTAGGGCAAAATAAGACTAACCATAACATGAGAGGTGGACAGCTATTTGGAGCAAACAACTAAAAGCACTTCCCTAGAGAAAATTTCTTTTGCCGATCACCATTTGCTGAAAAATCTTTGCGGTGAGCATGATAAGCATCTAAAACTTATCGAGAATCTGGAACCGGTCCGGATAAAGGCCTGGGGAAATTGTATTTCTATTGCCGGCAAAGAAGACAACGTTCGCAAGATTAGTGCTCTTTTGCAACAGCTCTATTCGATAATGGAGAAAGGGTGGCATATTCACACATCCGATATCGATTACGCTCATCGCATTCTTTCCCAAGACGTAACATTCGAATTAGCGCGTATATTTCTCGACACAGTTTTCATTTCTTCCAAAAAAAGGATAATTACTCCCAAAAGTATCGCGCAGAGTCTTTATATAGAATACATGAGACAGTTCGATATGGTTTTTGCCATCGGGCCTGCCGGAACGGGTAAAACATACCTGGCGATGGCCATGGCCGTATCTGCCTTACTGGAAAAGAAAGTCGAGCGTATAATTCTAGCCCGCCCCGCAGTGGAAGCAGGCGAGCGATTGGGATTTTTGCCGGGAGACCTGGCCGAAAAAGTGAATCCTTATCTGCGCCCCCTATATGACGCACTTTATGATATGATTGACCTGGAAAGAGCAGGCGCGCTGATCAACAAAGGATTGATCGAAGTCGCGCCTCTCGCTTTTATGCGCGGCAGAACTCTCAACGATTCTTTTGTCATTTTGGATGAGGCGCAAAATACCACCTCCGAGCAGATGAAAATGTTTTTAACAAGGCTCGGATTTGGCTCGCAAGCGGTAATTACCGGAGATGTTACGCAGGTTGACCTGCCCCAGGAAAGGGTTTCCGGATTGATCGAAGCGGAACATATCTTAAAAAAAATCGCCCGTATCCGCTTTGTTCATTTTTCGGAAATTGACGTTGTCCGCCACCCATTGGTTCAGGATGTCATCAAAGCCTACGCTCTCTTGGACAAAGAAAGAAAAGCTAACTCAAAAAAATAAATTTATGAACTTTATCGACTCGGCTTCAAGCAAAGCGGCGAATATTTTCAAAAAACTACTGAAAAGGTGTAATATTACTTTCGGTTTTCTGAAAAACAGCTCCTTCCAAAGATGGGCTAACGGTATTATTCTTTGCTTAATTTTAGCTTTGATCCTGGCACCCGAAATTCATTTTTCGACACCGAAATTCAAACAGGGAATGATCACAGCCAAGGATATTAAAGCAGACCGCGACTTCCTTGTCGAAGATCAAAAATCAACCGAAGACAAGAAAAATGATGCCGCGGGAAATGTCATCCCTGTTTATGACTACGACGGTAAAGTTGCCGGTAATATCAGAGCAAAGTTAATCAAAACTCTTTCATCCGCCGCTGAAGATTACAAAAGTGCCCTTAAGGAAAAACCGCCGGAAGCAAACACTATTGACATAAGTAAATCGCAAAAAGGCAAAAAGAGTCTGGAAGCTAATTTAGGCGTTCCCTTAAGCCCGGAAGAATTTTATATTTTAAAGGACCACAAGTTTTCTCCCGAACTACAGCAAAATCTTTCCCGTTTAATTTCTCCTTTCTATGAAAAAAAATACATAACTAATAGTATTTTCGGCAAACAAGAAAAGGAAAAAGGTATTATTCTAAGAAATATCAGTACTCAAACCGAACAAGAAATCAAAGATGTTTCCAAAATTTTAAATACTCAGGAAATAGATGCGGAGCTTCTCAAAAGAGTGAATGCTCTTTTTAACAGTGATGACTATTCCACGAGAAAGGTGATGGTTTCACTGGCCAAAAAATTAATTGAGCCGAATCTTACTTTTAATAAAGAAACGACAGAAAAGAATAAGCTTGCCGCCATGGAAGAAGTAAAGCCGGTACTTTTCCAGGTGCAAAAAAATGAAATGATCGTGCGGGAAGGAGAAAAAATCGGCTACCCCGAGCTAATCAAGTTAGAAGCTTTTTTTAAATCCACGGGAGACAATAAATTTTCCAGTTTTGCGGTACTGGCGGGAATTTTCTTTACGGCTCTCTTTCTTTCTTTAGTTTTGTACTTTTGGCGCACCAGAAACTGGCTTAAACCTTCAACCCGCTCTAATGTCGATTTGTTTGTTTTCGGACTTATTGTCCTAGCACAAATATTATTTATCAAGACAGGAATATTCATTTCGCTTGCCATCAATAAGGCCTTCCCATCCATATCAACCGATGCCTGTTATTTTGCCATACCCTTCGCCTGGGGAGCAATGATTATAGCCGTTTTGATTAACAGAAACGTAGCCATGATTCTCAGTGTCTTCATTTCTTTTTTGATTGCTTTTCTTTTTGATGAAAAAATTACTTTCCCTCTTTTCTGCTTTTTAGGATCGGTTGCCGCGTCTTATCATATTGTCCGTAGCCAGCAACGCTCGGCTTTCATAAGGATCGGTGTATTTTTGGGAATTATAAATATGGCCGCTGTCGTTTGCATAAATTTTCTGACCGGAAATTTATTGAATGATTTATTGTTGCGCCTCACTATGGGATTCGCTGGAGGGATTCTCACCGCAATACTGGTAGCGGGAATCACCCCCGTTTTTGAAAGCTTGTTCGGTTTTATAACAGATATCAGGCTGCTGGAACTGGCCAATCTTAATCAACCTCTTTTTCAAAGAATGATCATCGAAGCTCCCGGGACTTATCATCACAGTATCATCGTGGCCTCGCTGGTGGAAGCGGCCGGCGAAGCTATAGGCGCAAATTCTCTGCTGGCTAAAGTCAGCGCTTATTATCATGATATCGGTAAACTCACGAAACCGCAATACTTTATTGAAAATCAACCGAATAATGAAAACAGACACGACAAACTATCACCGAAAATGAGCAGTCTGGTTATAATTTCTCACGTAAAAGACGGATGTGAATTAGCGTCCAGTGTCAAATTGGGACAGCAAATTAGAAACATTATTCGCGAACACCACGGCACAAGCTTAGTCAGTTACTTTTACGACAAAGCCAAAAAGGATAAGGATATAGCAATACGTTCTTTGTCGGAAAGCGATTTCCGTTATCCCGGCCCGAAGCCGCAAACAAAAGAATCAGGTCTCGTCATGCTGGGGGATGTTATCGAAGCTTCATCACGCACTCTTCACGATCCGACACCGGCAAGAATCCATTCACTGGTGCGCGAAAGAATCGAACGTCTCTATACGGATGGACAGCTTGACGAATGCGAGTTGACTTTAAAAGATCTCAACACAATAGCGGAAACATTCACTCAAATTCTTACCGGAATTTTCCACCATCGCGTCGATTACCCCGAATATCCAAATAAAGAAGCAAACGGCAAAAAAGGAATCAATGAGCTTACAGATCCAAAACAATCAGAAAAAAATCAAGATAAATAGGCGCAAGATTCGCTCTGCGATCTTAAAAATCCTGAAGATTCTTGAATGTGCGGACAAAGAAATCAGCATTAATTTTGTCGACGATGCAAAAATAAAACAATTAAACAAACAATATCTGGGTAAAGACAGGGCAACCAACGTTCTTTCTTTTTCTTTGCGAGAAGATGAATACGGAAACATTAATCCCCAAGTTTTAGGTGACATTATTATTTCCGTCGAGGCAGCCCAAAAAGACGCCGTTTACGGCAATCTCACAGTCGATCAAGAAATCGATTTTCTCATTATTCACGGCCTCTTACATTTGTTGGGTTATGATCATGAAAATACGACTAAAAAAGAAACAAGCAAAATGCGAAAAAAAGAAAGGGAATTGTTTTATATCGCCTGCGGTGGCAGCGATATAAAGTTAATTTGATAAAGCCTCCCGCCTGCTTGCGCCTTTCTTCCCTTGACAGGTATTTTTATTTTTCTTATACATATCGCGGTCCAAAGCAAGTCGTTATTACTAAAAATATATACCAACTTATGAACCTGCAAAATTTGACTACTTACAGGAGGTAACAAACAATGGAGTTGTCTTTAAAGAATAAAGTTGTTCTGCTCACCGGAGCCAGCAGAGGAATCGGTCAGGCGGCGGCAATAGGTTTAGCCAAGGCCGGCGCCGACCTGGCCATAGCCAGCCGCAAACTTCCCGATTTGGAAAAAGTAGCGGCAGAAATAAAAAAATTGGGAAGGAAATGCGTGCCTATAGCCGCCCATGTCGGCAGGATAGAAGAAATAAACTCTCTGGTTAAAAAAGTCTTGGATGAGTTCGGGAAAATCGACATCCTGGTAAATAATGCCGCCACAAATCCCTCCATGGCTTCGGCTATGGACGTAGACGATCGTGCCTGGGATTCAATTATGAACCTGAACCTCAAGGGCTTGTTTTTCTTGAGTCAGGCAGTGGCCAGAATAATGAAGGAAAAAGGCGGAGGCAAAATTATAAACATTGCTTCTATCGCCGGAATTTCTCCCGATATATTGGCCGTTTACTCCATAAGTAAAGCGGGTGTGATCATGGCCACAAAGGTAATGGCCCAACAATGGGGTCAATATAATATCCGGGTTAACACCGTCGCCCCGGGCTTAACCAAAACCAAATTCAGCGAGGCACTTTGGGGGAACCCTGACATTCTTAATATCGCTATGAGCAGAACTCCTTTGGCGCGACCGGCAGAACCCGAGGAAATGGTCGGGGCCATCCTTTTTCTGGCTTCCGACGCATCCAGTTATGTGACGGGACAGGTTATTGCCGTAGACGGCGGGACTACCATATAAAACCGGTGCCGACGCATTTCAGCTTACAATTATTTTCTTAAAAAAAGGCTTGAAGTAAAATTGTCGATAAAGTATAATATAAACATGCGTGTGCAAAATGATTCAATCATATACTTTATCAAACACGGCGGAAGTTTATCTTTGCGCACTGTTATTGCGGTTTTAGCTTTTTTAGCTATTACACCTACAGAAACTGTATATGCCGATATTTACAAGTACGTTGATAATGAAGGTGTTCTGCATTTAACTAACGTGCCTTCAATTCCTAACGCCAAATATATTTTGATTCTTAGAGAAAAACGGATTCTTTTTCAGTCGGATATCGATGTAAAAAAATTCGATTACATAATTTCGAACGCTGCCAAAAAATTTAGAATTGACCGTGCCTTAATCAAGGCAATAATCAAAGCGGAATCCAACTTTAATCATGAAGCCATTTCACCGGTAGGAGCGCAGGGTTTAATGCAGCTAATGCCCGCAACGGCATACGCTCTTCAGGTTGAAGATGCTTTTCACCCCGAAAAAAATATCGAAGGTGGTACTCGTTATTTACGGTACCTTCTTAATACTTATAGGGGTAATTTAAAGCTTACTCTTGCCGCTTACAATGCCGGCGAGAGAGCTGTCGCCAAATATAATAATAACGTGCCCCCTTACCGGGAAACACAAAATTACGTAAGGCGCGTGCTGAGTTATTATAAAGACTTCAGCAAATAGTATATTTATTCGTGAAACTCCAATGTGCGAAGCTTAGCGGGGCAAGATAAATACTTCCAAAACTTGCTTTGGGATTCATGCCTGTGATTTTTTCTGTTTTTCGACATATAAATATTTTCTGAACTTAGCTAACTTTTTTTCTTTAATTCCTTTAATTTCCATTAATTGTTCAATATTTCGAAATCGGCCTAATTTACTGCGCAAATCCAATATTTTTTTTGCCGTTACTTCGCCAATGCCGCTTATCAAAAGCAAGGCGTCTTCATTAACTTTATTAATATCAAGCGGCATTCCCAGGGCAAGCCTTTTGTCAGCTTCTATCTTCGCCACAATAATATCATCTCCCCTTGAATCGGAATCAATCGTTATTTTCATCCCATCATCGAGCCGAAAGTCTTTAGCCGAAAATTCACCGATACCGGCTTTTTCCAACAGTTGGTGGGCGGAAGTTTCAGGACTAACGAAATAAATTTCACTTATCTGATTCTTGTCAACAACTTCTATCACGAGTGAACCATTAAATTGATCGGTAAAAAGAGGGGCTTTATAGCTGATGAACAAACGGTAAAAAAAACTAAAAAGAGGAATAATCGCCAACGTTATGCATATAGCGATTAGCCCCTTAATTTGACTTGCGGAAACAGTCATTGAATTATTTTTTCTTTTCCAGTCCGAAAGCATCATGAAGAACCATTACGGCAAGCTCCGTATGCTTTCTTTGGATAACACAGGAAATTTTAATTTCCGACGTGCTGATCATCATAATATTGACGCTTTCATTGGCTAGTGTGGTAAACATTTTCGCCGCAACACCGGAATGGCTGGCCATTCCTACACCGATTATGGATACCTTGGCTACTTGATCATCAACTTCGACTTTTTTCGCCCCTACCGATTTAGCCGTATTCTCGACTATTTTTTGCGCATCCTTCAAATCTTTCTTGGATACCGTAAAAGTAAGATCGGTAAATCCTTCCAGGCTGGCGTTTTGAATAATCATATCGACGATGATATTTTTATCCGACAAAGGCGTAAATAAAGCGGCTGCTATTCCCGGTTTATCCGGAACATGAACCACCGTAATTTTAGCTTGATCACGATCATAAGTTATACCTGAAACTATTTCTCTTTCCATATCCTTATCCTCCTTAGTCACAAGCGTTCCTCCTTCATCTGAAAACGTTGATTTTACATATACAGGAACATCATATTTTTTAGCCATCTCCACAGAACGGGGCTGCAAAACCTTGGCGCCTGTTATGGCCATTTCCAACATTTCATCATACGATATTTTATCCAGTCTCCGCGCTTTATTGCAGATATTGGGATCCGTTGTATAGACGCCGTCCACATCCGTATAAATGTCGCATCGATCCGCATTTAGAGCGGCGGCAAGAGCTACCGCGCTCGTGTCGGAACCGCCGCGCCCGAGAGTTGTAATATTATTGTCCTTGTCCACACCCTGAAAACCGGCAACAACAACAATACTTCCTCGCTTAAGTTCATTCTTGATTTCTTCCGTGTTAATCGACACGATTCGCGCTTTTTTATAGGCCTTATCGGTTATTATTTTAACTTGAAATCCCAAAAATGATCTTGCGCTGTAGCCCATGGAATTCAAAACAATGGAAAGCAGGGTTACTGTAACTTGCTCACCTGTGGATATTAAGGAGTCATACTCTCTTTCATCAGGCGAGTCAGAAGCCTTATGGGCCAGGGCGATGAGCCTGTCGGTTTCCCCGGCCATCGCCGATAAAACCACAACTATTTCATTGCCCGCTTTTTTTCCATTAATCACTTTTTGGGCCACATTTCTTATTTTATCGATATCTGCGACCGATGTTCCGCCGAATTTCTGAACAATTAAAGCCATCTTCGACTAACCTCCGTTTCCAGATCTATTGCCAATTCTTTCAATCTGCTTTTCAGTCCTTTGATCTTAATATTACGGATATTTTCATCAATATATTCAAAGCTTACGAAAAAAGTATCAACCGGAAGAACTGGAGCTATTTTTTCCGCCCATTCGATAACAACAACACCGCCTCTGGAAAAATATTCTTCATAACCTAAATCTTCGAACTCGGAATATCCATTCAGCCGGTAAACATCGAAATGGTAAAGATCGCACCTGGCCGGATATTCATTAATCAAAGTAAAAGTCGGGCTGGTAATTTGATAGCTTTCGCTTACTCCCAGACCGCGGGCTATACCGCCGGCAAAACAGGTTTTCCCCGAACCAAGCTCACCGGATAGCGCCAGAATATCGCCTTCCCTTAACTGGCCGCTAAGAAGACGTGCTATTTCCATTGTTTGTTTTGCACTCTGAGATATTATTTCAATTGTTGCTTTTTCCCTGTTCATTTAAGATGACAGTAATCCGGCACTTATTTTTTTTCCAATACAATGAAAGCAGTAGCGTATTTTTTTGTATGTGTCAAACTCAAGTGAATCTTTGTAATTTTCTCTTTTTCCGTTTGAGCTTTTGCCCCGCCCCATAAGACAAGATCAGGCTTCCCTTTTTCGTCATGGACAACTTCTATTTCTCTTAACTTTGCGCCCCTACCCAGTCCAATGCCTAAAGCTTTTAAAAAAGATTCTTTGGCCGCAAATCTTGCCGCATAATGTACTGAAGCTTGAATATGTTTGTTACAATATTCAACTTCTCTATCGGAAAAGATTCTTTGCAAAAATTTTTGACCCCATTTTCCGATGATCTTTTCGATACGGCCGTTTTCCACCAAATCTATGCCAATTCCATAAACCATCATATTCCTTTTACGCGTGAACAATCGCATCAGTAATTGCAACAACTTTTTTCATTGCGGCAACATCATGCACCCGGACAATATGGCATCCATTCATTATTGACGCGGCAACAGTCGCCGCCGTTCCCTCAATTCTTTCGCCAGGTTCTCCGCCGGTTACTTTGCCGATAAAAGATTTTCGGGAGGTCCCGACCATTACCGGCATCCCCAACCCCTTCAATTCGTAAAGGTTTTTAATAATTTTATAATTGTCTTCCCGTGTTTTCCCAAAACCAATTCCCGGATCGATAACCAGACAATCTTTTTCTATACCTGCCTTTACGGTCTTTTCACTGCTTTTTTTCAGATAAGCTATAATTTCCCCCATTATATCAGCGTATACCAAATTGCCTTTTTGCATATTTTGCGGCGTTCCCCGCATATGCATAAGAACCACAGCGGCTCCTGTTTCTTTGATGGTTTTGGCCATTTTTTTATCGCCATTGAGTGCGCTTATATCATTGACTATTTCTGCGCCTGCGGCAATAGCCTTCCTGGCGACTTGCGCTTTTTTTGTATCAATGGATATGGGAACTTTTACCTGTTTGACCAAGCTCTCAATTACAGGAAGGACTCTCTTTAATTCAACTGCGGCCTCAACAGACACAGCTCCGGGACGTGTCGATTCTCCCCCGATATCAATGATATCCGCGCCTTGGGCCACCATTTGCAATCCATATTCAACTGCTTTTTGCTGAGAGTAAAAAAGCCCGCCATCAGAAAATGAATCGGGCGTAACATTTAAGATGCCCATAATCAGAGTTTTATTGCCTAAAGTAAGTTTGCGCCGGGATGTTTTCCAGATATATTCGTTTCTGCTGATATTTACCAATATTTCGGACATGTCGCGAGCGATTAAACTTAAACCAAAAGGCTGTTTTTCGATTTTTTTCGCCAGGGCCGAATTTTGCTTTATCGTGCCCATGATTAAAATATCGCTTACAGGAACACTGCAAGATACGCTTCCCCGGACGACGGCAGCGTCTCCGCCAATTGATAACATCTCTTGTTTTATGATATTGGCTATTTTACACGGCTGATTTTCAATTAAAATATTGACGTTTATTGTTTTTGACGCCATGGCGTTAATGCCATAGGGATCAACACCGATTTTTTTGAATATCGCTACAGCTTCTTCCAAGTTTTTTATTTTAATTATTTTCACAAGATAATACCGTTATCAAATTAAACGTAAATATTTGTTTCAGACAAGTTATAAAAGATATGATTAAGACAATATTTTCGAATCGGCCGGTTGTGCATCAGGCAGAGCGCTGCCAATCAAAGCATCTATTTCCGCTGTGTTTAAAACTTCTTTTTCCAGTAGTTCCATGGCTATCTTGTGCAGTATTTCAATATGGTCGGTGAGAAGCTTTTTTGCTTTTTCATAGTTTCGTGTGACAATAGATACAACTTCCGCATCAATATTCTTTGCCGTTTCTTCGCTGTAATCCTTGTGTGTGGCAAATTCGCGCCCCAAAAAGATTTGCTCTTCTTTTTTCCCGTAACTTAGCGGCCCCATTTTATCGCTCATACCCCATTCACAGACCATTTTCCTGGCTAGATTGGTCGCCCGTTCAATATCATTGCCCGCGCCCGTGGTAAAATCATGCAAAATTATTTCTTCAGCAGCTCGGCCGCCCAATAAAATCGCAATGTTATTATCTAAATATTCACGGGGATAGGTATGCTTTTCGTCAATCGGTAACTGCTGTGTCAAACCCAATGCTCTGCCCCGGGGAATGATCGTAACTTTATGGATCGGATCGGTTCCCGGTATCAAACGCGCTACCAAGGTATGGCCTGATTCATGATAAGAGGTGTTGCGCTTCTCTTCATCGCTAATCACCATGCTTTTTCTTTCCGTTCCCATTAAAATTTTATCCTTAGCGAACTCGAAATCGCTCATATTGACTTTTTCTTTATTATCCCGGGCGGCATTGAGCACTGCTTCGTTAATAAGGTTTTCAATATCGGCTCCGGAAGTTCCCGGAGTTCCACGAGCCAAAACCGCAAAATCAACATCTTCCGCAATCGGTGCTTTGCGGGCATGAACTTCAAATATTTTTTCTCTGCCTTTTATATCCGGAAGCGGCACGACAACCTGCCTGTCAAACCTGCCCGGGCGCAACAATGCCGGATCAAGAACGTCGGGACGGTTGGTAGCGGAAATAAGTATCACGCCTTCATTGGATTCAAAGCCGTCCATTTCCACAAGCAGCTGATTAAGGGTCTGCTCTCTTTCATCATGCCCTCCCCCCAGACCTGCGCCGCGATGGCGGCCGACGGCATCAATTTCATCGATAAATATTATGCAGGGTGCGTTCTTTTTTGCCTGGCCGAACAAATCGCGGACGCGGGAAGCGCCCACACCGACGAACATTTCCACAAAATCGGAACCACTGATGCTCAAAAACGGCACTTCCGCTTCGCCGGCAATTGCCCGGGCTAAAAGTGTTTTGCCTGTTCCGGGCGGGCCAATGAGCAACAATCCTTTAGGAATTCTTCCGCCCAGCCTGGTGTATTTTTTAGGATCCTTTAAAAAATCAATAACTTCCTCTAACTCCGCCTTGGCTTCATCAATACCGGCAACATCGGCAAAGGTAACTTTTTTCGACTTATCGGTAATTAAACGCGCCCTGCTTTTACCGAAGGACATTGCTTTACCGCCGCCGGCCTGCATCTGGCGCATGAAAAAAATCCAGACACCGATGAGCAGAATCATCGGAAACCAGGAAACTAAAACAGTTACATACCAGGGTGAATCTTCCGGCGGTTTGGCGGTAATTTTCACGCCTTTTTCTCTAAATTGTGTCACCAGTTTATCGTCTTTAGGAGCGTATGTTTTAAAAATATTCCCGTTATTCAGCTTACCGGTAATATTTTCCCCCTGGATGGTCACTTCACTAATCTCCCCTTTATCCAGATAAGAGAGCATTTCACTATAAATTAAGTCTTTTTGCCCTGTTTTTGGCTGATTAAAAAGTTGCCAAACAAGCAAAAAAACGAGCAGTAAAGTAAGTATAAGAGCAATATTTTTTTGTGACTGATTCAAGATTTTTCCCCTTAAGATCGATTATCCGAACTGATACTTATAATAATATCCAATTTAACTCAAATAATTTCTGCTGATCCCATAAAACCATGCTGGGATTAACCTAATGCTTTTTTAGGAGTCAGTAATTTCCAACTCCAGAACATTTTTCGTCTCCTTGGTTATTTTAACCCGGTCGTTTAAGTGCATTTTTTCAATCCAAACTACGGAAATCTGATCAGCAATCAGCATAATTTCATCGCGCTCGTTTCTCGGAATTTTACGGTCAATAAAAAATGTTTTTATTTTTTCCCGGCCCTTCATACCCAGGGGCTGAAACCAATCTCCATCTCTTCTATTGCGCAATATCAAAGGCAGACTAATCTTCCCCAAATCCATATAAACTTTATTTTCACTTCCCCGATCAATATAATCTCTATTTGTAGTTTGTAAACGGATAGTCAGGTTTCTAGCCTGAATATTAATAGAGCCGGGAATTTTCATAGAATATTCATATTCTATGCGTTTTGGGCAGGCCTTCTTTCTTTCCAGAATTAAATTGTCATATTCGCGCCTTGCGGCAATATCCGCAGGAAGAGAAATTCTTTTCCCCGATTCTTTCCCTTGTGCCAAATTTTCCAAAGATTTTATATGGATAAAAGAAAATCCGTTTTTTTCTGGATTTAGACTTTCCAAGAGAGCCTTAAAAAATCTCAACCGTATGGCCAGGGGTAGTTTGTTTATATAGGCGATGTTTAGTGAAATTAGATTTTTCTGTCTTTGAATATAGGGGGAATCCATCGCTGCCAAGACATATTGCCTGATGAATTCATCTTCGTTGCGCAGTATTTCCGCCGTTTGCGCCAGCTTTTCCTCAATTTTAGGATTAAACTTTTCTTTTATATAAGGAATCAATTCCCCGCGAATTTTATTGCGCAGATATTGTTTGCTTTCGTTGGAACTATCCTGACGATATTGTATTCCTGCCGCATTTAAAAAAGAAATAATTTCCAGGCGGGATACTTCAATCAACGGACGGATAAATTTTCCGTCCCGCATGGGCAAAATACCTCTGAGGCCTTCCAAACCGCTGCCGCGCAATAGATTAAGCAAAACAGTTTCCGCTTGATCCTGCAAATTATGTCCTAAAGCGATTTTTTTCGCCCGCTGCTCTTGGGCAACTTTATTTAAGAAGCTATACCTTTGACGCCGGTAATAATCCTCCGGTGAAACACCCTTGGCCACTCCGGTTTTATCTATTTTGTGTGCAACAAAAGCCACCCCTATTTTTTCCGACAACTCGCGGGAATATTTTTCGTCTTCATTTGATTCCTCTGCGCGCAATCCGTGATTGATATGTGCTGCTATCAAATTAAATCCAATTTCCTCGGCAATTTGGGTAAGAATTACTAAAAGCGCCGTAGAATCCGGGCCACCGGATAGAGCCACAACCACCCTATCGTCTTTAACGAGCAGATTATATTTTTCTATGGTTTGTTTAACTTTTTTAATCATATCTAGTCAAATAACAAATTGACTTCCAAAAGGCTATCGCAATAATAATCGGCTTTAAGACTCAGCAAGTCCCGCCTATTGCCCAGACCGTTTAAATAAGCACAGCTCAGTATCCCGGAATTCTTAGCGATAGCAATATCGTTAACACCATCGCCGATAACGACGGCCTTTTCTTTCGCTGTTCCATATTTATTCAATAAATAATCGATTAAACGCCGATCCGGTTTAAAAAAAGGCGTGGAATCCGCTCCAATTATTTCTGCAAAATAGTTTTCTATATTTAATCCATGGGCTATGGCCAGAGTGAATTTTAAGCGCTTATTCGTCAGGATAACTTTTAGCTTATCTTTAAAATTTTTTAAGACATCTTCGGCATGCGGGCAAAGCCGCGTATTGTCCAGAAGATGCTTAGTGTAATAATCACTAAAAATCAGAATCGCTTTTTCCCGGTATTTTAGATGATCCTGCCCCAACGCTTTTTCGATTAAATGGTTGATACCATCACCGACAAAGCTGATGATTTCTTCCTCCGATCTTTTTTCGAGATCCAGCGCGTTCAAAGTAAAATTTATTGCCTGAGCCAAATCAGTGCTACTGGAAATAAGGGTGCCATCGAAATCAAATATCATTAAATCTACTTTTTTCATCATACCTCTTGCGATGTATATAGCGAAGTGCCGCGACAAACACAAGTTTGTTTCCATAAAAATAGTTTGACTACATTCATGGCCTATGTTAATAAGAACGACACCGCTTGGATCCCTAACTATCGACTGAGACGGTATTAATTTATAACTAAACTGTCGAATAAAGGTCTTCCTTTTGCGGAAGGCCTTTTTTTGTTAATGAAACTCGCCGAAAACAAATGAAATGAAGTGTGAGGCGTTAGTTGAATTAATCCTGCCATACCCTAAAGGGTACACGTAGGCGGAGGGTATCATAGATACCCGTGATTTGGACGATGAGAAAAAAATATTCTAATAATTTTACCATAATTGGTTTAGGCATGGTGGGAACAGCCATTGGCTATTTGCTGAAAAAAGCCGGTTATGAAATTGCGGCTGTTTTCGACAAATCTCCCTCTGCTTTAAAGAGAGCTAAGCTTTATATCGGAAGCAAAGCTTTTAGCACGCCTCACGAAGCCCTGCATAAAGCTGATTTTATTTTAATTACTACCCCCGACGATATCATTTCTTCAGTTTGCCGGGAGATTGCCCTTTCTCCGGCAATAAAGGGGAAATTTGTTTTCCACATGAGCGGCGCCGGCGGACTTGATCTTCTGGAGGTGGCTAGGAAAGCCGGCGCGATCATTGCCAGTATTCATCCTTTGCAGAGTTTCTCTTCAGTTGATCAGGCCATACAAAATATCCCCGGAAGCTATTTTGGAATTACGGCGGATAAAAAAGCAGGAATGATTGCCAAAAAAATTGCCCGCGATTTGGGCGGTATTCCCTTCTTAATCTCCGATGAGCAAAAGCCACTATACCACGCCGCTGCCTGTTTCGCATCCAATTACTTAGTTTCTTTGATGAGTGTTGTTGAATCAATTTATCAGGTTATCGGCTTGGGCGAAAAAGAAGCAAAAAAAGCCTATCTGCCGCTGGTTTACGGCAGTCTTAGAAATATCGAACGCTCCGGTTCCATTCATGCGCTTACAGGTCCCATCGCCCGCGGAGATTTCGGAACGCTGCAAAAACACTTAGCAGCCATTAATGAAACTCTTCCCCAGTATTCTTCTTTGTACCGTTCTTTGGGATTGATAGCTCTCCAAGTCGCGCGACAAAAAGGCAGCCTGAACAAACGTCAGGCAAAGAAAATCAATGATCTTTTGAAAGGAGTTGTAAACAATGAGCAGTCCAAATAAAAGCAGCCGCAAGACCACGGCAGATATAAAAAAGATGAAGGCACAGGGAGAAAAAATAACCGTGCTAACAGCTTATGACTATGCCCTTTCTTCCCTACTGGATGAATGCAACATCGATATGATCCTGGTTGGCGACTCACTCGGGATGGTTGTTTTAGGTTATGATACTACTCTGCCTGTCACTATGGAAGATATGCTGCATCACACTAAAGCAGTCTCCCGGGGAGCGAGCAACTCCCTGATTATTGCCGATATGCCTTTTATGTCTTATCAAGTTTCCCCGCAATTAGCGCTTACCAATGCCGGCCGGTTTTTACAGGAAGCAGACGCCCAGGCGGTTAAATTAGAAGGCGGCAGAGAACAAGCCGAGACCGTGCAAAAAATCGTTGCGGCGGGAATTCCGGTTATGGCCCATCTGGGTTTAACTCCTCAATCCATTCATCAAATTGGCGGATTTAAGGTACAGGGGAAAAAAGAAGATTCGGCTCAAAGAATTATTGAAGACGCTAAGATTTTGGAAGAAGCAGGTGCTTTCTCGTTAGTCTTGGAATGTATCCCGGAAAAACTCGCTTACGAAATAACTAATTCTCTCACCATCCCCACTATTGGCATTGGCGCCGGTGCCAATTGCGACGGCCAGGTTCTCGTAATTAACGATATGCTCGGAATATATGATAGATTTACGCCTAAACACGTAAAAAAGTACGCTAATTTGAATTTAGAAATAAAAAAAGCGGTTAAAACCTATATTGCGGAGGTAAAAAACGGCGTTTTCCCCGATAGTGAGCACAGCTTCAAATAACTATCAGGGAAAAACATTAACCGAAATGTGCAATATCAATCCGCTTCTTATTTTTCAGCTTTTAGGCAAAGTTTATTGGCAATATTAACTTGGAGAAACTATTATCTTTGCATTTTCCCGTAACTTTTTTATAAGAGCCGTAAAAGCATCCGCTTGTTTTTGTTTTTCCAAATAGTCCGAAATTTTACTTTTAACTTCTTCCAAAGCTATTGTTTTTTTCGGATTGTGATCTAAAACCTGAATAATGTGATAGCCGTAATCCGTCGTTATAACCGGACCAATTACATTTTTTTCCTGCGAAAAGGCGGCATTTTCAAAAGGTTCTACCGTCTGCCCCTTGGTAATATTACCCAAATCACCGCCTTTTTCTTTGCTGGGGCAATCGGAATTTTTACGGGCGACTTCGGCAAAATCAGCGCCATCTAAAACTTGTTGGCGCAAATTTTCTATTTTTGCTTTCTTTTCCGCTTTTACCTTATCGTCGTCACCCTTGTTAATTAATACAAGGATATGACGAACGTGAACACTTTCCGGAACAGTAAACTTATCGGTGTTATCGCTATAAAATTTGCTTATTTCCTTTTGCGACGGCTTGGCATTATCACCTAGTTCCATAAGCACAATCTTTTTGACCTTGATGTCGGAAGCTAAGGCCTTATTAAGTTTTTCCATAGTTAAATTATTTTCTTTGAGAAAATCTGCGAACTTTTTATTCGCCGGAAGACTTGCCTTTATTTTGTTTATTGATTCATTAATTTCCTTTTCACTTGCTTCAATTTTTCTCTTTTCTATTTCATTTTCCAAAACCGTGCGGATGATGAAATTTTCCAAAAATTGCTTTTTAAAATTAGCTTTAACTTCTTTGGTTTTATCTTTGGGAATCTTGTCTTTATAAACTTTCATCAGCGCTTTTACATCTGTTTCCAACTGTGCTTTTTTTAAAACTTTCCCGTCAACGCTAACAGCTATATCGCCTGCTTGGGCTTGTTTAGCTATATCAGCCTGGGTAGCACTGGAAGTTTGAATCTGGTTTGTACCTACTGCCGGAACCGGATTTTCTTTCTTTTCTTTATTATCGCCGCAACCTGATACAAAAATAAATAAGATGAAAATCACTATCCAGCTTTTATTGATTATATTTTTCATTAAGTTCCTCCCCCAATTACCAATGACCATTTTTTAATTTAATGAATTTGTATATGTAAAATGTACATACCCGTCAAGAAGATTATCCTGAATTTTCGATTTTTATCTATCTTATCATCATGTTATTGTCCGTAAATATTGTAATATCTTCATTTGATCATCCAGTTCGGGAATTTTTACCTTTGAACTTAAATTAAGCTCGGTCATTCCCTGCAGGGAAAGAATACAGTTTAAAGCCACAAACATATTGATTTGAGGATAGACTTCGTAAGTAAGATAGTTAATTAATTTTAAAGTTTTAAAACCATCAAACCAATCATTAAAATGACGGATAAGCGTTTTTTCATTTTTTACATTGCGACGTATTTTTGACCAAGCAGCGGCAAAGCCGCAATTTTCCAGGAAAGTCCTAAGCTTAGGATGGATACGCTCAGCTTTCATCAAAAGCTCATATTCACCATAGTTATAAGGGTTTTTCATAAGTTCCAGCCAGTCGGCCAAGATGACAAATATTTGCGGATCATATAAAAGATATTCCTGCCCTTTACCGGAAAGGAATCTTTGCACTCGGCTACCCGTTCCAAAAGGAACTCGCGTGGAAGGGCGCGCCGAAGGATAAACGCATGTCTCTTTAATATAACCAATTTTGCCTATTTTGGCCAGTTTGCTGAGAAAATAAAAATCTTCCCCCGCCTCACGCTTGTTCATTCCTCTTACTTCCACATAAGCTTCCGTTGAGGTTATTATAGTTGAACCTATGGAATGGAACGCCCAGGGAGATTTGGCGTATTTTAATCCCAGCACAAAGTAGCGTAAAAATATTTCATAGCAGCAAATCGCCGCTTTTTCTTCATGATTTAAAGGCATTTGATGTTCATAAGATATGATTGCTGTTTTGACTTTTTGCGTAAAATACTTTTTTATTACAGACAAATAACTTTTTTGCACTAAAGTATCGGCATCAAGACTTAGAATTAAATGACGCTCGGCGGAACCGTTTCTCAGCAATTGCAAAGCCGCATCCATGCCGATTTTTCGCGCCATTCCCACGCCGCCGGCGTTTTGCGGTATTTCATAACCTTTCGACGAAGCGTCAATGTAACCGAGCTTTAATTTTGTTTCGGCCAATAATTGCAAAATGCGATTTAATCCCTCATTAGAGCCCGATCTTCTTAAAGGCTTTTTTTTCACCAATGCTTCCAGATAATTCATTGTGTCCAGATTGTTAGTTACCGCCGCCAAGGGCGAATCGCTCTTATTATTAATGACACACAAGATAAAAGAACTCTCCAATGATGAGGGTTCATTTTGCGCGATAGAAGCCAAAGTGGAAAAAAGCATTTCTCTTTCTGCGTAAGCAGGTATTACAACAACCTGAGAAATATTTTCCGTATCATTGGCAATTAAATTCCACTTTCCAGCTGTTGAATAATTTTGCAGATAAGTATCAATCAAAAAAGGTTTATTCATCGCAGGAATTTCATTACTGTTTTTTTCAATAAAGGATAGTTATTGGCTGGAATCCAGTTAATTACTATCCCCTTTTTCTCCATCCGCCGAAACCACGTCTCTTGTCTTTTGGCAAATTGATGAATGCTTGTATTTAATTTATTTATCATTTCGTCAAAAGCAATTTTGTTTTGCAGGTATTGAGAAATAAAACGATACTCCAAACCGAAGCTCTCCAATTTTTCCCAAATCAGTCCGGCTGAATGCAGGTTTTTTACTTCTTCAATCATCCCCTGCGCCAGCCTTTCTTTCAGCCGCGACGTAATACGTTGCCGCAATGCTGACCTTTCCCAGCTGATGCCCAGCACTACGGCATCGATTTCCGGTTTTACTTGTTGCTCTTCGCTTTTTATAGCCCGCGCTCTTTCAATCTCGATTGCCCGGATTAGTCTCCCCGGATCGTCAAGATCGGTCTTGTTGTGCAAACGTGGTTTTAACGCCTGGAGTATTTCTTGCAGTTGTTTTTTCGATTGGAGGCTTAATATTTTTCGCAATTCTTGATCAGGCGGGGCCTCGGGGATATTATATCCTGTCAGTACTGATTCCAAATAAAGACCTGTTCCTCCGACCATAATCGGCATAATTTTCTTCCGGCTGAGTTGGGTAAATATTTTATAGAATCTATTTTGGAACTCGAATAAGCTAAATTCGCTCTGAGGATCTATGATATCTACCAAGTGATAGGGAATTTTCCTGCCGCAAATAAGATACTGGTTTAAATCTTTGCCTGTACCGATATCCATGCCTTTATAAACCTGGCGGGAATCGGCAGAAATTATTTCTCCCTGCAAATCATAGGCAAGTTGAACTGCCAGTTGGGTCTTACCCGAGGCCGTCGGGCCCAAAATCACAATCAAATTTTTCGCCATATTTTACTATTGCCTTGAAATTATCGTTTTTTGCGTGTAAGCAACCAAAGTTCTACTTATACTTAATATACCATTTAATATTATTTCGCCAATATTGGCTATAGAAAAATGATTAAAAGACTTGATTTAGGCAATGAAGCAATTTTCCCGCTGATTTTGAAGATGAGCTGGCCGTCAATTGTAGCGATGATTGCCATGTCTATTTACAACTTCATTGATACTTTTTGGCTATCCCGGTTAAGTTCACAAGCTCTAGCCGCCCTTACTGTTTGCTTTCCTATTCAAATGATTTTTGCCGCGATTGGCGTCGGCACCGGCGTTGGTGCCGGTTCCTTTTCCGCTCGAATGTTTGGCGCCGGAAAATTTCTCCAAGCAAAACAAACTGCCGGACAAATATTTTTCCTGTCATTTTTCTTTGGGCTATTAATAATCATTCCTGTTCTCTTTTTCCACGATACTGTTCTTAACTTTTTTGGCGCTACAGATGAAATAATGCCGCTGTGCCGCGAATATCTTCTTGTTATCGTCTTTAGTTCCCCTTTTCTCTTTTTTTCGATGATGTCCAATAATTTACTTCGCGCGGAAGGAAGGCCTCTTCTATCAATGTTTGTCGTTTTAATTGCCTCCATTTCCAGCGCAATTCTTGATCCTTTATTAATTTTTGGAATTGGCCCCTTTGTGCGTTTAGGAATCAAAGGAGCTGCGCTGGCGGCAGTTATCGCGCAATTTATTGCCTTCATGTTTTCCCTGTATTTTATGCAATTAAAATCATCCAAATATGAACTTAGACGGGAATATCTTTTCCCTAATATTTCCATAATTCATTCGATTTATTCCACCGGGTTACCTTCTATTGTCGCTAATCTGATAATAAGCTTAGTTTTGGTTATTTATAACCATGTTCTAGCGGACTTCGGCTCTCGGGCTATTGCCGCGCTAGGTATTTGTTTCCGTGTTAATAGTCTGGTCACGATGATTTTATACGGCATAGGCTTCGGTTTAATGCCTATTGTTGCCTACAGTGAAGGCGCCAGACTTTATCAGCGGCTCCAACAATCGGTTTCCGTTGCCTTGAAAGCTTCTCTCTTGATTGCCGCGTTCTCTTCGATAATCTTAGAAATATTTGCTGAGTTTATTATTTCTCTTTTCTCTAATGATCCCGCGCTGACAGAGATTGCTGTACCGGCCTTACGCATTTACGTGTCGATTCTCGTTTTTGTAGCCCCGATACTAGTATATATAAATATGTTTATAGGGCTGGGCAAAGGAACTCTGGCTATGTTTTTACTTTTTTTCCGCGATACGGTTTTGCTTATTCCTTTATTGATTGTTTTATCTTCTCGGATTGGTCTTCTGGGCGCTTGGTTGGCGCTGCCCATATCTAACATCATATCTTTATGCTTAGTCTATTTTTGGGCTAAAAAAGAGCTGTGGCGTTTTAAAACCGCCTAGTGCTTTTCCATTTTTGGAAACTTTATTTACGGCGGGATAATGCGGCTGCAAGTTTAAGCGGTGACGTGATCTCTTGTGACCTTTAGGTTATTAGGTTATGCACTCTATTTCGAAAATTTGTTTCTCATTATCCCCCGTCGCTTCGCTCCTGGGATAATTCAACTAGCAGATATTTCTGTGCTGCGCTTGAAATATCTGAGTTTCATTAATTCGGCTTGCAAATTTCCATGTACTTCGTTTTGGAAATTTGAGCCTCATTAAAAAAAATGCCCCATTTGATGGGGCATTTTCAATTCAAAGTAAGTTTTTCATTTGTTGGAATTATTATAGCGGCTGAACATTTGTCGCGCTGGGACCTTTGTTGCCTTGTTCAATATCGAAGCGAATCCTTTGACCCTCATAAAGAGTCTTAAATCCGGTTCCTGCAATAGCGCTATAATGAACAAAAACATCTCCACCCTCGTCGTTTTCAATAAATCCAAAACCCTTCTTCTCGTTGAACCACTTTACTTTTCCTTCTGCCAAAGCTAAAACCCCCCTTTCAAATATTTGCTTCTCGCCGGATAAAAATCCTCGAGAAACTAAAAAAACCGCACGAATTCCATTTCTCACTTAAAGAATTCTTTGCGGTTAATTTTTTTCTTCAAAAAACTCAGCACTAACTACTTCCTGACAAAAGTCGCCCTTACAATCCATAATAATATTGCGACTTTCTTACGTTATTTGGAGCCGTAGCACTAATTTTATTCAAAATCAAGTTTTTTTTCACAATTTTTATTCGTGAAACTCCAATTCTAATGAAACTCAGATATTACAAACGCAGTGCAGTAATATCTGTAAGTTGAATTATCCCACGTGCGAAGCTAAGTGGGACGATATTGTAATGAGACCCAAGTTTCAGAAATAGAGTGCATAACCTAAAGGTCACGTCACCGCTGAAGCTTGCAGGTCGAATTATCCAGCGGGCGAAGCTTAGCCGGGCATTATACACGTGATTGTTTTTTTATTCAATTATGTACTTTCGTAAAACATTTATAAGCTCTTTTTCTTTGCCCAGATAAAAATGATCGGCTCCGGAAATCATCTCCAGTTTTGCCTGCATTTCCTTAATTTGTTTTTTTATAGCTTCCAGATCACAAAACTGATCTTGATCTCCACAGATAATTAAACCGATATTATCGGTTAATTTTGCCCAAGCGAAATCAAAATAATTATTGGGCGGCGAAACAAATACGCTGTCCGTGAAAATATTATTATTTCGCTCAATAACTTTCGACCCGACCCAGGAGCCAAAGGAATAACCGGCAAAAAATATCTTGGACATTCTCTTATTTATTAAATATTCGCGGGCGGAAAGAATATCCTCCATTTCCCCTCTTCCTTCATCATAAATACCCGTACTCCGGCCAATACCTCTGAAATTAAATCTCAATGTAGTAAAATTTTCGGCGGCGAATGCTTCCTGAATCGCTTCCACCACATTGTTCTGCATGGAGCCGCCCATAAGGGGATGCGGATGACAAATAATGACTCCTCGTTCCTCCGAATATTTATGCAATAATCCCTCGATTATCAGAGAATCATTTTTGATAAATATTCGCTCTTCCGGCATACTTCCTTCATTCAGATCGAACCGGTTAAATGACAGGCACAAAATCTTTCATCTTCAATTTGTGCAAGTACTGGCTCTTGTTCGGAACAAACCGCTCTCTTATAAGGACAACGGTTCTGAAAATTGCAGCCGCGATCATTTTCAGCTCCTGCTTCCCCTTTTATTGCCGCTATTCTTTTTTTATTTACCGGATCGCACCCGGGCAGGGCCGAAAGCAGCATACGCGTATACGGGTGAAACGGATGCTCATAAATCTCGCTCGCTCCCGCTAATTCAACAATCTGGCCTAAATACATAACGGCAATGCGATCGGACATATGACGTATTACATTAAGATCATGAGAAATAAACAAATAAGTCAGGCCAAAATCCTGTTTTAAATCTTTGAGCAAATTCAGAATCTGAGCCTGAATAGATACATCCAAAGCAGAAACAGGCTCATCGGCAATAATCAATTCGGGCTGGAGAACAAGCGCCCGCGCGATTCCGATGCGCTGTCTCTGTCCGCCGCTGAACTCATGCGGATAACGATTCGTCTGTTCTTTGTTCAGACCGACTTTCTCCATTAATTCGGCCACAGATTCCTGGCGCTGATTTTTATTGCCGACTTGATGTATGGTTAAAGGTTCTTTGATTATGCTTGCTGCCGATTTACGGGGGTTGAGAGACGAATAAGGATCCTGAAAGATTAATTGCACATTGCGGCGGTATGCCTTTAGGGCTTTTTTATCATATAAAAAAATATCTTCGCCTTTAAAATAAATATTACCGGAGGAAGGTTTTTCTAATACGGCTATCAGGCGAGCTAAGGTCGATTTCCCGCAACCAGATTCGCCGACCAAGCCCAATGTTTCTCCTTTGTATATTTGCAAACTAACATTATTTACGGCGGGAATAACTCTTTTTTGGGAATTCAATATCCCGCTGCCTAAACTATATTTTTTATATAATTTCTGAATTTCAATTAATGATGGGGGCATTTGGTATCTGTTAATTTAATTTTCCTTCTTTTTGTATGTCGGAAGATTTCCAGCACGCGACAAAATGGCCCCGTTCGATCTCATCTAACAGGGGTTCTTCTTGAGCGCAGTGGTTATCCGCATAAGAACACCTCTCATAGAAACGGCAGCCGGGCTCCAGATTGTATAAACTGGGAACAGAACCCGGAATGGTCTGAAGATATTTCTGCCGCTCTTTATCCGAATCAGCACAGCTTGCCGGAATCGAAGCGATCAAACCTTTGGTATAGGGGTGCAAGGGCTTGGCGAAAATTTGCCCGGCAGTCGTACTCTCCACAATTTTACCTGCATACATTACCGCAATTTTTTGGGCCTCCTGAGAAATAATGCCCAGATCATGCGTAATTAAGACAACCGTCATTTGATTTTTTTTCTTGAGCTCGGAAATCAGATCCAAAATTTGCGCCTGGATAGTAACATCAAGCGCGGTGGTAGGTTCATCGGCCAAAAGCAGCTGGGGATGGCAGGACATGGCCATCGCGATCATCACCCGCTGGCGCATCCCGCCGCTGAGCTGATGCGGGTAATCTCGCACCCGCTTTTCGGGATCGGGAATTCCCACTTCACGCAATTGCTCGCGAGCCAGCGCCATTGCTTCCTTCGCCGGAAGTTTTCTGTGCAGCCGGACAGCTTCCGCGATTTGTTCTCCGACGCGAAATACAGGGTTTAGTGAAGTCATTGGTTCCTGAAAGATCATGGCAATTTCACTGCCGCGTTTGGCGCGCATTTCTTCAGAAGACAGCGCTAATAAATTCGTGCCGGAAAATAACACTTTACCATTAATGATTTTGCCGTTTGCAGGGAGGAGCCGCATAATAGAAAGAGCGAGCACTGTTTTTCCACAACCGGATTCGCCGACAATCCCCAGTGTTTCACCGGAATTGATGCTTAACGATACTCCATCAACAGCCTTAATTCTTCCCCGGGCAGTATCAAATATCGTCACTAAATCTTTTATTTGCAAAAGCGGCGGCATAGACTATCCGTGAGACTCAAATTTCAAAAACGAAGTGCATTGAAATTTGTTAGTCGAACAATCCCGCCATACCCTAAAGGGCACACATAGGCGGAGGGTATAATAAATACACCGCCCCTTGGGGCGGTACACTAAACCAAAGCTTGCTCTAGGTTTCATACCCGTGGCTTCCCGGCGCGATTGCGTAAGAATTCAACCAGCAATCGAACAGTAACTCCCGATGCCCCTTTGGGGATATAATCTTTATCTTTGTCCGTCCAGGCCGGGCCGGCGATATCCAAATGCACCCAGGGAAAATCTCCCACAAATTTGCTTAAAAACGCCGCGGCGGTGATTGTACCGGCGGCGCGGCCGCCGCTGTTTTTATAATCGGCAATATCGCTTTTGATTTGCTCATGATATTTTTCCCACAAGGGCAATTCCCAAACAAGTTCGCCGGTCGCTTGGGCGGCCTTATTTACTTCACTTTTGAGTTTATCATCAGTGCCCAGCATGCCGATTACATCATCTCCCAGCGCGATGATACAGGCACCGGTAAGAGTGGCAACATCAATAATTGCCGCCGGCTTATATTTGGAAGCGTAGGTCAGCGCGTCGGCTAAAATCAGCCTGCCTTCGGCGTCAGTATTGATAACTTCAATCGTTTTCCCGGAATATGACTTTAAAATATCGCCCGGTTTATAAGCAGTGCCGCTGGGCATATTTTCCGTGGCGGGAATAAGCCCGACAATGTTGAGCGGCAAGCGCAGATCAGCGGATGCCATAATCGCACCCATTACCGCGGCTCCGCCGGACATATCCGATTTCATTTCATCCATTTTTTCGGCGGGCTTGATACAAATTCCTCCGCTGTCAAAAGTCAATCCTTTGCCCACCAGCACGATGGGCGCCGCGTTTTTTTTGCCGCCGGTATATTCCAGTATAATAAATTTTGGTTCCTGATTGCTTCCGGAGGCGACACCCAAGAGTGAATTCATCCCCAACTCCTTCATTTTAGCTTTATCCAGCACCTGGCAGGAAACATTTTTCCGGGTGGCAATTCCTTGCGCTTTTTTCGCGAGAATTGTCGGCGTCATTTCGTTTCCCGGGGCGGAAACCAGGTCGCGAGTAAAATATACGGCTTGTGTAATTACCTGTGCTTTTTTAATTGTGGCTGCGATCAGAGAAAAATCTTTTTCTTCAGCGATAATATTCAATTGTTCCATGTTCTTTAAATCTTCGCGGTCAACAGTTTTGAAAGGCGTGTATTGATAAAGCCCTAAAAGCGCTCCTTCCGCCACGGCTTGCGCAACTTTATCTTTGGCGTCGGGGATAAGATTTAAATCAATGTAAGCTGCCGCCTCTTTTATGTTTATACTTCGTAAATGCTGCATGGCTTTGGCCAAAGCGATGCGCAGTTTTTCCAGATTAAATTCGCTATATTTCCCCAAGCCAACAAGGGCGATTCTTTTTGCCGGCAGTAATCCTCTGGTATAAATTACCGATATTTGGGAGGGTTTTGCCTCAAAATCATGATTAGCAATCAATTCGCTGATTAATCCAGCGGTTTTTTGATCAATTTGCAGCGCCACTCCGGCCAATTTTTTGCTGTCTTCAAACAACGCTAAAATAATGGCCTGGCTTTTTGTTTCGGCAAGCTTCCCCTTCTGAACAGATATTTTCACCTCGATCCTCCTGTCTTGTTTCCCTAAAAAGTTTTAGTTATCAAATATGTCTGCGCGGAAGATAACATATAGCCCCAAAAAGTCAATCCCGCGACTTGGAATCCACCGGCTCCGGCCGCGATAGGAAAGCTCCGTGAGTCGCGGGAGGTCGCCTTGTTTTTTAGGGAGCCTCCGGCTCCTGCTCGGAGGGGGCTCCACTGATCAGGCGGCGCTCACGGGTATGAACCCCAAAGCAAGCTTTGGACCCAAATTTCATCCCAAGGAATGGGATATTGTCCCCCTGCTCATAAGGGATAATCCAGCTAACGAATTCCGATACATTCTGTTTCCGGAATTTGGGTCTCATTACCCTCCGCTTAGCGGGATTGTTCAACTTGCCAATTTCGATGCGCTTCGCTTTCGAAATTGGAGTTTCACGAATGAAAAATCGAGGAAATATGGGGGGATTTACTGCAATGTTATAGCGTTGCGGCGCAGGCAGACACTAATGTTCTTCTCGTTAGTCTTTAAAATGAAGATCAGGTAATTGATGTTTTTTTCTATCGCTTCGGCATAAAGATTTCTTTCGACGTTCCATCTTTCCCGGAAATGATTAACCATATGCCGGTTGACGTTGCCCAAATCTTTCTCCAAGCGGGTTTTGGTGATATAATAAAAATTAGTCGTTTTTTTCAAAAAATCAAGTTCGCTATCAAATCCGGAAACTTTGCCTTCGTCAAATTCATGGAAAAGGGGGATCAGTTTTTCCAGATAAAGCCGGTCGGCCATCTGCCCCAGCAAGTCCGCCGTCCCGAGAATTTGGCCGATAATCTCGATATTGGCCGAGGAAAAAGTAATTTTCTTAATGTCTATACTAAGGCCGGTGCAATTCAATATATCGTTAAAATTGTCCAAATCGTCATGGAAATAGTTTTCATGGGCGTAATAATCCTGCACAAACATTATGCTTCTTTTGATGTGCACGAGAGTGTATTTGGCGCCGGTTCCGGAATCATCGTCAGCTGTTTGAATATAGCCTGTATCGTGCATCAGCGCGCTGATTAAGCCCAGATTTATTTCCTTATCCGTAAATTTTACCCCCTGTAAATAAGCGCCGTGCAGGAGACGCGCCATGGCCAGCACAACCTGCATGGTGTGCCTTAAATCATGGTAATCGGTGTTGCATTTTTGAAATCCCGGATAATGACCGCGAAACAGCTTTTCCACATCGCGGAAAGCTTTATCCAAATACCGAAAATCAAATTGGGGATTAATCAGGGAGGTGGTAAATTTGACTTCTTTGATAATCGCGTTATTATCGCGAATGTCCAGTAGCTCCGAATAAACCTCTTTTGCATCAACCATAGAATAATCCCCAGAATTTGAATTTCTGAACAAATTGTATGATCGCCGGACGATTAGCTGAGACCTTTGAATAATTATTAATTTTTCACTGGAATCCTCGCCCCGTGAGCGCCGACTCCAATGACAAAATTCAAAGCTCTCTAACTAAATTTACTTTATTTTTCAACTATCACTGTCGGTTATTATTTGTCTATTAATTTTTTTGGTAATTTCGAAAAAAACTTGAACTATTGTCATGAAGTGCAAATTAAGCTTTTTACAGACATCATGCTTCACAGTAGGGTATTCGCCGGATAATACTCCACGGTTGTCAAATATTATGTGACTTTTTAGGGGCAGAGGTTGTATATAGTTTAGAGACCAGTAATGTTGCTTTGAATAAAGCGATTTTTTAAGGCTTCGTATCATATATAGATTGCCACGCCGACTGAGAGTCGCAATGACAATTGGAATTACCATAGAGAATTGAACGCCATGGAACAAATAGAAGATTTTAAAGAACTGACAGAAATCATTCGGAAGACCCCCCCGGTCCAGCCGCCGGATGATTTCGCGCCACGGGTGATGGCGGCTGTTATGCACGCGGAAACCGGCTTTTATGCACGCGCGTTAAATTTTCTTGCCCGGCGCCGTGAATTTACACTGGACCCGGCCCGGGCTTTGCGCGGCCAGTCCAGCCACAATGAAATGTTTGTATATTTTATGCTGGTCGCGGTCGCCCATCTGACCTTCGCCTTTGTCTTACTTATCGGCTTCCAGAATATTAACCCGAAAACATTACTTCCACCTATCGTCCTGCTGCAACCATGGCTTCTGTTATTTCTGGCCTGCTGGCTGGGTTTATGGGGACTTCTGCTGAAGAAAAACACCGCAACCGGCGTCAGGGTGGCGCGCGCTACCACTCTCATTTACATCGAGGCCGTGGTCATCAATGGGGTGCTTTTATTTATCCAATTCCACCGGATTCTCCTTTTAATTCCATTTATCGCCACCATAGTCGGCGGCACCGTTGCCGCGGGTATTTTTCTGACGTTGATCTGCGGCGGCAATAATATCAGAATTGATAATTCGGGGGACGTCTGCCCCGGCATAAAAATATTAGTTTAGCAGCAAGGCGTGATTAAGGAACGGCGCAACCATGAACTTTCTGAAGAAGAAAACTAAAAACAGCCGGGGTATGACCCTGCTCGAAATAATTGCCGTATTGGTCGTAGTTGGCATTGTCAGTGCAATCGCCGTGAGTCGCCTCACACTAGCAGGAACCCAACTATACACGGAAAGAGATATATTACAATCCAATCTCCGTTTTGCCCAGTTCAGAGCACTGACTGATAATGCCGCCACCACGACAACCTGGGGTATCAGTTTTGCTGGCGGCACCTACACCCTGCAAACAAACGGCGCCGCTGCGACTATTTTTTTCCCTTCCGACGGCTCCGCCACGCATACCTTGTCTGCCGGTGTTACCATAACCGCTCCGGCCTCCGGCTCAAGTGTTACCTATAACTTCTGGGGCAACCCCGGAGCAGCCAATATACCGGTTACTCTCTCTCAGGGAGGGCAAATAATCACTTTTACTATAACTGGAACTACCGGATTTATGCCATGAAACTAAAGACAAAGAGATCAAAAGGCGGCTTCACCCTCATTGAGATTATCATTGCTGTGGTTGTGCTGGCCATTGTAGCCGCGATGATGGCTTCCTATTTGGGCAAATCGTTTCCATCCCTTACCCGCAGCAGCGTTCCCATAGCCAACCTGAATAAATCTCTGAGCCTCAATCAGGTTATGGAAAAAATTTCCGTTCAATACGCCATGTATCCCCACTGGCGCGCAAGCACAAATTACCCACAAGGAACAATTATTCTTTCACCAACACTGTCGGGGGGTAAGGGTTTCCAGTATGTGAGTGGCGGCGGAACAAGCGGAGCAACTCAACCCGCCTCCTGGCAAACAGCAACTGGCGGCATCCCTACCCCTACCGATGGCAGTATTACCTGGACACTTAGCAGCACTTGTGCGCCTCCCTTACTAAGCAACAGCTGCCAAACAAATGGCGGCTGCACCTTCACTTGTCCAACAGATTTGCAGAGCCTCATTGGCGCGGAAGGACAAAATTATACTAACGCATTTGGCAGTTACCAAGTCATTAATAATCATTTTATCACACTTGCTACGAATACTGAACAGCCATGCACTTCCATCACAACCTGTCCAGTTGATTATCCACGTTATCTCAAGGTAACAATCGGCTTCCGCTCGGATAACCCTGCCGGGACAGGGGAGACGCTGACCACCTTGTTTGTCCTACGTTGAGAGGAAAGAAAAAAATGCGCAGACGCACCGCCTGTAATAAAAATGGCTTTACCCTGATGGAAGTGGTTGTATCCCTGCTGTTGATCGGCATCATGGGCGTTGTGGCCGGCATGTTGCTCGTAGCCATAACCAAAGGTTATGTCTTTTCCCAGCAGAATAACGAGATTTCTTTGAAGGGTCAGGTAGCTGTGGCCAAAATGGTAAAAGAGATCGGCTCTATCCGCATCGAGACGGACAAAATAACGGCGGCAACGGCAACATCTATCAGTTATACTTATACTGATCCTGTTACCAACACAACCGCCAGTCATACGATTGCTCAAGCCGGCACGCAGATTCAATTTGATGGCATTACATTGGTCGATGTTGTTAATGCCTTTCTCCTCAGTTATTTCGATAACACTGGTGCGACAACAGCTACGTTGGCGAATATCCGCCGGGTGGACATAACTTTAAATTTGCAGGGCGCGGGAGGTATCATATCCACCTTTGCCGACAGCGCCAAAATAGAAGAGTCTTATTATTAGGGTGAATTTTATGCGTAGATATAACCGGAAAGGTTCAATTATAATCATGGTGATTGTCGCCATGCTGGTGATCGGCGTCCTGGGCGCCGGGATTTACAGTCTGACTAACTCTTCCACATTCACCGGTCTCTTATCTAATAAGAACGACCAGGCTTATCAACTGGCGCAGGCCGGGGTCCGTTACGCGATTGACAAATATATTAATCAGGGTATCACCAATCTAGCTGTCACAAACTTTTCCCTGCCGGATCAAAATCATCAGTTCAATATCTCCATCGCCAACAGCGTCATCACTTCCATTGGCATCGTGAATGCCGGTACTTTTTTAGAAGCCCAGCGGCAAATTATTTATAACCTGACAGCAGATTGGGGCAGTACTTGCACCGGCACTTGCATTGGCGGCATTTGCACTGGCGGTAATGGCAGTTGCCCACCAATCCCTCCGGGACCAGTTATCACAGGTCAAACCGGTGCTTTCTCACCCACTGAAAGCGCCGCAGGCGCCATTACTGTGTCCAGCACCGGCACCATTACTCTGGGCGGCAATGTTGGCGGCAATTCCGGCGTCATCCTGTATCAGGGAAGCAGCAGCGTCAGCAACTGCAACGCCGGAGCCTGTTATTTCCCTTGCGGCCTGCGCGCCTATTTCCAGTTTACCGCTAACGAAGATAATTCCTCCGGCAGCACAAACATTGGCGATGGGTTTACCTTTGCCGTTCTCAACGCTCTCAACAATACGCGGAATTGCTCAGGCGGCGCGCCGGCCGGCGTCAACATGGGCGAGTTAATGGGATATGCCGGCCCGGGTACATCCGACGGGAAAGGCCTCCAACCACCGAAAATGGCGATTGAATTTGATTTCTATTCGAATGCCGGTACCGAGACATATAACGGTTGCAGCAGCGGCAGGAATGACAGTGCTAATAACCATATGGCGCTGATGTTTTGGGGTCTCAATCTAGCGGGCAATTGTGCTACGGGCTCCACTGCTAGCGGTTATCCTCAGGCCAGCTTCGATGACAACATCCATGGGGCCGGCGATGGGACTATAAATAATCCTTATAATTCAGCGTCTACCGGCAATGGCTCCGGATTGGGCGGTTATTATGAAGGAGCCAAGACTACCTGTAAGACACTGACCAATCCGACGAACACCTGCAACTGGATGGAAGACGGCCACATATACAGCTTCCGCCTCGAAATCTCCAAGGCTACCGCCGGGGACGGATCGGGCAATGGCCTTTATCAAATTAACGCCTGGATTTACCGGGATTCCGACACCATTCCAACAGGCTTCAATGATGTTACCAATCCTTTCACCGCCTCCTTGCCTCAAATCAGCCGGACAGTCACGCTTTCCGCAGCGAATCATACCGCCCTGAACCAGATATATTTCGGATTTACTGAAGCGACGGGCGCCGCCAGCCAGAACGTCCAGATAAGCAATTTGGGCGTCTTTTTCCCGCAGCTCTCGGGCGGCGTCTGTACCGGCGCTTGTACTTATGCCATCACCCCGACCAGTCTGGCGGTTGCTTATGGTGGCGCCACCGGACAAACTGTGGCGGTAACGGCAGCAACAGGTTGCACCTGGACGGCGGTGAGCGATAGTACCACCTGGCTTACAGTTACCGGCGGTGCAAGCGGAACCAGTTTCGGCACGGTGACCTATAATGTTGCTGCCGATACCGGACCAGCAAGGACCGGCCACATTATTATCGGTGGTCAAACCTTCACGGTGACTCAGGCTGTTGGTCTGCCGACCTGTACACTTGCGGCAGGTTCGAATATAGTGCCTAATGGCGGCACTAACACCCTGACCTGGACTATTGCCAACGGTCCGGCTAATGGCACCTTCGCGGGTACGCTTCTCGGAGGCTGCACCAACTTTACCAATTCCAACGGCGGCTCCTGTACCACGGCAGCCCAGACCACTGCCGGAGCGATAACCGACACGCTGACGGTCACCAATGCCAGCGGCAGCAATAATTGCTCGACTACCTTCTATGTCGGCTGCCAGAATTATTCAGTGTATAACAATACTGGTAGTAGGCTTTACTTTAAAGCTACCGGGTCAACATGCACTCGAGTATCTAGCGGCAATCAAATTACAGCCACACTAGCTTCGGGCGGTACAGTAACCAGGTATAGCGCAACCGATACTACTTGCGCCACTGCGCTGGGTTCAATTAACTACACGGCCGCGATGAACGCCGATATAGTTGCCAACGGCGGTAATGGTAACTGCCTGGTAAACTACGGAAACAACGCTGTAAATGATACAGTTACTGACCGGTAAATATACCGAAATAACCTTTTCACATTAAAAAACACGCCCCGTGGAAAAGATCCACGGGGCGTGTTCTGTCTACAGGTATAATAGATAGAGATTCTGTTGTTTCCAGTCTCTTACTTGAACCTTCGTGCTTCCTGTCTGTCCAGCAAATGGGGTCAGATCAGAGATATAAACCCATTAATTCCAATATTTGACTGAATTGTCCGGTCGGCACCGGGCAATGACAATAAATCCCCTTCGCTCCCCCTTTAAGTAAAGGGGAACTAAAAAAATGAACCACAATGTTCTGGGTAAATCACAGAAGCGGTAAAGGGATACTTAAAAATTAAATCTTTTCTGCATCCCTGATTATCGAAGATTCTTAGGAAGCATTATCATTCACTATTCGCGAGCATACCCCTCCGCAAGCTACGGGGTATGCTCGCTACCGAATTCACTCATTAATTGCTTTAATCTCTCCAGGCCGCGGTACACCCGCATTTTGACGGCGCTCAACGACGCGCCCGATATTGCCGCTACTTCTTCAAAAGAAAGCTCCGCATAAAATCTCAGGATGATGGCTTCGCGCAAATCAACAGGCAACTTTTGCAAACACGAATCCAGGACATCTGCCTGCTGATGCCGAATAAATAATTGTTCCGGATTTTCCCTATCGCCTGCCGGCCCGGTAAGATGAGCACTGCCCGGTTCATATTCCGCCGTAACTTCTCTTTTCTTCCGCAAATGGTTTTTAATGATATTCAGACTGATTGTATAAAGCCAGGTAAAAAAAAATTTATCCGGATCAAATCGTTGAAGATGCTGGAAAGCGCGGACAAATGTTTCCTGGGCTAAATCACCGGCATCTTCCCGGTTGCCGGTCATGCGGTAAGCTAAATTGTAAATAGGTGATTTATATTTCTCCACCAGCAAGGCATATTCCTGCCTGTCTCCTTTTAAAACCTTGGCAACAATTTCCGCTTCGAGTTTTTGATCCATTGCCACATACTATCCATTGATGATAGTAAAATTCACCAATATGCTGCATACGCAATACTCTATAATATGATATTCCCCCCTCCATCGAATATCAAGTAAATTCAAATATTATGATGAAATATTTTTGGACAAATTCTATTAAAAATAGTAAGTTTAATCTACAAAAATACGGGGTTTTTTTATGTTATACGATAAAACTGTCGCTGTTGTTGTTCCCACCTATAACGAAGAGAAACAAATCGGCCAGGTTTTGGACACAATGCCCGACTTTGTCGACCGCATCATCGTTGTCAACGATTGCTCCCAAGATAACACCGCCGCTATCGTCTTGGATTATATAAGCAAACATCAATCAGTACAACAAATTGCGAAAAAGGATGTACCAGCTCCGCTGGATAACAAATATAATCGCGCTGAGCATATTTTAAAAGAAAGCCGCCAGACAGAGCTGGAAAAATTTATTCCAGCAGAAATAGCCAACATGAATCCTGAAACCGACAGAGTAATCCTGATTAATAATTTAAAAAATGGCGGCGTCGGTGCTGCTATCGCCCGCGGTTACAAGTGGTGTCTGGATCATAACATGGATTGTACCGCATCTATGGATGGCGATGGACAGATGGATCCGGCAGAGTTGGAATCAATTTGCCAGCCGATTATCAGCGAAGAAGTTGATTGCGTCAAGGGTAACCGGCTAATTCATGGCAGTGCTCCTATGATAATTCCCAGAACTCGTTATTTTGGTAATGCAATTTTATCGATTTTAACGAAAATTGCTTCTGGTTATTGGCATATTTCCGATACACAATGTGGCTACCGAGCTCTTTCTTTAGCAGCTCTAAGTTCAATTAAATTGCACGACATTTACAAAAGCTACGGTATGCCTAATGATATACTTATAAAACTCAACATTGCGTTTTGCACTTTAAAGGAAGTTAAAATAAAACCTGTTTACAATATCGGCGAGAGCTCTAAAATGAAAGTGGGCAAGGTTATTCCTCGTATATCGTGGCTGTTATTCCAGTCTTTTTTCAAAAGATTGTGGGTTAAATATCTCTTCCGCGACTTTCACCCTCTTTTCCTGCTTTATCATTTTGCGTTTATTTTAGGGCTTTGTTCCATACCTTACGCAGTTAAAATAATCTCTTTCGTTTTTGCCGGAAAATCTGTTTCGGCAACAACAATGCTGGCTTTCTTTTTTCTCTTCACCAGCAGTTTCCAATCCCTTTTATTTGCCATGTGGATGGATATTCAAGATAACGAAAGACTCTATAAATAGGCATTAAGATCAATGTCAAGGTTGCATAGACAATAATGAAAATGCTCCTTATAACAAGCAGTTTCCCCAAGTATGGGCGTATCGGCGGCATGTTTATACCTGATACAATCCGATCACTGAACAAACGGGGAATGGATGTGCATGTGCTTACACAAAATTGTGATTCTTTTAAAACTGATTACGAATTGTTATGGCCGGGGTGTGAGGTTACATATTTTGGGTGGAACGGTAGAGACACACCAGTTATATCATTATTGAAAAATAGATTATTCGGTATTTTTTTTGCCGCTCAATATTTTGTCAATGGTTTTTTAGCGGGCAGGCATATCTGTATAAACTGGAGACCGGATATAATTTTTGCTGAATGGCTTATTCCTGCCGGTTTAATTGCTTATTTGTTATCTTTATTTACAAATATTCCCTATTGTTGTCGTGCTTTAGGTTCGGATGTTTATATAGCGGCCAACAATACCTTTCTTCGTCCTCTAATAAAACATATTACTAAAAAGAGCACTTTACTTTTTGCTGATGGTTTTGACCTATGTCAGAAAACTTCCGCTCTCGCCAATGGCAAAGAATGTTATTTTGCGGCTACAGCAAGAAAAATGGAAAACATAAACCCATCACATGATTTAAAAAACAATTGCAAACGATTTAACTTGGGTTGTATTGGCCGTCTTCATCAAGTTAAAGGTCAAGACATCCTTGTTAAAGCCTGTAATATTTTGTTTAAAAAAGGTATTGATTTTCAATGTTACTTGATTGGGGAAGGAGAAGAAAGAAATAATATAGAAAAGCTGATTAAAAATTTATCCTTAGAACAAAACGTTTTATTGACGGGAAGGCTCGAAGATGCGGAAGTTCAGGAACTTCTCCGAAACATGGATTGCGTCATTATTCCTTCGCGCAGTGAAAGTATTCCTCTGGTATTAATGGAGGCGGTTTCGGCTAAAAAAGCGTTGATCGTAAGTGATGTAGGCGATATGGGTTATCTTGCCGAAAAATATAATTTAGGTTATGTTGTTAAGTCGGAAGACCATTATGGTCTTGCAGAAGCTTTGATAATAATGAGCGACTCAAAAATACGCGCTTCTTTTTGCAATAAACAACAGCAAGAAGAATTGGCTTCAATTTTATCCGTCGAAGCCGGAGTTAAAGTTATATTTGAAAAAATAAGAGGTTTACGAAATAATTTATGAGTTCGAAAAAAGTATTAGTGACCGGCGCTGGCGGTTTTATCGGTAGCCACCTCACAGAAAGACTCGTTGAACTTGGACACGAAGTTCGCGCTTTTGTTCACTACAATTCTGCAAGTAACTGGGGATGGCTGGAAAAATCGCCCTACATTAAGGATATTGAAGTCTATGCCGGTGATATTCGTGATTTCGATTCGGCAAGAAATGCCATTAAAGGTTGCAAAGAAATTTACCATTTAGCAGCTCTTATTGGCATACCCTATTCTTACGATTCTCCTCTTGCTTATATCAAAACTAATATTGAAGGTACTTATAATGTATTAGAAAATTCCCGTTTGCTGGACTTAGAAAATATCATCATAACTTCAACTAGCGAAACATATGGAACGGCAAAAACAGTTGCCATTGCGGAAGATCACCATCTTATCGGTCAGTCGCCCTATTCCGCTTCAAAAATTGCCGCCGATCAGTTAGCCCTGAGTTACTGGCTTTCTTTTAAGCTACCGGTAAAAATTGTGAGACCATTCAACACTTATGGCCCTCGTCAATCGGCCAGAGCAATCATTCCTACGATTATATGCCAAATATTGACGGGTAACAGAATATTAAATTTAGGTAATATTTCCCCAACACGCGATTTAACTTTTATTCAAGATACCGTAGAAGGCTTTATAGAAATTGCGAAAACAAATAAGCTTACCGGCGAAGTTACCAATATCGGCAGTGGTTTTGAAATATCAGTTAAAGAACTGGCTTTGGAAATCGCTCGTATTTGCAATGTCAAGGTTGAATTTAATCTTTCCGCGGAACGCAAGCGCCCGGAAAAAAGCGAAGTAAAACGGCTCTATTGTGATAATACTAAAATTAAAAAAAATACCATCTGGCAGCCTAAGAATTCTTTAACGCAGGGACTCAAACAGACTGTAACTTGGATCAAGCAAAATATTCACCTTTATAAGCAAGGGCTTTACATAAAATAGGTGCATTATGCAGGCTATAATACTCGCTGGTGGAAAGGGCACACGTTTAAAACCTTATACAACTGTTTTGCCTAAGCCATTGATGCCGATAGGCGATTGTCCGATTCTCGAAGTTGTCGTGCGCCAGCTCAAAAAAAATTGTTTTAACAAAATAACTATGGCCATAGGCCATCAACATGATCTCTTTATGGCTTTTTTCGGTAATGGCGAAAAATGGGGCATCCCTATTGATTACTATATTGAAAATGACCCGCTGGGCACAGCGGGGCCAATTTGTCACATTCAAAATATTGAAGATAATTTTTTAATGATGAATGGCGATATTCTGACAGACTTATCATTTCAAGAACTTTTTAAAATCCATAAAGAAAAGAAGGCAGATTTAACTATTGCAACGCATCAACGAGTGCAGACAATAAACTATGGAACATTAGAATACGATAAAGAAGGAAGGTTAACAACGTTTATAGAAAAGCCATCAATTCCTTTCAGCGTCAGCATGGGAGTTTATGTTCTTTCCCGAAGTGTATTACGCCTTATACCTAAGAAGGGCCGCTTTGATTTTCCCGATTTAGTTCAAAAAATGCTGGCGGAGAAAATGTACGTATATTGTCACCCCTATGATGGTTACTGGATGGATATTGGACGTCCTGAAGATTATGAGCAGGCGATTGAAGATTACGATAAGATGAAAGATATGCTATGAGCAAGCAAAATCCTGTTATTCCTCTTTTTGATCTTAATTATGGAAGGGAGGAAGAAGAAGCTGTATCACGTGTCTTGCGAAGTAAATGGCTTACCATGGGGCCGGAAACGGAAGCACTGGAATACGAATTTGCCGAATATTTTAAAGTCAAACATGCCATAGCCGTAAGTAGTTGCACTACTGCTTTACATTTGGCTAATCTGGCCGTCGGTGTAAAACAGGGAACCGAAGTAATCTGTCCTTCACTTACTTTTGTTGCTACATCGAATTCCGTTATTTATGCCGGCGGAACTCCTGTTTTTGCAGATGTCGTCTCTCTCGACGACTGGACAATTTCTCCTGACGAAATCGAAGAAAAAATAAACAAAAATACTCGAGCAATAGTAATTATGCATTATGGCGGTTTTGCCTGCAAAATGGATGGAATTATCGAAATTGCAAAGCGCTGCAAAATTCCGGTAATCGAAGATGCGGCACATGCACCGGGCTCATTTTATAAAGATAGATTGCTGGGAGCAATTGGCAATATCTCCTGTTTTTCCTTTTTTTCCAATAAAAATATTTCTACAGGTGAAGGCGGTATCATCTGTACTAATAATGATGATTATGCAAACTACATAAAAAAAATCCGTTCTCATGGGATGACCAGTGCAACATTGGATCGCCATCTCGGCCATGCGTATAGCTATGATGTAACTGACTTGGGATATAATTACCGTATTGATGAAATTCACGCCGCTTTAGCCCGATGTCAATTAAAGAAATTGGAAACTGGAAATAAACGTCGCCGCTTGGCAGCAATTAGTTATAAAGATTCATTATCTAAAATTGACGGAATCAAGATTCCATTTGGTAATTATTGTTTTCTCGCTAATTATCATATCTTTTCTATACTTCTTGATAAAAGCATAGACCGGCACAGTTTGATGGTTTTTCTGCGGGAAAAAGGTATTCAAACCAGTATCCACTATCCGCCGGTGCATATGTTCTCATATTACCGGGGAAATTATAAGACAACAATGCTTCCCATAACCGAAGAAATCGGTATGCGTGAAGTAACTTTGCCGATGTTCCCGACAATCACCGACGGGCAAATATGCTTTATTTCCGAAAAGATAATGGAATTTTTTCAGAAATAATTAGATTTTATGATGATGGATTTTATGAGTACTATTTGTTTCTTAGTACCGACTATTATGGCGTGGATATTTCTTCCGAGATGATTAAAAACGCACGGCAGAAAGGAATTGATTTTATCTGCTCTTGTAAAAAATAATGAATATTGAAAGCATACATTATTCTTGTGGCGATGATTTTTGCTGTTCGCCAACTCCAAGGTCGAAAGCGTTTTCAAATTGGGACTTTATCGAAGCGCTTTCCAAAGCCACCGGATACAAAAATGTCAGCGTTACGATTGAAACTGGTGGTAAGAAATATATATTGCCTCTTTTAGAACGAAAAGCACTGGGATTGCATCCCATAGCTATCAGTTTGCCACTAGGTTTATATGGCGGAATTGATGTGTCCGAAGCTGAATTATATATTGAACTTTTAAAGCGTATAAAAAAGTTTCTTGGCAGCGCCATAGTCTTACAAAATCCATTTGACCCTGTTCTTCCGCAAATAAATTTGTCTTCACTATCTCGAGCGTACACCCACGTCATCGAATTTGGAAATACTACTTATGAAGATGTCTTCAAAACATTTTTCGACTCGAAACTGAGAAATCAGATTAGAAAAGGAGAGAAATCGAATTTGACCATCAGAGAAGGTAATGATGAAGAGATAACTAAGGTGTTTTATGAATTGTATGTTTTGACTAACTGGCGCTGGGGCAAAAGGTATCCCAAATATTCTATCGATTTTTTTAAACCTTTTGTGGGAAAACAATATTTTGAAATTAAGCTTTCAATGTTCGAAGGGAAGGCTATCTCGGCAATTATATTATTGAAATTATCCGGTCAATATTTGTATTGGTTTGGTGCTTTGAATAAAGACTATGGCGAATATTGCCCCAATCATCTTTTGCTTTCCAAGACGATAAAGGAAGCTATTGAAGCTGATGCCGAATTTTTCAATTTTGGCGCGAGCGGAAAGTTCATCCATGTAAAAAAATTCAAGGAGTCCTTTGGCGCAAAAGAAATCTTCTATGATATTTATTTCATGGGCAATCCCGTAACAAGATATGCGCTCGCCACGTTAATGCGGAGGCAATAATGTTTTCAAAAATTACAAAATACAGAATAAGCTGCGCTAAAAAGCTACACGGGCTTATTCTCGACCTTGGCGCTGGAGAAGGAGATTATACTTCATACCTTAATGGCGATGTGGTCAGCCTTGACCTTGATTTTACATGTTTGAAAAGCGTGCGGGGCTTGAAAGTAGCTGGCTCAGCCCTCCATTTGCCATTCCGCAACGATACTTTCGATGGCATTTGGTCATGTGCAGTGCTCGAACATGTTGAAATAAATTATATTCCCGAAGCAGTGCGGATTACAAAAAATGGCGGCACGATTTATATTTTAACCTGCAACCGCAACTCGCCTTGGGACCCGATAAAGCGGCTTTTTGGCTATGACGATTGGTGGAGCGATGGAAGAAAGGTGAGGTCATATTCGGCCGGAGAAGGGCATGTGAGACTTTATTCTGTAGGCGAATTGAGAAGATTTGGCAAGGTTACCGGCGAAATTTGGTGGGCGCCCGGGATAGACCAAATAGCAAGATATTTGCCAATTATTGGACATACGCTGATGTTAAAAATTGAAGTTACGCAAGAGCTAAAGAGCAGATTGAGGAAACGCTAATATAAATAATTCCAAGTGGTCATCTGAATATGACTGGCTGGATTAGAAAAAAAGCGGTGGATGACGCAATAAACTAATGCGGAGACAGTGAAGTGAATTTAAAGAAAATCCTGCAATACCTTCTCGCATTAATAGTGATAGTTGCAGTAGGATGTTTTTTCTATCTGGAATTCAACAAAAATTGGGATGCAATAAGGGCATATCATTTTACTGCCAACCCTTATTATATTTTCATGTCACTTATCCTCGTAGCTGTCGGCTTTCTTATGGTTACTTTCATCTGGAAAATCTGCGTAAATAATTACCTTCAGAGAAAATTGAGCTTTTGTGAAAGCATGGCTCTCTATAACACGAGTGCAATGCTTAAATACATTCCCGGCATAATATGGACTTACACTGCGCAAATAGCACTGATGTCATCGAAAGGGATTTCTAAAGCAGTATTGATTTATATAAATATGATATGCTTTATTTGCCTTGCCTTCGTTTCGGCCATATATGTTTTATATTATTATCTTTTCTATTTACAAATGGCACCTTGGGAAATTTCAATTTTGATATTTATTTTGCTAATTGCTCTGGATTTTGTTTTTATCACCTGGAACACCTCGATAATAAATTATCTGATAATTCCAATAAACCGTATATTCAAAAGGGAAATACAACCCTTAAAAATAAAGAAACTGCTTGTGATATATTTGCAACTGATATATTTTTTTTCTTATGTGCCTGCGGGAATAGGCATGTATTTTCTTGCTAAAGGAATAGGCATGGAAATTCCCTTTTCCAGCATACTGCCTATTATAGCCACGCTTTCCGTATCATTAGTATTGGGCTATATAGCTTTTTTCAGCCCGGGTGGCTTGGGTATAAGAGAAGGCACAATGTTTGTGATGCTAACGCACTTTTCGAATGTCGAAACTGCACTGATTCTGCCTATTGCGATGCGATTGATATATATAATTATCGAGCTTTTGCTGGGGATTATAGGAATACTTGTAGGCATGAAATATGGCTATTACCATAAACAGGTGAAAAGCCGACAAAAGCAATGATTATCGGGTTTCGCTGAAATATGGAACCAAACCATCGAGGGACATTAAATGAAGCTGACTTTCGTATCCATTGAAGATAGCATAACCGCCATTGGTTTCCGAAAAATGGCTGCCATCGCACGCCAAATACACCCCGAAACACAGGTATCCTATATAGTTCCGACTGGGAAAAGAGCTTTTCTTAAGCTAATATTTAGAAAAGATGCGTCCGAACCAACCATGTCAAATGATGACATAAAAAATATTGGGGATTATCTCGCAGGATTTGACATGGTTTGCTTTTCTTCGATGACTCCTTTTGCCGATATAACAAAACAAATCATCGCGACTATACGGGCAATAAATTCAAAAACCTATGTTGTTTGGGGTGGTGTTCATCCAATTCTTTATCCTGATGATGCTATACAATTTTCAAATGCAATATGTGTTGGGGAGGGGGAATTTGCCTTTAAAAATTTCCTTTATGCTTATGAAAAAGACCACGACTATACTGCTACAAAAAATTTCTGGTTCAATATAAATGGCAATATTATTAGGAATGCCTTTTTGCCCCTGCTTACCTCTGAAGAAATGGAAAAGTGCCCTTCACCGCTATATGCAAGTGATGAGCTTATTTATAAAAAAGGAAGAGGTTTTATGCCGCTTTCAACATCAGAGTATCTTCTGTTTAATGACATCACTTATACAACTGTGTGGACAATAGGTTGTCCGTTCAAATGCACTTTTTGTCATAATTCTAAATTAATAAAAATGGACAGGAATTATGCCAAATTACGACATCCATCAGTGGACTATAAAATAAAAGAAATAAAATCTGTTCTGGAAAAACACCCTTATATCTCATTAGTTAAGTTTTATGATGATAGCTTTATTGCTCTCCCCTCGAATGTTTTAACGGAATTTGCGGACAAATGGAAAACTGAAATTAATCTCCCCTTCTGGATTTTTGGAATGATACCTGTTTATATGAAAAGAGATAAAATGAAATATCTTGTTTGGGCAGGCATGAGCAGGGCAAAAATGGGCATTCAAAGTGGAAGTGATAAAATACTTAAATTCTATAAGAGATTTGACCGCCCTGGCCTTAACGCAAAAAGCATTTCAATTATGAGTGAATTTTCAAAATTTATGTTGGCACCAATATACGATATTATTGTTGATAATCCTATTGAGACAAAAGATGATATTGTCGCTACATTGCAAATGTTCTATGATTCTCCAAGGCCTTATAGATTATACATTCACTCTCTCAGAATTTTGCCGGACAGCGAAATGGAAAGGGATTTTGCTGCACTAAATATTTTCCCAGAGGATATTGGTTCCATTTTAGGCAATGTGAAGCCAACATTAGCCAATGCTATGTTTCACCTATTATCAGTTTTTAAGCCACCGAAGTGGCTTTTTTCATTGGTAATAAAACATATACGACCTTATGAAAGAACTCCAAGGGCATCGATATTTTTTAATATTGCTTACTATTTATACAAAGCGCGCCTTTTCTTGGACCGTATTATAGCAATGGATTTCTCGGTCCTTCTCGGTAAATTTGGCTGGATTTTGTGGAAATTGGGCATAGTCGGTTTCATTCAGCGCAGACGTATGAAAAAGGCATATTCAGGAATTATGTTAAATTGATATAATTTTTCAAACAGGTTTTTTATGTTCAATAAAGAAAATGGGTTTACATTGCCCATCAACTTAAATTTTTCCGACGGTAAAAAATATGCTTTTACTTTTATCTCGCTCTTAATCATCCTGTTAGCGATTTACTCTAACAGTTTCTATGGCGATTGGCATTTTGATGATTTTGGCAATATTGTCAACAATCCTCATATCCAGATAAAGTCTTTTTCCTGGAATGAAATAAATAATTCCTTTTACGGAATGGCGCAAGAAAGGCTTTCCCGGCCATTGGCCTATTTTAGTTTCGCCCTCAACTATTACTTCGATGGCGAAAATGTTTTTGGTTATCATTTGGTCAATTTTGCAATTCATTATCTGGCGGCAGTATTTTTATTCCTATTTATTTATAATACTCTTCATCTTCCGCTGCTGCGGGAAAAATATTCATCTATTGCCTATCCAATAGCAATGCTTTCAACTTTTTTCTGGGCAATAAATCCAGTTCATGTAACATCAGTTACTTACATCGTACAGCGCATGACCTCAATGGCTGCTCTTTTTTACATTATGTCCATGTACTTTTATCTAAAATTTCGTACCCAAGATAAGTTCATTTATTCAATTATTTATTTTATACTGTGTATTTTTGCTGGAATAGCTGCCGTACTGTCCAAAGAAAATGCGGTTATGCTTCCTTTATGTATATTACTTTTTGATTTAATTCTAATACAGGGATTGGACAAGAAAGCTGTAAAGAAATTTTCCAAGATTATCTTATTACCGGTGGCCATTATTTTCGTACTAGGTTTCATCTTTACCGATTTCTCATCTGTTTTGGGAGGATATGAAACCCGTGATTTTACTATGATGCAAAGACTTTTAACCGAACCTCGTATCATCATATTTTATTTATCGCTATTATTTTATCCAATTTATTCCCGCTTAACTTTACTTTACGATATTGATCTTTCCACTTCTCTTTTTCACCCCTGGTCAACGCTCCCGGCAATTTTTTGCATATTACTACTAATATTGGCTACTGTATATTTAGTAAAAAAATATCCCTTAATTTCTTTTTGTATAATTTTCTTCTTTTTGAACCATATTGTTGAAAGTTCGTTTATTGCACTGGAGTTAATTTTCGAACATCGTAATTATCTTCCTGCCATGCTTCTTTTTATATTGCCTTCTATTTTGATAATTAATGTTCTTGATTACTTTTCACATAAGAAAACAATCCAATTTGCTTGCGTAATTAGTGTAATAATAATCTTAACAGGACTAGGTGATATAACTTTCCGGCGTAATACAATTATTTCTGACGAATTTAATTTATGGTTTGATAATATCGAAAAATATCCTAAATTAAGCCGTACTCACTCCAACCTAGGTAATTTTTATTTAATTAAAGAGCTTAAGCCACAAGCATTACACGAATATGAAAATGCCATGGTTTTAAACAATTTTGGTAGTATTGAAGCCCGGGCAACCCAAGAGCACAATTTAGGACTTTATTATTTTAACGAAGGTAAATATGATTTCGCGCTCGCTTATTTGGAGAGATCATATGAAATTATGCCATTTTTTCGTTCTAATTCAATCCATATAGCCGAAATACGGTTACTAAAGAATGAATATCCACAAGCTCACAGATTTATTGAGTCGGAATTAAATAAATATAGTTCTGATTTTGATTTAAACAAAATGTTCTGTCTAATATTATTGAAAGAAAATAATTTCACAGCCGCTGCCCTATATGCAAGAAAAATGTTGATAAACGATCCATCCGGTTATTTTCCCCTTTCAGTTTTAGCGGAAACTTCACGGCATAAAGGAAATTTCCAGTCGGCCATTTCCTTTTGGAAGCTCTACCAACAGTCCTTACCCCTAGATCCCTATGCTAATCTCGCGCTAATTGAGTTGTACGCTCAAACTAATAATTTTAAATTGCTGTACCAAGAATTAGCTAAATTATATTGTCTAAAGAGAAACCAAACGCTTTTCTCCTACATAAAAGAAATATCCCGAAATAAAAATCTTTTAGTCTACACCCCGGATTGGGGAAGGATCAAAAATATTGTCGAAAAAAGAAATAGGTTTTTTTAATATACCTTATTAGATAAAAAAATAGCGCAAAATTTTAACTTCGCGCTATTTAATCTATATTTTATGAGTTTTCAAAAATTTAGCGTAAAATTTAGCGTTGCGGAAATTTTTGAATCTAATATCTGATTTCAAAACCTGCCAAACTTGGAAACCCTCTTTCAAAGAAATATCAAGATAAGCTGCACATTCCTCATATTTTTTTTGCTGGGAGTACACACTGGCAATCCCATAATAAATATATCCCTTATTATGATCTATCATCTTATTTAGCGTTTCATACTGGACCAGGGCTTCGTTATCGAGACCGGCATTTTGATATGCCTGTGCTAAATTCAACCTTGCCGGTACGTTGCTGGGATCTCTTTTGATCACAAACGAAAAATGAGCTATTGCTTCTTCATATTTACCCTGTTTGGCCAACATAATCCCAAAATTATTGCGGACATCCAGGTTATTTTGATCCAGATCAAAAGCCTTCGCCATGAGCTTTACCGCCTCAGCGACATTGCCAGCGCGGCTCTGAATGAGAGCCAGATGCATATACGGGTTTGCCAAATTCGGATCTAAGGCGATTGCCTTTTGGAAATATTCAATGGCTTTCTCGTCGTCATTTTTCGCTACTAAACAAACTCCATAGTTATAGTAAGCCATCGCTAGGTTCGGATTAAGCTTGATGCTTTTGGCGAAATAAATCATGGCCTCATCTATTCTGCCCAAAGATACAAGTGTATCACCCAGGTTATTGAACGCAAGCCCATTTTCTCCCGCAACTTCCAGGCAGCGGTTAAATAAAGCAAAACTATTGGAAAAATATATATTCTGAGCCCTGGTTAAGAATGCAAAATAAACTAGCATGACACCGTATAAGATGAATTTTAAGAGCTTGGAGTAACTGCCCTTTAATCTTTCGTCGGCTTCCCAGATGACCATAATAAAGATACCAATCATGGGGATGTACATGAACCGGTCGGCCATGGCCGGCCAAAGGCCCGCCTGGATCAGGCCGCTGGCCGGTAACATGGCAATAAGAAACCAGAGCCATCCCATGATCAGCCATGGCCTTTTTTCCCTCGTGATGAAAGTCAGAATAGTTATTAAAACTACAACGGACAGAGCTAATAAAAAATATAAAAGGATAAATGTTTTGGGAAAAGGATAAAAGATGGATAAATCGACCGGCCAGATAATATTACGCAAATATTGAATAATAGAAACAAAATAATTGTAAATTCTCATGTAAAATGGAACAAGCTCTTTTGTAACGAGAAAGTGACTGTGCAAAACTGACGCCATAGTTATCAACATTGAGCATAGTGAAAGAATCAGAAAGGGCAATTTTTCTACAATAATACCGCCCATAGCGGATTCCCAAAAGGAAATAAATCTATTTATAGGCTTAGAAATAATAGCGTTGCTTTCATCATTATTTACCGCCGATCTCTCGAATCTTTTCAGCGGCCAATAGTCCAGTAATAAAAGAAGCACGGGGAAAGTAAGAATTGAGGGTTTGCTCATTAAACCGAAGGCATAAAGGCACAAGATTAAGGCATACTGCCACTTTTTCTTTTTCTCCGTATAATGAAGGTAGGTATAAATCGCACTAAATAAGAATAAAGTGCTGAGTACAGTTTTTCTTTCCGCCAGCCAGGCCACAGATTCGACATTCAAAGGATGGAGGGCAAACAATAACGCCACAAAAGCCGCCTTGCCCTGAGCTCCGGTCATCCGCGATATAATGAGGAACAGCAGGAGGGCATTAAAAATATGGATGGCCAGATTGACCAGCAGATGAGGCCCCGGTTTAACGCCGAAGAGCTGGCAATCCAGCATATGGGAAAGCAAAGTCAAAGGATGCCAGTACGAAACATTGGTGAAGGTAAAAGTCCACTTAATGTTTTCAAGACTGAATCCATTTTTGACATAACTACTTGTTGATACATATATATTATCATCAAAATTGAGGAACTGATGATCCTGGACATTCCAGTAAAAAAAAATGGTCAGCCCTACTATCGCACATAAAATAATGGCTTTTGTAAAAAGGGGCGTCAGTTTGAATTTATTATTTTTCATACTAAAACCAGTGGAGCCCCTCCGGCGGGAGCCGGAGGCTTCTTTCAAACACGCGACATCCCCGCAGATTACATAAAGCATTCATCCCCCGGTTGGAGCAGAGGGCATTCTGCGGCGGGGTAAAAAAAGTAGCCGACCATTTTGCGATCAGCTATCTTTTTCCCGTATCATTGTTGACAATGTTTTGCTAACAAAAAATCTGCAGAACATAATATGAACTTTGTCCGAACAACATTAAAAATTAATATATGTTAAAACTTCTTGAATTGTAGGTACCTATGTTAGTATTTCCAGTCCACCAGGTTGGGCCGGAAGTCACGGTAACTGTTACCGCACCGGCAGTATTGGCAATCGTACCCGAGAAATCTCCGACGCCAACGGGACTTGTCGGGGTATATGTAGTTGTTGAGGGTGTAGCCAGCAAAGCACTTGCATATTGCAGAGTTGTCGTTGATTTTAATGCCGCTACAGCACCTTGCACAGCATATTGCTGAGCGCTGGTCTGCATATTTAAATACTTAGGCACGGCCACTGCGGCCAAAATACCCAAAATAACCAACACCGC
>Ga0116126_1000184_pt1 | contig 51947 bp, 52 predicted proteins | sample June2015DPH_16_5_FD_89730 | JGI IMG/M metagenome (GOLD analysis project Ga0116126, IMG submission 89730) | Peatland microbial communities from SPRUCE experiment site at the Marcell Experimental Forest, Minnesota, USA - June2015DPH_16_40 | ecosystem: Environmental > Terrestrial > Soil > Wetlands...
GTTGGCAGCCAAGCCGGCGGTTGATACGACCGAAGTGAAGAAGCTTCAGGCCCAACTGGCAGATCTGCGCAAGGAACTCGACCAGGCGAAGAAGTCCGCCGGCCAGGTTGCTGATCTGCAGAAGCAGAACAAGGATCTTAGTGACCAATTGACTTCGGCCAAGAAAGAGGCGGCCAAGGTCGCGGCAACCCCGACGGTTGACAACTCCGAATTGAAGAAAGTTCGCGCGGAAGCCGACAGCGCCCGCGCCGATGCCGAGAAGGCCCACAAGACGGTCGCCGATCTGGAAAAGAGGAACGCCGATCTCCGCAAGCAGCTGGCGTCGGCGAAGAAACAAGCCGAGGAAGAGGAAAACACGGAACCGGGTGACTGGGCGAAATGGTAGTAACGCGCAACGAGAACTCCTGCTTCCGCAACCTGCTGGATGAGTATGCGGCCAGGAATGCGGAGTTGAAGGGGCAACTGCGCCGACACGACCGAAACGAATCGAAGAGCAGTCAGTAGCCCGCCCAGCAGATCGTCGCGAGGCCTGTCCCCGATACCCCGGGGACAGGCCTTCTGTTTGCTCCCCCGGCTGCGATCCAAATCCTCTGGAAACCGGGGAAAGATCTCTTGCATCTTAAGCCGCAGAAGTGATCTCCTGAGCCGTTTGGGTTGCGCCAGCGAGGGCGCATATCAATCAAGGGAGGCAGAACCGTGGCGAAGAACAAGATCGCGTTGGTGACGGGCGCGAACAAGGGCATCGGATACGAAATTGCGCGACAGCTTGCCGAGAAAGGATTCCATGTTTTTGTCGGAGCGCGGAAGGTAACGGAAGGCAAACAGGCGGCGGAAGCGATTGCGAAAGGCGGACGGTCGGCGGAGTTTATCGAAATTGACGTGAGTGATCGGGGCAGTATCGACAGAGCGGCCAAGTCGGTCGCCAGCCGGGTGGATCATCTCGATGTGCTGGTAAACAACGCCGGCATTCTCCACGATGGCAAGGGCATCGCCGAAGTGGATGACGACACTTTCCTCCGAACATTGACGACCAACACATTGGGGCCGTTGCGGGTCACGCAGTCATTTCTCCCGCTCCTGCTGAAGAGCGCCGGTGGAACCGTCGCCAACCTCTCGAGCGGGCTGGGTCAGTTGAGTGACATGGGCGAGACGTATCCCGCCTACAGCATTTCGAAGACGGCACTAAACGCAGTGACACGTCAGTTCGCCGCCGCCCTTCGCGACAAGAATATCACTGTCAACTCTGTTTGCCCCGGCTGGGTCAAGACCGATATGGGCGGCCCGAATGCGCAACGCACGGTTCAACAAGGTGCGGACACGGTGACCTGGCTGGCGACGGATGCGCCGCGGGATTTGACGGGTCAATTCCTGCGGGATCGGAATGCGATCCCGTGGTGACAAATCTGCGGGCGCCAAGAGAGAGGGGCTCATGACAAATCGCAGACTGATGGGAAGAACGGCGCTGGTAAGCGGCTCGACTGCGGGGATCGGCTACGCCATCGCGTTGGGCCTGGCACGTGAAGGGGCATGGGTCTGGGTCAATGGCCGCACACAGGCGCGGGTTGACGCGGCGATAAGAAATATCCGCAAGGAAATGCCCGACGCGACACTCGAAGGGGTTGCCGAAGATTTGGGAACTGCCACTGGCTGCGAACAACTGGTGCGCCGGGTGCCATCGGTGGACGTGCTGGTGAACAATTTGGGCATCTTCGAGCCGAAACCATTTGAGACGATCCCCGATGCCGACTGGCTACGCCTGTTTGAGGTCAACGTGATGTCTGGTGTGCGCCTGAGTCGCGCGTATCTACCCGGAATGAAACAGCGCAATTGGGGACGAATCGTGTTTATTTCCAGCGAGAGCGCCGTGCATATTCCGGCGGAGATGGTGCATTACGGGATGACCAAGACGGCTCAGGTGGCTGTGGCTCGCGGCATCGCGGAAGGCTGCGCGGGGACGAATGTGACCGTGAACAGCGTGCTGGCCGGGCCGACGGCATCGGAAGGCGTGACCAACTTCGTCAACGATCTGGCTCGGAAACAGAACGTAACACCGGCTGAACTGGAGAAGCAATTCTTCATGAACGTGCGCCCCACTTCGCTGCTAAAACGGTTCTTGAAGCCCGAGGAAGTCGCCAGCGTGGTGGTCTACGTGTGCTCGCCCGAAGCCTCGGCCGTGAACGGCGCGGCGATCCGGGCTGAGGGTGGCGTGGTGAAAGCCGTATTGTAAACTGAAACAGCGAGGAGGATATCGCAATGAAACGAAAAGCATCGGCGGTGTGGAACGGCGGGCTGAAAGATGGCAAGGGCACGATTTCAACCGAGAGCGGGGTTCTGAAAGACACGCAATACTCATTCAGCACGCGGTTCGAGAATGGCATCGGGACCAACCCCGAAGAACTGATTGCCGCGGCGCACGCGGGCTGTTTTGCGATGGCGCTCTCCGCACAACTCGGCGGTGCGAACCTGAAACCCGAGCGCATCGCGACGACCGCGACGGTGACGTTGGAGAAACTCGAAGCCGGTTGGACACTGACGGCGGTCCACCTGGATGTTTCCGCGAAAGTGCCGAACGCGAGCGCCGCGGCATTTGAAACGGCAGCCAAGAACGCCAAAGCCGGCTGTCCCATTTCCCGCGTGTTGAACGCCACGATCACGATGGATGCCCGATTGGAGCCTTGAGCGGCCGGAAACCCGGAGGTGACGCATCGCATCCAAAGTGGTCGTTATGATTACGATACGAAAGGGCGCGGAACGAGGTCACACGGAAATTGACTGGCTGGACAGCCGGCACACATTTTCGTTCGGCGAATACTACGACCCGCAGCACATGGGTTTCCGGGCACTGCGCGTCATCAACGATGACCGCGTCGCTCCCGGTGGCGGCTTCGGCACGCACCCGCACCGCGACATGGAGATCATTACGATGGTGCTCGACGGCGCCCTGGAACACAAGGACAGCCTGGGCAACGGTTCCGTCATTCGGCCCGGCGACGTCCAGCGGATGACCGCCGGCGCAGGTATTCGCCACAGCGAGTTTAATCATTCCCAGGAGAAACCCGTCCACTTCCTGCAAATCTGGATTTTACCGGAACGGAAGGGTCTTCAACCCGGATACGAACAGAAGTCGTTTGCGGAGGAGGAGACCCGTGGCAGGTGGCGAACAGTCGTTGCCCCCGAAGGCAAAGATGGCACCCTGACGATTCACCAGGATGCCAGTCTGGCGATTGCTTCGTTGTTGCCCGGCGACCAAGCCACGTATTCGTTGAAGCCGGGCCGGTATGCCTGGGTGCAGGTTGCAACGGGCAGGGTGACGTTGAATGGCAACCCGCTGCGCGCCGGTGACGGAGCCGCCGTCAGTGATGAGACCGGGTTGACAGTGAAAGCGACGAAGCTGTCGAAGCTTTTGCTGTTTGATTTGCAATGACGGGCGTGTCACACTGCCCGGCAAACGGGCTGCAGGACCAGAACCAAAGAAACGAAGGAGACTGCTATCTACAATGAGAACCACCCGCATTATTGCCGTTGCCGCGACCGCCGTGCTGATGGGCGCCACGGCGCAGGCGTTGGACACCTACAAGGTTGACCCCGCGCACAGCTCGATTGGCTTTTCGATCGACCATATGGTCATCGACACCGTGCACGGCCGGTTCCGCCAATTTGAAGGGTCCATCACGGTCGATCCCGATAACGGCAACGCGCTCAAGCAGGCGGGCGCGACCATTCAGACCAAGAGCATCGATACGGACGTCGAGAAGCGGGACAATCATTTGCGCAGCCCTGATTTCTTCGACGCGGAAAAGTATCCCACCATCACCTTCGAAAGCACGGGCGTCGATGCCCAGACGTTGACGGGAAAATTCACCATGCACGGCGTGACAAAAGAAATCTCTCTGCCGTACACGATCAAAGGCCCGATTAAAGACCCGATGGGCAATGTGCACCTTGCCCTGCAAGCCAAAACCAAGCTCAATCGCAAGGACTACGGGGTGTCGTGGAACAAGACACTGGACGCGGGCGGCTTGATGGTTGGCGAAGAAGTCAACATCGAGATCAATGGGTCATTTGTGAAGCAGACCGCGGAAAAGAAGTAGCCCGCGCGTTGGCGATGACCGAGGCGGTTGATTTCACGGACCGGTATCTTCGCGGGGAAACCCCGTGGGACTCGGGAAAGCCCAGCGAAGAATTGCTGCGGGTCCTCGGTGCGGGAACACTGACCGGCAAGACGGTCCTGGAAATTGGATGCGGGACGGGAACGAATGCCGTCGAACTAGCGAGGCGGGGATTTGTCGTTACGGCAGTGGATATCGCCGAGCCGGCCATCCGCATCGCCCGAGACAAAGCGCGCGGTGCCACCGTTACCGTGGACTTTCGCGTGGCGGACGTATTGACGGACGATCTCGGCGGGCCGTACGACATTCTTTTCGACAGTGGCGTCTATCATTGTCTGCGGACGATCGATCTGAAACGGTTTCAGGAGTTTCTCCGGAAATCCACTCGCCCCGGCAGTTGGTGGTTGAGCCTCGCCGGTAACGCCAAGGAGGACACCGATCCCGGTCCTCCCGTGGTCAGCGAAGACGAAATCCGCGCGGAACTGGGACCGCTGTTTGACGTCGTGGAACTACGCGAGTTCCGGTTTACCACCAAGAAGGCAGATTTTCGTCCGCTCGCCTGGTCCATCTTGATGCGGCGGCGGTAAGCCTGCTAGACTTCGCCACGCTGCCGCTAATCGCCAGGCCATGCGAAAACTACCGCGCACATTCTACGATCGGGACACGATTCTCGTCGCCAGGGAACTGCTGGGGAAATATCTGGTGCATGCGGATCGTGTGGGACGGATTGTGGAAGTGGAAGCGTACCTTGGTCTGCACGATCTGGCGGCGCATTCGGCCCGCGGATTAACCGAGCGCACGAAAGTGATGTTCGGTCCGCCGGGTCATGCGTATGTCTATATGATTTACGGAATGTATTACTGCATGAATGTCGTGACCGAACGCGAAGGGCATGCCTCGGCGGTGTTACTGCGCGCGGTGGAACCCATCCAGAACGTCAACGGGCGGACGCAGGGGCCGGGCTTGCTTTGCAAGGCCATGGGAATCGACAAGCGCCTCAATGCCCACGACTTGTTGAGTGACGACTTCTACATCACCACGCCGCCGAAACGAAAGCCAATCTCGGTCGTCCGGAGGCCGAGAATTGGTGTTGATTACGCGGGACGCTGGGCCAAACGACATCTTCGTTTTTACATCAAGGGCAATCCGTTCGTCTCACGGCCCTGAAGCACTAGATTTCACGACCCTGGATGAGCACACGCGGCTTGGTTGCCGCGGACTTGTAACCGGCCTTTTCCCGGTCAACGTTCAACTGGCCATTGGCCCAGGCAAACCTCGTGAGCGAGTAAGCACCGCGCTCGTGGTCGAAACTTTTGCCATCGTCCTCGTAGAGATAGCCCGTGGTCTTGTTGCCGGGATAGACGTCGAGAATGATTTCGCTGGGCCGTTTCTGGTCGACGTACTCGATTGGCTCGGTCATCGGAATAATGGAACCGGCGCGCACATAGAGCGGCAGCATTTCCAAGGGTGCGTTGGCTCCCACGTATTGTTCACCTTTGAAAACCTGCTTGGTCCAATAGTCGTACCACTGACCCGGCGGCAAGTACACGGCTCGTTCGCAAGCCCCTGGCTGCATGACCGGCGCCACGAGCAGTGACGGGCCAAGCAGGAATTGGTCATCCACGGCATAACCATTTGGATCATCAGGGAATTCCCAGAACAACGGACGCATGATCGGCGTGCCGTCCTGCGCCGCTTCGTGGAACAGATTGTAAAAATACGGCAGGAGTTGGTAGCGGAGACTGATGTAGCGACGGCAGATGTCCTCGACTTCCCTGCCGAAAGTCCACGGTTCCTGGCGGCGCGTTCCTATGGCAGTGTGATTGCGGAAGAACGGGAAGAATGCGCCGGCTTGCGTCCAGCGCGCAAGGAGTTCGCCCGTACAATCGCGCGTGAATCCGCCGACATCGGACCCGCAAAACGGGACGCCGGAGAGGCTGAGATTGAGACACTCCGGAATGCTGACGGCGAGTTGCTCCCAGAGACTTTGGTTATCGCCCGTCCAGACCATTGAATAGCGCTGAATGCCGGCGTAGGCGGCGCGTGTGATGACGAACGGTCGCTCGTTCGGGCGGAGGGTGCGCAACGCCTCGTGACAGGCCCGCGCCATGTTGAAGCCATAAACATTGTGGGCGCGCTGGTGGGTGGTCCACTGTCCTTCGTACTCGTGCGGGATATCAAGCGGCATCGTGCCGCCGGGGTGATTCCACACGGCCGGTTCGTTCATATCATTCCAAATGCCCGCGACACCCACATCAAGCAATTTCTTGTGCCACGGTTTCCACCATTGACGGACGCGCGCGCTGGTGAAATCGGGAAACACGCATTCTCCAGGCCACACGTTGCCGGTGAACCACGAACCGTCGGGGTTCTTTACGAACATCCCCTTCTCTTTCCCGTCGCGGCAGACGACGTAGCCGTCATCGTTCTTGACTCCGGGATCGATAATCGTGACCACGCGGAACCCCATTTTGCGCAGTTTCTGGATCATCTCGCGCGGCTTGGGAAACGTCTTCGGGTTCCAGGTAAACACGCGATAGCCGTCCATATAATCGATATCGCAGTAGATCACGTCGCACGGGATCTTGCGTTTCCGGAAATTCTTCGCCACGTCCATGATTTCGTTGGCGCTCCTGTAGCTCCAGCGGCACTGCTGGAACCCGAGCGCCCAGCGCGGCGGCATCCACATCCGCCCCGTCAATTCCGTGTAGGCGCGAACGACCTCCGGCACGGAGTCGCCTGCCAGGAAATAATAATCGATCTCGCCTGCTTCGGATTCCAGAATGTAATGATTCTCACCCTGGACCTGGCCGAAATTGAAATGCGTGCGATACGTATTGTCCCAGAAAATGCCGTAATGCCCGCCGGGCCGCGTCGAAATCAGGAAGGGAATGGAGACGTAGAGCGCTTCGGTGGCGTAGGTGTGGTTGGGGTCGTCCGTGTTCCAGAACGTCGTTTTCGAGCCGCGCTTGTTGAGCGGGCCGGTCTTCTCACCGCACCCATAGAATTTTTCATCCGCCTCCAGCGTCCGGTAACTGCGGCACTTCGGCCCCTCCCAGCCCATGCCGCCGGTCGCGTCATCGCTGTTCAGCCGGCGACCGTCAAGTGTCGCGAACTCGATTCGCAGCGGCGATTTGTGAATGGTCACGACCAGCCGCTTGGTTTGGATCGTGATGGCTTTGCTGGAGCGAACCGTCGTTTTCAGTTTTGGCCAGTGGGTTTTGGCGATCGCATAGGAGAAAGCCGGACCGAACTTGCTGGCTTGCGTGGCGCGCACACGGACAGTGCGGTCACTGAGGACCGTGATGCGAACCTTTCCATGCGCACAGCGGAACTCGAACGAGTTGTCGTGTCTTCGAACCGCCTTGATTGCTCCGATGGATTGAAAGTGCGAATCGGCCATGGTTGAGTCGTTCCTCGTCTCCGCGCATTGTTCCAAACGCCCACCAAAACGCAAGTGTGGAGGGAGCGCGCCGTTGCCCTATGCGACGACTTCGGTGGACTGCTGGGACATGGCGGCGCGTTTGCGCTGGGTGGCGTTCAGGATCCTCTTGCGGAGTCGCAGGTTTTTCGGTGTTGCCTCGACGTACTCGTCCGCGGCGATGTATTCGAGGGCGCGTTCCAGGCTCATCCTGAGCGGTGGTTCGAGCTGAATCCCCTTCCCTTCGCCCACGCTGCGCATGTTGGTCAGGTGCTTGGTCTTGGTGGGATTGACCGGCATGTCTTCCGCGCGCGGGTTCTCGCCAACGATCATCCCCTCGTACACTTCTTCCTGAGGGCTGACGAACAGGCGACCGCGTTCCTGGATATTGTTGAGGGCCCAGGCGGTGGCGATACCGGTTTCCATGGAGACGAGTGTGCCGGTCAACCGCGTGGTGATTTCGCCGCTGAACGGCTCATAGCTCTTGAACATATGGCTCATCACGCCGCGGCCGCTGGTGAGGTTGACCATGTCGGTTTCCAACCCGATCAGGCCACGGGTCGGGATGGTGCATTCCAGACTGACGCCATGCGGATGGTGCTGCATATGACTGATCAGCGCCTTGCGACCGGCGAGATTTTGCATCACATCGCCGAGACATTCGTTGGGAATTTCGATCCACAAGGACTCGAACGGTTCGAGGGTGCGGCCGGCGGAATCTTTCTTCAGGATTACTTCGGGACGCGAGACCAGGACTTCGTAACCCTCGCGGCGCATCTGCTCGACGAGGATGGCGATCTGCATTTCGCCACGGGCGCTGACCAGAAAAATGTAGGCCGCCTCGGTATCCTCGACCTGCAGGGAAATATTGGTGCGAACCTCTTTGTAAAGCCGTTCGCGGATGTGGCGGGCGGTGACGAATTTGCCGTCCCTGCCTGCCAGCGGGCCGTCATTGACGGCGAACTGCATCTGGATGGTGGGTGGATCGAGCTCCGTCCACGGCACCGGCTCGCGTTCTTCGCTGTCGCACAGTGTCTCGCCGATGGCGAGTTCCTCGAACCCGGAAATGCCGACGATATTGCCGGCCACGCCGTCGACAATTTCGCCCGACTTGAGTCCGCTGAACTCCCAGACCTTGGTGACGGAAGCGCGCTCGCGCTTGCCGTCCTTGTGAATGCACACGATCGAATCGCCGACTTTCACATGGCCGCCGGTGATTTTGCCGATGGCGATGCGGCCGACATAATCACTCCAATCGAGATTGCTGATGAGCATCTGGAATGGCGCGTGGACGTCGGCGGCGGGCGCGGGGATGTGCTTCAAGATTGTCTCGAAGAGCGGGGTCATGCCATTGTGTTTGTCGCCGAGTTTCTTCAGGGCATAGCCATCGCGGGCGCTGGCGTAAATGAACGGGGCATTGAATTGGTCTTCCGTGGCATTGAGTTCCAACAACAACTCCAGCACCTTGTCGTGCACCTTGTGCGGGTCGACGTGTTCACGGTCGATCTTGTTAATGACCACGATGACCTTCAGGCCGTGGCCGAGCGCTTTTTTCAGCACGAACCGGGTTTGCGCCTGGGGTCCGTCAAACGCGTCCACCAAGAGCAGGACGCCATCGACCATGCCAAGGATGCGTTCGACTTCCCCGCCGAAATCGGCGTGGCCGGGCGTGTCGACGATGTTGATGGTGTGACCGCCCCAGTGGACGGAGGCATTTTTGGCCTTGATGGTGATGCCCTTCTCCCGTTCGAGGTCCATCGAATCCATCACGCGCTCTTCCATGGCCTGGTTGGCGCGATACACGCCGCCCTCGCGGAGGAGTTTGTCCACCAGCGTCGTCTTGCCGTGGTCAACGTGGGCAATAATGCCGATATTACGGATCTTGCTGTTCATGTTGCGTCTGAGAAGAGTATGCACTACTTCAGAGGGCGGGACAATCTAGTGAAATTGGCAAAAAAAGCAAGGATTTTGGCGCAACTGGGAAATGATCCCAACGCCCGTACTTGGAGCGGTTTGGTGGTGTCTCTTGGACAAGACTCGAACTCATCTCGATCAAAACGGTATCCACTTCGCAAACACTTTCTTGGCCAGGGTCTCGATTCTACCAGTGGACGTGAGCGACGATTGGATCCTACAGGAACGCAAGCAAAAACCAGTTGAGGTGGGCACATGATTCTCCACGCGGTTGCTCACCTTGTGTGAATTGCGGAATTTCAGCGGACACCAGGCACATTCTAAGGCCGACACCGAAACCAAGTACCATCACCGTTAGAGGCTTGGAATGGGTGCTAAAAGCGCACGAAATGTGGTTGGTTGCGAGGCGGTCCGTCGTGAGATTATGATGCAAATCCCGTCCGATGTGCTGAGATAGCCAGTAGTATGGATCAGCTCGCTCGTCTGACGCAGGAGTTTCCAACGAGATTTTGCGGGGAGGAGAAGAGGGTTTCCCTTTTCTCACGCCGCCACTTCTTGATGACGATTTCACGCTTGCGAGCGGCGCTCTTGTCACGGTGTCCCTCCGCATAACACAGTCTGACAGGTCGTCGTTGCGCAGTCCACCGGGCGCCCTGACCACTGTTGTGCTCTGCGAGACGGAGATCCAAATCGTTTGTGATGCCCACGTAGTATGAGCCGTCAGCACATTCGAGTATGTAGGTGAACCAGATGGTCATATTAGCAGGGTTCAAGTGGCCCTTCGTCGCTTCGCTCCTCAGGGTCATTTTTCACATGGCAAGCCATGTGAAAAATGGTGGAGACGAAGGGAGTTGAACCCTCGACCTCCTGAATGCCATTCAGGCGCTCTCCCAGCTGAGCTACGTCCCCGACCAGTTCTTTGCGAGATGCGGGGTCATGCTACCGTTCGAATGCCGGATTGTCAAATTCGGCGTGGGCGAGGCCCTGTTGGACGTGAAAACGGGAGGGTCAAAAACTGCTTTACACCCCCTGGGCGGGCCGCTAAACTCACGGCTGTTTAACACTGGAAAGGCGTGAGGCATTAAGCAATGATTGCGACGGTAAAAAAGACGGAAGTCACCAAACAATTTCAGCTTCACCCGAAAGACACGGGGTCGGCGGACGTGCAGATTGCGTTGCTGACGGCTCGGATCAACGAGTTGACGCAGCACCTGCAGGCGCATGTCAAGGACCACAGCTCGCGGCGCGGGCTGTTGAAGATGGTAGGCCAACGGCGGCGGTTGCTGGATTATTTGAGCCAGACCGACACCAAGCGCTACCAGGAATTGATCAAGAAACTAAACCTGAGAAAGTAGAAAAGAAAGGCGATTGCCCCGGCAAGCATTGGGGGATTGATGGATTGATGCCCGCCTACTCCGCGCGGCGGCGCGGGCGGACATCATTCCATTAATCCGATACCTGCCGGGCGGTCGGAACCCACATGCCTCAGACCGTAGTTCGTGCTTCTGTTGGAGATAAGGAACTCATTTTCGAAACCGGCAAGCTCGCCAAGCAGGCCGATGGCGCGGCCATCGTCAGCTACGGCGAAACCGTCGTCATTGTGACGGCCGTGGCCAGCGGCTCGACGCGCGACGAACTGGACTTTTTCCCGCTCACGGTCGACTACCGCGAGAAAGCCGCCGCGGCGGGCAGGTTCCCCGGCGGTTATTTCAAACGCGAAGGACGCCCGACGGAAAAGGAAATTCTCAGCGCACGCATGATCGACCGGCCGTGTCGCCCGTTGTTTCCCGAAGGTTTTTACAACGACACGCAAATCATGGCGATTGTGCTCAGCGCGGATGCGGAAAACGATCCGGACATGCTGGCGATCAACGGCGCATCGGCGGCCCTTTCCATTTCGGATATTCCGTGGCACGGCCCGGTGGGCGCGGTGCGAGTGATCCGTGTCGGTGATCAGTTCATTGCCAATCCCACGCACACCCAGCGGAAGGAAAGCGATCTCGACCTCATCTTCGTGGGCAACGAGAAGGAACTGGTGATGATCGAAGGCACCGCCCAGGAGATTTCCGAAGCCGACATGATGAAGGCCATCGAATTCGCCCATGCGGAATCGAAGAAGATCGTGGCGGCCATACGCGAACTGGCCCAGAAAGCCGGCAAACCGAAGCGCGAAGTCAAACTGTACACGGCCCGTGCGGAAGTCGTCGCGGCGGCGCGTGAAATGGTTGGCGGCGAGGTTCTCAAAGCCCTGCTCACGTCCGGCAAGCTGGCGCGCGAAGCGGCGATTCGGGCCTGCAAAGACAAGGCCACCGAGGGGTTGAAGCAAAAGTTTGCTGACATCACGGATTTCGAGATCAAAGAGTCACTGCACAAAGTCGAATCCGAAGCGGTTCGCAGTTCCATTCTCAACAGCAACAAGCGGCCGGATGGCCGCGGCGCCCGCGACATTCGCCCCATCCACGGCGAGGTCGGCGTCCTGCCCCGCACACACGGGTCGGCCATTTTTCAGCGTGGCGAGACGCAGGCACTGGTCATGACCACGCTCGGATCGAAATCTGACACACAAGAGATGGACGCCTGGACGGGTGGCGCGACGGAGAAGAAATTCATCCTGCATTATAATTTCCCGCCGTTCAGCGTCGGCGAGACCGGCCGCACGGGTTCCCCGGGTCGGCGCGAGATCGGTCACGGAGCGCTCGCCGAACGATCCGTCGAGCCGATGATCCCCGACGAAGTGGATTTTCCCTACACCATCCGAGTCACCTCCGAAATCATGGAATCGAACGGCTCGACTTCGATGGCAACTGTCTGCGGCGCGACTCTGTCATTGATGGATGCGGGCGTGCCGATGAAGGCGCCCGTTGCAGGCATCTCGATTGGTTTGATCACGGACGAGAAGACCGGCAAAGCGGTCACGCTCACCGATATTCTCGGGTCTGAAGATCATTTTGGCGACATGGATTTCAAGGTCGCCGGGACCAGCAAGGGCATCACCGGATTTCAGACGGACCTCAAATTGCACGGCTTGAGCTTTGAGCTGACAAAACAGGCGTTCGAACAGGCGCGGGAGGCCCGGCTCATCATTCTCGGCAAGATGGCCGAAGCGATCCAGGCGCCACGCGCCGATCTGTCGAAGTATGCGCCGCGCATCACCGCGATCCACATCAACCCGGAGAAGATCGGAGCGGTGATCGGGCCGCAGGGCAAGGTCATCAAGGGCATTGTGGAAGCCACGGGTTGCCAGATCGACATCGAGGACGACGGCACGATCCACATTTTTTCGACGGACGGCGAGGCGGCCGAGCGGGCCATCGAGCAGATCAAGGCCATCACGGCAGAAGTCGAGGTCGGCAAGCTCTATCGGGGAAAGGTGGTCGGCATCAAGGAATTCGGCGCGTTTGTGGAGATCCTGCCGGACAAGGACGGTCTGCTGCACATCAGCGAAATCGCCGATTACCGCGTCAAACAGGTCGAAGACGTGTTGAAGCTGGGGGATGAAGTGTGGGTCAAAGTGCTGGGAATCGATGACAAGGGTCGCGTCAAGCTCAGCCGCAAGGCCGCCCTGGCTGAGAAGGACGCGGACGCGAAGAAGCAGTAACCTCCTGGTGAGTCGCTGGACGCAGGTGGCGGGCAGTCCTTTCCGGTGCGGAGGGGAAAATGATTGCCATCGTTGCCCTGACTTCCTATATATCGGCGAGAAGATGTTGTCAGCGCATCCAACAGGAGGTGGACCGCATGTGTGTCTTGTCTAGTCGAATGTTTCGAGTTTTCTCCGGTGCCTTCTGGGCGGTTTCGGCTGCGGGTGTCACGGGTCGTGTGTTCGCGCAGGAAGCCGGCGCGACGGATTCGATTAAGACGAAGAACTTGTGGGACATGCTCCAGGCCGGCGGGCCCATCCTGCTGCTTCTGGGTGTGCTATCGGTCATCACGGCCACGCTGATCATCGAACGCTTCCTGTATTACCGCAGCGTGGCGGGAAGCCCCGGAGAATTGCTCCACAGGATCAAGCAGGCCGCGACATTGTCGGACATGCTTCGGGCAACCCACGACGTACCCGGCGTCGCGGGGAGCGTGATGCGGGCCACGATTCAGGCAGCGCGAGATGGTTATCAACCCGACGAGATCGAAGATCTCGCGCAGAGCGCGGTGACCAAGGAACTGATTTCCCTGGACAAGCATCTGCCGATGCTGGATTCGATGGTGACGATGTGTCCGCTCATCGGATTGCTCGGCACCACCATTGGGATGATCCATTCTTTCAGCGTTGTCGCTGCCCTGGGCATGAGTGACCCCACCAAATTGGCCGGCGGCATTTCCGAGGCGCTGATCAACACGGCGGCGGGTCTCGCCGTAGCCATCCCCGCGCTGTTCGCCTACAATTACTTCTGCGGCAGAAAAGAGGCCATCCTGATGGACATGGAAAGAAGCCTCACCGAATTGATCGTGCTCCTCAAATCTCCCATTCCCCAGTAGGCTCGGCCGATGAAGGTCAAGCGTCGCAATATCCGCCGGGCACGCATCGAGATCATCCCGATGATTGACACGATCGTCATCCTTCTGATCTTCTACATGAGCTTTTCGCGCTTTGCCGAGGTGGAACGCGCGGCCGGGATCAAACTTCCCATTGCGCTGGCGGGCGATCCGTTGGAGAAACTGCCGAACCAGATCATTGTCAACATGTCTTCCGCCGACAACGTGATTGTCGGGGGGCGACCCTACAAGATCAACGATCTACCGGACCTATTACGCCGCTTGCAGTCGAACCATCCGAACCTCAATTCGCTGATGCTGCGGGGTAGCCGGGCGATGACGTACCGGGATCTTAGCGCGTTTATGACCGTTTGCTCGAAGGTCGGCATTGCCAACGTCACGTTCGCAACCGTCGACAAATGAAACTGGAACGTCGAACCCTGAGACGAGCGCGGATTGAGATCATCCCCATGATCGACACGATCCTCATGCTGCTCGTGTTCTACATGAGCTTCTCGACGTTCACTCAGCGGGAGAAGCGGTTCAACGCCACACTGCCCGTGGTGAACGCCTCGGCCGCCCCCGCGCCGGTGCCGCTTGATATCGTGCTTCACGTGAAAGACCGGAACAATATCCTCGTCAACAACTCCACCTCGTACGATGTCCCCGGACTTCGCGACGCGATGATGCAACTGACTGCGGTCTGGCAGGACACCACCATCATCATCGAGGCCGATCCCAACGCCAGCTACCAGGACGTTGTCAGCGTGTTGGACGTGTGCGCGCAGGCGCACCTGACCAAGGTCGCTCTGCGCCCGCTTCTGGACAAAGTGGCTTCGGCTCAATGACTCCATCGCCCCATACACACCGCCTCCTGGCTCTGTTGGCAACCCCGCTGGCGACGATGTGTCTGATGCTGCCAGCGCCCGCACAAGAACCGGAATCAGCGTCGCACAAGGCTTATCAGAACGCCAAGACACTTTACGACAACGGCAGAATTGCGGACGCACTTGCGGCGTTCCAAGCGTTCGAGGCTCAGTACGAGTTCAGCGCGGCAGTTCCACAGGCGATTTGCCTTCAGGGATGGTGCTGGGCCGGGATGCAGAAGTATCGCGAAGCCATCAATACCTTCGACCGTTTGCGGAAGGGCTATCCGTCCGCCTCACTGATTCCCGAAGCCATTTTGAAACAGGCCGAGTGCTACCGGGAATTGAATAATTACCCAATGGCGCTCGGCTTGTACCGCGAATTTGAGACGAAGTACCCGAGCCACGAAATGTTGCCACGAGCCCTGCTCGGCGAGGCGTGGACGCTCTTCAAACAAGGTGATTCCGTGGCGGCAAAGGCGACTTTGCAGAAAGTTCGCACCCAATTCGCCAGCAATCCCGCCACGGTCATCGACGCACAGTTTCTCATTGCCCAGATCCTGACGGCCGAAAAACAGTACGAAGCCGCCCTTCATCTATACGAGCAAGTTCCTGCGGACGTGAACGATGTGCGCGCCTCGGACAACTTCTTTCTTGCGGGCGAAGCGATGTTCGACGCGGGGCGCTGGATCGATGCCATTGCCTGCTACAAACGAGTGCAATCCAAGGCCAGCTTGGTGGAACACGTTCGGCAGCAGATCGACGATCTTCAATCTCGACAGACGAACGACCTGCCGCGCGGCGCGCCGACAACCTATGAACGGCGATTAAGTGAATTGCGTCTGCTTCTGGCCCGGTGTGAAGCCGGCTCCGACCTGGGTGCTTCGGCACTGTTTCGAATGGCCAACTGCTACCAGTCACTTGGTCGTTCCGAAGAAGCGTGTGCCGCCTACAGCGAGTTCCTCAGACGTTATCCGAACGACAAGCTCGCGGAGCAAGCCCGCCTCGGGCTGGTTCGGGAACTGGTCGGACGCTGTCGATTCGGCGAAGCCGAGGACGCGGCCTCGGAATTTCAAGCTCTTTATCCGAAGAGTCCGCTCGTCGATGACGTCTTGTTGCTCGACGCGGAAGCCTTTTTCGCATCGGGCAGGATTTCGGAAGCTCTCGACCGCTTCCAAAAGCTGGCGGCATCGAATCCGCGGTTGCCAATCCTCGAGGCCGCTGACTTTCACATTGGCGCCTGTTACTACTCGCTCCACGATTTCGACCATGCGCACGACAGTTTGCTGGCTTTCCTGCGCCAGCACGCCAACAGCCAGATGATGCCGGACGCCCTGTTCCGGCTGGGACGGTGCAACTTCGAACTTTCCCAGAAGGCAACCGATCCAACCGTCGCTCGCACCGACCTTGCGGCTGCGGTCACGAATTATGAGCAGCTCCGCGCGATGTACCCGTCCAGCGCGTTGATTCCGGAAGTCACCTTCCAACTTGGCTACCTGAATGCTTCCCTCGCGCTTCAAGACACGGATCCAGCGGGCCAACTGACAACCACGGCACACTTCGAAAAGGCTGTCGCCCTCTTCCAGGAATTCGTCAACCGCTGGCCCGAGAACCCTCTCACTCCGGAAGCGCGCTATCAACTCGCGCGCAATCAGTACGCTCTGCGGCATTTCGATGAGGCCATCGACTCCTTCCGAAAACTCGTTGAGAAATTCCCGAACAGCACGTTTGCGCCGCTCGCCGCTTGCGAAATCGCCAATTGTTACGGGGCCGAGAACAAGCGCGGAGAAATGGTGGCCCAGCTCCGCAACTTCGTGGGGCGCTATCCGACCGACCCACGCGTCGGCGGCGCGCTGTACTCCATCGGCCTACAATGGGAGCGCGACGCCAGGACAGACGAGGCCCTTGCAGTGTACCGTGACGTTATTGCGCGGGCCACAGCCGCGGGGGATGCGACGAGCAAGCTTCGCGAAGCGGCCATCGCTTCTAAAATCCGCATGGCAGGCATTCTTGAGGCCCGCGGCGACGCCGCCGGCGCCGTAGCAGACTGCGAAACATTTCTCGGGAAATTCCGTGACGATCCAGCAGTAGTCAGTGCCATGATTAAACAGATCGCCGAAACATACCGCTCAGGGAGAAACTTCCACGATGCGTACGCTCGTCTCGATCACCTGGCCGCTGAGTATCCTCAAAATGACCGCGTCCGCATTGCCACGATCACGAGCACCATTCAACTGGCCCTGGCTGCGGGCGATTCGTCCCGCGCTTATGCGGCAGCGATGAGGTTGCTTGGCGACCCTGAGAAAGACCGCCTACCGGCGTCCAGCTACACAGCCATCGCCGACGCCCTCCTCCGGCACGGACAGTTTGCGGAAGCGCAAGAACAATACGAAAAGTCACTCACACGTAATCCGGACGACGCTCTCACCATGCCACGGGCCCGGCTGGGCTTGGGAGAAACCGCCCTCGCAATGAATCGTCTCGATGCCGCCGAAAACATTTTTGGCCAGTTGGTCCTGAACACGCCACCAGGCTCACTTCACGACCGCGCCGATTTCGGCCTCGCCCAGGTATGCCTTGCCCGCGGCGGCGGGGACCCGCGAGACCCTCACACGGTGAAGGCAATTGAACTTCTCAATGCAGTCATGGTTGGCGCGAAGGGCGAAGACTCGGGTGAAGCCGCCTACCTGCTGGGCAATTGCTATTTCTCGTTTTCCCATGAGGAGAAGGAAAACAAGAAGACCGCACTGGCCTACTATCTTCGGGCGTCGTTGTTGATCAGTGGCCCGCACGGCGAAGAAGCGACCTTTCGGAGTGGCCAGTGCCACAAAGCGCTGGGCAATCCCCAGGTTGCGCGCCGCACGTTTGAAGCCTATCTACGCAGATTCCCCAATGGCCTGTTTGCCGCTGATGCCAAAAAGGAGCTGGAATCCCTGCCGGTCCAACCGCAGCAGTCCTGACGGATGAAGACCATCATAAAACTCCTGGCATGGTTCGCCGCCAACACGCGTCTCCTGTGCTGTTTCCTTGTTGCTCTGCTGATCCATGTCGCGTTGATCGGTGCGTTTGGCAGGGTCAGGCTCGAAGCCAATCGCCCAAGAATCGTGGCGTCATTCGACGCGGGTCCGCTCCCACCGCCCGCAAACACCAAGGAAGCGGAAGACCCAAACGCCGCGTATCGCGACTTGGACTACGGGGGCCAGACACTTGGCGCGGGTGGCGGCACCGCAGGGAAAGGTTCCGGCGGCGTTCCAACGGCTGGCGGGGGCACGCCCGAATTCTACCAGGCGCACCTGGCAAGTCTATCCTCACAACCGGGTCAGGATTCCGTGGCCGACGTGATTGGCGTCGTCAGTGATGGCGCAACTGCGGTTGCGCGACCCGAAGGCGGCCCGACCGGCGTGGGTTTGACGACGATGGGCGGCCTCGGCGACACAGCGATTGGCACCGCAGGCATCAAGGGACCCGGTGGCGGCATCTTCGGCGCACGCATGGGCCCGCAGCATGCCACTAATCTCAACCAATACAACGGCAGCAGTGAAACCGAACGCGCGGTCGTGACCGCATTGCGGTGGCTCAAAGCTCACCAAGAGGCGAACGGTTCGTGGACATGCGGCAGAAGCACCCCTGCGGGCACGGCGCTGGCAACGCTGGCGTTCCTCGGACATGGGGAGACACCCGATTCCTCCGAATTCGGTGGGACAGTCAGCCGGGCGCTGGACTATCTGTCGCTCCATGTGGGCAGCGATGGGCTCATTTCCGATGCATCGCCAGACTACATTGGCGGTGACTCTCAGGGCCTCGTGGCTCTCGCGTTGGCGGAAGGGTATGCGATGACGCAATCCCCCGTGTTGCGCGATCCGCTGCAACGAGTCTTGACGGCGATCGTTCGCGCACAATCGGCCGCCAAGGCCAATGCCCAACATGTTGGCGGATGGCGGTATGGCCCGTCGTCAGATGATTCGGATGTATCGGTCACGGGATGGATGATCATGGCGCTGACGTCGGCCAGGGCGGCCGGGCTGGATGTTCCGCCGGAAGTTTGCCACCGGGCCGCACAGTTCCTCTGGAATATGTACGACGTGAAGAACCCTGGGTTCGGTTATCAAACGCCCGAGCGTTCGCCGTCCATGACCGCCATCGGCGTGTTCTGCCAGCAGCTCTTGGGCAATGGCAAGGACCAACGCATCAAGGCCTCACTGGATTACCTCCAAGAGCAGAAGGCCGACTGGGACAAGACGCAGGGGGACTACATCCTCTACGGTTGGTTTTACATCACCCAAGCGATGTTCCAGGCTGGCGGGTCGTACTGGCAGCATTGGAACCGGGAAATCCGCGATCTGCTGATCAACAAGCAACGTAGCGACGGACGCTGGATGCCCCCCCCCAATAGCACAATGGAAACCCGGGAACTTGCGGCTACACCCGCCTACTCCACCGCCCTCGGCGCGCTCATCTTGGAGGTCTATTACCGCCTGCCGCCGATCAATCAATTGATCGACCAAGGCAACAGCGCGACGAGCACGACCAACTAAAGCCGGAAGTCACCTTCGAGAGTTGGCGAAGAGCCCGCGGGGCTGGCTAGGGTTTGCGCGCGCCTGGCTGGCACTCTGGCTTGTCCTTGCCGAGAGGCTCCTTCTTCACGGTGATATTGGCCGCACCCGAGACCTTTTCACGGTTTTCGGCGATGAAGGGCTTCCACTTTTCGGGCACGTCGCTTTCCGTGAAAATCGCCTCGACCGGGCAGACCGGCACACACGCGGTGCAGTCGATACATTCGTCCGGATGAATGTACAGCCGATCATCGATTTCGTAGAAACAATTCACAGGACAAACTTCCACGCAATCGGTGTACTTGCAGCCGACACAAGGTTCACACACAATGTGTGCCATAATCTATCTCCTCTTCTTCTTTGAAATCGCGGCGGTGAAACTGAACGCGTCCTGACGGATATGCTATACTGCGACTGGTGAACGTTGCCAAGAGCAAATTGATGCCGCGCTGTCGCGCCATTTTGCGCCGATTGCGGGCCGCCCACCCGGACGCACGTTGCGCGTTGCATCACCAGAACCCGCTCCAGCTCCTCATCGCCACCATCCTCAGCGCCCAATGCACAGACCAACGTGTCAACCTCGTCACCCCAGCCCTGTTTCGGCGCTACCACACGGCGGCTGATTTTGCCGCGGCTCGGCCGGCGGAACTGGAGGCCATGATTCGCAGTACCGGCTTTTTTCGGAACAAGGCGCGATCGATTCGGAAGTGCTGCAACGGGCTGGTCACGAAATACGGCGGCAAGGTCCCCGACAAACTCGACGAACTGATCCAGCTTGACGGCATCGGGCGGAAGACGGCGAATGTGGTACTGGGTGTCGCCTACGGTAAGGCTGAAGGAATCGTGGTGGATACGCATGTGTCGCGGTTGTCGCGCCGCATGGGACTGACCCGCCAGACGACCCCCGAAAAAATCGAGCAATCGCTCATGAAGATTGTCCCACGCCAGGATTGGATCGACTTTTCGCATCTGCTGATCTGGCACGGACGAAAACGTTGCAACGCTCGCAAACCCGACTGCATCCAATGTGAAGTCGCAGACGTTTGTCCGAAGATAGGGGTCAAATCATGAAAGAACTCAGCGAGGGCGACCGGGCACCTGCATTCAAAGAACTTGGCGAGAACAAGGGCAAGACTGTTGTCCTCTACTTTTATCCCAAGGACGATACGCCCGGCTGCACCACTGAGGCGTGTGAACTGCGGGATGCACACAAGCAAATCGCCAACAAGAACGCCATCGTGCTCGGCGTGAGCCCCGACTCGGCCAAGTCACACGAAAAGTTCTCCACGAAATTCAATCTCCCGTTCACACTCGTTCCCGATGAGGACCACAAAATCTGCGAGGCATACGGCGTGTGGAAGGAGAAATCCATGTACGGCAGGAAATACATGGGCGTCGAACGCACCACTTTCATTATCGGGGCCGACGGAACCATCACGAGAATCTTCCGCAAGGTCAAACCGGCCGGCCACGCCCAAGAAGTTCTCGCCGCAATCTGAGCGTCCAACACCTGGGGCGTCCGCTGAAAGCCATTATCACTGGCGCACGAGGCACTGTCGGCTCGGCGTTGGCACAACATCTGTACGCCCAAGGCCACCAGGTCATCGCGTGAGATCGCGACGTCGTGCCTATCGACCGCTACCAGCCAATGGAAGATTTTGTCCGGCAGGAACGGCCTGACGCGCTCTTTCACCTGGCGATTGCCTCGCGCTCCACGGGCATCGCGAATGAATCGTGGCTGGTGAATTACGAATGGACCAGCGAACTGGCGTGGATCACGAGGCAACTGGGCGTTCGCTTCGTTTTCACCAGTTCGGTCATGGTGTTTTCGGACAGCGCCACGGGCCCATTCACGCCCGACTCCGTGCCGGACGCTGCCGAAAGCCACGGCTATGCGAGGGATGTTGAGCAAGCGAATGCTCTGCTTCACTTCTCAACGGCTGTTTGTGTTCTCGAGAAAGTAGGCCGCGTCACTGAGGCAGGGCTCAGTTGACACGCAGATCCTGTGGGGTGACGGCGAACCCTAAGCCGTACGGTGAGTTTCCTTCACGAGCTTCGCGAACATCTGGGTCTTGTGGAGGAGATGCGGGTCGTTGTCGAGTTCGGCAACGGTCTTATCAAGTCGACAGGTCCAGTTGCTCTCGCTGACGGCACCGGGAACGTTGAACCGCCCTTCGGTGCCGAAGACATCGGTGATCATGAACACGGCGAGCCATGAGTTGGAACTGAGCACACCACGAAGAATTAGCGCATGGACCTGGTCGTTGAAGTCGTGCGGCGGTTCCGTGCCGTCCGCGCCACAGTACTTCATCCAGCGTTTCAGTTCCTTGTAGGCCTCTTCCGATTGATGACGCGCTTTCTCGTTCTCATTGCGTTTGCCGGCGTCGAACTTCTCCCACAAATCACGCCACATCTTGGCGATTGGATCATGGTCGTGCGTTGCCGGCGTCGCCAGCGACAACCGTGGATAGGTTTTGCCGTCTACGAACGACAGGTTCTTCTCACGCAGGAAATGCGGAACCTTGTAGCCGGGAATTTTCAGGTGCTCGAGCGCGACCGGTACATACGGGGGAACGACCCCGAGGTCCTCGGCGACGACGGTCGTATCGCCCGCGGCCGCCAGCACCATCGCCAGCAATTCCTCGCCCTGCTTCTGGTTGAACTTCGCGCCTTCGGGCGTGTCGTCGGCGTATGGCTGGAAATGTGGCATCCGCCCGCCCGTTTGTTTCGCCGCCTCCTCCTCGGTCAAGGGCAGGAACTCGTCGTTGCATTTCGGCTGCCACGGGAACGAGTAGATGCGGAAGAAGCCGAGCACGTGATCGATGCGGAAGAGATGGAAGGTCTTGTGGATGTTGCCGCAGCGAATCCGCCACCAGTCGTGGTTGCGTTCGCGCGACACATCCCACTTGTAAAGTGGGATACCCCAGTTCTGGCCCCATTTTTCGGTGAAGGGATCCACCTTGAAGTTTTTCTCGGGCGGACAGCCGCCACTCCAGTCGAGGTTGAAGATGGCGCGGTTGCCCCAGACGTCGGAACTGTAGCGGTTGACGCCAAATGGGATGTCCCCCATCAGATACACCTTACTGCGCGTGCCGTGTTCCTTGATTTTCGTCCACTGGTCGTACGCGATCCATTGCATGTACGCGCAAAACAGGATCCGCTCGGCGTACTCGTCGCGCTGTTTGGTCAGCAGCGAGAGAAACCATGACCAGGCCTTCTTCGGGTTCTGGCGGTCCAGCGGCCATTCGTCCCAGGTCGGCCAGTTGTGATAATCTTCCATTAACACGCGGAACATGGAGTAGTCGGAAATCCAGTCGCCATTCTCGGCCAGAAACGCGCGGAACGCCTGGCTGCGCTCGGTTGTCTTGTTCCAGTGCTTGGTGAGGAACGCGTTGAACGCCGCGCGTAAGAGCGACCGCTTCAGTTCTTTCACCTTCGTATATTTCACCGGGCCCGCGCGCAGTTCGCTGAGCAACTCGGGCCGAGCGATCTCGTTGAACTTCGCGGCAGACAAATCGGGAGTGTGCTCGGGTGAGATGGCGATGGTCGTCGGATCGAGCGCCATCGAGCTGATGGCGTTGTACGGTGAGTTGTCGTCGCTCGTCTCGTTGATCGGTAATACTTGCAAGATGGCGACTCCGTGTTTGTGGCACCAGTCGATCATTTGGCGCACGCCCTCCGTGTCGCCAATGCCCAGGTCATTTTCCGTTCGAATGGCGAAAACCGGGCACAGGATGCCGGCCAGCTTCTTGTCAGGAGAAAGTTTCATCGACGGTTATCCGTATACTTCACGTCGATGCCCGACTGCAAGAACTTCAATCGCTCGATGCGCGGCGCGGCGATCTGGCCGAGCAACCGGCCCACTCTCTTGCCAAATGTCAGGTGCAGCTGGAGCACCGCAAGACTTTCGCATCGATTTTCGACATATTCACGGCGTTGCGGATCGTTCCACCCGCCAGCGCATCGGCGATCTGCTCCGCGATTTCGATGCCGCAGGATTCCTGCGCGTCGGCTGTGGAAGCCGCCAGATGCGGAGTCATGACGACCTTGTCGAGTTCGCGCAGCGGCAACTCCTTCGGCGGCTCCTGTTCGTACACGTCGAGCGCGGCGCCGGCGACCTTTCCGCTCTTGATGCTGTCGTACAAATCCTTCTCATTGATGATGCCGCCGCGGGCGCAATTGATCAACCGTACGCCATCTTTCATCTTCGCGATGGTTTCCCGGTTGATCATGCCGCGCGTCTGGTCGCTCATCGGAACATGCACCGTGATGAAATCGGACCGTTTGTAAATCTCGTCCAGTTCGACGGCCTCGACCTGAAGCTCCTTGGCGCGGCTGACGTTCAGGAATGGATCGTACACCAGCACTTGCATGTCGAACGCCTTGGCCCGCCGCGCCACCTCGGAGCCGATGCGTCCCATGCCGACGATGCCCAGCGTCTTGTTGCGCAACTCGACGCCCTCAAACGACTTTCGGTCCCATTTCCCCGCTTTCATTGTCGCATGGGCTTGTGGGATATGGCGGGCCAGCGCCATCATCATGGCAAACGTGTGCTCGGCGGTCGAGATGGTATTGCCGCCGGGAGTGTTCATGACGATGATCCCGCGGCGTGTCGCGGCGCCCACATCGACGTTATCCACTCCGACGCCGGCGCGGCCGACGACGCGCAGTTTTTTCGCAGCCTCGATGACCCGCTCGGTGACCTTCGTGGCGCTACGGACGATCAGAGCGTCATACTCGGCGATGATTTCGCAGAGTTGGTCTTCCTTGAGGCCGGTCTTGACGTCCACCTGAAAGGACGGGTTCTGGCGTAACATCTCCACACCACGTTCGGAAACCTGGTCGGCGACTAGTATTCTCATATTCATAGTCAGTAGCGAAACTCGGGGGTTGATTTTGGCATCCAATTTGCGATGTTAGCGCGCGATGCACAAGAAAAAATCATGAGAGATGTGAAACTGTACACGCGTAAGTGGTGCGGCTGGTGCCTCGACGCGAAGGAATATCTGAAGGAGCGCGGGATCTCATTCCAGGAGATCGATGTCGGGCGCGATCCCGCTGCCGACGAGGAAATGCAACGTCTCTCGGGCCAGCGTTACGTGCCGACGATTGTCGTTGACGGGCACGTGCTCGCCAATTTCGACACGGGCCAGCTGGAAGTCTTTCTCGCGAAGCTCAGTGCTTCATCCAATTGACCAGCCACACCACACCGTGCGAGGCCACGCACGCATAGGCCGCCGCGAGCAGATCATCCAGGACGATGCCGATTCCGCCCGAGAAATCCTGCGCGTCGCGAACGGGCGACGGCTTCCACACGTCGAAGAGCCGGAACATCGCGAATCCCACGACGACCTGCCACCACCTCGTTCCCAGCCCGATCAGCGCGAGTGGCATCGCGACAATCTCGTCGATGACCACGCTGGGCGGATCGGGATGGTGCATGATATCGGACGCTTCCCCGGCACACCAAATGGCAAAGCCGATCAGCAACACCAGAAGCGCGCCGCGCAGCCATAGGTGGTGTTGCTGATTCAGAGCCCACCAGAGCCCGATACCGAGCACCGAGCCGGCGGTGCCCGGCGCGACGGGCAAATAGCCGACACCGAACCCGGTGGCCAGAAACTTGATCAATCGTTCACGCATCGCGCAGGAAACACTCCCGGTTCTTCCAGAAGTAGATCATCCCCGACAGTAGCGTTAGGCCCACGGTGATGAGCATCAATGTGAACGCTACGCGGGAGAACAGGATGTCGAATAGGTCGGAGTCGATCCCGAAGCAATGCCAGTCCTCGCGCGCGGCCAATCCCAGCAGAATACAGATAATGGCAACCATCTGCGAGACGGTCTTATGTTTGCCGAACCACTCCGCCCGGAGCACGACGCCTTGCTGGTTGGCGACGAGGCGCAGGCCGGTCACCAGGAAATCCCGGGCAACGATGACCAGCACCATCCACGCCTGCACCAATGGAACACCGGGCCGGTAGCTTGACTGTTCGATGAAACAGATGAAGGCGGCAGTTGTGAGCACCTTGTCCGCCAACGGGTCGAGCAACGCCCCAAATGTGGTTTCGAGCTTGTGTCGGCGCGCGTACCAACCGTCCCACCAATCCGTAAGGCTGGCCACGACGAAAATGCCCAGTGCGACCGTTTTGCCAAACGGAAAATGTGACAGTACCAACCCTTGGGACGGCAGCAGCAACGCCATCACGAAAACCACTGTCAAAACAATGCGTCCCACGGTGAGACGGTTCGGCAGGTTCATTGGCCGCGTATTCTAACCGCTTCTGGCCAGCCAAAACAAGCCGGTTGCGTCCGTTCGATATGGACTTGACCGATTTCTGCCGATTCTCTATATTCCCCAGAAGAATTTGGCGACATGGAACGAGTGGGTCGAAGAACCCACTTTTTTGTTCCCTAGATGGGGTGTGCCGCCCGAGGATAAAAAAGGCTTATGAACGGCGAATTGATAGTGGCTGTGGAATATTTCCACCGGGAGAAGGGCATCGACAAGGAAGTCCTGTTCCAAGCCGTCGAGTCGGCGTTGCTACAGGCTTCTAAGAGGAGTGTCGGTCCCGCCAACGACCTTCGCATCGAAATCGACCGCAAGACCGGGAACATTCGCGCACTCGCCAAGCAATTGGTGGTGGAAAACGTCGTCAACAAACACGATGAGATTTCGTTGACCGACGCGCGGCGCCGCCTGCCCAACGTCCAACTTGGTGAAAGTATCGAGATCGAGGTCACGCCGCAGAATTTTGGCCGCATCGCCGCCCAGACGGCCAAGCAGGCGATGCTTCAGCGCATTCGGCAGGTCGAGAAGAACATGGTTTTCGAGGAATTCAAGGGTCGCGGGGGCGACATCCTGTCCGGCACCGTGCGCCGTTTCGAGCGCAGCGACGTCATCATCGACCTTGGCAAGATTGAAGGTGTCATGCCCAGCCGCGAGCGCGTGCCGACCGAGGAATACCAACCGGGTGACCGTATTCGTGCTTTTACGCTGAGCGTCGACAACGCGCTTCACGGGCCCGAAATCATTCTTTCTCGCAGTCATCCTGACTTTGTCCGCAAGCTGTTTGAACTCGAAGTCTCCGAGATCGCTGACAAGACGGTGGAGATCAAGGCCATCGCGCGTGAGGCGGGCTATCGCACCAAGATCGCCGTCGTGTCGCACGACGAGAAGGTTGACCCCGTTGGCGCTTGCGTGGGCATGCGCGGGATGCGCGTGAAGAATATCGTCCGCGAACTCAGCGGAGAAAAAATCGACATCATTCGCTGGGACCCGAATGTCCGCCAGTTTGTCACCAACGCGCTCGCGCCCGCCAAGTTGAAGAACCTTGTCATTGACGAGGCCCGCCATTCCGTGAAGATTATTGTGGATCCAGACCAACTGTCGTTGGCCATTGGGAAGAAGGGACAGAACGCGCGCCTGACGGCCAAGCTAACCGGATGGAACATCGAGATCGAGAAGGAAGAGACCGCCGAGCTTGGTTTCGAGGAAAAAGTCGCGCGCGCGGTTGAAGAGATGGCGGCGATCCCCGGAATTCCGCGCGAGGTTGCCGAGGGCCTGGTCAAGGGCGGGTTCCATTCGCTGGAGGGTTTGTTGTCGGCGGATTTGAACGATTTGACGGACATACTTGGCGCCGAAAAGGCCACGGCGGTACAACAAGCGGCCAGTGCGGAGCAGGAGCGACGCGAGGCGGCCCAGTCATCGGAGGGTAACAAACCGGCAGAATGAGTACCCGGGTACACGAGTTGGCCAAGCGATGCGGCCTGTCGAACAAGGCAATGATCGACAAGCTGCGCGCCATGAATTATCCGGTCAAGAGCCACTCCAGTACGGTCGACAAGATCACCGCTGAGTCGATCGAAAAGGAATATGGCTACGTCCCGCCACCACCTTCTGCACCTGAACAACCCGTAACGCCGACTTCTCCTCCTGCAGCACCGGCAACTGGAACCGATGAAGAGGCGGATGTCGCGGCGACAGTTGCCACCCTACCGACCCCGGCAGGGGTTACCGAACCGGCCAAGGCGGTTGTGGAACCACCCAAACCGGCCGTTGTGAAGGTGGTTACAAGTCCGGCAGTTCCACCGTCACCATCCGTGATCCCGTCGAAGGCACCGCCCACCGCAGTGCCGCCGAAGCCAACCCCGCCACCGAGACCGCAGCCAACGGTGAAGATAACGACGGCCCCGCGTCCCACACCGCCGCTTGCGCCGGCCCCCAAGCCCGCGCCGTTACCAGCGGGACCGGCACAGCCCGCTTTCATTGTTGATGACAAGGGGAACAAAATTATCCAGATGAAACCGCCGGTCGTGGTGCGCGACCTGGCGCAGCGCATCGGCGTGAAATCGCACGTGCTGTTGTCCGAGATGATGGAGATGAACGTTTTTGCCAATCTCACCGAGACCGTCGGGGAAGACATCGCCCGCAAGATTTGCGAGCGGCATGGTTTCCTTTTCGAGCTGGAAAAGCGCGAGCGCGGTGCCGGCATTGTTCACGCGCCGCCCAAGAAGGTCGAACCCCTGGAAGTGGGCGAACAAGCAACCGATTTGAAGCCGCGTCCGCCCGTGGTCACCGTCATGGGTCACGTCGACCATGGCAAGACCTCGCTGCTCGACGCGATTCGCAAGACCGATGTCGCCGCTCATGAAAGCGGCGGCATCACCCAGCACATCGGCGCCAGCGTGGTTTCGCTTCCTGGCGGCAAAACCATCACGTTCCTTGACACCCCCGGCCACGAGGCATTCACGAAGATGCGGGCGCGGGGGGCGAACGTTACGGATATTGCCGTGTTGGTCGTGGCTGCGGATGACGGGATTATGCCCCAGACGATCGAGGCGATGAACCATGCCAAAGCCGCGCAAGTACCGATCCTTGTTGCGATCAACAAGTGCGACCTGCCGACGGCGAACCCCGATCGCGTCAAGAAACAGTTGCAGGAACACGGTTTGAATCCCGAATCCTGGGGCGGCGACACCATCACCGTCGAGGTTTCCGCGACCACGAAGAAGGGGATCGACGCCCTTCTCGAGATGATTCTGCTGCAAGCGGAGATGATGGAACTGAAGGCGAGCCCGAAGGTGCCGGCCAAGGGGAACGTGATCGAGGCGCAAATCGAACCCGGCATGGGACCCACGGCGACGGTACTCGTGCGCAAGGGAACACTCCGCGTGGGGAACGGCATTGTGTGCGGGCCTTTCTGGGCAAAGATTCGCGCGCTGGTCAACGACAGGGGTCAACGCATCAAGGAAGCGCCACCCTCGACCCCCGTAAAGATCGTCGGGCTCTCCGGCCTGCCCGACGCGGGCGTCGAGTTCAACGTCATGAAAACGGACAAGGAGGCGCGGGCCCTCAGCGAACAACGCGAACAAGAAGTGCGGGGTTCGACCACGGCGCAACCGCGCGGTTCACGACTCGAAGATCTTCTGACCCAGCTCAAGGATGGCGAAATGAAGAAGCTGCACATCGTCCTCAAGGCCGACGTGCAGGGCTCACTGGAAGCCATAGCGGATTCCCTCGGCAAACTCAAGAGTGAGAAAATCGAACTCGACATCATCCATGGCGCCGTCGGCAGCATTACGGAAAACGACGTTCTGCTCGCCAGCGCCTCGGAAGCCGTCATCATCGGGTTTCGGGTCAAGACCGAGAGCGGGGTCACCGATGCGGCCAAGAACGCGAATGTGCAAATCAAGTTGTACAGCGTCATTTACGAATTGATCGAGCAGGTCGAGGAATCGATGGAAGGCTTGCTGGAGCCCGAGTCGAAGGAGGCCGTTATCGGCCATGCCGAAGTGCGCAAGATTTTCGAGCTTTCCAAAGGGCCGCCGGTGGCGGGCTGTGTGGTCACTGACGGCCGCATCGCCCGCAGCGCCCGCGTGAGGTTGTTGCGACGCAAGGCCGTGCAGTATGAGGGGCGCATCGCCAGCCTCAAGCATTTCCAAGACGACGTGCGCGAGGTGAAGGCGGGTTCCGAATGCGGCTTGCGTCTGGAGAATTTTACGGGAGTTCAGGAAGGCGACGTCCTGGAATGCTATACGGTCGAAAAGGTCGCAGCAAGTTTGTAACCCAATAACTCAACCGCCCACGCGGAGGACGAAACACGGAATGATTTCGGTTGTGCCGCCCTTTCCACTCTTCCCCTGGGCCACTATTACCATGAGCAGTCACCGAATTGAACGAGTTTCGGAATTGGTCAAGCGCGTGGTCAGCGAGATCGTACAGGAATTGAACCTGACCAATTGCGGGTTTATCACGATCACCGCCGCGGAAATCAGCCCCGATCTCAAGGACGGGCGGATTTACCTGAGCGTGATCGGGTCAACGGAGCAGAAGCAACGCGCGCTCGACGCGCTCGATCGTCAGCACGGACATATCCAACGCGAGTTGGCGCATCGCATCGTTTTGAAATATACACCGCGGCTGAAATTCGTCCTGGATGAAACCGAGACGCGGGCCACTCACATCGAGCACCTGCTCAACGAACTCGAAGGCGCCCCCCCCGATGAGTGATGTTGTCCAACAGATCAGCGAGTTGTTCCGCAGCCAGAACACGTTCCTGGTGCTCACCCACTACCGGCCCGACGGTGATGCCGTCGGTTCGCAACTGGCGCTGCTGTTGGTGTTGAAAGGCCTGGGCAAGACGGTCGAGGCCTGGAATGACGACGAGGTGCCGGCGAAGTTTCGGTTTCTTCCCGCCAGCCAACTGATCACGCGTCCCCCTGGCGAGCCAAAGGATTTCGATGTCGTCATCGCCATCGACACCTCCACCTGGCAACGGGTTGGCGCTACCGCCCAGCGCATCGGGCGACGGAAATGCTTTATCAATATCGACCATCACGTCAGCAACGAGAAATTCGCCGAGATCAACTGGATCGTCCCGGAAGCGCCTGCTTCGGGCCAAATCGTCTTTGATTTGATTAAGCGCGGCGGGTTTCCTCTGACACGAGACATCGCGACCTGCCTGTTCGCGGCGATCTCGACGGACACGGGTTCGTTCAGCTACGGCAGTACAACGGCGGAGTCGCTGCGGGCCGCCGCCGAACTGGTCGACACGGGGATCAACGTCGGCGAGATTTGTCGCCAGGTGTATGAAAGCTATCCCTACGCGCGGCTGATGCTGCTGCAAAAGGCACTGGCGCAACTCCAACTGGCTGACCAGAAGCGGATCGCGTACACGTGGGTGACCACGGAAATGTTCGAGGAATCCGGGGCAAAACGCGAGGATACGGAAGGCTTGATTGATTACGCGCGGGCCATCCAAGGCGTTGTGGTGGCCATCCTGTTTGAGGAATTGTCGGAACCGGGCAAGTTCCGCGTCAGCCTTCGCTCCAAACATCCGAAGATCGATGTCAACTCCGTCGCCCGCCGCTTTGGCGGCGGTGGCCATCGCGAGGCGGCGGGTGCGCGCTTTAGCGGCGAGCCGCATGAGATCGAACGCAAAGTGCTGGCGGCCGTGAGCGAAGCGCTGGCCGCGGCCGGATTGTAGGTCCCACTTCCATGCAACCGCAGCTGACACCCTACGATGGCGTCCTGTTGGTGGACAAACCGGCCGGGATGACCTCACACGACGTGGTGGACCGGGTGCGCCGCCATTTCGGATTCAAGAAGGTCGGCCATTGCGGCACATTGGATCCCGCGGCGACGGGGCTCCTCATCCTCGTACTCGAGCGCGCCACCAAGCTGCAAGACCGGCTGATGTCTGTCGACAAAGCGTACGAAGGAACCATGCTGTTGGGCGTTTCGACCGACTCGCAGGATGCGGACGGGGAGGTCATCGCGGAGAAACCCGTGCCACCGCTGACGGAAAACGATATCGAGGAGGCGTTCGCCAAATTCCGCGGGGATATTCAACAGGTCCCGCCCATGGTCAGCGCGGTCAAACATCAGGGCACACCGCTGTACAAACTCGCGCGGAAGGGCAAGACGGTCGAGCGCGAGCCGCGACTCGTCCACATCTACGATCTGCGCGTACTGGCCGCCGAACTGCCCCGTATCCAGTTCCGCGTTGCCTGCACGAAGGGGACGTACGTGCGTACGCTGTGCTCGGATATTGGGGACATGCTCGGCTGCGGGGCGCATCTCTACGAATTGCGGCGAACGCGGTCGGGGGATTTTCACGTGAACGACGCCCATTCCCTCGAGGACATTTTGAAACAAACGCGCGAACAGTTGAAGACGTTCATCGTTCCCATTTTGAAACTCGTCGGCTCCAACGCGGCGTAATGCAGGTGTTCCGCACATTTGAAGGTCTGGCCGGGCATTCCCACAAGGTGTGCCTGGCCATCGGCGTGTTCGATGGCGTCCATCTCGGTCATCAACGGGTGATCGGCCGGGCGCGTGACGACGCCCGGGCCAGCGGCGGCACGTCGGTCGTACTGACGTTCGACCCGCACCCGATGCGCGTGCTCCAACCCAACAAGGCACCCCTGCTGTTGACCTCGACGGAACACAAGCTGGCGCTGATGGAGAAGCTGGGGGTGGACGGGTGTCTGCTCCTCACCTTTGACAAAGCATTCTCGCTCACGACGGCGGAACAGTTCATCGAGACGGTCGCCGGTCACACCAAGCATCTCCAGGAGATTTGTGTTGGGACCGGCTTCCGGTTCGGGCACGACCGCGCCGGCGACGTGCGTCTCATGGAGGCGCTGGGCCCGAAGTACGGATTCGTGGCGAAGGCAATCAAGCCGGTCAAACTCGACAACGAGATGGTCAGCTCGACGGCCATTCGACAACACGTGCTGCATGGCCGTCTCGATCGGGCCGCGGCGATGTTGGGACGACACTTCTCGATCCTCGGCACGGTCGAACCGGGCGACCATCGCGGACGCGAACTGGGTTTCCCGACAGCCAATCTCAACCCGCACGACGAAGTGCTGCCCCCGGACGGCGTGTACGCCGTGCGCGTGGTCATCGGCGCCGAGCAATTCGGCGGCGTGGTGAACGTTGGCGTCCGCCCCACGTTCGCTGAAATGGAGCCGCGCCGCGTTCTGGAGGTCCACATTCTGGATCTAGTCCGCGATTTATATACGAAGGACGTCGAAGTTGTTTTTCTATCGAAACTGCGCGACGAGCAGAAGTTCGTTTCGGTGGACGCGCTCCGGAAGCAAATCACTGCGGATATCGAAGCCGCGCGCAAGGTACTTGGGTCGCAGCCCTGACAGACGAAGCTGTCTACGGCAAAAGCAACCTGAGGAGATTGATGGCTGGAACAATGGCGGAACGCCCGCCCGGAAACAGCCATCCATATCTGCCTACCCCCACTGTCCCGGCTCCTTGAACTCCCGCCTCCCCAATATCCATCTCCTCTCGCTTCGATTTTTCCCACGCCACCTCGCTGCGGTAGTTGGACTTCGCCAGCGCCAGCACCATGTTCTGCAATTCGTCGGCATCCAGCCAGAGTTCGGCGCAGGGATCGCAGCGATCGATCTGGATCGCGCCGATGCCCATGTAGCCGTATTTCTCCATGGTTTGATGGCAATCCGGACACGGCAGCGACGGCTGGTTCTGCCAGCCTTCCGGCGCGCGGAAGGGCGTCGTCTCCGCCTCGTCCTGCGGCACGGCGTGCCAACTGCTTTCCAGCACGCCAATCAGGTCGGTATGCAGAATGAGCATCCCCCGGCAATCGCGACAGCAACGGAAGGCAACGTCATCGAGTTGCTGCTCTTCCAGCGGTTTCCCACACCGTGGGCAGTTCGCGCTCACACTTTTCTCCCGAATTTCTTCTCCAATTCCGTGTAGGAAATTTGAATCATCGTCGGACGCCCATGCGGGCAGGTGTACGGCAACTCGCATTGGTGAAGTTGTTGGAGCAACCCCCGCAATTCCTCGCCGCGCAGCGGGTCGTGCGCCTTCACCGCGTGCCGGCAGACGGTGGTGGCGATCCTGTCCTCGCTCAATCGCCGGGCATGGACTTCCTCACCCATTTGCCGCAACTCGTCGATGATATCGCGAAACGTCTGCGCCAGGTTTGCCGTCGCAAAATACGGCGGCAGGGCGTCGACCAAAAACGTTCTCTCGCCGAATTCGTTCACGCCAATGCCCAGCTTGTGGAGCGTCTTCTGGTTGGCGTGCAGGAACGCCGCATCGCGGGAATCAAGTTCCAGCGTGAGCGGCAACAGGAGCTTTTGCGCGGGGGCGGAATCGGATTCGAGTTCCTTGAGCATCTTCTCGAACAGCACCCGCTCATGCGCCGCGTGTTGGTCCATCAACACCAGTCCTTCGGGCGATTCGATGAGCACGTAGAGTTTACCGATCACGCCCAGAATGCGCCAGGAACCCTCCTCGGTGCGGACTTCGGTGGGCGGCTCGGCAGCCACAGCCGGCGGCTCAGCGGGAGCCTCGCCCTCCCGACGGCTTCTGGGCACATCCAGCAAGTTGGATTGTTGCCCGGGTGGCGGCGCCGGCGTCTCGCCGCGCAGGGCCAGCGGCGGCGCAGGCGACCAATGCGGTCGCGGGCCGACAATATGTTGCTCGGCGCGGGGCCAGCCTTCTCGTTGGACGGGCCGCAGCCCCGCCGCTTCCGGCTCCAGCGCGGCGCGCACGGCGTCGATCACGCACTGGCGCACGGCGGACTCGTCCCGAAACCGCACTTCGCGTTTGGCAGGATGAATGTTCACGTCCACCAGCACAGGATCGACGTCGATAAACAGGAACGTCACCGGGAATTTCCCCTTCATCAACGCGGTGTGGTAGCCTTCGAGCAATGCGTAGTTGATCCCTTTGCTCTCGACGGGGCGTTGATTGACGAAGAGGTGTTGCTGACGGCGGTCCGCGCGGCTGACGCCCGGCTTGCCGATGTAGCCGGTGGCGCGCACGTCGCCCTGGGACAACTCGACGGCGAGTAGTTCCTCGACCAGTTGCGCGCCGTAGAGTTCCCGCAATCGGCCCCGCAGATCGTTGGTCGGCGCGAGATGGAAGACTTCACGGCCATCGACCACCAGTTGGAACGCGACGTTGGGATGCGCCAGCGCGCAGAGCGTGACGATATGCTCGATGTGGGCGGTCTCCGTGGGAATTGAACGCAGAAACTTGCGGCGCGCGGGCAGGTTGAAGAATAGGTTGCGCACTTCCACGACCGTTCCTTCCGCCGCGCCCACGTCCGTGACCGAAAGGATCTTCCCGCCCGCCATTTCGATTTGCGTGCCGCCCAAGGCGCCCCGTTCGCGGCTGGTCAGCGTGAATCGCGAGACGGCGGCAATGCTCGGAATGGCTTCGCCGCGAAACCCGAGCGAAGTGATGCTGTGCAGGTCTTCGGCTTTGGAAATCTTGCTCGTGGCATGGCGTTCGAGCGCCAGCAACGTGTCGTCGCGGCTCATGCCGTAGCCGTCGTCGGCGACATTGACGAGCGAGCGCCCGCCGTTCTTGATGGTGACCGTGACGCGTCGGGCCTCGGCGTCGAGCGAGTTTTCGACCAATTCCTTCACGACCGAGGCAGGCCGCTCGACCACTTCGCCCGCAGCGATCTGGTTGGCAACCTGCTCGGAGAGAAGACGAATCCGGTTCACGCGGGGGATTATACTGGAGGTTAAAACTGTTGAAAGCGTTAAAACCGGCGCGAGGCCGCGATTCGATCCCATGGAAATGTCCGCCGAGCCCACGAGGATGCGCGGATGCTTGACCGGGTCTGAGCCACGAGAGTATTCTGGCCAAATGAAGCGCAGGCTGGCGACGTGCTCGCTGGTGGTTGTCATCTTCGCCGCTCCCATCGCGGTCACCGGACAAACGGTCCCAACTCCCGTTTCGACCAATCCGGCTGCTTCCGCACTGACCAATGTGACCGTGACGGTTGACGGAGTGAGATATGAGAACGCCCGGCTCCAGGTCGTCAATCCTGCAACCGTCAAGATCTGGCATTCGACGGGGATTGCAGTCGTTCCAACGGCGAAGTTGCCGCCGGAACTTCAGAAACAGTTTGGCTATGACCCGCAACTGGCCGCGCAGTGGCAAGCGGCCCAGCAGAAGGCTGCCGCCGATGCGGCGGATGCGCGACAGAAAGCCGCCGCTTCGGTGGAATGGAAGCTGACGGTGGAAAGCGTGCTACCCGGCGGCCTTGTGGGACGCGGGTGCCAAACGTCCATGTATTGCCCGCAACCCGTGCGGATTTTTCTCATGAACCATCCTCGAATAGCCGAACTGGGTGAAGGCGAGCAGATCATCGTGACGGCCTATCGGCAAGGCGCCACGCAGGTTCATGGCCGGAGCCTTGAGAAGTGGGTGTACTACGAGACCTCACTGAAGCCGATACCTCAACCGTCCCCTAACCCACTGACGAGTGCGGGAACGGAACCGGCGCCAGCGCCCGCAGCGGCCGGCCCGGTCGGGATGGATGTGTACGTTCGCGACCTTGCCAACGACGGGGCGTTCGGGTTTCCCCAGCCATATGCCCGGATCCTCTGCAACCGTTCCAGCCTGCGCTTTTCGGTCTGGAATAACGACAAGTATCTCTTTGCGCAGGCGGTGGTGTGGGACGACGATGATTCTTCTGTGGGCAAGGATGCGAACGGATACGCGCTGGGGGATTACTCGCATCTCATGCTCGATTTGGACAACGACGGGAAGGAAACGCCCGACGTGGATCGAATGTACTCCTTGAATCAGAGGCCCCACCTGCCAGGGTTACGCTATGTCATCTGGAAGGCGAACGGGGCGACGTCCGGCCAGCAAGATACTTCCGAAGGCCGCGGCGCGATCCGTTACGTGGCGACGTCCGGGAGGAAGCGGGTGCGGGTCGATACGTACTTGATCCCCCTGCAGGAGATTTTCAAGCACGTCGGCGAGACGATTGGCATTTGCTATTATTGCTACTCGGTCAAACCGCGGCTGGGGATGAACTCGGTCAATCTCGTCAAATTCATGCCCACCGGGATGTATCAGCAATACATGTTGTCGCCCGGCTTTCCGATTGATCCCCTGTTGGTACCGGAAGGGCGGAACGATAATCCAGGCAGCCAACAGTGAACGCGGTGGACGGTGCGACGTCCAGCGAGTTCTCGACGAATTCCTTCACGAGGGCACGAAGATGGCAGGAGGCGAGGTTCGAGGCCTTTGGCTACCATCGCGCTCCTGCACCGTTGGTTGAACCATGGCGAGGCGGGGAAACCGAAACGACCTTTCGTCGGACTTCGTTACAAGAGCCAGTGGTGGAACACAAACAGGCAGAGGAAAGCGTACGCACTCACCGCGCCTTCGATCAGTGCGGCGGCGAGCAGGGGCCATTTCGAGAATCGCCGTGTGAGGGCACACGGCCTACAACCACAGGGCGGTGCGATGATTGCGCTGATCAGGAACGCGAGGCAAAGCAGAGGCGCTCCCAAGATTCTTGGGATCTTGAAAATCTCCATGGCGCCCCAGCTTGGCTTTATCAGGACGGCGGCGACGGGGCCGGTAAAGGCGAACGCAAGGCACAGGATTGAGAACAGGGTCCAGAATCTTACATGTGAGCGTAGAAAATAGAGCGCCAGTGCGGTCGGGGCGAGCGACAAGAAGCCGAACATGCCGACAAAGAGGATGAGGTCGGCAAACGCTTGCATCCCTGCCGAAGCTTGTGACGTGTCAGGGCGCATCAACAGTCCGCGAACATAAAAGGCCGCACAGGTCACGAGCAGCGCCGCGGCGTAACCGGCGAGAACCAAACCCAGCTTGAGAAGCCTGTTCATGCCATTGCCATCGTAGCGTTGTGAATGGCGGGCGTCAATGGGACTTAACGTTGCCAGCTATCCGCAGACGGCAATCGGCGATCAGCAGGAGGACGGAAAGCGCCGGAGCGCCGTGAGCACAGCGACGCTCAACACCGGCCTCGGGACAGAGGCAACGGGCGGATTCGGCGCTTCATAGAAGCGCCGCCACAACCGGATTTGTGGTTGACGGAGATATCATTTTACGATATATTGTCGGGTGTTGTTTATGCTGTTCTTTGAAAGAATGCGTTTGGCAGGACGAGCGGGTGTTGCCCGCAGCGTAGAGGGGCGCACCCCCCCTATTTCTGCGAAACGAAGCCAATGTTCTGAGGTGCTTGCGCCTGTGGAGCTGCTTGGTCGACAGGGACTTAGGTGTATGAAAGTGTCAGTTTGTCACTTGGCTTCGTTTGTCCAAATTGGCTTCGTTTTACGGGGTTCGGCGCGGTTCCAAGAGCGCGCGATCAGAACCTTTTTTGCAGGGCGAGGCCGATTTCGTGGTCGCCATTGTGGCCGTTGCGGAGGGGATTGAACCAAAAATACCCAAAAGCGCGGGGCTGTTCGTCGCCCTTGAGGGCGAAGCCGGTTTGCACGAGCAAGGTGCGGCGCGATTCGATACCAACCTGCGCGAATGCGCCGGGCGCCAGCACCAAGAACAACAACAATGGTACCGCTTTCTTTATCGCCACCGGATTGATTCCTCCGTGGAAAGTGCCGCACGATAACTTGACCCTTGGCGCGCGGCAATGCTAGATTGGCGCTTTCGGCGACGAATTGGTGGTGGCTGTAGCTCAGCCTGGTTAGAGCCCCAGATTGTGGATCTGGTTGTCGCGGGTTCGAATCCCGTCAGCCACCCCATTTTGATTCCAAGGAGTTACCGACGGACGCCGCCCCGACCCAAAAGAAATCTCGCCAGCCGCTGGTGGATCGACTACGATGCAACCACGGGTCATCCAGGATGAAGGGTCAGGCAAACAACCTCACTGCGGCCGAACTCAAGGCCATCGAGGAGCACAAGTACTATCTTTCCCAGCAACGCGGCACCGAAGTGAGCATTGAAGAAGCCATCGACGATTTTGTCCAGCACATCGCCGAGGACTGGCGCGGAGAGAAGCTGCGGAGGGACAACCTCGAACAGCGCGACGAAATCGAGAAACACAAATACCTTCGCTCCATGGCCGAAGGCCGGGACATCGGCGGATCTTCCGCAGCCGAGGAATGGTGCCAAAAATACGCGCATATCTGGCGCCACGAACGTGAATCCCTCGAACGAAATGGGTTCAAGAAAATTGTGGTGACCGTCCACAACAAGGATGGACTCCACCTGCGGCCGGTCTCGGCCGTTGCCGGCCTTGCCGCCCAATTTGACTGCGATATCTATGTGCACAAAGAGGGGATGACCTACTACAATTTTCTTCTGGAAGGCCGGCCGTACATGAACGTGCGATCTGTTCTCGGATTGTTGTCCGTCGGGGCCGCGCTTGGTGACAGTCTGGAGTTTATCGCTACCGGTTCTCAAGCCGAGCCTGCGCTGAAGGCGCTGGCCGAGTTGCTCACGAAGGAGCCACCAGAAGCCAACGCGGCCAATCGGTAGCACGTGTTCCGAGGAGCAGACGTGGGTCACCCAAAGCGACCGGCCACTATCGACGCCAGGATCACCGAAGAATATGTTATCTGTGGCATCTGCCTGACGAAAAACCGCGTCGTGTTCCACAAGAAAGTGCTTCGGCCGGTGTGGCTATCCCCTGCCCGATCCCTTTGGGTCACAACCCAGGGTCCGCCTGTTCGTTGAATGGATCAGCCGGTATCGTCGGGCTCTCGCGACAATCTCCGCACTACTATTTGCCGGAGTTCTCGTGTGGCACGCGCGTGGAAAAGAAGATCATTCGCGCTCGTTGTCGGAGCTCCGAACAGAGCCGCGCGATGCCAACGCGATCGATGACCGCGGGACGCCAGCACACGCTGTCGCGCTCGTCGTCCGGCGGGAGACGCCAACAACCAGCGATGACGAACGCGGCGATCTTCCGTCAGGGTCGCTTCCTTCCGCGGCTGATTCACAGTCTAACGGCTTGTATGGGCTGGGAATCACACCGGCGGAAACCGAGTCGAAGCCAGAATCCGTGGTCATTGTGATTGATGTCCGTAAAGTCCGCGCCGCGGGATACTTCGCGTCTGGCGATGGTCACGACGGTGAGCTGCCAGGCGTACTTGTCTTGTCACATCTCAAGCCGATGACAGCCGACCACTTGAATCCATTGGTCGGCCCTCATGTGGTCGAACAAATCCACATCGATACCGGGCGGGACTTTGGTGGCTGACAGCAGCAGAAAGACGCGACCGCCCACGACAGCACCGGCAGCCGCCGATCGGCCTCTGGCACGAACCGAGCGCTGCGCTTTCCCGGGTCTGCGGATCCGTGCGATGCAACGGCGGCGGGGTTTGCGTTTGCATTACGGGGTGGGGTTCGTTACCGTTGCGTCCGGATGCTTGGCTCGACATTTGCAGATTTCACCGTGCTCGATAAGATCAACCACGGCGGAATGGCGACCATTTATTTGGTGGCGGATCGACAGGGCCAGCGGCTCATCCTGCGCATGTTGCTTCCCGAGCACCGGCTTCATTGGAGCCGCCTCCGGCAATTCAAGTGGGGCTGCAAGGTCATGGAACAACTCGACCACCCGAATATCGTGCGGTACTACGGGAGCGGGAAGTTCAACGGTCTCCGCTATGCGATCATCGAGTACGTCGAAGGGCCGAACCTGAAGGAAGCCATCCTGCGCAACGACCCCAATCTGCGCTCCCACCAACGCAAGATGCTGACCGGCATGGCCGCTGCCCTGGCCCACGTCCATGCGCGTGGTTTTCTCCATCTCGACTTCAAGCCGGAAAACGTGTTGGTGGCCAAGTCCTACGATTCGAAGCTGATCGATTTCGATCTCTCGATCCCGCGGCCAATACGACCACGGCGGGAACCGAAGCTCGCGGGCACACCGCTGTATCTTGCGCCGGAGCAGATTGCCCGCCAACCCGTCGACGAGCGCGCGGACATTTTCGCGTTCGGGATCACGGCGTACGAGATGATCACGGGCAAAAAACCGATTGCGGGGAATACTCGCGAAGAAATCCTGCAGAAATACAGCGAGTTCAACGAACACCTGCGGCCGCCCCGCGCACTGGTCCCGGACATTCCCCATTCCATCGAACGGGTTATCCTTAAATGTCTTGAAAAGAAACCGGCAGACCGTTACCCTGCCATGAGTTTGGTCGTTCGCGACTTGCAGACATGAAACTTTGGCTCAGTTTGGTCGTATTGACATTCTGGCTTGCGGGTTGTGAGCGACTCCCAAGTTGGTCGTCGTCCAGACCCGCAACTGCATCCCAAACTTCCACGGTCACGGCGGTCGCGCCCACAGACACGGTCGCCACAATCAGCCGCCCGCCCGCGCCGCCCGTGCCGGTTTCTGATTCGTACCAGCACGCGCTCGAGCTGGTGGGCGAAGGCAAACTGGCCGACGCCCGTGCGCTATTGCAGCCGTTGGCGGATGACGGCAGCGCCCCGGACAAAGCCCTCGATCTACTGAGCGAGATTGATACGAAGATCCTGTTCACTCCCGTGCCAGCGGACGAAAAGACCGATTACACCGTTGTGGCGGGAGATTCCCTTGGCAAGCTTGCCCAGAAGTTCGGTACGACCGTCGATCTGATCAAGAAATCCAACAACCTCAGCCGCGATTTGATCCGCGTGGGGGACCGGGTGCGGATCTACCAGAGCCATTTCGCCGTCAATGTCAACAAGACCACGAACGAACTTCGCTTGATCGACAATGGCAAGTTTTTCAAGCGGTACCGCGTCGGCACGGGCGAATATAGCAAGACGCCCGTCGGTGAATTCAAAATCACGACGCGGATTGCGAATCCGCCCTGGTGGCGGGCCGATGGCAAGACGATACCCTTCGGCGATCCCGAGAACATTTTGGGCACCCATTGGCTCGGCCTCAACGTGCCCGGCTACGGCATCCACGGCACTTGGGACACCAACTCCATCGGCAGGCAAGCCACCGCGGGTTGCATTCGCCTGCTGAACGACGATATTGCGGAGTTGTACACAATTCTGCCCGTCGGCACCACGGTGGTCATTCACGAGTAGGAAGGAGCCAGCTCACGGATGAAAATTTACACATTGGAATTCGAGAAGCCCATCACCGAGCTCGAGCAAACACTGGAAGCCCTGCAGAGGCAGGCGGTGGAACAAAAGATCGACCTCTCGGCGCAGATTCATGCGATTGAAGAAAAACTGGAAGCCACCAAGAAGGAGGTTTTCACCAACCTCACCCCGTGGCAGCGTGTCCAACTCGCCCGACATCCAAAGCGGCCCTATATGCTGGACTATTTGCAGCGCATAGCCACGAATTTCATCGAGCTGCACGGCGACCGCCGGTTTGCCGACGACCACGCGATCGTTGGCGGATTGGCGCAGATCGATGACCGACGCGTGATGGTCATTGGTCAGCAGAAGGGCCGCGACACCAAGGAGAATTTGATGCGCAATTTCGGCAGCCCCCATCCCGAAGGCTACCGCAAGGCATTACGTCTCATGCAACTGGCAGAGAAGTTCGATATTCCCGTTGTATGTTTCATCGATACGCCGGGCGCCTATCCGGGTGTCGGCGCGGAGGAACGCCACATCGCGGAAGCCATCGCCGTAAATCTCCGCGAAATGATCGTGCTCAAGACGCCGTTGCTCGCGGTGGTCATTGGCGAAGGCGGTTCGGGCGGAGCGCTCGGCATTGGTGTATGCGACCGCGTCCTCATTCTCGAAAACGCCTACTACTCGGTGATCTCACCGGAGGGATGTGCCGCGATCCTCTGGAAAGATCGCGCCAACGCCGCCCAAGCTGCGGCCGCCCTCAAACTCACCGCGAAGGACCTGCTGGAGTTGGACGTCGTCGATGAGGTCGTGCCCGAACCGCTCGGCGGTGCGCATAGGAATTACGACGAAATCGCCGGCACGCTCAAGAAAACGATTATCAAGAACCTCGACAAGCTTTGGGAAATGAAGACATCCGATTTGCTCGACGCCCGGTACAAGAAATACCGCCGGATGGGCGTCTTCACCCGAGCGGAACCGAAGAAGCGGGGACGCGCCAAAAAGGACACCTCCGCGGTAACCCCGGCTCCCAGCACCGCCTGAGACGGTAACCACCCCCCGCTCTGGCACAGCCATTTTCTGCTTCACAAACCGATTCTGGTTATGTTACAGACACGCAATACGGTGCGGGTAACGTTCGCGGGAAATACGATCCACCGGACCTTGGGGGAAAAGACATGAAACGATGCCTTTGTGTAATCGGACTGCTGTTGTCCCTCGGCTGTGCTTCCGCGGTCGTCCGTCCCTACATTGGCGATCAACAGGCTTGGCCCACGGCCAGCGGCAGCATCGTCAGCACCAACTACAGTCTGCCCGTGTTTACTTCCTTACCACCGGTTCCCTACGACGTCTTGGCGGAAGTGCGCATCAGCAGCCCGTTCTACGCTCAACCCGAAGAGCACCATCTGCCGTTGCTCGTACGAAAGGCGAAACAGCTCGGAGCGGATGCGCTGGTCTTCGTTCAAGGCAAGATCTTCTTCAGCACCAACTACGGCCCACGCAACGGTGCGGGGCAGGATGCCGGGGAGCAGAAGGCCCCGACCCTTACCACCGTCAACACTTTCAATCCGGATTCGTTCGCCACCGAAGTGAATATTCTCGCGATCCGTTGGACGGATGAGGCACCCGCTGGATTGCCACCGCACCACAAAACGGCTCCCGTGCTGGCAGCAGCACCAGTGGAAGCGCCTCCTGCGGCTGCGACGCCGGCTCCCACGCAATCAGCACCGTCCGCTGAACCTCCCAAAGCGGACTCTTCAGCGCCAGCAGCGGCGCCTTCGAGTTCGACGACGCCGGCGACTTCGCCAACTCAATAGTCACCGCACGTCGGACTGGTTGCCGGGTTTCGATCGCAAAGATCAACCGGCGTCTTCAATATCCAGCTTGATGTGCAGGTCGCGCAACTGCTTCGGCTCGACTTCACTCGGCGAGTTCGTCATCAGGTCCACCGCTTTCGCCGTCTTCGGGAACGCAATCACGTCGCGGATATTGGTCGACCCGCACAGGATCGCGCACAAGCGGTCAAAACCCAGGGCGATACCGCCATGCGGCGGCGCACCATACCGAAACGCTTGGAGCATGTAGCCGAACCGCGATTGCGCAATGTCGGGTGGAATCTTGAGCACATCCTCGAACACTTTCTTCTGGACGTCGGGTTTGTGAATACGGATCGAGCCGCCGCCGAGTTCCACGCCATTCAGCACGATGTCATAATGCTGTCCGCGAACCCTTGCCGGCTCGGAGTCCAATAGCGGCACATCCTCGACCACGGGCGCCGTGAACGGATGATGCGTGGACAGATAGCGATTCGACTCGCGATCGAACGTGATCAGCGGGAAGTCCACGACCCACAGGAAATTCCACTGGTCGTCACGTATCTTGAGTGTGCCTTGTTTCTTCAACAAATCCGCCACGACCAGTCGCAAGCGTCCCAACACTTCCCACACAATCTCGCGTTTGTCCGCGCCAAACAGAATCAGGTCGCCCTCTTCAATTTTCAACTTTTCGACAAGCGCCTTTTTCTCGGTATCGCTGAAAAATTTCACAATGGGCGATTTCCATTCCCCGCGCTCGACCTTGATGAAAGCCAGCCCCTTCGCGCCGAAGCTCTTGGCCGTTTCCGTCAATGAATCGATCTGGCCCTGAGTCGCGCCGGCCAATCCTTTCGCATTCATCGCCTTGACGACCCCGCCAGAGTCCACCGCGCCGCGAAACACCTTGAACTGGCTCTGTGCGAAATCCTTTGTGAGATCGACCAACTCGATTCCGAAACGCGTGTCGGGCTTGTCACTGCCGAACCGCTCCATCGCTTCGGTAAACGGCATTCGCGGGAACGGTGTGGTTATTGTTTCGCCGCGCGCCGCCAACCACACCGCCGCGAGCAGGCCTTCGATGATCGCGTACATGTCCTCGCGGGTGATGAAACTCATCTCGACGTCGATTTGGGTGAACTCCGGCTGCCGGTCCGCGCGCAGATCCTCATCGCGGAAGCATTTCGCGATCTGGAAATACCGGTCCACACCTCCCACCATTAGCATCTGCTTGAATTGCTGCGGCGATTGGGGCAGCGCATAGAACTTTCCGGGGTTCACGCGCGACGGCACCAGATACTCGCGCGCCCCCTCCGGCGTGCTCTTGAACAGAATCGGCGTCTCAACTTCGAGGAAGCCGTTGGAATCGAAATAATCGCGCACGGCCTTGGCCATGCGGTGACGCAAGATCAGATTGCGCGCCATCGCTGGCCGGCGCAAATCGAGGTAACGGTATTGCAGCCGCAAATCTTCGCCGGTCTGCGTGCCGCTCGATTCGTCGATCTGAAACGGGGGCGTCTCGCTCGGGTTGAGGATTTCCAGGTGGTGCGACAGCACTTCGATCTCGCCGGTGGGCAGCTTCGGGTTCACCGTGCCTTCGGGACGTTTTCGCACGCTTCCTTCGACAGTGACGACAAACTCGCTCCGCAACGATTGCGCCAGTTCCCACGACGGTTTGTTGTGCTGCGGGTCGAACACGATCTGTGTCGTGCCGCCACGATCGCGGAGTTCGATAAAGACAATCCCGCCCAGATCGCGCCGCACGTGCATCCAGCCAGCCAGCGTGACCTTCTGTCCAATCTGCGCCGCGCGCAATTCCCCGCAATGATGTGTTCGTTTCATAAAATGGTTCTTTCGAGGATGTATCTCTTTAACTCCATAGCACCAGCAGGTAGACGCCTTTCCTCCCCCGTCGAGAGATTCTTTAGCTTCGCCTCGCCAGACTTCCACTCGTCCGGTCCGATCACAAGCGCGTATCGGGCGCCGGAAGCAGACGCCGCTTGGAACTGCTTGCCAACCTTCGTCTCCGCGAGGGCGTAGTCTACTGCAATTCCCTCATCGCGCAATTGGTGAATCAGCTTGAGAGCCTCCGCCCGTAACGCCTCGTCGGCAATAACCACGTAACAGTCCAATCCCCGGTCAGCTTTCGGAAGCAGCCCGCGATCTTTCAAGAGCTCCCCCAGCACGACGTCCCCCATGCCGAACCCTAGCGCGGGCAAATCCACTCCACTCGCCTGCTTTAGCAAATTGTCGTAGCGGCCACCTCCCGCAACAGCACGCAATTCACCCTTGCGGTCGTGAATCTCCCACACAATGCCCGTGTAATAAGCCAGCCCACGCACGATTTTGAAATCCACCCGGCAATACTCGTCGAACAGCGAGCCAAGTTTTAGCCGCATCGTGTCCAACTCACTCGCCGCAGCGAATGTGCCGCCTCGTGCAATATCCAAAATCTCGTCAATCTGCGACGGCGACAAGCTAATCGTGGCAAGTTTCTCGCGAGTCTTGCCCTCTGGCTCGCGCTCCAGTTTATCGATTGCCTGAAACGCAGCATACTGTTGTTCGCCCGTGATGCCGGTCGAGGCCAAGTGACGCTGCCACGCACGGCGGTCGGATACACGTACCACGAAATCGTTCTTCGTCAGCCTGAAACTGCGGAGCGTATCGATGGCCAGCGCGATCAATTCCGCATCCGCGCTTATATCGGTCTCGCCGATGATGTCAGCATTGAACTGGAAATGCTCCCGCAGGCGCCCACGCTGCTGCTTCTCGTAGCGGAAGAGCTGCGGGATGGCGAACCACTTGATCGGCTTCTTGTAATCCCGGTGGTGCGCCCCGACCATGCGGGCCAGCGTCGGCGTCATTTCCGGCCGCAACGCCACGGCGCGGTCGCCTTTGTCCACGAAATCGAAAAGCTGTCCGACAATCTCGTCGCCCGATTTCTGCGTGAACAATTCCAGCGGCTCCAGCGGCGGGCCGTCGTATTCGCGAAAGCCGTAGCGCCTCGCCACGTCGCGCCACTTCTCGAAGATGTAGCGGCGCACGGCGAGCGCTTCGGGGTAAAAATCACGGAAGCCGGGTAACGGATTCATCGAATTCACTCAAAAGCCGCCAGATGCAAAGCCCGTCGGGGTTTTGCGCGTTGGCATCGTTGGCGGGCCAATCCTCCAGGCTGCCCGCCTTGGAAAACCTCACGCCTGCGGCGGTGTGCCCTGTGGGCCGTTGTACTTCTCGGTCAACCGCAATACCTGCTCGCGCATCTCTTTGCCGGGCTTGAACTTGACAACCGCGCGCGCGGGTATCTCCACGTCCTTGCCGGGGTCGTTCGGATTGCGGCCCACGCGTGGCTTGCGCAACTTGACCTCAAAGACGCCGAAGTTGCGTAATTCGACCGTTTCGCCCTTGATGAGCGCCTCCGTGATGTAGTCGAGTGTCTTCTGCACCACCGTCAACACGTCCTGTTGGATGAGGTTCGTGTCGTTGCTGATCCGAATCACCAGGTCTCGCTTGGTCATTATCTCTTCTCCATTTGTTCCTTGAGCTGCGTCAATTTTGGAATCCACTCCTCCGCGAATCGGTACACCCCGTACGCCGCCGCGATCATGATCAGCAGAATCACAATCGGATTGGCGAACACGTTGCGCATCGCCACGGCAAACGTGTTGATGCTCCGCAACTGCTCCTGCCGCCCGTGTAATCTCCCCAACAACGCTTGCAACCGTAAATAGGTGCCGTGCCACTCGGTGGCCATCTTCTTGGCCATTCCCTCGGGCAGATCCTTGAATGACGACAAACTCGGCACGCTGTTCAGCAGCCGCAACGTCCGATCATCCCGATCCGCTTCCGAGGCCAGCATAACCATCAACGCCTCATACTCTTGCGCGATCCGGCTCTTCAGATCCAGAAACGCCGCCTCCTCTTCGCCCGTAAACGGGTCGCCCTTAAACCCTCGATCCAAAAACTGGCTCAACTGCTTCCACGACCCCACAAATGCCTCGACTCTCTGAATGTTTCTCTCCAGATTCCGGTCGCGCATCGATCTTCTTCGTTACCTTCCTTGCTCGCAATCGCTTACGAGTCTTTTCACTCTGGCACCTGACTGTGTCAATTTAGTGTCAGAGCCGCTTGTCGTCAAGCCAAATGGCTTGTGTACCAACGACTTCAGCAATTACCGCGCCGATTCCCCCAAAATTCTTCAATCGCTGCCAGCACTCCGGCCACATCGTTGTCGCAAAAACGCACCACCCGCACCTGTTCGCCGCGCGGCTCCCAGATCGGCGGTGAGGCGCTGCCAAACATCGCCACCACCGGTGTTCCCACTGCTGCCGCGAGATGCGTGACGCCGGAATCGTTCCCCAAAAATAACGCACATCGCTCCAGCACCGCCGCCAACTCAACCAACTTCAACCGGCTCGCCACGGTGATCGGCCGCGGCTCCAGAAGCTTGGTCAGCTTCCCCACCACGCGCTCGTCAGCCTCGCCCTCCACCACCAGCAGTTGCGCCACCAACTCATCCGACACCCACCGCGCCACCGCCGCGAAATTCTCCACCGGCCAATTCTTCTTCTCACTGCCGCTGCCGGGATGAATGGCGACAATCGGCTCGCGCCCCACCATCTTCAGAAACCTCGACGCCATCTCGCGGTCTGCTTCGTTCGGATGAATCTTCGGGTGTGGCTCCTCCACGTAAATCGCCAGCGATTCCAGCGGCCGGCAATAATGTTTCGCCGCGTGCGTGTCCTTGGGACGCGGCGAAGCCTCGATGACCTGCTTGACCCCGCAGCGGCGCACGTTGTTGGCAAACAGGCTGTCCGGATCGAACAGATAGGAAATCACTACGTCGAACCCACCGAAATACTCCTTCAGGCCGGGATCGAGCACCGAGTTGGGAATGAAAAAGCCCGCCATCGCCTTGGCGTCAATCGATCGCGTCGCATCCGCGTAATACCGTCCCCGCGCCAATTCGATGATATGCGGATACCCGAGTATCTCAATGCGCGCCTTCGGCCACTGCTCCCGCAACGCGCCGACCGCCGGCAGGGTCATGATGAAATCCCCGATTGCCCCACCCCGCACCACCAGTATTCGCGGCGTTTTCATCGCCATTCGGATGTCTATGTCAGTGACCGTGTCAATACACGCACAACCCCAGCACGACCAGCAGCGCGCCGACCAGCGAACCGAGGAAACACGCGAGGCGGCAGCGGGTGTTGTTGGCCGTGACGAAACCGACCACGTCGCGCACCTGATGCGGCGCGCTCGCCATCCACACCGCCACGCACACCCAGATGTACGCCAGCACGGTGACGATCAGCCGCATCGGCAGCTGGCTCTGGTCCGCCGCGTCCACCATGAGCTTGGCAATCAACAGTATCAACGCCGCCAAGCCGCGCAACGCCAGAAATTGATCGCCAAACTGTATCACCAGCCAGTACGCAATCGGCACGCCAACCACAACGAACGGACGTGCCCACGCCCAGTCGTCTGTCGCGGCATTGAACAGGACGATCCCCGCCCACACGGCGCAGACCCCCATGAGGATCCGCCCCCAGAGCACCGAGCGCGGAAATTTCCGTACGGCCTCACCGAATTTTTCCGGCGCGACAATGCCCGGCACACGGCCCGCAATGCTGGCCACGCCGATGATGGTCGAAGTAATGGCTAGTCGTGTCATAAATTGTGAATGGCGATGTCGCCGTAAAGTGTGATTGTGGTCGCGCGCTCGATGCGCACGGGAAGCAGTTCGCCCTTGTGGCGCTCGCTGCCGTCGAAGAAAACAATCCTGTTGGTGCGCGTGCGGCCAAACATGCGTCTGCCGCCCTTCTCGCTGCGGCCTTCGACGAGGATCTCCACCATCTGACCCACGAGCTTCTGATGCATACGCGCCATGCCGGAATTGAGAATCCCCAGAAGCGCCTGGTTGCGCCGTTCCTTCTCCCGTTCGCTCACCTGGTCGGGCATATCGGCGGCGGGCGTGTCCTGTCGCTTCGAGTACTTGAAAATATAAGCCTGGTCAAATTGCACATCCCGCATCAACGACGCGGTCTGCTCGAAATCTTCTTCCGTCTCGCCGGGGAAACCCGCGATGATGTCCGTGCTGATGGCGATCTTCGGTTGCGCCGCGCGAAGCTTGTCCACGATCCGCAAATACCACTCGCGCGTGTAACCGCGGTTCATGGCTTTCAGAATACGATTGGACCCGCTTTGCACCGGCAAGTGAGCGTGTTCGCATAACTTCGGCAAATCGACGTATGCCTGCACCAGATCGTCGCCAAAGCCTTTGGGGTGCGGCGCGGTGAACCGAATCCGTTCCAAACCTCGTATCTCATGCGTCGCTTCGAGAAGTTGCACGAACGCCGACTTCCCGTTTTTCTTCCGAATCTCTTTCCGCCCGTAGCTCGTGACAATCTGGCCGAGCAACGTCACTTCCTTCACGCCCTGATCGACCAGACGCTGGACTTCCCCCACAATTTCCGCGATGGGCCGGCTCCGTTCACTCCCCCGCGTGTACGGCACGATGCAAAACGTGCAATACATCTCGCACCCTTGCATGATGCTGACGAACCCCGCCACCGGCCGGTCGCCATTCGTGCCGAGCACGTGATCCTTGATCGTCGATTCGCTGCCGGATTCTTCCGCGACGTCCACAATCGCCTCGCCCCGCCCCGCAAAAATCTCGTCCAGATGATCCGGCACGTGATGGAACCGCTGGGTGCCGACGACGAGATTCACCGCCGGCTGTTTCCCGGCAAGGGACGCGCCCCGGCTTTGCGCCATGCAGCCCATGTAGCCCAGCACCAACCCGGGTTTGCGCTCCTTGCGATACGCCAGGACATCCATTTTGCCCATGGCCTTGCGTTCCGCCACGTCGCGAACGCTGCACGTGTTGAGCAGCACCACGTCCGCGTCGGTTTCCGACGGCGCAATGTCGTACCCGCGCGCCCGCAACATCGCCGCCACCGCCTCGCTGTCGCGTTCGTTCATCTGGCAGCCGTAGGTCTTGATGTACACGCGTTTCATCAGACGGTCGGCCTGCCAAAAATCAGGGCCATGATCTCGGTGCGGCTGGTGACGTTCTTCTCAAACGCGCCCCGCATCGCCGAGGTGATGACCGACGAACCGGCTTTCTTTACGCCGCGCATGGTCATGCACGTGTGCACGGCTTCGCACACCACGGCCACGCCCTTGGGCTGGAGTTCGGCATTGATAATGTCGGCAATCTGGCTGGTCATGCGTTCCTGGAGCTGGGCGCGGCGGGCGAACGATTCCACCACCCGCGCCAGCTTCGAGATGCCTACGACATGGCCGTTGGGGATGTAGGCGACGTGGGCCTGGCCGAAAAACGGCATCAGATGATGTTCACACATCGAGAAAAACGGGATGTCCTTGACCAGCACGACTTCATGGTGCTGCTCGTCGAACTTCTTGCTCAGCGCGACCTGCGGTTCCTGCTCGCCGTGCCCGAAAATCTCTTCGTACATCCGCGCCACGCGATCCGGCGTCTCGCGCAACCCCTCGCGGTCGGGGTCTTCCCCGATCCCTTCGAGCAACAGCCGCACCGCCTCCCGAATCTTCTTCTTGTTTATCTTTGGATGATGATCTGCCATCGCAACCCTCTCAGCCTCCGCGAGCATAGCCCATCCCCCCGGACAGGTCAATCCGCGCGCCGGGACCGTCTCCTGACGGTAGGGCGTGACCGCCGGGCACGCCGTTCTTGCCGTCGTCGGTAGGGCGCGGTGGCCCACCGCGCCGATCCTCTCCGAATTGCAGGCTTGCCCGCCTTTGGCGGGGCAACCGGCCCGGTTGCCGCTGTTGTAGCCGCGGGCGCTGACCGCGGTCCGGCGATCCGTTCCCGTTTCCGGCGCTTGCCCGCCTCAGGCGCGGCTCTGTCGCCATGCCTTGTCCCAACCCTCACCCCTCTTGCACATCATTGTAGACCCGGCCGACGGGCCGATCCTCACCGACCGTGGCGGTCTTGCAACCAACCCGCTCCAGTGGTACAAGCGCAGATCAGAACCAGTCCGAACCGGAGCCGACGATGAAACGACGGAGCCTCTTTGTTGCATCAATACTCAGCATCGCATTCCTGCACGTATCCGCCTCCAACGGCCAAATGACCAACACCCTGCCCAATGGAGCCAAGTACATCGGGGAGATGAAGGACGGGAAAAGGGATGGACAGGGAATGATGATATTGCCAGATGGGACGAAGTACTTGGGGGATTTCAAGGACGGCCTACCAAATGGCAGGGGAACAGGCACATGGCCGGATGGGAAAGAATACGTCGGAGAGTTCAAAGATGATCTACCGAACGGCACAGGGACGGCCACATGGCCGAACGGAATGAAATGCGTGGGAGAGTGGAAGGACGGTCATCTAACCGGCACAGGGACGGGCACATGGCCCGGCGGGGAAGAGTACGTCGGAGAGTTCAAGGACGATCAGCCAAATGGCAAAGGGACGGCCATATGGCCTGACGGAGAAAGATACGTTGGAGAGTTCAAGGACGGCCAGTACGATGGCCATGGAACCAGAACTTGGCCCGATGGCCGTAAGGATGTTGGTCAGTTCAAGAATGGGAAAATGGATGGCCAAGGAACTGCAACATCTGCAAACGGAGAGTATGTCGGAGACTTCAGGGATGACGAGCCGAATGGCATGGGAAGATTAAAATGGACTGGAGGGGAGTACGTTGGGGAGTTTAAGAACCATAGATTTGAGGGCTCCGGCACCCTTACCTACCCCGATGGTCGCCAATACATCGGTCAGTTCAAGGCCGAGAAAATGGACGGCCATGGCAAAATGACCTATCCAGATGGCAAGGTCGAAGATGGGCTCTGGAAGGACGGCAAGTTCCTGGGAGCCTCAACCCAGCCATAGCCGCCCGATCCGTCTCGCCAACGCTCCCTACAGCCCCTTCATCTCATACATCAATTCCCACACCTCATTCGCCCGTAAATTCCTTTGCCACAGTTGCCA
>Ga0116126_1000186_pt1 | contig 51694 bp, 31 predicted proteins | sample June2015DPH_16_5_FD_89730 | JGI IMG/M metagenome (GOLD analysis project Ga0116126, IMG submission 89730) | Peatland microbial communities from SPRUCE experiment site at the Marcell Experimental Forest, Minnesota, USA - June2015DPH_16_40 | ecosystem: Environmental > Terrestrial > Soil > Wetlands...
CAGTATGGCGCCAGCCCGTCGGTTCTCGGCTGGCGGATCCGGCTGAACGGGATCGAATTCACCGTGATCGGCGTGGCGCCTGAGTAGCGGCAAGAGTGATGTCCCATCCGTGGCGGTAGGGACTGGGGAAATTGGCGGAAACATCAGCAGTGTATTGGCGCGCACCGATGGCGCTGATTCGATGGACTGAGTTCGTTAGTGTTACCACCGAAGTCACAAATCCGTGACCGGTTTTTAATCATGCGTAGACATTCTCTTGCGAAGATTTCTGGTGAGGTTAATCCATGCGCCAGGTTTTTTCGATCGCGGTGTTCTTGTGTCTGTTGAGCGCCACGCTGCTGTTCGCTCAGTTTGAAACGGCTGAAGTGCTGGGCACGGTGCGCGACCCTTCCGGGGCGGTGATCGCACGCGCAGCGGTTACGTTGACCAACCAGGCGACCGGCGTGCAGTCCAAGGTTGTCACCGGCGAGAACGGCGATTTCGATTTCTTCAACGTGCAGGTGGGCCGTTACTCGCTCACCATCGAACATGCCGGATTCAGCAAATTCACGATCAACGATGTGACGGTCGACGTGGGCGCCCGGCAGCGCCTGGACGTTTCGATGAAGGTGGGCGCAGTGACGGATTCCGTCGAAGTTACCAGCGCCGCCGCCCCTTTGGAGACCGATTCCAGCGATCAGGGCCACGTGGTCAGCACTGCCGCGGTAACCGAACTCCCGCTCAACGGCCGCAATTACGCCGACCTGGCGCTGTTGAACGCCAATGCCGTCAAATCGCCGATTGCGGATTCCTTCTCCGCCACGGGCACACCCAGAGAGGGCGCGTTTAACGTGAACGGGATGCGCAGCACTTACAACAACTTTTTGCTGGATGGCCTGGATAACAACGCGTATGGAACCAGCAACCAGGGTTACTCGGCTCAGCTGGTTCAGCTCTCCCCGGACGCGCTGGCCGAGTTCAAAATCATCACCGGCAACTACAGCGCCGAATACGGGCGCGTGGGCGGCGCGGTGGTGAACGCGGTGATGAAATCCGGAACCAACGAGCTGCACGGCTCCGCTTACGAGTTTTTGCGCAACACGGATCTCAATGCCATCGGCTTCACTTTCAGCCCTGCGGTCTTTCAGAAGCCCACGCTGCAACGCAACCAATTCGGCTTCACGGCGGGCGGCCCGATCATCAAGAACAAGCTGTTCTACTTCGCGGATTATGAAGGGTTCCGGCAGTTGCAGCGCTATCTGAACTTCGATTCGATTCCCGACATGAACGATCGCAACGGGATTCTGCCGGTGCCGGTTTACGATCCGTTGAACAAGACCGTCTATCCTGCTAACAGGGCGATTCCGATCTCGCAGTTGAATTCGTTCGCCGCCACGGTGCTCGCCAGTTTGCCGGCGCCCAACGGCCTTGGGCGCTCCAACAATGACGAGGCGCTCCTGCTGATCCGCGATTACGGCGACAAGTTCGACGCCAAAATCGACGGCCAGATTAACGGCCGCATGACGGCGTTTATCCGCTTCAGCCAGCGCAAGGACCTGCAGTATTACGCACCCGACCTCACCGGGCCGTCCGGCGGGGATGGCAACGGATACATTCACGTGATCGATCAGAACGCTTCGCTCGGCTACACATGGACCATTACGCCAACCTCTCTCGTCGAGGCCCGCTTGGGTTTCTCGCATTTGCTGGGCGGCAAAACGCCGCCGTACGTGGGTGGCTCGAGCATGAACGCTCTATATGGCGGCTTTGAAGGCCTGCCGACGACAACCAATCTGACCGGCGGACTCGACACCCAGACCATCACCGGACTCACCGCACTGGGACGCCAAACCAGCAATCCGCAGTTCCAAAACCCCACCTCCTGGGACCCGGAACTGAATTACTCGAAGACGTGGGGCCGGCATTCTCTTAAAGTGGGCTACCAATTCCTGTTGGTCCACACCGAGATTCTGGACACCAACCCGCTTTACGGCCAAGACACGTACAGCGGAGCATTCAGCAAGCCCACCTGCACGGAACTGGGCGAGGCTTCCGGTTGCACGATCACGAGCGACTCGACCAGCTACAGCCTCGCGGATTTCATGTTCGGCGTTCCCAATCAGATTAACCTGGGGAGCTATGCGGTCGTCAATCTGCGGCAGTACGTACACTCCCTGTATTTTCAGGACGACTATCGGGTAAACACGAAGCTGACGCTGAACCTCGGGCTGCGGTGGGAGTTCGCCTCGCCGCTTTATGAGCGCGACAACCATTACTCGAATTTCGACCCCACCACCGACACCATGATCCAGGCTACCAGCGGAAGCCTCTATGACCGCTCCCTGGTGCATCCCGATTACAAAGACTACGGGCCGCGCGTCGGCCTGGCATACAGCCTCAACCCGCAAACGGTGATTCGCAGTGGATATGGCATCAGCTACACTTTCTTTAACCGGGTCGGCAGCGCCGAGGAGGGGATCAACGCTCCGCAGGCCCTTTTCGGTGTCCTCAGTCAGTCGAATCCCACGTCGTCGACCTTCCTCACCACCCAGAACAGCTTTACTACGAATATCGCCAGTCCCGCGGCCTTCAATCCGGCCAATTCCAACGTGGTCTATACTCCGCCGGACAGCAAATGGCCGTACGTACAGAACTGGTTCGTCTCGGTCCAGCGGCAACTTCCCAAGGACACGGTTTTCACGCTAACCTACAACGGAAACCACAGCCTCCGGTTGCCGATTATCGGCGATTACAATGAGGCGGCGCCATACAACCCGAGTGCTCCCTTAACATACACTGCCCGCGTGCCGATACCGACTTTCGGGCCGATCACCTGGCTCGATCCGGCGGGTGACAACCATTACAACGGTCTTTCGGCCAACGTGGAGCACCGTTTCACGAAGGACTTGTACCTCCAAAACTCGTTCACCTGGGGGAGTGCGATAGGGGATTCCGAGCAGGCGCTGGAGTATTACGCGGGTTACTTCCAGGCCAATCCGCAAAACCTCCACGACCTGGCCGCGGAAGTGGGACCCTCCAGCTTTGACGTGAAATTGAATAACGTCTCGACGGTCATCTACCAGCTTCCCTTCGGCAAGAGCCGCAAATACTTGTCCTCCGCGAATTCCGTAGTAGATGCGTTTGTAGGCGGATGGGAGTTCACCACCATCAACACCGCCCACACGGGCACGCCGATCGATGTGGTTTACAGCGCTTCGGGCAATAACATTGTCAGCTCCCTTTCCAACGACTATCGCGGCCAGCCGTTCCTGCGCCCCAATGTAACCGGCGCCGCCGTCAGCCAGAGCCGTGCAGCCATGCTGAACACCTATTTCGCCGGCTACACATTCAGCACTCCGTCTGCCAGCGCGCCATTCGGCGATGTCGGGCGCAATGCGTTTCGCGCTCCGAACTTTGACCAGTGGGACTGCTCGATTGACAAGAACTTCCAAATTCGCGAAAAGGCCCGCCTGCAATTTCGCGCGGAGTTCTTCAACTTTCTGAACCACACTAACTTCGGCATACCGGACACGAAGACCACCGACGCGGCTTTCGGCACCATCCGTGCGACTTTCCCGTCGCGGCAGGGCCAGTTCGCGCTGAAGCTAATGTTCTAAGCGGCGCAGGGCACGGCGCGCGTATCCGGTATCTCTGCGCATCGGGTATCAGCCTAAGTCGTAACTGCAGATGGCATTCGAAGCGAAATCGCCAATAGAAAGTTCGGATTGGCGCCGGGCTCATTGCAGCGGCGAATGCGACGCTCGCCGCGGAGCGGCCGCACTGGCTTGCCAAAGCATTCGATTCGCATTGGCATGCGCGGCGCCAGCCCACCAAGCGCGTTCGCGGCCGCCTGATGCTTACCGCAAAGCAGGATCGACTGGGTCTTCAGATTTGACCGGTTCAGCGCCCGGCTCGCTACATGATCCGGCGGAATAGCGCGAACAATCCCGCCGCCAGCACGATGGACGCAGGCAGCGTCAGTACCCAGGCCATCGCCAGCGAGCGGACGGTGTTCCATTGCAGCCCGGAATGGTTGGCCGCCATGGTGCCGGCCACGCCCGAGGACAGCACGTGCGTGGTGCTCACCGGCAAGCCCATGTAATCGGCCGCGCCGATGGTGACCATGGCGGTGATTTCGGCGGCCGCGCCCTGCGCGTAAGTCAGGTGCTGCTTGCCGATCTTTTCCCCCACCGTGACCACGATGCGCTTCCAGCCCACCATGGTGCCGAGACCGAGCGCCATGGCCACCGCGACCTTCACCCAGGTGGGAATGAATTTGGTAACGCCGTCCACGTGCTTCTTGTAATTGTCGAGAACCGCCCAATCCGCGGCCGTCAGCTTCGGGTTGCCGCTCTTCTTCATCAGCCGCAGCGCTTCGCTCACCAGGTACATGTCGTTGCGGAAATTGGGGGTCATTTGTTCCGGCACGTTCTTGAGCTGTTTGTAAATGGCCGCTTCGTTGCCCAGATCGCCGATCGTCTGCTGCAAGGCCAGCATGGTGGAAGGGGTGAATTCGCGCGTGCGGATGAAATCGGTAACCGTGGCGCGCGGGTCGCCGATCACGGCGCTGGGCGAAATATAGCCGTGCACGACGTTGGCGGCCTGCTCCGAAACGGCCACGAAATCCATGGTCTGCGCGGGCGTCACGGCGTGGTTCAAGGCATAGGCCATGGGCACCGTGCCGATCAGGATCAGCATGATCAACCCCATGCCCTTCTGGCCGTCATTCGAGCCGTGGGCGAAGCTGACGCCGGTGCAGGTCAGCACCAGCAGGCCGCGAATCCACCATGGTGGCGGCTCGGTGCCTGCCGGCGCTTCGTAGAGCGCCTTATTCTTAAAGGCCACCTTCGAGATCATTAGCAGCAGAGCCGCGCAAACGAAGCCCACGATGGGCGAAATCAGCAGCGTCTTACCCACGTTGGCGGCTTGGCCCCAATCCACTCCGCTGGTACCGTTGCGGGCCGACAGCAACTGGTTGGCGATGCCCACCCCGATGATAGAGCCGACCATGGTGTGGGAACTCGACGACGGCAGTCCGAAATACCAGGTGCCCAGGTTCCAGATGATGGCCGCCGTCAACAGTGCGAAAACCATCCCGAAGCCCGCGCCCTTGCCCACTTGCAGAATCAACTCGACGGGCAGCAGGCTGATGATGCCGAATGCCACCGCGCCCGACGAAGTCAGCACGCCGACGAAGTTCCACAGGCCCGACCAGACCACCGCGACGTGCGGCTCGAGCGAATGCGTGTAAATCACCGTGGCCACCGCGTTGGCCGTATCGTGAAAACCGTTGACGAACTCGAATCCCAGCGCAACCGCCAGGGCCACACCGAGCAGCACGAACGGATAAACCGAACGTACGTGCACATTGGCCAGATCGCCGATCAGTTGCGACGCGGCATAAACGAGCCCGATGATTAAAGCGAGACCAAAAACCAGCATCCCGAGTTTGCCCGGCTTCCGGGCGAGTTTGGCGTCAAGTATAGTCGCTGTGGCGGCGCTCATGTTCCCCTCGATCGGTCAGAATACACTGCGGACCGTTACACTTTCATGAACGGGGCGGGAAGAAAGAGCGGTAAGCCGAATCCCTGGAACCGGATCGCTTGTAGGCTTTCCTGTGATATTTGCTCGGCGCTCACCGACGCTGAAGTATCTGCCGCCGCAGGCACCCCGCTGAAGCGCAGCCCCGCCGACGCTTGCCGCTGATCGGGCGTCCAGTTTTGTGCGCTTCCGCGCGGGGGCCGGCCCATCTCGAAACGGATCTCGGCGCTGCTCGACATTTTGTCAATTTCATCGCCGAAGGCCGATCAGTTTTCGTTATCTGAACTCGGGGCCTTTGGCTTGGGAAAGTGGTGGTCAGCAATGAAACGCCTGTCTTGGACTCGGCAGCCCTAACTGTTTCGCGGCCTCGATGGCGGCTTGGCAGAGAGCGAGACCCTCGGGGTTCGCGTCGGCTGTCGTAAAGCGAATCGAAGCCGGCGAAGTCCTCGAAGCTGCCCCGGTTTCCTTCACCCACTGCTAAACCGCATTGGGCGTAATCGAGAAAGTTAACCCGTGCGACCATCTGCGACGCTCTGGCAAGCCGAGAACCCGGGTAGAATAGCGGTTGATGAAAGCACTTTTCGCCGTCGGCTTGGGTTGCCTGGCGGGCTTCGTCGGCGCCGCACAGCAGGCGGGGCCTGCTCTCTCGATCGACGCCGCGGCCGGCCAGCATGCCATCTCCCCGGATATTTACGGAATCAACTTTTACTGGGATCTCAGCAGCGACACCGACCCGCTGCATATCGCCGCGGCCGAAATCCGTGCCACCACTCGCCGCTTTGGCGGCAACGAATCGGATCGCTACGACTACAGGACGGACTACCAGAACAAGGCCTCCGACTGGTACTTTGAGGATCTTCAGCGCACCGGCACCCTTGGGCTGCAACTCCCGGAGGGTTCGTATTTCAATCAGTTCGCGGACCAGGTGCGGACCACCAACGGCAAGATCCTGGCTACGGCCAACGTCCTGGGTTGGCTTCCCAAAGCGCAACCCGCATGCAGCTATAGCGTCGCCAAGTACGGCCAGCAGTGCTCGACGGATCCGTGGTGGGCCAGTTGCGGCGATGGCCTCCACACCGGCAGCGGCTCCTCATGCGGCTCCGCCATTCTCACCAACGACCCGACCGACGCCAATTTCCAGGTCGAACAGAGCTACCAGCAGGGGTGGATCAGCTACTTGCTTTCCCGCTACGGCCAGGGAAACCAGGGCGGCGTGGCCATTTGGGACCTGGCCAACGAGCCGATCTGGTGGGACGACACCAATCAGGACATTCATCCCAACCCCTACACCTACGATGAGTTACTAAGCCTCGACATGGCTTCCGCCATCGCCATCAAGCAGGCGGATCCCACCGCCTTGGTCAGCGGGCCGGTAGCCGATAATTACGCCTCCCTTTGGTACTCGAAGAAGGATATCGTTTCCGGCTGGGCCAGCGGCGCTTGGTGGGCCAACCCGGTGGATCAGAACGCGCACGGCGGCGTTCCGATCATGGCCTGGTACCTGCAGCAATTTCAAGCCTACGAGACCAAGAATAACGTCCGGCTGCTCGATTACTACGATACGCACGCTTACCTGGCCCCCGGTTCGGACCCGGCCAGCCTCCTCGATTCTACCCGCGAGTGGTGGGATCCTACGTACATCGTCAACGGCGACTACTGGATTCGCGACCCGGCCAATAGCGGCGCGTCCACCGCGCCGCAGTTGATCCCGCGTCTCAAGGCCATCATCAATGCCAACTACCCAGGAACCAAACTGGCCATCACCGAGTACAGCTTCGGCTCGCTCGATACGATCGCCGGCGCTCTCGCTCAAGCCGACATCCTGGGCATCTTCGGCCGCGAAGGAGTGGATCTGGCCACGATCTGGGGTCCGCCGAAGCCCACCGATCCGGGCGCCTTCGCCTTTCGCATGTACCGCAACTACGACGGCATCGGAGGCGCCTTTGGCGAGACCGGCGTCCAGGCCACCAGCGCCGACCAGGGCCAGCTTTCCATCTACGGCGCCTTGCGCTCGGACCTCAACCTCACCGCCGTGGTCATCAACAAAACCGCCAACGACCTGTCGAGCACGCTCAACCTCGCCAACTTCTCGCCCGGCGCCGCCGCGCACGTCTGGCTTTACAGCGGAGCGAATCTCGGCGCCGTCGCGGCGCAGCCCGACGTGGCCACCAACGCCGGCGCGGTAACCACCGTGTTTCCGGCCTATTCGATTACCCTGCTCGATTTTCCGCCGGCCTCGACGCCGGTGCCGCATCCGGTGGTGGCGGCCGTGACCAACGCGGGGTCCTACGCCAGCGCGATCGCTCCCGGGCAGATGGTGGTCGTCTGGGGCACCAACATGGGACCTGCCACGCTGACCACGCTCTCCGCGCTCGATTCCAATGGCATGGTGAGCACATCGATGGCCGGCGTGCGCATTCTTTTCGATGGCGTGCCGGCCCCGCTGTGGTATGTTTCGGCCACCCAGTCTGCCGCGGCGGCGCCCTATTTCGGAGCATTCAACTCGACCACGCACGTGCAGGTGGAATATCAGGGCGTCCGCAGCGCGCCGCTGGCGGTTCCCATCTCCGCGACCGCGCCCGGCATCTTCACCATCAATGCCAGCGGCACCGGCCGGGGCTCGATCCTCAACCAGGACTACAGCATCAACTCCGCCAACAACCCGGCGGCGCGCGGTTCGATCGTCAGCATCTGGGCCACCGGCGAAGGCGTGACCGACCCGCCCGGCGTCGACGGCCGCCCCGCCGTGGACGTGTTGCCCAAACCCGTGGCGACTGTCACCGTCGATATCGGCGGCCAGCCGGCCAAGGTGAGCTACGCCGGCGCGGCTCCGGGCATGATGCCCGGCGTGTTGCAAGTGGATGCCGAGATTCCGGCCAGCGTGCAGCCCGGCAACAGCGTTCCGGTGCACGTCACGGTCGGCAGCGTCGCCAGCCAGGACGGTGTCACGCTGGCCGTGAATTAGATCTCGCGCGCTCTCTCTACGCCACGCACTGGGTGTTGCTACGAATGAATCGCCGCCGCCCTCGACGCGCGAGAGTCGCGTAGATCGAGTACGCGCGGGGATCACGTTGCGTCGTTCGACGAATCCAATGTGCGAATGGGCCGCCCGCGCGCCTGGTCTCACGGCCGGCGTGATGCAGGTGAACGCGCTGGTTCCGGAATCGGTGACCCCAGGCAATGCCGTACCGGTGACGATCACCATCGGCAACGTCACCATCCAGGCGGGTGTTACGCTGGCGGTGAAGTAGAGCCGCGGACGCGGTTGCGCATGGCGAGCCGATGCTTGAACATCCTTTAAGAAATCCCGCGAGGACCCCACGCTAAGGCTGCTCTTTGGGATTCCCTATTTGACAATAAACCGCGTACCGCTGATCGCGAATTTGATACATCGGCATAAGCTCGTGTTTGGCGCCTTCTCCGGCGACCTTGAAACGCAGCTCCGATTTGGATTCAGTTTGGACCCATTGGTCTGGCCTGATACCTGGATCTGCAAATGTCTTCGGCAACGGATCCGGTGAAGGCAGGTTATCCGGGGCGGTGGCCCCGCTGTGGATTACCTTGCGCGGACCGTCAGCCGGACCGGGTCCCAGATCTGCGGCAAGAACCAGCGGGCCATACAAGACGGCAGTGACGGAGTCATCACCCGGCAGTGCTTCTTGCCGCAATTCCATGGGCAAGGTGATGCTGATGTTGTCGCCGTCCTGCCAGACTCTCCGAATCCCTAGATACGATCCTGAATCTGCAACGGCTTCCGAGGCTCGGCCATTGATCTTCACCTGGGCAGCGTCTGTGGTCCAACTCGGAATCCGCACATGAACTGTGCGGGCGATGGGACGCGAGGTTTTGATCTTGAGAGTCGTCCCCTGCTCTCGTGGGAATTGAGTGACCTGGTCGATGAGCAGGCCTTCCTCTTTCCAGTCGAGGGTTGATGCGATGAACTGGTTCACGTAAATATCGCTGCCTCGGCGGAAAAAGATCGTGTCGGTGAACTTGGCAAATTCCTCCGCACCAGTTCCCGTGCAGCACCAGAAGGATTCCTCGGGCGAGTTATAGGCGCGCCAGTACCCGGCAGCAAGTGGGAAAAAGTACTGCTTCAAACCATTTGCATTTTGCGTCCCCAGTCTGCAGTTGAAAAGCGAACGTTCATACGCATCCATCCAGCGTGCGTCCCCGGTCCAACCAAAGACGAGCCGCTGCAGCTTCATCAAGTTGTAGGCCACGCAGCATTCCGCATTCTTCCAGCCGAGACTCCCTTTGAGTTGTCCCGGTGGCGTTCTCCAATGCTCATCGAGACTTGTGTTCCCGATGACATAGTTGCGCGCGGTCAGCACTTCTTCGAGGAAGTACTCGGCAATTTGTCTGTAGCGGCGGTCGCCAGTGACTTCGTACATGCGGGCAGCGCCGATTATCTTCGGAACGTTGGTGTTTGCATGGAGGCCTTGCAATTCGTCCCGGCGCTCTGCCAGGGGATCAAGAATGCCTGGCTGTTCGAAAAGGCGCGCGGTTTCGAGATATCTGCTCTTCTTGGTTAGCGATCCCAGATTTACAAGGACCTCGTTCATTCCTCCGTATTCGGTGCGCAGCATGCGCTGCCGTTGCTCGGCGCTGATTCCCGAGAAATAGTCTCCAGCCCACTCGGCCATGCCTTCCGCAATTTGGAGCGCCTCGGAGTTACCCGCCAGGATGTACATATCGAGCAGACTTGCCAGGATCTTGTGGTAGGTGTAGAAGGGCGCCCAGACCGGTTTTCCCTGAACGAGGTGTTCGAACAAATCGGCCGGGTAGGCGCTCAGATATCTGGTCCCAATCTTTCTCTGGCATTGTGCAAGGCCGGAGACCAGCTCATCGCCCTTCCTCTTGAGCACTTCGTTTCCGGAAGTGGCTGAAGCCAGAGCGACGGCTGACAAGAAGTGCCCCCCGGCGAAATGGCCGCGCAATTCACAGGCAGGATCTTCCCAACCTTTGTACGGCGTCGCACTCGAGGAAATGCCGGCTGTGACCCGAAATGAATGCAGGAGCCGATCGACGGAAAGTGAATCCAGGTAGCGCGCATTGGTCTCCGCCTGCTCCTTGAAGATGCCGGGAGCTAGTCGGACCGAGCCCAGCGGAAAGGGGGTTAGCCTTGCGCTTGCATAAGGGGGAGCATCCGCACACAAGACTTCCGTCTGCGCCAGGGAACGGATGAGGCTGAGGCCAATAGCCGCGGTGCTCGTCTTCAGGAAATTGCGGCGGGAATGGTCGATCATTCGAAGCTCTCCTATTGCTGGTCTGTGGTGGAACGCCCGAGGAAGTTGCACCGAGCCCCAAAGGGGCGCCCGGATCTCCTCCCCGCATTAAACCACGCGGCAGAACTTCCGGGTGACGCCGCCAGAACCGCGATACACCTGGGTCGCATAGGAAGCGTCGCGAGTTTCCTCCACGTACTGCCTCCCTGATGACATCTGCACGAGTACCCCCGGCCACGAGGGTGCGCAATCTGATACTGGACCGATTTAGAAACTCCGAATCTCGCGGGACGCTACGTCTCGCGTTCCATCGCTGCGAAGCCTGATGGCTGGGGCACTTGCATCTCAGATATATCTGGCTGCGATGTTCTCGATTAGTTCTTGACGTCCGGACCGCGGCTGCGGAGCGATTCGCTCGGCGACCGCGCCGTCGGAAACCGCTTCCAACGTCATCTTGCCGTCGAGAATGGCACGGCCGAGATCGCTGTGCCATCCGGCATAGCGCTGTTTGACAATGTCCGCGAGCTCGCCACGCTCGATCATCGCCGCCGCGTTGAGCAGGCCGCGCGCGACCGTGTCCACAGCTCCGATATGCCCGTAAAACAGATCCGCCGGATCGATGCTCTGGCGGCGCAATTTGGCATCGAAGTTATTGCCGCCAGTCGTGAAGCCACCGCCGAGCAGAATGTGGTAGACCGCCATGGTAATCTCGCGGACGTCGTTGGGGAATTGGTCCGTGTCCCATCCGTTTTGCGGATCGCCGCGATTCATGTCTATCGAGCCAAAAACACCCAGCGCGACCGCGGTGGCTATCTCGTGTTCGAAGCTGTGCCCGGCCAGCGTGGCATGGTTCGCTTCGATGTTGAGCCTCACTTCCTTCTCGAGGCCGTTGGCGAGCAGGAACGCATAGACGGTTTCTACGTCGTGATCGTACTGGTGCTTGGTGGGCTCGTGCGGTTTTGGCTCGATCAGGATCGTGCCGCCAAAACCGATCTTGTGTTTGTGCTCGACCACCATCCGAAGGAAACGCCCGAGTTGCGCCTTCTCCTGCTTGAGATCGGTATTGAGGAGCGAATCGTAACCCTCCCGGCCACCCCACAAGACATAGTTCTGTCCGCCGAGCCGTTTCGTCAACTCGATGCAGTGGCGCACCTGGGTCGCCGCAAAGCGGAAGACGTCCGGATCCGGGTTCGATGCGGCGCCCGCCATGTAACGGGGATGGCTGAACAGGTTCGCCGTGCCCCAGAGCAACTTCACGCCGGTCGCGGCCATCTTGGCTGCGATCGAGTCGCCGATCCGCGCAAGGTTGTCCACGTGCTCGCGGATGGAATGTGCCTCGGCCATCACGTCCGTGTCGTGGAAGCAGAAATAGGGGAGGCCGAGGCGAGTGAAGAACTCGAAGGCTTCGTTGAGTTTGTGTTCCGCGTGCGCCTGGTCCATCGGGCCGCTATTCCAGGGACGCCCGAAGGTTCCCGGACCGAACATGTCCGCGCCCTCCGAACAGAACGTGTGCCAATAGCAGACTGCCATTCGAAGGTGGTCTTCCATCCGCCTGCCGAGGACGAGACGGTCCTTGTCGTAGTATCGATAGGCGAGCGGGTTGACGGAATCGACACCCTCGAAGCGGATGGGTGGGATGTCGGCGAAATACGACATGGTCATTTGCTGGTCTCCTCGAATCACTCTTTCAACGCCCGGCGAGAGCGCTCGGTACTTCGCAATGCCGGCCGCGAACAGGTCGCTGAGCGATTGCGACGAGATTATGGTAGCGTTACCATGGCCGTCTTCGCAATGCCTGTCTGTGTCGTGTCGCAATGCCTGTCTGACCGGTTTTTTGCGTCGTTTTGCAAAAGGGGTTATGGTGGGAGGGATGTCACGCAGTCAGATTCCGGACTTCGCGCCCGCCCTGGGTGGGGCCAAGCGTGGGGCAATGGCCGGCTAGTGCGGATATCCTTGCCACCGCGTTCCAAAATCACCATCGCCGATGTCGCGCGCACGGCCGGCGTCTCTCCAATGACCGTTTCGCGTGTGATCAACGACCCGGAGGCTGTAACGGAAGGCAGGCGCCGCCTGGTGCTTCAGGCAATCGAGGCTCTCCACTATTCGCCGAATCCTGCTGCCAGAGCCCTGGCCGGCGGCAAGCCGGTTCGCCTCGCGCTTTTCTATGACAATCCGAGCACGGCTTATCTCAGCACATTCCTCCTCGGCAGCCTTGAGGCGGCCCAGCGGCAACACGCGCAATTGACGGTCATCAGGTGCCAGTCTGGAGCGGAGAAAGAGCCGTGGTGGAGCTCTTGGGTATCGGTGCACAAGGGGTTTTGCTTCCTCCACCGCTTTGCGATTCTCCCAAGTTGCACAAGATGATTCGGTCCGCTGGTCTATTGGCCGTCTCGGTGGCCGGCGGAGCGCGCTTCGCCGAAACCCCTTCCTTTCGCATCGACGATTTCGCTGCCGTGGCTGCCATGACGCGCCACATCGTTGAACTTGGACACCGGAGGATCGGTTTTATCTCTGGCAATCCCGACCAAATGGCAAGCGGAGAACGCGCTCGCGGCTATCGCTCAGCGCTCGCCGATGCTCGCATCGAGCGTGACGAAGCGCTCATTGCACCAGGCCTCTTCACTTACCGTTCCGGCCTGATCGCCTGCGAGTCGCTGCTGGAATTGCCCGATCCGCCCACCGCTGTTTTCGCCAGCAATGACGACATGGCGGCCCGCCGCCATTTCCGTCGCGCACAGGCGCCACCTGGACGTGCCCGCCGACTTCACGGTTTGCGGCTTTGACGACACGCATCTGGCTCGCTCGATTTGGCCCGAACTGACGACCGTTCGACAACCCATCTCAGACACGGCCCGCGCAGCCACGACGTTGCTGATCGACCTGGCAAGCGGGCGACGCCGCACTACAACTCCTGAGCCACACGTGGCTGAGTTCCCTTTCAGAATCGTCCGCCGCGAGTCCGATGCTCCCCCGCGCTCGGAATCGCGGCGCCACAAATAGCCGCGCTGACAGAACGGTCTTGACGGCGTTGGCGATACTTTCGCAATCGACGCAACACATGAATCCAGCGCAGGGCGCGCTACTGAAAACAGGAGCCGTCCTTACGGTCGGGCGCTGGTCCGAAATGTCAAGGGCGGCCCAGCGACTGGATGAGATCCACCTCCATTGGGCCAAGGACCACCGTCTCCTCAAACACGCGATTGCTGATGATTCCTTTCTTGACGCCGGTGATGGAGATTCTCTTCTCTTCCCCGGTCGTGTTCACAAAGAGAGTCCGGCCATCGACAACCCTTGCGTAAACTCCCTCGGGTGTCTTGGGGCCCGGTTGAATACCCGCAACTGCGTAGAGATAGTTCATCAGCGGTCCGATCGCGGAAGGATTCGATTCCGTCGCGAGATAGATCGCATTTCCTTTGCCGAACTTGTTGATTGTGACAACAGGAGTATGGTCTGCGGTGTTCGTGAATCGCGCAACGACCGTGGCCGTGGACGGTTCAAGAACTTCATAGCGATGTACTCCGGTCTCGATCGACTCACCACCCAACTGGAATCTCAGTGCCGCCGGAAAGTCATAGAACGCGTTTGTCTTCAGTCCAAATACATCGCTCAAGCGACCGGGCAGTGGCGAATTGAACCATTGCCCGTGCTCGTCAACTTTTGCCGAAAACGCGGTCATCAGAACGGTGCCGCCTCCACTCACGTAGGCCCGAAGGGCCTTCGCACTTGCGCCGTCCATCAGGTAATCGGCCGGCGCGATGATCAGCTTGTAGGGCGAAAGGCTGTCGTGCCCGATGTTGATGATAGCCGTGTCAATGTTTGCACGGAACAGGGGCTCAAAGGCTCCTCGTACCTGTTCCGTATAAGAAGGCTTGAAGTACTGAAGCGTCGTACTGGAGGGACCGTTCGGTTTTGAATCGACGAAAGAATCGAAGGAATATGCGATGGCCACTGCCGGATGCGTGTAGCGCGGGAACCCGAATTTCGAAATCTGCTTGAATTCAGAAGCGACACGCGCGAACTCGTCCACTTTCCAGGAAGGAGTGTCGTCGTGGTCAACCAGCCCAAAGAGCGCCTGCTCCTCTCCTCCAAGTTGACTGTTGAACGTCCATGCGAGGATCCCTTGCGCGCCCATCATGAGCCCGAGATACGCGTACATCCGGCTTCGGCCCGGCGTTCCGTAGTAACCTCCACCGCCTGCAGTAAACTCGTTGAACCAGATGGGTGTGTCCAGATCACCTTTCGTCATTAGCGCCCCAAACGCGCCACTGACCGGGTCACCCGGGTAGAAGCCCTCAGCGCCGTACGACACATAAGACTTGTACGTGGCGAGATAATCGAAGCCTCGCCTCGATGCGGTGTCCCACAGATTCGAGATCGATGGAGCATCCGGCATATTGCGTTGGCGGATCACATCGAGTTCCTCGAGCCGGGCCACTGAGACATCGGACCAATAACGGTGGAGATCGAGATAGCGCTCGGACGGTCCAGGCCCGTCTGCGAGTGGCAAGTCAACGTCCTCGAAGCTGTTCAACCTGCGTGACCATCGCTGTGTCGCCCAAGCCTTGTTGAGTTCTTCGATGGTTCCGTACTTCCTTTTGAGCCATGTGATGAACCGCTGCCGGTCGGCTTCTGAATACGACATAAAACCGTTTCCAATTTCGTTGTTGTAGCCGACAGCGATCACCGCTGGATGATGGGCATAGCGTTTCGTCAGCGCGTCCGCGAAGATTCCCACTTCGCGCACGTAGTCCGGATCGCTAATGTTGTCCATATAGCGCTCCGCGGGTGGAAGGCGCGTGCCGTTCTGGCCGACGATATCGACTCCCGGGTACGCACGATGCAGCCAGATGGGCGCCGGCGACCCCGGAATATCCAGGATCACCCTAATCCCATTGGCCTGCATCCTGTCCATCACCTTGTCGAACCACTCGAATTCAAATTTGCCTTGCGAGGGTTCAAACGAGTCCCACGACAGGTCCCCCATGCGCACGACGCTGAATCCTGCGTGCTTCATGATCGCAACGTCGCGATCAATCTGCTCAGGTGTGCGATCGATGGGCTGATAACAAGTCCCCACAAAGAGCTGCCCAGGGCCGGGCCAATTTGGGTGCGCAGGAGCGTCCTGAGCCACAGACGCAGTACTCAATGTGCCCACGAGGACGAAAAGTAGTGCGAACTTCCTGAGTGACATCCCGCCTCTCTTTCGGTGGCTCGCTACCGCGCTCAGTTTTACGGATCGGTTCATTCTCACCTTATCCACGCTGTCAGTATGGTCTCTGGCTTTCTGTGATGCCGGGCCATGTATCGGTTCGGAAGGGACCGGCTGGTAATCCGGCTCCGTTGAACAGCGTCGCCGCCGGATTCGACTGCCAGGCATAGCGGACCTCTTTGGGATTCGGCACCGAGGGGGACGAGACAAGCACGGTATCGCCTTCGATGTGCGCGTCGGCCCAACACCATTTCCGGTCTTCGCCGGCAATGGCAAACTCTTCCAGCTTCGTTCCTTTCACCACGAGACCACCATCGGCGTTTGCGAAGTGCAGGCGGATTGAGCCTGGCAGGCGCTCGACCGACACAAGAGTCGGCCCCGCATACACAACATTCTCGCCGTAGTGTTTTGCGAGTGCGCACAGAGCAAGGCGCTCGCCCACGGGCTGTTTATCTTTGGAATGGATGTTGTCCGGATCGCCTGTGTCGATAGTCACGGCCAGGCAGGAATTGGAAACGCTGGCAGCCGTGAGCGCTTGTGATTCCCGCGTTTCGGCCCATGCGTCGTCCACGGGCGTCGTACTGCGGGGCTTAAATGCCGGCAGGCTGACAATGTAGAAGGGGAAATCGCCCTGTCCGAAGAGCCTTCGCCAGTCCGCGATCATCACTGGAAGGACTCTGCGGTACTGATAGCCTCTTTCCGAGTTTTGTTCGCCCTGGTACCATAGAGCGCCCGTAATCGAGAGCGGCGCGACGGGCGCCAGCATCCCTTCGTAAAGAACAGTGGGCATGACGGGCCAGTTCTCGTAGGCGATGGGCAATGGCCGCGGCGGACGAGCATCGACACTCAGCTTTCCTTTCCATTTGCCGGCGAGGGGAATGCTACTCGTATCTCCCAACACAAGGCGCAGTTCCGTCGGCTTGCCAAGGAATCCGCCGTTCGGCTTTGTCTTCAACACGCGAATCGCGAGGATGTTTCGGCCGGGCTTCAGCAGGCCTTCACCGAGAGGATAGACGCGCGGGTTCTCCACCCATGCGCTGGCGCCGACAAACTTCCCGTTGACGTACACCGTATCCATCCGCTCCACTGAGCCGAGGAACAACACCGCGCGCCCCTCCGGTAGCGGGCCCGGTAGAACAATCTCCTTTCTGAACCAAGCCACTGCTGGAGTGTCTGGCACGCCCAACTCAGAGAACCCGCCCGGAATATCGATGGACTTCCAACTCGCCTCGTCCAGCTCCGGAGCAGCCCAGTTTCGCTTGAGCCCGATATCGTACTCGTCATACCAGTGCATTACATAGTTGCCGTATTCGGGCGCATGCTCTGCGGCCAGTGTCTGGACCTCGGCCAACGGAACATCGAAATCATGGAGAGAACGGAGAGCGTCTGCGCTGGTCCACGCTTCCGCAGGCGTTCCGCCTAGCGCATCCACGACCAGGCCAATAGGAACATGGATTTCGTGCTGGACCTTGCGAGCGAAGTAATACCCGACCGCTGAGATCCGGTCTGCGGTCTCCGGAGAGACAACCTTCCAGGTTCCCTCGATAACGTCGCTATGCCGGTAGGCAGGATGTCCAGTCACCGAGAAAAACCGAATGTCCGGGTAGGCGGCCGCTTTCACCTCTTCTGCGCCGTTTCGCGCGAACTGGAGCGGGAGCTGCATATTGGACTGGCCGCCGCACAGCCAGACGTCGCCGACCAGGACGTTGTGTAGTTCCACAGTCTCACGGCCGGTGATCTTGATGATGTAGGGGCCGCCTGCGGCAGGAGGCTGAATCTTCACTTGCCAGCGGCGGTCGGCTCCGGCGACGGCAGATGCTGTCTGCTCTCCGATCTTTAGGTGTACATGGTCGCCCGGTTCTGACCAGCCCCATATCGCATTCTCTTTTCCGCGCTGCAGAACCATGTTGTCGCCGAATAGCGGGCTGACGAACGGAAGCGGCATGACGGCTGCTTCGGGGGCATCCTGGGTCGAAGGACTGCCATTCAGCGGAAGCAGGATGCTGGTTGCAGCAACAACAAGGCGAATGAATTTGAAAATCATGACTCTGAGTCCCTTTCACTCAACAACGGCGCTGTGCTCGGCATGAAGGCGCTTATTGACACCTGAAGCTGCGAGCATCGTTCGGATCTCCCTGTCCTGTGTACTCGGCGTGCTTCGGATCTGCGCACAGCGGCCGGCTTCGTCCCGGAAATGCCTGTCCGGTGGCGATCACCGATTCCGGCGGAATACCTTTCTCGACCCAATCCGACACTGCGCCGAGCATGTCGAACTGGTCGAGTGCCGGACCGCCGCCGCAGTGGCGCATCCCCGGCACCAGAAACATCCGGCTCCATCCGGCCACCTTGTCCGCGCCGCCGTTGGTAGCGGCGAGGGACCTGTAGTATCCGAGCGTATCCAGCGGCGAAAACCACGGATCGCTGACTCCATGGAAGAAGAGGATCTTGCCGCCACTCGCGGAAAACGTCGACAAGTTAGTTGACGCCGGCTCGACCAGCGGATCGGAAGCGTGCAGGGCCTCTTTGTCGACATCGATCTCAGTCGCGGTCGGATACGGACCGAAGATGCCGGTGGTGCCGAGGGCGAGCAGCCCCGGGGCCGGACCGGTCTCCGCGATACCTGCGTCATACAGAAACCCCGGGTACACTTGGGTGCCGTGCGCGTTCTTTGGTCCGGCAAAGGCCTTCTTGATGGCCGAAATCTTCTCAGGCGCAATGCAAGCATCGTTCTGGCCGCTCTTACAGGCCAGCACCGCGGGATCGAAATCGCAGCCCAGCGGATCGAAGATCATGCCGTCGGCCAGCCCATCCCTCGCGTCGCATCGGTTCATCAGCGCATCCATGAAGAGCTTGCGATCGCCTTCGGTAAGCAGCTTTTCAATACGCGGCTTTCCCGATGCATCCTTGGGCGACGCCTGGTTGTACTCGACCGGAATCCATTTGCCTATGGCGAGATTGGAGAGGCCGGTCCGCATCGCCGGATCGCCGGATACGATTCCATTGAATACAGTGGGATACCGCTGCGACAGGATCATGCCCTCACGTCCGCCGGTCGAGCAGCCGACAAAATAAGAATACGCCGCGGGTTTGGTGTAGTACTGCGCGATGATCTTCTTCGCCGCTCCGGCCACCTCGGCATTGGCGAGATATGCGAAATCCAGATACGCTTGCTGATCGCGCATAAATGAGAAGTCAAACGGTCCCGTCTTCGCCTTGTGCCCCGTATCCGTGCTGGCCACCGCGAACCCGCGCAGCAAAGCGGATTTGTCGCCCGAGTACGATGCGCCCATCGGGTAGGCCACCACACCGTTGCCGCCCCCGCCGCCCTGCATCATGAAGTCCCCATTCCAGGCTTCCTTCTCAGGCAGAGCTAGTGCGAAACCGATGCCGAACTCCTCGCCGCCGGCCCCTTTACGCCGATTGATGACGCCGTCCACGCGACAATGCGCAGGCAATGGGCCAGAGCTCCGGGCGCCGGGATACATCGGCGGAATGGTTGTGCCCGGGGAAACTGGCGCTGCCTTGGTAATCTCGACGCCTTCGATTTTGAGATTGGCGAGATTTGCGCAGGAGACCGTCGATTCAGACTGAGCCACTGCAACTGCGCAGGAAGCCGCCATCAGAAAGATCAGAACCGTAGATTGCATCATGCGTGTGTCTCCTATTCACTCGAAAATCATCCAACAGAACGGCTGTATGCCACCGAATTCATCGACCTAAGTTGTACCACATGTGTGCAGATCCAATCTTCCCTGTGCGGCCGGGCGAGCTCTGCTTACCAAAAGCATCCTCGGTGCCTCGCCATAGCGTCACCGGACCGCAGAACGCCGCGTACACGGTAATTGCACGGTGTATGCACGGGCTACACGGCAGGCGGGTTCCGATTGCCCGAACCCAGCCACCCCCTTTTCCGCATTCATCACCTGTGGTATGTTGACTAAAACGTCAACTGAACCGATTAAGGGAGATTGACCCGAGGTGGGCTTGGCCGAGCTACCGTTGTCGCATTCCAAGGAAGCGCCTTCCGAGACTGCAGGGCAGCGGGAGGAGTTGGTGCGTCGCGTGGCCTCCAGCACCACCTTTGAGAAGTCACCGCGGCTTCGAGCTTTCTTCCTCCACGTGTGCCAGTGCGCCCTCGACAATAGGCCCGAAGCGGCGACGGAACAGCAGATCGGGATTCTCGCATACGATCGGCGGCCCGGCTACAACCCGAATGAGGACAATATCGTCCGCTCGCAGGCCCGGCTGCTGCGGATGAAATTGGAGCACTATTTCGCCAACGAGGGCAAGGACGAACCGGTCGTTATCACCATTCCGAAAGGCAGATATTTGCCCGTCTTCGAGACTCGTTCCGAAGAGGCGGCGACACCGCCTGATATCCCCATACCAGCACAGAACAAGCCTCGCCGTTTGTTACAAATCCTGGTTGGAGTGGCGGTGCTGTTTGCACTCGTAATCGTCTGCCTCGGCTACCTGTTGTTCGAGTCAAGATCTCCCAGTCCGCAGTCCTCTGTCGTTCCAGCGGGCTCACCTCCGCGCCCGGGGCTGAACGAACCAGGGCCGCCAGCGACGCGCCAGCGGGTCGCGTTGACGCCTGGAGTCGGCGAAATCCGTATCGCTGCCGGTCATATGGGATCTTCTTATGTGGACGTGTGGGGGCACAGGTGGGAAGCCGACCGTCATTACGAAGGAGGCGTTTCCCACCCGGGTCCGCGGCATTTTTTTCCCCCCGTGGCCGATGAGGGCCCGTTCAGAACCATGCGGGAAGCCATCGCCGCCGATATGACGGTCCCGCAATCGCAGCGGCAGTTTCGTTACGACATCCCAATCCACCCAGGCGTTTACGAGCTGAGGCTCTTTTTCGCCGATTCCCTGAGGCAGCCGGATGTCGACCAGAAGGAGGACGCCCAAAATCACCGCCATTTCCAAATAAACCTCAACGGCCATCCGTTGCTGGTAGACTTCGATCCGGTTGCCGACGCCGGTTCCGCTGCGGTCGACGTACGTGTTTTCAAGGACGTGTACCCGGCATCGGACGACGGCGAGCTCCACCTGGAGTTCCTTTCGAGTTGGGGGACGCCGGCATTCGTGAGTGCGCTCGAACTTACAACGGGTACACCGGGAAAGCTGAGGCCGATCCGGCTTTGCGCCCATCAGTCGGGTTTTGTAGATGCCGACGGCACATACTGGAGCGGGGACAATTATTTCATCGAGGGGCGCCCCACGCATTATACGAATCCGTCTACGGGGCCGAAGATCCCGGCCCTTTACACCGGAGAGCGGTACGGCAATTTCAGCTACGCCATCCCCGTTGCGCCAGGAAGCTACACAGTCAAGCTCCATTTCCTCGAATCGTTCTTCAGCCCTTTGATTCCAGAAGCAGGCTGCGTGGGTGCAGGGTGTAGAGTCTTCGATGTTACCTGCAATGGCGTCCTGCTGCTGCAGGACTTCGACATTTTTCAGGCAGCGCCTGGGGCCTTCCGGCCTGTGGTCCGCGAATTCCACGGTCTGCATCCCAACGGCCAAGGCAAACTGCTGCTCTCTTTCTCGCCGAAGCTGAATTACGCCGAGATCAGGGCGATAGAAGTCATTGACGAAGCGAAGTAGAGGGAGCACGTTCCGACCTCGTGCGGGATTGTTATCGATTGGCTCTGCGGAATCGATCCCACTCCGCACGGCAGCCCAGCCCAGTCAGTGAGCGCGATAGTGCGCCCTTCCCGTGTTCAGGTGCGTCTCCATTCCTGGAAGTTGTTCACGAGTATCTCGGAATATGTGTCCCGCCGGCGCCCCACTCGCCCTGACGCTCCATGAGAGCGAATCTGCAACTGTTACTGCGGCGCCAGCCGAAGGTCGGCCCTGATTGCACCGTGACATTCCCGTGACCACACGGTGATCTCCACTCGTAACACCCCTATAAGGAATAGCTAAAACTGACTAGAATAGCCTTGGTTTGGGGTCAGATCGCGCGAAGCGCTTGTAGCGTATTGAGAAGTGGTGTGTTTAGAAGAGGATAGTCCGAGCTTGCGCAGTGTAGCTACGCTCGTTCGCGCCGTCCCAGGCGGCGTGCATTTGTGCGAACGGCCCCTGCCTTGATCTTGCGTAACCACTACTAACAAGGAGAAAAACATGCGAAAAGTGCTTTTCGCGACAAGCAGATATCCCATGTATCAGATGCGCTTGCTGATACTCAGCCTCGTTCTGCTGAGCACAGTCGCGTATAGTCAGGAAACAGCCAGCATAGTGGGAACCGTGACTGACCAGACCGGCGCCGCAGTCCCAGGCGCCAAGGTCACGATCACGAACATGGACACCGGAATTGTCCGTTCCAGCACATCCAACAGCACCGGCAGCTATAACGCCGCCGAGCTCGCGGTCGGAAAGTATAAGGTTCGGGTGGAGGCAGCGGGCTTTAAGGCGTTTGAACAGGTCGGCGTCACGCTCAACGTAGGCGATACCGTTCGCGCCGACGCGCCGCTCCAAGTCGGTGAGACCAAGGAAAGTGTTACCGTCGAAGCCAACGCCATTGCGGTCCAGGCGGAGACGAACGAAGTCAGCCAGACTATTACCGACAGGGAGATTACGGATCTTGCCACAAACGGGCGCAACATCATCCAGCTCACGGCTTTGGTGCCCGGCGCCTCAGCCGGGATTCCGGATTTTGACACCCCAATGGCTCAAACCCAGAACCGGTCCATCGAGTTCAACGGTCAGCGGTCCGACCACAACGACTGGATTATCAACGGTGGAGAAGCCTATGACCGGGGCGGTGGCGGCATTATGCTCGTTTCCCCGTCCCAGGATGCGATCGCGGAATTCAAGGTGCTAACCAGCAATTACGCAGCCGACCTGGGCCAGGCCTCCGGCGGCATGATCGTCATGTCCACCAAGAGCGGCACGAAGCAGTTCCACGGCACGCTCTACGAGTACATCCGCAACAACGATCTCGACGCAAATCCCTTTTTCTCCAATCTTTATAACCAAGGCCAACCGGAACTCCGCTACAACACCTTCGGGTTCAACCTGGGCGGGCCCGTTCCCATCAAGAAAAACACGAAGACCTTTTTCTTCTATAACATGGAGTGGCGCAGGCTGATCAACGGAAATGCGATCAGCGCTACCGCCGTTCCACGTGCCGAGACGACCGGCGACTTCAGTGCGCTCCTGCCAGCCAATGGCTGCACAGGCGGCGGCTGCGGGGTAATCACGGTCCCTAACGTCGGGGACCCGGCCGAGATCGCCAAGTTCGCTCAGTACGGGCTCACCCCCGGCCAACCATTCCCGAATAACAAGATTCCGGCGGGACTGCTCGACCCTAACGCCACAGCGCTCCTGGCGGCGGGGATGTTCCCGGGGCCTACCAACTCCAGCGGCAGTTACTACGCGTCGACTAATCAACTCGTCAACTACCGCGAGGAAAACGCGCGGATCGATCACCAGATTGGGAACAAACTGGCCCTGATGGCTTCCTTGATCTATGACAACGGTGCTGAGACGGATCATCCCCCATTGTGGGCCGGAGGAACATATGCTACGGCCGGTTCGGTTATGGCCGTCCCCTCCTGGGCCGGCGTCGCGCATGCCACCTACACCATCAGCCCGACCCTGCTGAATGAGGCGGCGTTCAACCTGAACGGCAACAACCTCAACATCACCGACGTTGGCCTGTGGGCCAAACCGACCGGATACACCGTGCCTAACCTTTTCAACTCAAACACAGCCAGCAAGCTGCCGGGGTTTAACATCGGAGCTCCGTACAACATCGGTTACTCGCCGGGGTGGTGGCCTTGGTATAACACCTGGCGTAGCTGGCAGGGGAAGGACGATCTCTCCTGGATGCACGGCCGGCACAACCTGAAGTTCGGCGGCTCGTACATGTACACCCACAAGTGGCAGCAGTATCAGTCAAACGCCGGCGGCAGCTTCAGTTTCGGACAACTGACCGGCAACAGCTTTGCGGATTTCATGCTCGGCCTAGCCTCTGGGTACAGCGAACCAGCCAACGTTGGTTTCGTGCAGATCTCCAACAAGACCTTTTCCATCTATGGCATGGATGACTGGCGGGTCAACGACCGGCTGACGCTCAATCTGGGCATCCGCTGGGAAGGCATTCCCCACGCTTACGACACCAAGAACGATGCGTCAGATTTCTATCCCAACCTCTACAGCCCAACCAATGCGGCGCAGTTCCTGCCTAGCGGCGCTCTGAACACGGCCGGTCCCGGATTCAAACTGGTTCCCTCTAGTCCTCTGCCGACCGTCCCGTTCTACATGAATGGAGTCGGCCTAGCCGGACAGAACGGAATTCCGCCGGGTCTGGTGAATAACTCTTGGGACACTTTCGCCCCCCGCGTCGGGTTTGCATTTGATTTGACCGGACACCAGAAGACTATTCTGCGCGCTGGAACCGGGATGTTCTATGAACGCCTCGGCGGCAACGAGATGTACAACCTGATCCAGAACAGCGTTCCATTCGCTTATTCGTCCTCCCCGAACAACGTGTATCTGGACAATCCCGCCCAGAGTTGGACAACCGGACTAACGGCGGGGGCAAGTCCGTACTTCCCCGCCAACATATGGACGTTAGGCCAGAGCTACAAAGTACCCACCTCGCTTCAGTGGAGTTTGGGAATCCAGCACCAGTTGGCCCAAAACGTGGTCCTGTCGGTGTCCTATGTGGGCAACTCGAACTTCCACCAGTCGGAAGGCATCAATATCAACCCGATAAACCCGAGCGATACAGCAGACCGCATGGCTGTTTGCGGCAGTGTTTGCGGTTACACCGGTGTTGCCGCTAATGCTAATCTCTACCGGCCGTATCAGGGCTGGGGAACCATCGACGACATGGAAATGGGCGCGACCTCCAACTACAATTCGTTGCAGGTCAGCTTCCGGACCATGGAGTGGAAGGGCCTGACGTTCCAGGAATCCTACACCTGGTCGCACGCCTTCGACATTATCGATGGCGAGCTTTTCGCCGCCATCGACAATCCATTCAACGCCAGTTGGGACTACGGTCCGGCCGGTTGGGACAGGCGGCAGATGTCCATCACGAACTTCGTGTACAAACTCCCGTTCTTCAAGGATTCAGCCAACCATACCGCCAAGACGGTGGCGGGGGGATGGACGCTGTCCGGTATCCTCACCCTCGAGTCGGGAACTCCGATGAGTATCGGCTCCGAAAGCGACAACCTTGGGTTCGGCGGCGGTACCGGCAACCGGGCGAACATAGTCGCTCCGGTTTCCTATGAAAAGACCCGCTTCGAATGGTTCAGCACCTCGTCGTTCGCTGAACCGGCAGCGCTCCAGTGGGGGAGCGCCGCCAAGAACGACGTGGTTGGCCCGGGGCGCAACAATTGGAACATGGCTCTGTTCAAGGCTTTCGAGTTCTCGGAGAGGGCCAGGTTCGAGTTCCGAGTCGAGACCTTCAACACCTTCAACCACACACAGTGGCAAAATCCTAACACCTCGCTGGGCAGCACCCAATTTGGGCAAATAACCAATACTTACGAACCGCGCATCTTCCAGATCGGAATGAAGTTCCTGTTCTGATTGACGCGGCGCGTCCGCTCGCCTACCGACAGCGGCTGTAGGCGAGCGGACGCTCTCGGGTTCGAAGAATCAGCAACTCCAACGGGACGCAACAAGCGCGCATTACGCAAACTCAGCTGATTTGAACGGAGGAGGCGGCGCCGGATGAAGATCTGGACCGCTTCTTTCGCCGCTTAGCGGTCAGCTTCTTGGGTTTTCAGGCCAGGTAACGCAATTGTGGTTTAATCAGAACGTCGGTTTAGACAAGACACCATAGGAGACTCTCAGTTGAAATCGATTCGGTTCCTGATCGCGTTGCTGCCGTTGGCCGCTACCGCATCGTTCGGTCAACCGGTCAGTAGCGCTCCCTATCTCGATCCCAACCTGCCGCCGGAACGACGCGCCGCCGATCTCGTCTCCCGGATGACGTTAGAGGAAAATGTGCTTCAGATGCAGAGCACCGCTCCCGAGATTCCGCGCCTCGGAGTGCCTGCTTACAACTGGTGGAACGAGGCGTTGCACGGCGTGGTCCAGGGCCGCGCAACCGTTTTCCCGCAGGCCATCGGACTGGCCGCCGCCTGGGATACCGGCCTGACGCACCGGGTGGCCGGCATCATTTCCACCGAAGCGCGAGCCAAGTACAATGACGCCCTGATTCATCCCGGAGAGACAACCACCGCCATCCTTCCCGGCCGCACTGCCGGACTGACGTACTGGTCGCCGAATATCAATATCTTCCGCGATCCCCGTTGGGGACGCGGTCAGGAGACCTACGGAGAAGATCCCTATCTCACAAGCCGCATGGGCGTCGCATTTGTTACGGGTATGCAGGGCAACGATCCTCACTACCTGAAGGTCGTCGCCACACCCAAGCACTACGCCGTGCACAGCGGTCCGGAACCGGAACGGCACGTCTTTGACGCCAGGGTGAGCGAGTTTGACAAGGTCAATACGTATCTGCCGGCATTCCGGGCCACCGTCATGGAGGGCAAAGCGGATTCGGTCATGTGCGTGTACAACTCTGTAGACGGGATACCTGGCTGCGCCAGCACGGACCTTCTGCAGAAGCGCCTGCGCGAACAATGGGGATTCCAGGGCTACGTCGTGAGCGATTGCGGCGCCGTGGGCGACATCTTCCGGAATCACAAGTACGCTTCCACCTTGGGCGGAGCGGCGGTGGCAGCCGTCAAAGCAGGTACCGACCTCACTTGCGGCACCGAATATCGAACTCTGGTTGACGAGGTCAAAGCCGGCAACATTACAGAAGCCGAGATCGACCGCGCGGTGAAGCGGCTCTTCGTGGCGCGATTCCGTTTGGGGATGTTCGATCCTCCGGAGCGGGTCCCGTTTTCGAAGATCCCAATTTCGGAGAACGATTCAAGCGCACACAGGCAGCAGGCGCGCGATGCGGAGCGAGAAGCCATAGTGCTTTTGAAGAACCAGGGTGGATTTCTCCCTTTGGGCCAGTCGGTGCGGAAGATTGCGGTAATCGGTCCTTCCGCCGACGATCCCATTGCGCTGCTCGGGAGCTATCATGGCATTTCATCGAAGCAGGTGACTCCGCTGGAGGGAATCGAGCGGCAGTTCTCCGTTGCGCAAGTGCGCTACGCGCTCGGCGCGACCTATACGGCGATTACGCATTCCCTGGTGCCGTCAACTGCTCTGACGACCCCGGACGGGAACGGGCACGGAGTGCAGGTCGAGTACTTCGACAATCCCGATTTCCAGGGAGAACCGAAGCTTCGCCGGACCGAGGCGCGCGGGTATTTCGACATGGAGATGGAAGACCCCGCCGTGCTTGCGGCGGTCGGCCATGCGAAGTACTCGGTGCGCTGGACGTGCACGCTGACGCCGCCGGCCACGGGCGAGTATGACTTGACCGTTCGCACCGGCATGTGGAACCGCACCGGCAAGGCCCGGCTGTTCCTCGACGACAAGGAAATGGCCTTCGTCGCCGGTCCTATGACTCAAGTGACCTCGACGCAGACGGCGCCGGGCGCCCCGCAGGCCGCATCGCCGGCCAAGGTGCAGTTGGAAGGCGGCCGGAAATACACAGTGCGTGTGGAATACCGGCAGACGGCTGCCGGAGGCAGCATGCAACTCAGTTGGCTTCCGCCCGCGGGCGTGGCCCTGGCCGAGGCCGAGGCGCTCGTGAAAGATTCCGACGTCGCCATTGTGTTCGTCGGGCTGAATTCTTCGCTCGAAGGGGAAGAGATGCGGGGAGTGAACATCCCCGGTTTCCTGGGCGGCGACCGCACCAGCCTGGACCTGCCGGAGCCGCAGGAAAATCTGGTGAAGGCAGCTGTTGCGACCGGCAAACCGGTGGTCGTCGTTCTGACCAGCGGCAGCGCGATCAGCGCGAATTACGCCGCGGAGCACGCAACAGCACTGCTCGAAGCGTGGTACGGCGGCGAGGAGGTCGGTACAGCAGTCGCGGAGACCTTGGCCGGGATCAACAATCCAGCGGGCCGTCTTCCAGTGACATTCTACAAGAGCGTGGATCAGTTGCCCCCGTTCACCGATTACGCGATGAAAGGCCGCACTTACCGATACTTCAAAAGCGAGCCCCTTTACACCTTCGGTTTCGGGTTGAGCTACTCGACCTTTGAGTATTCGGGTCTGAGCGCGCAGCGGACTCCGAAGGGCGCCGAGCTCCGGGCGACAGTCAAGAACACGTCGACGCGGGACGGCGACGAAGTGGTCCAGTTATACGTCGCCGGCGGCCCGGGAGAAGACGCGCCGGTACGGAGCCTCCGCGGCTTCCAACGGATTCATCTGCGTGCAGGCGAAAGCCGGCAAGTGAGTTTTGCGCTCGAATCGGACGTTCCGACATCTAAGGTGGAAATCAGTGTTGGCGGCGGACAGCCCGTGGGGAATACACCTCACGTGAAAGGCATGCTGTAGCGATCAGAAACAAATCGGTAAAGGACATGATCAGTGGTTCCATCCGGATCTTGGGTGTCGTGCTGGCCGCGTGCCAGGTGTGGGCGGCAGCTCCAGAAGCTGTTGCGGAAGCGGCACGCGGCGGGGCCTTAGCCCGCGAGGGTAAGTACGAGCTTGCCATCCAACATTACAAAGCGGCCCTGCGCCTGGATTCCCATTTGCCCGGACTATATCTCAATCTGGGGCTCGCTTATTTCAAGTCCAAGCGGCTTCCGGAGGCGGCCACGGCATTCGAAGAAGCGGTACGGGCCGATGGCAGCAGCTTCCAGGCGCGCGCCCTGCTCGGGATGAGCTACTACGGTTGCGCGCGCTATGCCGACGCGGCGGCGCAGTTGAAACTGGCCGCCGACGCACAGCCCGAAAACGTGGAACTCCGGTACACCCTGGCGCAGAGTTCCTTGGCATCAGGCCATTACCCGGAGGCGGAAGCCGAATTCCAGTTTCTGCTTTCGAGGGACCCAAACTCCGCGCCTGTTCATATCCTGTTAGGCGAGATGCTCGATGAGTCCGACCGCGTAGAGGCCGCGACCGCAGAGTTTGAGGCTGCAGTAAAGGTATCGCCAGTGCCGCCCGGGGGCCACTTCGGGCTGGGCTACCTTTACTGGAAACAGCAGCGCTACGAAGATGCCTGCCGTGAGTTCGAAGCGGAACTGGCAGACCAGCCGCAGGACTCGCAATCCTTGACTTACCTGGGCGACGCGGAAATGCATACGGACCGGGAAAAGCAGGCTGAAGCGCACCTTAGGCGTGCGCTGGCATTGGATGCGAACAGCCGACTCGCTCACTTGGATCTTGGTATACTTCTCGCCGCGAGGAACCAGTCAGAAGAGGCAGCCCGACATTTGCGCGCGGCGATTCGGCTAGACCCTTCCAGGTCGGATGCCCACTACCGCCTGGCTCGGCTATTGAGGTCATTGGGTCGCGAGCAGGAGGCGCAGGCCGAGGTCGAAACGGTGAAGAAGTTGGCGGCAGAGACTCCCCCGCCGGCGCTCGTTCGACTTCCCGGACGGCCGCATCCGTGAGCTTCTCCCACAAGCGCACCGCCGTCCCGCCGGCGGCAGCGATGCGAGGTGCCTGGACCATCGTGTCGGGCCAGAATGCGGTGAGTATTGAGCCGTATGAGCTTGAAGGACGATCGCGTGGCCGCCGCCGGGAGCGGCAGCGCGTGTAATTGAACGCGGAGAATTACAAAGGGAGGAATTGTGCGAGCACTATTGTTAGTCCTACTAGCGGCGAGCTTATGCCAAGGACAGACCACCGATGAAGGCAAACCGGCAACGACGAATGTGATGGGCGCGGAATGCCCAAGGATTCACGCCGACCTCAGCGTCACATTTCGCATCAAAGCCCCGGATGCCAAGAAGGTCCAGGTGGATCTCGGCAAGCTGTGGGATATGGAGCGGGACAGCGAAGGAGTCTGGAGCGTCACCATCCCGCCCCAGGTTCCGGGCTTTCACTATTACTACTTGAATATCGACGGCGTCCGCGTGAGCGATCCGGCGAGCCAGAACTTCTACGGCGTGAGCCGGGAATCGAGCGGCATTGAGATTCCGGAAGCCGGTGCAGATTACTCCGAGATCAAGAATGTCCCGCACGGCCAGATCCGGAACTTCCGCTACTACTCCAAGACGGTCGCCGAGTGGCGCCGGGCGTTCGTCTACACGCCCCCCGACTACGACATCAACGGGAAAGGGCGGTATCCGGTCCTGTACCTCCAGCACGGCGGTGGTGAGGACGAAACGGGCTGGCCAAAGCAAGGCCGGGTGGATATCATCCTCGACAACCTGATCGCGGAGAAGAAGGCCGTGGCCATGATAATCGTCATGGACAAAGGCTATGCGTTGAAACCGGGCGAGGAGCCTCCGCAGCTTCCGGCCGCCGGCCAGCCTCGGCGCCCGTTCTTCTCGCGCACCTTCGAGGAAGTTGTGATCAATGACCTGATTCCGGCCGTGGATAGCACCTTCCGCACGCTCACAGACCGGGATCATCGCGCGATGGCGGGTCTTTCGATGGGCGGCATGCAGACCTTCCAGATCACGCTGGGCAATCTGGACAAATTCGCCTGGATCGGCGGGTTCAGCGGATCCGGTGGTGGTATGGGCGGACCGTTCGACGTGAAGACCGCCTACAACGGTGTCTTGGCCGACGCGGCTGCGTTCAACAAACGGGCAAAACTGGTCTGGATCGGCATTGGGACGAAGGAACCGGAACGCATGTACACCAGTGTTCACAGCTTCCACGAGACGTTGACCGCGGCCGGCATCGAGCATGTATATTACGAATCGCCCGGAACTTCGCATGAATGGCTGACCTGGCGCCGGGACCTGAACGAGTTCGCGCCGAGGTTGTTCCAGTAGCGTTCGGAGGAGTATCGATGATTCGCCAAACCACCGCGCTTTCCATGGCGCGTTGTGCGCTCAGGCAACGCGCCGCTTGCCTTCGTTGTCCTGCCCATGTATTTCTAGTTCTTTGTCCAAAGGAGTCTGTCCGTGCTGCGCACACTTCTGATTGGTTTTGGTCTCACAGCGCTCGCTCTTACTGTTCCTGGGGTGGCCGCCGAGAAGGTTCATTTGTCGGTTGACGCGTCCAAGCCGGGGGCGAAGATCGACCGCAACATTTTCGGCCAGTTCGCCGAACACCTCGGCCACGGCATTTACGAGGGGATTTGGGTCGGTCCTGATTCCACAATTCCGAATACGCGCGGCATCCGCAACGACGTGGTTTCCGCGCTGCGAGCGCTCAAGGTGCCGAATGTACGCTGGCCCGGCGGCTGCTTCGCCGATGAGTACCACTGGCGCAAGGGCCTCGGCCCGCTCGACAAGCGAGTCGTGACGCTCAATCCCAACTGGGGCGGCGTGACCGAGCCGAACACCTTTGGGACGCACGAATTCATGGATTTCGTCGATCAGATTGGAAGCGAGGCGTACCTCTCGGTCAATGTGGGCTCGGGTACTCCACAAGAAGCCGCGGAATGGCTGGAATACCTGACCACCGACCAGCCGACGAGGCTGGCCAACGAGCGCGCGACAGACGGCCATCCTGCTCCTTACAAGGTCGGCTTTCTCGGCATCGGCAATGAGAGCTGGGACTGCGGCGGCAACATGACAGTGGACTACTATCTGAGCCAGCTCAAGATCTACAGCCGCTTCGTCAGGAACTTCAATCCGGCGCAAGAGGGCAAGCGGCAGATGCTCAAGATTGCGGTCGGCCCGGGCGACGGCAGTACGGAGTGGACCGAGAGCATCATGAAGGCGTACCGGGATCGCCACTGGAGCTGGGAAATCAATGGGCTCTCGATGCATTCTTACACGGTAGTGAAGTGGCCGCCGTCGTTTTCGTCGGTGGGGTTCGGTGAGGCCGAGTACAGCCGAATCCTCAACTCCACGCTGGATATGGAGAACCTGGCGACGAAGCAGTCGGCGGTCATGGACAAGTATGACCCGGCAAAGAAAGTCGCGCTTGTGGTTGATGAGTGGGGCGCCTGGTACGCTCCATTGCCCGGCACGAACCCAGGTTTCCTGGTCCAGCAGAACAGCCTCCGGGACGCCATTTTGGCTTCGCTGAACCTGAACATCTTCGCCCGCCATGCCGACCGGGTGCGCATGGCCAACATCGCCCAGATGGTCAATGTGCTGCAAGCCATGATCATCACGGACAAGGAAAAGATGGTTCTCACTCCCACGTATCACCTCTTCCGAATGTACGTGCCGTTTCAGGATGCGACCTTGGTGCCGGTCACTTTTGACGCCGGCACCTATAGGAACGGCAACATCGCATTGCCGCGTCTGGACGCCATCGCCGCCAGGGGCGCGTCTGGCAAGCTGTGGCTGGAAATCACGAATCTCGATCCGGAGCAACCCGTTGAGATCGAGGCGGAGCTGACCGGCATCCAGGTCAAATCGGCGGCTGGAGAGATGTTGACGGCGCCCAAGGTTGACAGCGTCAACAGCTTCGAGGCGCCCAATGCCGTCGTACCGAAGCCCGTCTCAGCGAAGGTTCAAGACGGCAAGCTGGCTCTCAAGCTAGAGCCGAAGTCAGTCACTGTAGTCGCGCTCAAGCAATAACAGAAAACCGCGGGTGAAGGTCCCTGTCGTCGCGAGTCAGGATCTTCACTCGCCCAAGATCACGGCAGGAGGCATCATACTTTGCGAACAACAACGAAGAATCCAGCTTCGAAGAGACGGGGTCTGCTGCTGGCGACCCTCCTCTTTTCATCTATCTCGTTTGCTCAGACTCAAACCGTCAATGCGACCATCGACGCCTCGAAGACCGGTGCGCCGATCTCGAAGTACATCTATGGCCAGTTCCTGGAGCACGCCGGGAGCCTCGTCAACAGTGGCATCTGGGCGGAGATGCTCGACGACCGGAAGTTCTACAATCCGGTGACGTCGAAGCCGCCCGCCGAGCCGGACGTCCCGGCCTGGAGGCGGCGCATGGCACCGCACCATTGGATGCCGGTGGGCGCCGACGAATTCGTGACGATGGATGCCAAGCGGGCCTACACGGGCGACCATTCGCCGGCGGTCCAACTCGGCCAGACGGAGGCGCGCGGAATCCAGCAAGCCGGCCTGGCAGTGCGCAAGGGGAAAGCGTACACGGGCCGCGCGGTTCTGGCGGGTCCTGCCGGAACGGTGGTGAAAGTGAATCTGGTGTGGGGCAAGGCGGATGGCGACAAGCAGACGGCCATCGTCACCACCGCCGGCACCGGGTACAAGAAGTACGCGCTGCGCTTCGTGGCGCAGGCCGATACGGACGATGCGCGGATTCAAATCGTCGCCACAGGGGCGGGCACGTTACACATTGGCGCTGCCTCGCTGATGCCGGCCGACAACATTCAGGGCTTCCGCGCGGAGGTGATCGCGGCGCTGAAGCAGTTGCACTCGGGCGTTTACCGTTGGCCAGGCGGGAACTTCGTCTCCGGTTATGAGTGGCGCCACGCGGTCGGCGAGATCGACCGTCGTCCGCCGGTCTTGGATCCGGTGTGGCACGCGGTGCAGCCGAACGACGTAGGCACCGACGAGTTCATGACGCTGTGCAGGCTGTTGGATGTTGACGCATACATCACGGTCAACGCCGGTTTCGGCGACGCATGGTCCGCCGCGCAGTTGGTGGAGTACGTCAACGGCGCGGCCACGACGGCGATGGGCCGCTGGCGCGCCGCCAATGGCCATCCGCAACCGTACAGCGTGAAGCTGTGGGGCGTGGGCAACGAGCCGTGGGGCGACTGGCAGTTGGGCCACACCTCGGTCGAGCAGTTTGAGTTGAAGCACGACCAGTTCGCCAAGGCCATGCACAAGGTCGATCCGACGATCAAGCTGATCGCCGGCGGAGCCATGCCGGACGCCATGGCGGGCTCCAAGCAAGCCAAGCGCATCAACGGCCAGATCGTGCCCGACTACCTGTCTGTGGCGGATTGGAGTGGCCATATGCTGGCGCACTGCCTGGACAACATTGACATGCTCAGCGAGCACTACTACTCGTCGGGCAATCAGCGCCTGGACCTGAAGACCGGCGAGAAGGTTTCAACCGGGCCCCAGTCGCTGGTGGAATGGATGCGCGCGCCCGCCACGCAGGTCCGCGTGAAGTACGAGCACTATCAGGAGTACCTGAAGCGCATTCCGGAGTTGCGCAAGAAGCCGGTGCCGGTCGCCATTGACGAATGGGCCTACATGGGCGCGCCCCCTGGCTCCTATAAGGTGGTCCCAGCCTACGCCTGGGCCTTCCACGAAATGTTCCGTCACTCCGATCTCTATCACCTCGGCGCGTTCACCTTCGCCACGGCGATGCTCAGCGCGAACCGGACGGACGCAGTGCTGAGTCCGACAGGGCTTCTGTTCAAGATGTACAGCGACCACTTCGGTTCGCTGCCCGTGGAGGTCTCCGGCGACTCCCCGCAGCCGAAGCCGATCTACCCCGCCGGCGGCGATCAGCCCGCGGTCAATCCGGGCAGCGACACCTTTCCGCTGGACGTGACCGCGGCCTTCAGCGGCGACCGCAAGACGCTCACTTTCGCCGTACTGAATCCCGCGGACTCCGAGCAGGTTTTGAAGCTCTCCATCAACGGCGTGAAGCTCGCCAGCCAGGGCCGTCTGTGGCGCATGGCACCGGAGACAGTCGACGCAACCATCACGGTCGGACAGAAGCCGGGGGTCGAAGTGCGGGAGCAGGCGCTGGACGCCGTTCCCGAGTCGATGGTCATTCCGCCCTTCAGCGTCAGTATCTATGCATACCAGGTTTTCGAAGGAGGACATTGATGACAACCAGAAAACTCTTCTGTGTGATGACTGTGGCCGTGGCCGCTGCTTTCGGGCCCAGGCTTGTGGCACAGGTGCAGACTGAAGTACCTCCGGTCGTTCCGGGCGCGAAGCCGGTGACCGTGGAGCGCATCAAGGTCCACGGCGCTGCACTGGAAGGGAATCTGGAGGGCGATGCCGTGGACCGCGACGTCATCGTCTTTCTGCCGCCCGACTATGCCACCCAAGAGAGCCGGCGTTACCCTGTCGTCTACGCGCTGCACGGCTACTCGATCGGCGCCGAGCAGTGGACCAACGAAATCCATGTGCCGCAAACCATCGAGGGCGCCTTCGCGCAAGGGGCTCAGGAGATGATCGTGGTGGTGCCAGACTCCAAGACGATGCACAACGGATCGATGTATTCCAGTTCCGCGACTACGGGCGACTTCGAGCAGTTCATCGCCCACGACGTCGTCGTCCATATCGACTCTCATTACCGTACGATTGCCAAGCGGACGAGCCGGGGACTGGTCGGCCATTCGATGGGCGGCTATGGCGCCAGCCGCATCGGTATGAAGCATTCGGACGTCTTCGGCAGCCTGTACATTATGAGCCCCTGCTGTCTGTCGCCCATGGGAGCCAGACCTACCGATCCAGCCACTGAAAAAGCCCTGGAGGCAGTGAAGACGCCCGCAGATTCGGCCAACCTGCCTTGGGGGCTTCGCGCTCAGCTTGCGTCTGCGGCCGCATGGTCGCCGGATCCCAAGAAACCGCCGCTCTATCTCGATCTGCCAGCGAAAAACGGGGTGGCAGACACGGATGTAGTCGCGAAATGGGCAGCGAATGCTCCGTTGGCGTTCGTCGATCAGTACATCGGCAACCTGCGCCGGTACCGGGCGATTGCAATCGATGTGGGCGACCAGGACGGTCTGCGCACCGACGTGGGCAAGCTGCATGAGGTCCTCGACACCTACGGGATTGCCAATACCCTCGAGGTCTATCAAGGCACGCACACCAGCGCCGTTGCCGTCCGCTTCCAGAATCATGTGATGCCGTTCTTCAGCAAGAACCTGTGCGTTGACGAGGACTGTAAGTAAAATGGATATTTCCTCGCGTGGGTATGGTTTTGAGGGTGTCGGCTGAACCCCGATCAGCATTCATCCTTCTAAACCCCAGCAATTCAGTTGAATAGCGTTGCGCAGTGTGCCGTTGGTGTGCCTCACCTGTCAGCGGAGGTGTCTCTATGGCACGAAAAGTCGGTCAGATCGTTGGACGCGGTCCCCACACTTGGCTGGTGCGTGTGTACAACGGCCGCGATCCCGAAACCCAAGAAACCGAAATTACCTGGTTGACGACCCAACTTTCGTGCGATACGAGCTCTGTGGTGCGCCCTGGCGGTGAGGGTGGGATTCGAACCCTCAAGCCGGTCCGGGGATGTGTAAGTTGCAGATTCCTCGTTGCCGGGAGTGCCATAATTGTCGGCGCTGCCATTGCGCATTGCCCAGAATTGCCCAAACTGGTTTGGAACCAGGTGTTTGGTTCGACCGTTCGAGCTCGACGTGACAACCAGCTTGAGAGAATACTCTTCCCGCTGCAAACAGAGAACATATGCGCCCAAGGCGATGATACGCGAGGCTGACTGGATAACGAAAGGTAAATGGCGTATCTTTTCGTAAGGAAAGAGCTAACGAAAGGATTTGGTGACCGCTCAGGACGAACAGAAACCGCGCCTCGGGCGCTGCATCGTCAAACCCACGGAGAGGTGGCTGTCCGCGGATTCGTTTCCGCCGCCACTCTTTTGAGATCAGGATGATGTCGACCGCGCCGTGGCTGAAGTCCGCGGGCCGAATCGGCCACTCCTGCCTAACCTCCCATTGCGCCGGGTCATGACTTCTTATTTGCGGTGCCCGGCCAATTCCACGGGGGCCGGCCAACTGTGGCCCTGTTGAACCAGCAAGCCCTGCGTCGAGTCCGGCCCCCAAGTGCCGCTGGCATAGTTCGGAAAATCGTTGGGAGGGCTCGAGTTCCACACGTCGAGCACCGGCATCAATAGGCGCCACGCCGCCTCCACCTGGTCGTCGCGCATGAACAGCGTGGCATCGTTGTCGATCACGTCCGCCAGCAGCGTCACATAGGCCTCCGGCGATGGCGTGTCGAAACTTTCGCGATAGCTGAACTGCATGTCCACCGGCTGCAAAACCATCTTCGGCCCAGGGTGTTTTGCCTGGAAGCGCAGCACGATGCCCTCGTCGGGCTGTATCAACAGGATCAGGCGCGACGGTTTCCAGTCCAGGGTCGCCTCGCTGGGAAACGACTGATGCGGAACCGCGCGGAACTGGATGGCGATTTCCGATGCCTGGCGGAGGAGGCGTTTGCCGGTACGCAGATAGAATGGCACGTCCTGCCAGCGCCAGTTATCGACGAACAGCCGCAACGCCGCAAACGTTTCCGTCGGTGAATCGGGCGATACGCCGTCTTCTTTGCGATACGCGCACACTTTCTTGCCGCCAACCCAGCCGCTGTCATACTGCCCGCGAACCGTGGAGCGATGCACCTCGTCATGCGGAATGGGCCGGGCCGCGTGCAGCACATCCACTTTCTTATTGCGAATCTCGTCGGCATCGAAGGAGACCATCGGTTCCATGGCTACCAGGCAGAGCAGTTGCAACAGATGGTTCTGCACCATGTCGCGCAGCGCGCCGGCCTTATCGTAATAACCGCCGCGATGTTCCACGCCCACTTCTTCGGCGACCGTGATGGTCACGTAGTCGACATAACGGCGGTTCCAAATCGGCTCGAACAGCGGATTGGCAAAGCGGAACGCCAGGATGTTCTGCACCGTTTCTTTGCCCAGGTAATGGTCGATGCGGAAGATCTGCGACTCTTGAAAGTCGTTGGCGAGTGTGCGGTTCAGCGCCTGTGCCGACTCCAGGTCGTACCCGATCGGCTTCTCGATGACGATTCGCGACCGTTCCCGGTCGGCCGCCAGGCCAGCATAGTTCAGGAGGCGAGGGATTTCACCAAACAGGGAGGGCGGAGTGGCCATGTAGAAAATGCGTTGGGCTTTGGCGCCCCACTCCTTTTCCAGGCTTGCGCACAGGTGGCCAAGCTCCGCATAGGTCGCGTTGGCTTTGAAATCGCCCTGCAAATAGCGGATATGCGGCGAGAACTCCCTCCACTCCTTGACCGCGGTTTTCCCGCTGCGGGCGAACTTCCTGACTCCCTCATGCAGACGCTGGCGCAGGGCGTCTTCGCTGAGCGCGACGCGGTCCACCGCGACAATCGCGAAATGAGCGGGAATGCTGTGGCTCTGGGAAAGGTCAAACAAGGCCGGCATCAACTTCCGCCAGGTCAGGTCGCCGGCCCCGCCGAAGATGACGAATATGTTTGGTTCGAGTCGATCATTTGTCTTCATTGCGTCAACCCTTAGTCCAATCCGTATGGAATGTGCCTTTGACGTCGATGCACTCGTAACTGTGCGCGCCGAAGTAATCGCGCTGGGCCTGAATCAGGTTGGCCGGCAGCCAGGCACTGCGGTAGCCGTCTAGGTAGCCCACCGCCGTCATGAAACAGGGTGCGGGCAAACCTATCTCGATTGCCGCGCAGACGACGCGGCGCAAATCCTCCTGGTTGGCCATTACCTTTTTAGATAGCTCCGGGGCCAGGAGCAGATTCGGCAGGCTGGGCTGGTTGCGATAGGCCATCCGGATGTCCTCCAGCAGCGCCGCGCGGATGATGCAGCCGCCCCGCCAGATTCGTGCCACGGCCTCGAGATCCAAGGCGTACGCATACTTGTCCGACGCTGCCGCCAGAACTGCCATGCCTTGTGCGAAAGCGACGATCATCGCAGCATAAAGTGCGTGGCCCAGTTGACCGAGGAAGACTTTGCGGTCGCCACCGAACGGCGGCATGGGCCGTTGGAAGATCTCGCCGGCCGTCTCGCGCTGCTTTTCCAGCACGGACATATCCCGCATCGCGACCGCTAGGTCAATTGTCGGGATGGGCACTTGCAGTTCCATCGCGCTTTGCGAGGTCCACATGCCGGTGCCATTCTGTTTGCCCACATCCAGGATTTCGTCGATCAGCCGCTTGCCGGTCTTTTCGTCGACCTTGTTGAAGATGCGACTGGTGATCTCGATCAGGTAGCCGTTGAGTTCCCCCTGGTTCCACGCGTCGTACACGTCGCGCAGTTCGTCGTCGCTCAAGCCAATCCCGCGTTTCATCAGGTGGTATGTCTCGGCCAGTAGCTGCATCAGCGCGTATTCGATGCCGTTGTGCACGGTCTTGACGAAGTGCCCGGCCGATCCTGGGCCGAGGTAAGCTACGCACGCCTCGCCGTTGACCTTGGCGGCGACGGCCTCGAGCAGCGAGCGGACCCGCTCGTACGCCTCTTTAGGTCCGCCGGGCATGATGCTTGGGCCGTGGCGGGCGCCCTCCTCGCCGCCAGACACGCCTACGCCGAGGAATTGAATGCCCTTCCCAGCCAGGTTACGGGCGCGCAGGTTCGTATCTTTGAAGTAGGAATTGCCGGCGTCGATGATGAGATCGCCCTTTTCGAGATGCGGTAACAGATCGGCGATCACGGAATCCACGGGCGGGCCGGCGGGCACCAGCAGCATTACTGCGCGGGGCTGGTGGAGCAGAGCAGCGAACTCTTGAATGCTCTCCGCGCCTCGAACATCACGTTCCTTTGATTCCTGTCGCAGCGCCTCGACTTTAGCCTGGTCCTTGTCGTAACCCGCAACCGTAAAGCCGTGGCCGGCCATGTTCAGCACGAGGTTACGCCCCATGACGCCCAGGCCAACCATGCCGATTGCGTACTGCTGGCGTGGCTGATTATTAGTCATAGTCGCTCCTTCCGCGCCATTCGCGGACAGATGTCAGTTTCCACCGACTCGGAGGTCTGATTCGAGCCGCTAATCGGGACCGACGGAGCTTTGATGGTGGCGTACATATTCTTGACTCTATTCTCTATGCGATGCTGAGGCGCTTGAAGACCGGGACTTTGGCGAAGTCCAAAATGAATGCAAATGCCGCCGCCGTCACGAGTGCTCCTCCCACCACGAAGGTGGGCAGTGGAGTCATGGCGATGCCGAAAGTTGCCAGCGTTGAGGCGATCAGCAGATCGAGCACAGACGACCCGATGAGCCAACGGCTGGGACGGGCGGACCCCATACGCTGGCGTTCCCGATTCGTATAAGTGGTTGCCTGATTGCCGAACACTATGGCAACGAAGGCCAGCGTTCGTAGCGTGTCGATTCCAAAGCCCAGATAGAATTTGCCAACGGCCAGGACGGCAGTGCAAAAGACCAGCTCGCAGGCTCCCATGAAGACACCCGCGATTGTCAATTGGCCGATTCGCCATCGATTGGGCATTGGGGACGGCCGCACGTTGTCGGTTGCCAGGGACATGCCCAAGAGGTCGCCGGCGAGCATGATAATGACCATCAACATGGGAGTCAGGATGGCGTGCCCGGTCATCACCAGACCCACCGCCAGAAAGAGCACTTGCACGGTCTTCTTGGTAACCGAGTTGAGCGTATAGGTGAGGATGCGCTGGAACGTCACTCGACCTTCTTTTACCGAAGCGACGATACCGCCGAGGCCCGGCTTGGTCAGCACGATGCCGGCCGCCGACTTGGCGACATCGGTCGCCGTTGACACCGCGATGCCCATCTGCGCCTGACGCAGGGCCGGCGCGTCGTTGGCACCATCGCCGCACATACCGACAGTGTGGCCGCTCTTCTGAAACGCCTTGACCAAGTCGTACTTTCCCTCCGGAAGAACGCCGGCGAAAACAGCGAAATCCTCGGGGTGCACGCCGTCGGGGATCGGGCCAGGTGGACAGACGGCTCCATCGAGACCTACCGCGCGAGCCACGATCGCCGCCGTTGCCGGAGCATCGCCGGTCACCATTACGGTTCGAACGCCCAATGTGTGCAACTCCGTAATGAGCGCCGCCGAATCGGTTCGAGGCGGATCGCTGAGCGCGATGAGTCCCGCGAGTTTCATCGCATCCGGCGGACCCGCCGCGACGGCCAGCACGCGGAAGCCTTGTGCCTCGAGTTCGCCGGCCGTCTTGGATCGATCGGGGGCCGATTGCGTAAGGCCGGCAACTGCGCTAAAGGCGCCCTTGACCGCGCGTACGGAGGCGCCGCCCGGATCGGCAGCAGTCGCCTCCGACATCTTCGTCGCAGGATCGAAGGGAACGAACTTGATCAGTTGCGGTAGATCGGAGGCCGTTTTCTTGGCGGCGGCGGCCCGGATGGCCGCATCTACCGGATCTTGGCCGCCGTCGGAACTTGCCAGGGCAGCCAGTCCCAACACGTGCGGTTCGTCGAAGCCGGACATGGCATGGACGGCGGTTACCGTCAGCTCGTTTTGCGTCAGCGTGCCGGTCTTATCCGCGCACAGAACCTCGATACTGGCGGCTTCATCTACGGCGGAGAGCCGTGTCGGAAGGACGCCCAGCTTCGCCAGAGCCCGCGCGCCAATCGCCGCCGCAAGGGTGAAGGTGGCCGGCAGCGCTACGGGGATCGACGCCAGAACCGCCGTGAGCACCAGCGGAACGATCTCATCCAGCGGCAGCTTGAGAACGTGGGCATATCCCACCAACACCACGATGAGGACGCCATTGAATATGGCGAGATTGCGCACCACGCGCAGAACGGCCTTCTGCTGAGAACTTTCGACGTGCGCGGTGCGAACCAGCTCGGCGGTGCGGCCAAACTTGGTGCGCGCTCCGGTCGCCGTAACCTCCGCGATTGCTTCACCGCGCCGCACCAGCGCTCCCGCATAGGTTTCGAACCCTGCGCCAGCTTCGATCGGAACGGATTCGCCGGTGAGCATGGACTGATCGAGGAGGACGGATCCCTCAGTGAGACGGACGTCAGCGGCAACCACGGCGCCGAGCGACAGCTTCACAAGATCGCCAGGCACCAGTCCGGTGGCGGGCACGGTCGCCCAGACATTATCGCGGCGGACCGGCGAGTTCAGCGCGAGGCGCGACTTCAGGGCGGCAAGCGTCGCCTGAGCGCGCCCTTCCTGGAGAAATCCGAGGGCCGCGTTGAAGGCCAGCAGAACTGCGATGATTGCAGCCTCGACATACTTGCCGAGGGCGACCTCGAGAACGATGGCAGCCTCCAGCATCCATGGAACCGGCGCCCAAAACTTGGTCAGCGCCCTGCGCAATGGATGCAGAGCCGTGTCGGGCACGGCGTTTGGACCGAACTTCTCGAGGCGCTGGCGGACTTCCTCGCTGGTGAGGCCGGTCGAGAGCGGCGCGTTGTTAGCGGCGGCCATAACTCAGATCTTACTTCGTTAGCAGCATTTTCTCGATTTCTTCCTCTACTTCTTTCGCCCCCTCGGCATAGAATTTCTCTTCATCGGGGGCAAGCTCGTGGAGCAATCGCAGAAACTCTCCAGCGTGTACACGTTCTTCGTCCGCTATGTCCTTGAGCACTTCCACGGCGAGCTTGTTGTCGGTCGACTCGGCAAGCTGCATGTACAACTGAACCGCTTCGTACTCCGCGGCCACCATGAAACGAATTGCTCTGATGAGCTCCTCGTCCGCGAGCTTCCTGTCATTCGTTAACCCTGAAAAGGGCGATCCGAACACTGGCATGTCAAATCCTCCTGAGTTGTTGCGGTGCACTTTCAATCTTGTCACTGCTCTTCATTGTTCCTCCCATGTGGCACGGTTCTGAATTTCTGAAATTGGGCGCGTCACACCTTTGCCTCCGGCGGGTCGGCAACTCCTCCCGCCGGTACGAAGTCCGGCACGTCAAGGCGTGCCACGCCAATCCGGTTGTCGGCCATTCCATAATAGACGTCGAAGCGCCCCGGCAAGCCAAGATCGTCGCGCCGGTCGATGCCGGTGGGAAACACCACGTTGGCGACGGTACCGCTGCGTTCCTGCGGCAGCTCCGGCGCCAATACCGGTTCCACCGAACGATAGCGGATCACCTGCGGATGCTCCTTTGAGAGCACCATCAGCCCGGCCGAGTAGCACAGCGAGTGTCCGGCGACGCACGGCTCCACGACTTCGCTCACGCCGTGGTAAACGATCAGCCAGTGGCCGTGCCGCGTCAGGACGGGCGGAGTGCCACCGCCGATTTTCAGCCGCTCCCAGGGCGACACCGGAGTCGCCAGCCGATGATGACAGGCAAAATGCCCGAGGTGAGATGGCTCACTGCCCTCCAGTGCCATCGAACAGTAGGAAATCCAAATGCTTTCCCGATCGAGATCCACGTCACGGGTTGTGGGGCGGCAGGCGGTGTCCTCCGGACGAGTGCCGGGAAAGAGCGGCCGGTGAAGCATGGCCAGTTCCGGACGCCCGGATGGATTCGGAATGGCGACGGGGAAGAGGCTGGCATCTTTGTCATCCACATCGCCGATTTCGACGCCGTGATACCGGCCAAAGGTAGCCAGCCCCAGCCGTCGCCATTGGAAAAGGTCCTTCGATATTGCCAGGGCGATGCGTGGGCCTTTGGGGGAAAATGCCGTGTAAGTCATGACGTAGCGCCGGAGCGGTTCCACGAACGTGATACGAGGGTCCTCGCAGCCACCACCTCCGCCGGGCCGCCGCTCATAATCGGCCTCCGGCTCCAGCGCGATGCCAAGCCGCTCGACGCCCGCCGGATCGCCGGCTTCGTCAAATCGCACTCTCGCAATGCCGATGCGCGAGTAGTTCCCGCGCGCGACCAGCCGCGGGAAAAGATAGAGCTCACCATCGGGGCCACGAATGGCGGCCGGATTGAGGACGCCTTCGGCCTCCTGGGGATTGCCCGGCTCCGGCTCCATCAACAGACCCAGCCGCTGCAATTCAAATTCGCTCATCAAATCCCCGATCGCCGTTTAAACACGCGATGATGGCTTCAGTGACCGGTTTCGTCTCACTGGGACCTCGAACCGGGATGGAAACAACGCCCGCCTGTTCAGCCGGGAAGTCGTTCCCACCGGCGAACAATGCGTCACCTATGAAAATCATCTCGCTCAGTGAAATGCCCAGGATGTCTCGCAGCTTTCCGATTCCATAGGCTTTGTCAATGCCGGGTTTGGTGACATCAATGGATGTCGCGCCCCCCATTCGAACCGAGAACTCGGGGATCAAAGTGTCAAGAATGGCTTTGATCTTCTTCCGTTTGGTGAAATCGGGGTCCCATTTGTTCTTTTCTTCTAAGGGGGCCTGCTGACCTAATGCGGAAAACGTGATCTGGCTTCCCCGGTCCTCAATTATCTCGCCCCAGACCTTTGCTGCATTGAATCCCGCCTGTCCGACAGCCTGATTCAGAGAACCGGCGATTTTCGTCTTTTCATCGGCGGTGAAATCTTCCGAATAGAGTTTCTTCCAATCCCCTTTGTATTGGAAGAACTTTGTACCACACGTAGGCAGAATGGATAGGTTCAGCAGGCGGTCGTCATGGGGAAGATGGGAGAGCACTTGCTTTTCGAACTGGGGCCAATCGCCTCCGGAAATGATGGCCACTTTGACGACGCCGAGAAGGTTATGCAGGCGCGCCGACATTTCAGCGTCAAGAGGCGATTTACTTTCGGCCAGTGTACCGTCCAGATCGAAGACAATCAGCTTTTTCACTCTGCCACCGGCTCGAATCGCACTGGATACAAAGGCACTTGACTCACTGGCTTCACTATTTCAAACCGGCGCTTGGCGGCGGTTGCCGCGGTTGGACGCGAGGGAAGAACGATAAGTTATTGCTCAGGACATAGATCGTGATGGCCGCGAACATAAAGAACAGGCCGACCCAGACACGCCAATCGTGATGCGCACGTTTCCAGTAAGGATCCGGTTCATGATGAACGCTGTCGCGAGCCGGCGTGCCGTGCTGGTGAGAACTGCGCTTGACCTCATTCATTGGGATGGGCCCCGATGTTTTCCCCGCGCACATCCTTTTCCATCGCGGCATTGTATTCGCCCCGGCGCGCAGCGCGGTTGCACCTGGCTCGGTGATTCAGAGCTCGCTCGGCCGCCAACGCGTGGGCATCGTCGCCTCGCCAAATCTCCAGAGCCGGCTGCTGAATGGCGCGGGAGAACGAAAACGTCAGCGCCCAAGGCAATCGTGACTTGAATCTGACATTCATCGCATTCAAACGGGCCGAAGCCAGTTCGGCGGGTTGACCACCCGACAAGAACGCAATTCCCGGTAGGGCAGCGGGAACGGATCGCAACAGACACGTCACCGTGGCGTCGGCAACTTCGTCCACGGTTTCCTGCTTAGGACAGGCCAATCCCGGAAGCACCATGTTCGGCTTCAGGATCATCCCCTCCAGCATCACGCCCTGCATGTAAAGCTGGTGGAACACCGCGCGCAGAACTCCTTCCGTGACCTCGCGGCACCGCTCCAGGGTGTGGTCGCCGTCCATGAGCACTTCGGGTTCGACGATGGGGACCAGTCCGGCTTCCTGGCACAACGCGGCATAGCGAGCCAACGCGTGCGCATTGGCGCCGGTGCAACCCCGGCTGGGAATGCCATCGCCTACGGCAATCACCGCGCGCCACTTGGCAAAACGGGCGCCCATTTGAGAGTATTCAGCCAGACGGTCGCGCAACCCGTCCAGACCTTCGGCGATTTTCTCTCCTGGATGGCCTGCCATGTCTTTTGCACCGGCGTCGACTTTTATGCCAGGAATGATTCCCGCATCGGTAATGGCCCTGACAAAGGGAGTGCCATCTTTCTTCCGCTGGCGGATGGTCTCGTCGTATAGGATCGCACCACTAATGGACTCCCCTAGACCGGGGGTGGTGACAATCAGCTCCCGGTAGGCGCGCCGCGCCTCCTCAGTCTGTGGAATCCCCAGCTTTGCAAATCGCCTGTTGCAGGTTGGATTACTCTCATCCATTGCCAGCAGGCCCTTATCGCCAGCGACTAACGCGGTGGCGGTATCTCTAAGCTGTTGCGCATTCATTTGGGGTTGCTCCATTTCCAGTTTCGAATCTCCGGCAAATCCTGGCCATTCTTATCGATATACTGCTTGTGCTCGATCAGCTTGTCCTTGAGCTGCTGCTTCAGGTAGATGCCCTGATCTCCGGTCTGCGGCAAGCGGTCGATCGAATCCATTACGAGGTGGAAGCGGTCTAACTCGTTGAGGACCGTCATATCGAAGGGCGTGGTGATGGTGCCCTCCTCCTTGTAGCCGCGGACGTGGATGTTGTCGTGATTGGTGCGCCGGTAGGTCAGGCGGTGGATCAACCACGGATAGGCATGAAAGGCGAAGATTACCGGCTTATCTTTGGTGAAGAGCTCGTCAAAATCGATGTCGCTCAGCCCATGGGGGTGTTCGGTCTGCGGCTGGAGCTTCATCAGGTCGACGACGTTGACCACCCGGATTCTCAGCGCGGGCAGACGCTCGCGCAGGATGGAGACGGCGGCGAGAGTCTCCAGCGTGGGCACGTCGCCGCAACAGGCCATCACCACGTCGGGCGCAACGCCCTGGTCGTTGCTGGCCCACTGCCAGATGCCGATGCCCTCGGTGCAATGCTTGACGGCGGCATCCATCGTCAGCCACTGCGGCGCAGGATGTTTGCCAGCGATGACGACGTTCACGTAATGACGACTGCGCAGGCAATGGTCCATTACCGACAACAGGCAGTTAGCATCCGGTGGCAGGTAAACACGCACAATCTCGGCCTTCTTATTGACGACGTGGTCGATGAAGCCGGGATCCTGATGAGTGAAGCCGTTGTGATCCTGGCGCCAGACATGCGAGGCCAGCAAGTAGTTTAACGAGGCGATCTTTCGCCGCCACGGCAGGCGCGAAGTGATCTTCAGCCACTTGGCATGCTGGTTGAACATCGAATCGACGATGTGGATGAACGCCTCATAGCAGTTGAAGAGTCCGTGGCGTCCGGTGAGCAGGTAGCCTTCGAGCCAGCCTTCGCATTGGTGCTCGCTGAGCATTTCCATTACTCGTCCAGCCGGAGCGAGAAACTCGTCGTTCGCGACAGTTGCGGCGTCCCATTGGCGCTCAGTCGCTTCGAACAGGGCTTCCAGGCCATTAGAGAGCGTCTCGTCAGGGCCAAAGACGCGGAAATTCCGCTGCTCACTGTTCAGCTTCACCACGTCGCGCAGGAAACGACCGAGCACATGGGTGTCGCCAATGCCACCCACCCCCGGGGAGGGCACAGCTTCCGCGTAGTCACGGAAATCCGGCATTCGGAGATCGCGCAGCAGCATTCCGCCGTTGGCATGAGGATTCGCTCCCATGCGCCGTTCGCCCTTGGGCGCCAGTTCGGCCAGTTCCGGTCTCAAGCGCCCCTGCTCGTCGAAGAGTTCCTCCGGCCGGTAGCTCCTCAACCAGTCTTCCAACAGCTTGAGGTGATCGGGATGAGTGGCAGGGTCGGAGAGCGGCACCTGGTGCGCGCGGAAAGTGCCCTCGACCTGCAGCCCATCGACAACCTTGGGCCCGGTCCAACCCTTCGGCGAATTGAGGACGATCATCGGCCAGCGCGGACGGGCGATGTTTCCCTCGCCGCGCGCGCCCTGCTGGATCTGTTTGATCTGCTCGACGGCCGTGTCGAGCGTCGCGGCCATCGCTTCATGCATCAACGCCGGTTCGTGACCTTCGACGAAGTAAGGCGTCCACCCGTAGCCGCGGAGCAACTGCTCCAATTCCTCGCGAGTGATGCGCGCCAGGACGGTCGGATTGGAGATCTTATAGCCGTTGAGGTGCAGGATCGGCAGCACCGCGCCGTCGGTGGCCGGATCCAAGAACTTGTTGGAATGCCATGCCGTGGCCAGCGGTCCGGTTTCCGCCTCGCCATCGCCGACCACGCAGGCGACGACGAGATCGGGATTGTCGAACACCGCTCCGAAGGAGTGACTGAGCGAGTAGCCCAGTTCTCCGCCCTCATGGATCGAACCCGGGCACTCCGGCGATGCGTGGCTGGGAATTCCGCCGGGGAAGGAAAACTGGAGAAAGAGCTTCTGCAGCCCGGCCTCGTCCTGACTGATGTTCGGATAGATCTCGCTGTAGGTGCCTTCGAGGTACGTGTTGCCCACCACCGCCGGGCCACCGTGTCCGGGACCGGAGACGTAAATCATGTCGAGGTCGTATTTCCTGATGACCCGGTTCAAGTGCGCGTAGATGAAGTTCTGTCCGGGGGTCGTTCCCCAGTGTCCGAGCAGCATGTGCTTGACATCCGCCAGGGCCAGTGGCCGCTTCAGCAGCGGATTGTCGTAAAGATAGATCTGCCCCACCGACAAATAGTTGGCGGCGCGCCAGTAGGCGTCCATCTTGCCGAGCAGTTCAGGCGTGAGGGTGCTGCTCTTCATGGTTCAATTCCCTTTCATTCACCGCTAGCGGCCCAGCACCTGTCGCGCGACTCTCATGTGTTTCGTCTCCAGTCCCAAGACCTGATCTGTCGGATCGGAACGGCCACGCCCTGACTTAGGCACCGCTCAGGGAGTACGAAGATCTGTGTTCGGCGTCGTGCAGCCAATACGGTGGCCGGCCGTAGTGAAAGTAGAGCCGGTTCTCATACTCGCGAGTGATCGGCGCGGACTCGACATACTCCGGACCGTTCTGGATGGCTTCCCGGGAGAGGCCGACGTAGACTTTGGAATTCGTCCAGCTCACACGTTCGATCCATGCGGGTGAAATTAGTACCTTCTTGCCCGGCCACCAATTCCGCGTTGCCACCTCGATGTAGCGGATGGCCCAGGCTTCATCGTCCACGACGAACCCGTCGACATGGCCGATTTCACCATCAGCCGCCTCGATGTAATAGCCAGTGACGGCCTCGGTGCTGCGCAGATGTGAATCCGCCGACTCTCTGCGGACCCTGTCGGCCAGTGCTTCCGTAAAAGCAGTGGCTGGAACAGCCAAGCCCGCCGGGTAGAAGGCTGGGCCCCACAGGTAGGGACCGTCCCAATAATTGGGATACCCGTAATACCCGAGGTATGCGGTTTCGTGCTGTCGCGAGACCGGCTCATGCGTGTTGATGTCGGGGCTATGCTCCACCTGCTTTTTCGTCAGCGCCACATCCAATCGCCTGGCGTCCCAATCCGTATGGATGATTGAGATTGGCGAGATCAGCACCTGCCGGCCGCCAAGCCAGCCGCCGGTTTCTACCGTGAGGTAGCGGATCGCCCATGTCTCGTCGTCGAAATAGAACTCATCTACCGTTCCGAGCTCGCCGTCCGTGGCTCGGATCACAAAACCCTTCAATTGCGTAGCATTGGTTAACATTGGCTGTTGCCCTCCGGGGCAGTTGTTGACTGCGCTTTCGGCGCCGGCGATCGACACATCGAGGCTCTATCTGACAGCGGCTCCCGCCATTTCGGCGGAGTGCAGTGTCACATTGACAGCCCGTGTGCTTTCGATTACGTCCTTCGCTCTTTCGACTTCTGCCGCAGTGCCATGCACCAACAGCAGGAATTTGTCGGTTCTCAGCGCCAGTTCGTACTTAATGACGCTGTCCTTCGGAATGCCCATGCTATAGAGCCCCGCCCCTATAGCACTCAAACCGCCAACTGCCAGGGCGCCCTCCAGCGCGCCCACGATCCACGCCACCACGGGGCCCGCCACAAGCACCGGACCGATGCCCGGAATGGCAAAGAAGGCCGACCCGAACAGCAATCCCCAGAAGCCGCCCCAAAAAGCGCCGGTCTTGCCCCAGTACTTCATCCGGTCGCCGGTGTTGTAGTAACCCACCACGTGTTCATCGGTGTGGGAGTCCTTTCCAACGATGGACAAGGAGCGCATGTCGACTCCCGCCCGTTGCAACTCCTTGACTGCTCCTTCGGCTTCGGTGTGCGTCCCATAGACAGCTACCACTGCGTTCAGTTCCGACATTCCTATTCTCCTTTGGAGTTTGCGTCCACTAGTACTGCACGTCCAGCACCAACCTGGTTTCCGATTCGGAATACTCGTCCCTCCGCCGCAGCTCACAGGGTTCAACGCGCTTCACGGAGACCCTAAGCCATATAGGTGCATAATCTGCTATCGCGGGTGCAAAGTTCGCATCTGAAGGCCAAGCGTTCTGCCGGTTTACGCTTACCGATTCGGAGCCGGATACCGGCCACGCGGCTGCCCGCTCGCCAAGATTATGGCAATCCGAAGCCCCCAAGGGTCATATGCCGATGCAGAGGAAATTGGCCCGTCTCGTGCACATGTTAGGGGAGTTGCCTGCGCTTCCACAGGAGGAAACACCATGCACGAGGCACACCGGAAAGCCGCCGAGCAGCACGAACTTGCGGCGCATGCCCATCGTACTGCCGCCGAACATAACGAAAAAGGGGATTACACAACGGCAATCTGGCATTCAGAACGAGCGCTGGAGTACTCGGATCACGCTTACAAGCTTGCCAAGAAAGCCCATACCAAGTCGGGGGAGATAGTGAGCACTTAAATGTCTACTCGTTATAACAACGGATCCCACTACGAAAATCATCAACGAGCCGCCGAGTTGCACGACAGTGCCGCCCACGCGCATCGTAGCGCTGCGGAGGCCCATGAGAAACAGGATCATCAAACCGGGCAGGAGCGCTCCAGGCAGGCTCTTGAGCATTCCCAACAGGCTTACCGGCATAGCGAGATGGCGAACCGGAACGCTGTCAACGAACACGGCCTCGCGACGTTCGGGCACGAGGACATCGCAGCGCTGGCTTATGCGCTATGGCACGGCAGAGGCTGCCCGGAGGGATCTGCGGAAGAAGACTGGTTCCAGGCCGCGCAGGAATTGCGCGCCCGCTCAGGCGGCCTTCAGAAGTGAACACACGTAGAGAGGATCGGAATCGATGAAGCGCGTTTATCTATCGTCTTTCCCAATGCGGGCGATCTTCTGTGCCGCGCTGCTGCTTGCACCCGGGGGCGCACTGCTGACTGCCCAACAGCCTCCGCAACTCCCACCTCCCGGTCAGGCACTGTCGCCCAATCAACTCGACGATCTGGTAGCGCCGATCGCACTCTACCCGGACCCGCTGGTAAGCCAGATCCTGGTGGCGTCCACCTATCCGCTCGAACTCGTCCAAGCCTCGCAGTGGCTACAACGAAACCCGGGCTTGACGGGCGCTGCCCTGACCCAGGCGGCACAACAGCAAAACTGGGATCCGAGCATACAGGCCTTAGTGGTCTTTCCGGACCTCGTCAAACGGTTGAACCAGGACATCACGTGGACGACGAATCTTGGCAACGCCTTTCTGAGTCAGCAAGGCGACGTGATGGACGCCGTGCAGCGAATGCGGTTGAAGGCGCAGCAGGCAGGGAAGTTGTCCTCGACGCGCCAGCAAACTGTCACCACCACGAACGACTCCGGGCAACCCGCCATCGTAATCCAGCCCGCCAATTCGCAAATGATGTACCTGCCAGACTACGATCCCGCTTTCATCTGGGGGCCTCCTCTGTACTATCCGTACGCAGGTTGGTATTACCCGGGCGGTTACTTCGGCTTTGGCGTCGGCATCCCGATGGGTCTGTATTTTGGTGGCGGATGGGGTGGATGGGGCGGATGGGGTTGGGGGTTCGGATGGGGCGGCCACAGCATCTTTGTCAATAACAGCTTCGTTCACCGGTACAATTTCAACTCCAGAGGCAGCGCCAGCCTGAGTGGAAGAAGCACATGGGCCCACGACGCCTCGCATCGCGGCGGCGTGCCGTATTCGAACGCTGCCTTGACCAACCGTTATCGAGGCAACGTGCGTCAGAATCTGCAAACTCGCGGATCGGCCGGACAGGCCCGGGGCGCCACTCAATCCGGAGGCGAGCGGATGGGCAATCGGCAGATTTCGTCGAGTAAACCCGCCCAGAACCGCAGCGCCTTCGGCGGCGTTCGGGAGGGCAGAGCGGCGCGGACGCATAGCGACCATGGATATTCCAGCATGGGGCCTTCGCGGAGCGGTGGCTTCTCGCGCGGAGGAGGTGGTGGCGGCGGCATGCGTGGCGGCGGTGGTGGCGGACATCGATAGGAGCGAATCATGCGGAAGACCAATTTGATTGACTCGAAAGATAGCCCGCGGCGGCTCACGCGGCTCGTAGCCGTCGGCCTGGTGGTTGGGGCAGCTCTATTGCAAGCC